>JABLTO010172217.1_pt1 | contig 83091 bp, 87 predicted proteins | sample 7160091 | NCBI WGS metagenome assembly JABLTO01 (sample SAMN14651225, study PRJNA627086) | human gut metagenome | isolation source: feces | host: Homo sapiens | reverse complement strand
TTTAGCATATTATACATATATATAAATACAAAAACAATTAATTTTTTATTAAATTTATTTCATTTACTAATATAATTTCTTATACAAATTACTATCTGTCGAGATAATTATATCATATCTTTTTATAAAAAACACTATATTTACTAATTTATCTTTTTTTTACTAATTTTATCTTTCTTTGTCCCTATTTTTTTGTTTTTTCTTTGCTTCTTCTTGTCCTTTTAGTTTTGCTTTTTCTTTTTCGGCTTTTTGCCTATAATATCTTTCTTTTCTTTGCTGTCTTTGTTTTTCTGCATTTTTTTGATAATACTGCTTACTATACTCTCTTACTTCTTGCTTTCCTTTTTCTGTTGCATATTTATTTGGTATTGTTACAACAGAATAATTTGGAAATAATGATTTTACTAGATGTTGGATTTGTTCTGCTTTTTTGCTTTCTTCAACACTTGTCAAATAAATTCTCATAATTTTCTCCTTATCTTTCATAGTCTTTGTTTTTATCTTTTTCATTATCTTCTATTTCATCATTTGATGTATCTAATACTTGTTTTTCTTTTTCATCTAGTTTTAACAAAATATTTATTTCTTCAAGTTTTTTCATTTTTTCGTTCAACAGCTCTTCTTGTGGGAATGGTTTTTGTACTTCTATTTTCGCTATTTCAAGTTGCTTTTCAATATCTTCTATTCTTAACTTTTCATCTGGAATTTTTTCTTTTATTGCTTCTAATGCATTATTTATTCTTGTGATATTGCCAAATGTATCACTACCTAAAAAAATACTATAACTATATTTATTTTTCATAGTCATAGTAAATTGTTTTTCTACTGAATTAAAACCCAGTTCTAATCTAAACCCTCTATATTCTCCTATATCTTCAACATCTGGATTTGATTTTGATTTGCAAACTTCTAGTATTGCTTTTCCTGCTTGTTCTTTATCAGTATATTCAATTCCTTTTAGTATCATTTTAGAAAATCCATCTTCATTTGGTATTGTATTATCTTCTAGCTGCTTAACATCTGCTTCTAGTGCATCTACCTTTTCTTGTATCTCTTTTATTTGATTTGGATACGATCTTGCAATTTTATCTTCTAAATCATAAATTTGACTTTGATAACTTTGTCTTACTATTTTTAATTTCGCAACTTCTGAATCTAGTTGTGTCTTTTCTAATATATGTTTATTTCCTGTTGCTAAAGCCTTAATTTCTCCATAACTTAAAGCCGTTTCATCTATATCATCCGCTGTTCTATCTGGAGTCTTTGATGTCATTATTTGTGATATAAAGCCTTGCTTTCTCTCTAACATTTGAAATAAATAAGCATCAAATGTTTTCTCTGTTACATAGGTATATATATGCACTTGCTTATTTTGATTTCCTTGTCTTACTCCTCTACCATTTCTTTGTGTTAAGTCAGCTGGTCTATATGGTGTATCTAAATGGTGCAAAGCAATTATTTTATCTTGCACATTAGTACCTGCACCCATTTTACTCGTACTTCCCATCAACACTCTAATTTCGCCTTTTCTTACTTTAGCAAATAATTCTTTCTTTTTAGTTTCATTATCTGCCTCATGTATAAAAGCTATTTCTTCTCTAGGAATGCCTTTTAATACTAGCTTTCTCCTTAAATCATTATAAACATCAGTAAATACATAATTTCCCTCATCATCAAATTTTTCTTCAAATTGCTTTGGTGTTGATAAATCACAAAACACCAATTGTGTTAGCTTTTGTTCTTTATTTTCTTCCCATATTTTATAGATATTATTTGCACAAGTTCCAACTTTTCCATTCTCATTATCTTCTAACATTTCATTCATAAGCCTTTGGTCTAGTGCAAGTTTTCTACCCTCATTAGTAATTTTTAACATATTATCTTTGCTAGGATCTACATTTCCTTTTCTAATAGCTTCTGCTCTTTCTCCTAATTCTGCAACCATGTCTTGTTGCATTTGACTAGGTTTTACTATTTCGTCATGCCTTACTACCTCTGGTGTTGGCAAATTTAAAGTATCAGCAGTTTGAATATCTGCAACTTCTTTGAAAAGTGCCATAAGTTCTGGCAAGTTATGAAACTTTGAGAATCTTGTTTTACTTCTATAACTTGTTCCGTTCTGGAGAAAGTTCCATAGCTGTTACTGTTTCTCCAAAAATAGATGCCCAATTATCAAAATGTTCAAGTCCCATTTTTCTTAAATCATTATATTGTAAATATCGTTGCATAGTATATAATTCTACCATTGAGTTACTTACAGGTGTACCTGTTGCAAATACTACCCCTCTGCCATCTGTTATCTCATCCATATAGCGACACTTCATATATAAATCACTACTCTTTTGTGCATCTGTTTGTGAGATTCCACCCACATTGTTCATTTTAGTATATAAAAACAAGTTCTTGTAATTATGTGCTTCATCTACAAATATTTTATCTATTCCTAACTGTTCAAAATTAATTACATCATCTTTCCTATTTTGTGAATTTAATTTTTCAAGTTTACCTTCTAATCCTCGCCTTGTTTTTTCCATTTGTTTTATAGTAAAGTTTTCTGCTTTGTCCTTTTTAGCTTGTGCTATTCCTGCTATAATATCTTCTATTTGCTTTTGAATCAGTTGTTGTTGCCTTTCTATTGACATAGGGATTTTTTCAAATTGTGAATGTCCGTATGATTACTGCATCAAAATCCCCAGTAGCAATACGAGAGCAAAACTTCTTTCTATTAGCTGTTGCAAAATCTTTTTTAGTCGCTACCATTATGTTTGCAGATGGATATAGTTGTAAAAATTCCGCTGCAAATTGTTCGATTATATGGTTTGGTACAACAAAAATAGACTTGTTACAAAGTCCAAGTCTTTTACTTTCCATAGCTCCGTGCCACCATCTCAAAGGTTTTTCCTGCTCCGTACTTCATGAGCTAAAAGTGTATTTCTTCCATATAAAATATGAGCAATAGCATTTTGTTGATGCTTTCTTAATTTTATCTCTGGATTCATCCCTACAAAATTCAAATGACTTCCATCATATTTACGAGGTCGAATACTATTAAATTTATCATTATATAGTCTTACTAATCGATTTCTTCTTTCTACATCATTAAAAATCCAATCTTCAAATGCTTGTTTAATTTGATCTTGCTTTGCTTGTGCAATAGCTGTTTCTTTTGCATTAAATTCTCTTTTTTTATTTCCATCAATATCTGTTATAGTATCAAATACTTTCACATCTTTTAAATTCAATGTTTTTTCAATAATTTCATAGGCATTTACTCTGTTTGTTCCATAGGTTTTATTGGCTTTTACATTTGAATAATCATAATTTTTACTTGTTATATACCATTGTGCATTATATTCACTAAATTTCACTTTTATATTCCATTGTGCATGGTTTGGAGTTTCTAACAATTCATACATAAATTTTTCGATAACATCTATTGGTATCCATGTTGCGCCTAACTTTATTCCTATTTCATTTGCGGTTAAATCTTTTGGCATTACTTGTTTTAATGCTTTTATATTAGTTGCAAATTCAGGGTGAATACCAACTGAAGCTTCTGCCATTTTTAGCTTCTCTCTTATATTCCCAGAAAGGTATTCATCACTTGTTACATATTTATTATTTTCCATAGGAAGTTTATATATAATACCATCTAGTTCTTTTACTAACTCTTCTTGTGTCTTATTTGTAAGTTTTGACATATATTCTAAATCAACACTTGCTTTTTCTGAAAGCGAAACAATAAGTGCTTCATTGGCAGTATCAACACTTGTTACTTCCTTATATGCTTTAATAGTTCTTTTTGAGAACATATCTGCTTTTCTTACAAATTTTCCCTCACTATCCATTACTTCTAATGAACATAGTAAATAATAACTACTATCTGCTTCAAATGCTAAACGATTTCCTCTACTATTTATAATTCCATATTTCTTAACATAGTTATCATACATTCTGTTTAATTTAGCTTGTGCCACTTTGATGTTTTCTTCTAGATAATCTTCTGTTTGTAAATCTATTAAATCTCTGACACAATCACGAAGTTCTATCATTCCTTTTATTCTACTTATTGTAGTTATTGGCAAATCTTGTTCTGCCATTACACTATTTTCTCTAAAATATACTTTGCCTTCAATAATAGTATAAGAAAAGTTTTTTACACTAGGATCTGCTGGGAGCATTGTTTCTTCTCTTTCTTCAATATCTCCTATTTCATACTCTGTTATTTCCCCTGTTATCTTTTCTTTAGCTTCATCTAATAAAGTTTTTAACTCTATTCCTTCATAAGGCTTACAAGTAGGATCCGGTCTACCAAATTGTGTAGACTCCATTTCCATTGTTCCTAATACCATATCTGGATTATCTACAAAATATTTATTCATTGTAATACCGTTTCTGTCAGTATCTAAATAAACCCAGTCCGGCATAATGTCTGTCATATTTTCTCTTTTTTTCAAGAATAGTATATCTGAAGTTACTTTTGTTCCTGCATTTTTAGTAAATGTATTATTGGGTAGTCTTATTGCTCCTAATAATTCTGCTCTTTGTGCAATATATTTTCTAACCTCCGAGTTCTTTTTGTCCATTGTTCCCTTTGAGGTAATAAATGCAATAACTCCTCCGTGGTCTTACTTTGTCTAGTGTTTTTGCAAAAAAGTAATCATGTGTTAGAAATTTATTTTTATTATATCTTTTATCATTTGGCTTATATTCATCAAATGGCACATTTCCAACTGCTACATCAAAAAAGCTGTCTGGTAATTCTACTTTTTCATAGGCATTTACTGCTATTGTAGATTTTTGATATAGTTGTCCTGCTATTCTTCCAGATATAGAATCTAGCTCTACTCCATACATTTTGCACTTTTCTAATTCTGTTGGTAACATTCCAAAGAAATTTCCAACACCACATGATGGCTCTAATATGTTCGCTTCTTTTAATCCCATATTTTGTAGTATTTCATACATTGAATTGATTACAATAGGTGGTGTATAAAATGCTGTTAATACAGAAGCTCTAGCATTTTTATATTCTTCATCATTTAATAATTCCTTTAATATTTTGTATTCATTTGCCCAACTACTGTCATCTTCCTTAAATGCTTGTTGTAAGCCTCCCCATCCAACATATTTACTCATTATTTCTTGTTCTTCTGGAGTCGCATACCTATCTTCTTGTTCGCACTTTTTTAATACTCTAATTGCTGCAATATTTCTTTCAAACTTTTCTCTAGGTGTCCCTACTCCTAAATCATTATCAGTAATTTTATAATTGTTTCTATCTTCTAGTGCTACTTCTGGGTGCAATACAAAGTCTTGAATCTTGTTTTTAGTTCTTATAAAATTGGGCTTAATGTTTTGTTTGGGGAAATTTCTCTCATTTTGATTATATAGATTTTCAAAGGTTAAGATACTTTCTTCCCTAAAAATAGGCATAGGTATTTGTAAATCTAATAGACTTATTGTATCTTTTTCTAAATCAATACTGTCAATTCTATATTTTCTGTCAGATTCCAAATAAACTTCTTGTCCTACTTTATATGGCTTTTCTTTATCAATTTGTTGCTCATTATATTCTTGTATTTCTTCTTTTTCTTTCCTTTTTTGTTCTTCTATTAAATATTCTATATAACTTATAGGCTCTATTGTTGTTTCCTTTGTTTCATTATTCTGAATAACTGCTAAATCTTCTGTTTCTGTTTCTTCGTCAATACCTATAACTTTATAAATCTTGCCATCATATTCTAGCTCTTTATTGATTATATTTTGCTTTTGTTTTTCTCTAGCCTTTACTAATTCGCTTGACAATTTCTCTTCATCTTCGCCTACATATACTTTATCACTTTCTTCTGCTATATTTAATAAATATTTTAAGGCTGTTACAATAGAAATTCCCTTGTAATTATTATCTTCTTCTCCTTTAACCTTAATCTCTATTTCGTTTTTAATATTAGTAGTAATCTCATAATCACAGTTTGCATATTTTCTAAACATATCCTGTAAAAATTGTTCTGCATCATTCTTTACTACTTCTTTAGACTCTTTTTCTTCTTTCCTTTCATGTTCTTCAATATTATTTACTTTTGCTATATTTTCTTCTTGCTCTTTTACTATTAAATGGTCATTTGAATAATTATCTTTGACTTTTCTTTCAAATTCTTCAAAGCTCATTTGCTTATTAAGTATTGGAAATTTTACATCAATTAAAGTAACAATATTGTCCTTTATTCCTGCAATTTCATACTTATCTGCACCAATATACACAGTATCTCCTAAATGATATTCATAATGTGGAACTCTTTTCTCTAATATTGATATTAGTACATCTAATTCATGTTTTTGTAAATCTTTATCTCCAATATTTTCTCTTATTTTATTTAAAGCATTAACATAGTCATTTACATTTCTTGTATCATTTATATCTGATTTGACAATTTCAATATTTTCTTCATCTGTATTTAAAGCTGCTGTATCATCTGGATAATTATATAGGTCTGATGGCTTAACAAATGAATATACTCTTTTAGCAAGTTCGTATTCTTGTTGTTCTGCTTGATTTTCTAATTTTTCTTCTGCTTCTCGTAGTTCTTTTTCTTGTTCTTGTTTTTTTAGCCAATTAGAATATTCTGCTTTTTCCTTATAATTTAAATATCTGTCAAGTTTTATTAGTTCACTTATTCTTTTTTCGACTTTATTCCATGGTAATGTAATTTTAGGATCGTTATCTTCATATCCTCTATACAGTTTTATTCCTTTTCCATCAAAGTCAATACCCACTCTTGTTCCAGTATGAATTGAACTGCTACCACCCCATCCATACTCATTTTTTAAAAACTTAATATTTTCTTGACTAGAAAGGCTTGTTTCAAATTGATGATATATTCTCATTTTGCTTTCTTGAATATTACTTCCACCTTGTAAAGCATAATCAATTAACTCTTGTGAAAAAGAAAAAGTAGGAGCATCTTCTGCTTCTACTTGTAATATTTTCATTTGGTCATCATAACTTGGAACTGGTTTATGCAAATCATTAAATTCATTTACTAATATAAGTCCTTCTATATATTCTGCTACCATTTCCCATTTATAATATACTTCTGCTGTCCTATTCAAATAATCATCTTTCCATAAATGTAGTACATTTTCATAGGTTTTATAACCTAATCTTACATCATCAACTACAATTTCTGTATAGGCATCATTAAAGGCTTGTTTTATATATTCTGTTCTATCCACTATATCTAAATGTGTTTTATAAAATTCTTTTATATCATTTCTACTTATTTTCAATGTTTGAGCCTTACTCAATAATGCACTTACATATTTATCTTGTAAATAGTCTTTGTCTGTTTCTTGTTCTTCTTTAGTTAATATTCTTCTTTGAGATGATTTTTCTTCTAAATGAAAATCAGTTCGTTCGCTGCCATCTCCTCTGCTGTCGCCTTGATGTTGTTCATAAGTCCCACCCATGTCATTTGGTCTTTGGCTTTCAATTCTTCTGTTATTCCTTGTTGTTTCTTCATCTTCTCTACCAATTCGTTCACTCTCTTGCTCATTTGTTCCTGTATTTGTGTCAAGTGTTGTGCCAATTCTTTGTTCATTACTAATATTGTCAATTCGTGGTTTTGGTGATTCTTTAGATAATTGTATCTCATAAGAGCGTATTTCCCTGTTGGTATTTTCTCTTTCTCCATTACTAGGTTGGGCATATAATAATCCCCTTGTTTCGTGTACTCTATTTTCTCTACCATTTTCATTTCCTCCTTTGATTTTTTCATTATCATTAGAATACATCTCTTTATCAAATTTTTCAATTGTACGATTTTTTAATTTTTCACTTTTTTGTAGATTTGCAACTGTTCTTGCAATTTCTCTCAAGCCCATTTCTGCTATATCACTTACACTTGCACCTAATATTGTTAGAACTTCTTGGTTGTTAAAATATTTTATATATGATAACTCTTGTTCTTGTATTTGTTCTTTTGCATTTATTCCACATCTAGTCATCATCATATAGCTTACACTTGCCCATGTAGTAGTAATAAGAATAGTTTTTATTTCATCATCTGATATAGTTTCAAGCATTGAGTTTTTCTTATTTTTTATAATAGATGTAAAATAATCTTCTATATTATCTACTACCATATTATAACTTGCAGAAATTATAGCTTGTGATAAATTTTCTTTTGAGCCTATATCTCCAAAATTTGCTTCTAAACTTTCAATTATATCTTCTTCATAATTTTGTTTTATAGTCCATAATTTATATTTTGTATTATTATAGTTATTTGTGTCTGATAAGTCAAATACTAGCTTAAATGGATATTCACTATACGGATTTTTGTCGAATATATATATTGGCTTTGCTCCACTATTTACCCATCTATGTGGTACTACTTTTTTATTCCACTCTTGCATAGTTGCACAAGCTCTTGCATCTGGTCGTTGTGCGTATATAAGAATTTGGTCATCAAAATCATATTTAAAGTTCCATGAACTGCTATCTAAAAAATTTCTCCATTTTTCTACACTTTGTGAAAGTTCATTTATGACTTCTTTATAGAGTTGTCTTGTTTCTGTTATTTTTCCCAAACTAATCCTCCTCTATATTATTGTCTTTTCATTTTCCTTGTATAATCTTCATCTACTTTTAATACATTATCAAATGCAGAAAGCAATAAAACTATTAGTTCTGCTGCTTCTTTTTGGAATAACCCTATATCTATTATAGATATTTCTCCATCTTCATCTTTTTTTGATATAGAATATCTTAATAATAAATCTTGTAAGTTTTTAGCTTTCTCTTTCCATTCTTCTGTTACAATATTTTCTTCTTGAAATGCAAGTAATGCCATTAGTTTATTAAAATTGCCTTTATTTACAATGAATTTTACTGATGGCTTTTTATAATGTTCTATCATGGTTATCTCCTTTCTATTTCTTCTTTCCCTGCTAAAAATCCTATTACATTTTTCTTTACTACTGCTTCTTTTAAATCCATAATAAAACTTTTTTCAACAGGGCTAAATTGTTTTAATTCTTCCCATTTTAAGGCTTTTATTTTTTGTTCTGAATCTATATTATTTTCAAATAATTTTTCCAATGTCTTTACACTTTGTGTTAGTGTGTACTGTGGCACTATAATTCCCCCTTAAATTGAATTAAGGTGGCTAATTCAAGCCACCTTGTGATTGATTATTTTTTATTTACTGATTTTCTTTTCTTATATTCGTGTACTCCTACACCGGCTAATGCAAGTATAGATAATCCTAATAAACCTGCATATAGTTTTAGATTACTATTATCTCCTGTTTTTGGTGTATCGACTGGCACATTTTCAAATTCAAAAGTATATATTGAATCTTCGCTTTCTACTTTTTCATTATCAATAAATGTTCCTTTGTCATTCATTTCAACTTTAATTATTTTGTCTGATAATACATACCCCTTTGGTGCAGTAATTTCCTTAATATAATAAATTCCATATCGTAAATCTTCAAATAAAACTGTTCCATTTTCTTTGTCTGATTCAACTTCTTTTATAAGTTTTGTGCATTCTGGATCTTCATATATTCCAAAAGTAAACTTATCTTTTATTGCTTCTTTTGTATTGCTATCGATTTTCACTAATTTAACATCTTGAAGAATAGGCATATCTTTCATTTCTGCTCTTTGTGTTTCTTTGTTTTCACTTACAGTAAATTCTATTTCTTCTGTTATTTCATATCCATAAGGTGCTGTAGTTTCAACTAATTTATATTTCTTGTTCTCCTCTAGTCCAACAACTCTATGTGGCTCTTTTGTAGATGTCCATTCATCTATTACATTGCCATCTTCATCAATAACTTGAAGTTCTGCTCCTTCGATTTCTTCGCCAGTTACTAAATCTGTTTTTACAACTTCAAATATCTTGTCTATCATTACTATTTTTTGTGTTTTTTTATCATTTGTTACTGTGAATTTTATATCAGTAGCTTTTACATAGCCGTTTACAACTATCTCTTCGTGTAATATATATTCTTCATTCTCTACAAGACCATTTACTTTATGTGGCTCTTTGCCAGAAACCCATTTATCTACAATGTTCTTTGTTTTAGTGCTTGTAATAACTAAAGTAGCTCCCTCTATTTCGTTTCCTGCTATATCCTTTTTTGATATTTCAACTACTTTATCTATCATTTTCACTTCTTGTGTTTCTTTGTCAGTAGTTACAGTAAATTTAACTTCATTTGATATAACAAATCCATCTGGTGCATAGTCTTCATATAAAGTATAAGTTTTATTTTCTTCTAATCCTTTTATATTATGGCTCTCTTTTGTAGATGTCCATGAATCAATTATTTTTCCATTTTCATCAACAACTTTTAGTTCAGCACCCTCTATTTCATTTCCTCCAATATCCTTCTTTGACATTGTTACGATTTTATCTATCATTTTTACTTTTTGAACTTCATTTGTATTTTCAACTTTAAATTTAATATCTGTTGCTTTGACAAATCCATCTGGAGCAATTTCTTCTCTTAATGTGTAAGTTTTTCCAGTAACAAGACCTTCTATCGTATGAGTTTTTTCTGTTGATATCCAACTGTCTACAATTTTATTATTTTCATCTAAAACAGTTAATTTTGCTCCTATAAGCTCTTTTTCTCCAGTTATACTTTGTTTTGAAAATTCAATTACTGTTGTATCATTTGAAATATCTTTTTCTACCTCATATACTTTTGTTGTCAAATCGTTCTGTGTAAATTTAACTTCATATTTGGTATCACTTAAAACTAGCCCATCTAATGTTTGAGTTTCAATTAATTCATATATTCCCATAGGTAACTCTTGAATTTTTAGATGTCCACTTTTATCAAGATTATATTTCCCGATTTCTTGATTTTTCTTATAGATAACACTTTCATCAATAGGACTTTTTATTTCTTCTTTAGCTATTAATTTGAATTGTATTTTACTTAAATCACTTGTATCAACTAATGATATATCTACTTTTTCCCTTAAAGCAATACTTTTGTTTACAATTAAAGTTCCTGTCGGTTGCTCATTTCTTACTACAACCTCTTTAATATAATCTCCATCTTGATCCTTATCATAATCTCTTAATCTTTTTACATCAAATTTAACAGGTTGTTCTAATTGTAAAAATCCTTGTGGAGTTTTAATTTCTGTTACTTCATAACTACCAACTTCTAATTTTAAAGGAGTTACAATAGTTCCCATTTCTTCTTTGTTATTATTATAACTTTCATCAGGAACAACTAAATTTTCTGAATTAGTTGTAAATGATGTGAATGTTGTACTTCCTATTTTTTGAGATATAGCCTCTCCTTTTTTGTATAATATTTTTCCTGTCGCTCTGTCATAAATGTCCTTTGTAGCTTTTATCTGAAATGTTGCACTATTTAATGAAACTATTTTATCTGTTTTCAAATCTTTTTTAACTAATTTAATATAAGTTTCTAACTGTTCATTATTTACTATTAAGTGTTTTGCTTTTTGAGCAACTTCTTGTATTTCACTTTCATCTTTTGTTATTGAAAAAGTAAAATCTACGGCTGTTTCATAATCTTTTGGAGTAGATGTTTCTTTTACAATATATTTTCCGTATGGCAATTTGTTTTGTGTATAAGCATTTCCATCTTTATCTGTTGTTATTTTGGCATAACTTGGTGCTATTGCTTGAGCTTCTTTAACTCTCTTTTCATCGACTTTTACTTTATTTCCATTTTCGTCAATTCCGTTCCATACCTCTTCATAAGTATAGCCTTTTGAATATGCCTCTTCTACATTCCTATTTAATTTTATTGTAAATTCTGCTCCCTCTAGTCCGGGTGTTTCACCAGAATTAACTTTAATTCCACTTTTAAAAATATGAACTTGCATTTTCTTTACTACTTCATTACTTGTAATTGTTTCTGAAATAACTTTAGTATTTTGGTCTTTATATTTTAAGTTTATCTCATATTCTTTTTCGTCTAATAAATATCCCTCTGAACTTACTTTTTCTTTTACAATATATTTTCCTAAAGGTAGATTAATAACATCTTCTGTTGTTCCATTCTCGTTCATTGTTCTTGTTGCCACCAAATCTCCTTTATTATAATATTTTTTTGTTTTAGCCACATTGTAAATATCTTCATTTGCATAGACTTCATACTTTGCATCTACAAATGTTGCATCTCCTTGAGGAGTTGAGCCTGTTTCACTATCTCTTTTGATAATAGTAATAGTTCCTGTTGGCTCTTTGTTTACAACTCCTTCTACTTTTATTTCTACAACTGGTGTTAATGAATTTTTGTATTCAAGTTTTGCAGTATATACTTTCTCATTTAGCAAATATCCTGTTGGTGCTGAACTTTCTTGAACTTCATAACTTCCCATAGGTAAATTATCTATTGAAGCAACTCCATTTACTGTTGTTATTTTTGCTACTTCTTGCCCTTTATAATAATAAGTTTTTGTTTTAGCTACATTAGTTATATTCTCCTTTGCAGTAACTATAAATGTTGCGTCATTTACTTTATCTCCATTTTCATTAATTTTATAAATTAAAATTTTTCCTGTTGGCTCATTATTCATAAAATCAACTCTGGCAGTCTGACCATTTTCAACATTAACTCTTTTTATTGTATTGTCAATTAAATACCCTTCTGGCACTGATGTTTCTTTTACAAAATAAGTTCCGACTTTTAAATCATTAAAAATCAATTCTCCATTATTTCCAGATGTACCACTTGCTACTTTTTGAGTACATCCTTCATCCTTATATAAATCAAAATTACATCCTGCAACTGGATTTCCTATATTATTTGTCTTTTTAATCAAAATTTTCCCACTTTGTACATCTACTGAAACTAGAAATCTTGATGGGTCTACATAGTTTGAAAAAATTAGATTTTGTACTGCCCCAGAATTAAATTGAAAATATACATAGTTCGACATACTTCCTTTTGAATATTCTGCTCCATTTGGCATTAGTTCATATATTCCATAATCACCCGAATTAAAAGTTACTTTTCCAAAACTTCCATTAGAAGTTGTTACTTTTAAATCATTACTTCCATTATCATGTTTAAATGTTACTCCATTTATAGTTTTATTAAATGAAGCATAATGTTGTAAAACTCCATTTGTATCTGTAAATACAGTTTCATCTCCAATATCAATTTTTCTATTATTTCCATTAAATGATACATCTCTATAATATTGATTATAATAGCTTTCTGTTTGGTTTAACCAACTTGCATAAATTCCTGATGACATATAATTACCATTCCAAGAATCTCTTCCCGGTACTTTGCAACTTCCATCAATATTATTATGAATATACTCCCATACATATTGTTGTGTAGCACATGCTGCTCTTTTAGCCTCTGTACTTGTTGGAAGTCCCATTCCATATTTCATAGTGTAACCAAAATATATCATCTCTGCAATTTTTTCATATTCTGGTCTGTTATTTTTGTACTGTGCTATAAAATCCCCATTATAAGTATATTCCTTACCAGTTGGAGATGTTTTCCCATACTGAGTACAAAAAAGCATATAAGTCCCACCATCATAATTTGCATAGTGCAACTCATGTCCATAAGCACTTAAACTTCCACTTATAACTCCAAAAGTAGCATTACTATTTATGTCTGTTATAAATGTAGCAAAACTATTAATTGGCAATGAACTACATAATGTAAGAACAAGCATTATTATTGCCATAATCTTTTTAGTTTTATTTTTCATTTCATCAATTCCTTTCCTGAATTTTTGCATAAAAAAAGAGCCTTAAAGCTCTTAAAAAATATCTTTATCTTGCTTGAAAATAATACAACCCACAAGCACAAGAATTTACTTTATAATGATAAAGTGAGTTTTTATTCATAAACTCTTTTGCTGCTGCATCAGCCTGTTCCCATGTCTTATAATATCCATGTTCATCACTTCCATCTCCTGCTATATGATGTGTTCCACCATCAATGCACCAATATGCTGTTTCTTTTTTAGTTGATGCAGTATTAGTATTTTGTTGTTCATTGCTTTTAGATATTTCTTCTTTCTGTGTAACACTTGTTTGTGGTTGATTAGCTGTTGTGGATTTATTATTTTGGCTATTTGTAGTTTGTGAAGTTGATTTGTTTTTAGAACTACTAGAAGTAGTTGTATTTTTCTTTTGTTGTGTTTCTTCTGTTTTAGACTGAGTTATTTCTTCTGTTTGTTCTTCTATCTTTTTATTTTCTGCAATATTTTCTTCATTATTAGTATTTTCTATTTTATTATTTATACTATTTTCTTCTGCTATTGTATTTTCTATCTCAATATTTTCATTGTCTATTATATTTTCTTGCTCATTATTATCTTGCATTTGATTTCTATTGCTTTCCCCAATAACAATATTATCAATGCTTCTATTTTTATATATAAATATTCCTGTAATTCCTAAAGCAATTATAACTAATATTACAATTAAAATAATGATTTTCTTATTTTTATTCATAACTAAACATCTCCTTTTTTTCTTTATTTTACTACAATGTTTAATTATTTTCAAATATACAAATTAAAATATTATTGCTATTTTGTACTCCCATACAAATTATCTTACCATTTGTCTTTGTTTTACTCTTCTATGATGTTCTTCTACACATTTAAGAAGGAAATCTTCTACTTCTTTTTCTGTTACTACATCTCTAGGCAAGTATTTTTCAAATCTATCATAATGTATATTATATTTTGGTTTTTGATTTGGCTTTTCTGCTGACATTATTTCTTCTAGTTTATTTGTTGTTAGTTTTCCTTCTTGGCTTAACTTCTTTAAGTATATTGCTTGTGATTGTGATGGTGTTGCATCATATTTTTGTATATAGCAATATAATAAGTTTTGTTCTTCTTTAGTCAAATAAGAAATTTCAACAGCTGGACTAAAAGATATTTTTCCTATATCAACCATGTCTAGTAATTCTTGTATTAGTTCTGTTAGCCTTATATATCTTTGAACTTGTCTGCCACTTTCTCCATTATCTTTTCCAATCATATCTGCACTAGCTAACTTCTCGCCAACTTGTCGAGAAGTTTCTTTTTTGCCTTGATGACTTAATGCTTCCATTTTCATTCTATATGCAAATGCTTTTTCTGATGGTAGTATTTTCTCTCTTTGTATATTACTGTCCACCATTATAATAGTAGCTTCTTCATCTGTCATTTCTCTTACAATAGCAGGTATCCCATTTAATCCTGCCTTTTTTGTTGCATAATTTCTTCTATGCCCTGCTACCATTTCATAACCACCATTTTGTTTTGGTCTTACTAAAACTGGTACTTTTACTCCTATTTCTTTTATACTCTCTACCATATTGTCCATTTCTTCGTTGTCTGTTATTTTAAATGGGTGATTTGGGAAATCTGTAATATCGTATGGATTTAATATTACTACTGTTTCTGCTTTTCCTTTATTTGTACTAAATTTTAGCAATTCATCTACACTTGGCAGTTCTATTTCTGGTCTTTTCGCTATTCTTCAACACCTCCTCCGTAAAATTTTCATAAGCTACTGCCGGCTTACTCTTCTTGTCATAAGCATATATACTCTTGCCCTCTATCGTACTTTCGGCTGCTTTTACTCCCATAGGAATTACTGTATTGTATATTTTTATTCTATTTCCATAACTATTTCTTAATGTTTCTATTGCTGTTTTTGCTAAATTTGTTTTCATATCTGCAATAGTCAATAATATTCCATCTATTTTTAATCTTGGATTTATCTGTACTCTTGTTTTATCTATTGTTTGTATTAACTGTGTCATTCCTTTAAGAGGCAAATATTGAGCTTGAACTGGAATAATTACACTATCAGCTGTCGCTAGGGCATTTATTGTAAGAAGTCCTAATGATGGTCTACAATCAATTAAAATATAATCATAATCTTCTTTTACATTATCAATATATTGTTTCAATATGTTTTCCTTATTTATATATTTAACTAATGATATATCTAATGCTTCTAATTCTATATTGGCAGGTATTAAATTTACACCTTCTGAATTTTGTAGTATTCCCTCATCTTTGCTTATAGTTTTTTCTTGTATTACTTTTTCCATAATGTTTTTTATTGTTATCTCCATATTGTCCTGATTTTTGTACCCTAATGCTGTTGTCAAATCTCCGTTGTGGATCTAAATCGATTAGTAATACCTTTTTACCTTTTCTTGCTAGTCCATTTCCTAAATTAGCCGTTGTAGTTGTTTTTCCTACTCCACCGTTTCTGATTAGCTATGGCAATTACTTTACACTTTGACACTTTTTCCCCTCCTTCCATAAAAATTAGCCATCAATAATGATGACTATGTAGAAAACAAATCAGCCTAGGTCGACTTGTTTATAATAATTATCTCTCTTTTCTTTCATTTTTCTTTTGATTTAAACTTCTTAATTTCTTATCTACCATTTGGCTATATGTTTCTAATCCCATTGCTCTTGCTTCTCTTATACCTTGCCTTTTAATATTAAGATTCTCTATTCTACTCTCATTGTTATAATGTTCTATCACTTCTTTTATTTTTTCTTCAGATGTTATATCTTTAAAAATTATTTTGCTCTCTTTTATTTCTAAATTATAACCTTTTTTAATAAATAAGCCAAAAAATATCTTTGTCCCTCATTATCATATTGTTGTAAATTTTCGCTATTAAATTGTTGCTTTTCGTGATATTCTAATGTTTGATTATCTTTCATTATTTTACCTTGCCCTTTCTTTGTTCTTATTTTTATTCGGTTGCATACGAACTTTAGAGTATATTTCAAGAGCTTTATCTTCATCAAAACTCTTGTCTATTGAAATTGATTTGCTTTCAATAAAATCTTTACTCATTATGAATCTACCTGTATCAATGAAATTATATCTTCCATCTTCGTCTTTTCCCATGTACATAACTGTAATAGGTATTTTTTCACTATTATTACATATTGGTATATTGACAGTACAAAACATTCCTTGTTTCAAATTGTTTAGATAGTCGATTGCTTCTTGTTTTTCCAAATTCTCCCTCCTTATATTTTTTCCACTAAAAAAAGCCAACCTTTCGATTGACTCTTTTAGTTATGTATTTAATTTTCAATTAGTTTTATTAGTAATTCATTTATCGGATTTGTTTGTCTATTTTGTTTTAGTTGATTATTTTCCTTTTCAACTAATACTTAATATTCAATATTATCTTCATCAAATAACTTTACCATTTTTTTATACATAGTATTAGCTAATTGATTAGGCGCTCCTTTACAAAACCAAGTATTGATTGTTGTTTCTGCTATTCCAGTTCTTCTTGAAAATTCTCTCTTTCCATATTGTTTTATAATATCTAGTATCTTATCCATAGGATATTTCTTCTTAATTTTAAATTGTGGTGGCATCTCAACTTTATCCTCAATTTTTAATGCTATTAAAAGTTTTTCTGCTACTCTCCAGTCTTGCATTTCTGTAGATTTCTTTTCATATCCATCATATGATCTTTGACATATTCCTGCTCTTCTTGATAATTCAAATCTATTCCACCCATTCAATAATCTATAATATTTTATTTTGTCTATAAAATCTTTGCTTTCCAATAATTCACTTGGGGGCATTCTTTTTGCTTTTGCATTTATCGAATTAGCCAATATTCCTTTTTCTTTTATTTTTTTAAATATTTTGCTTACATTTCGTGCATCCAATTTCACAACACCCTCTTGAAAGCTTATATTTTCAGCATTTTTGTTGTCTGTCATCAGACTACCTGAGCATTAACACGATATCCAATTGATATAATTACATCAAGATTGTAATATTCTACATTGTATTTTTTTCCATCTTTAGCAGTTGTCGCAAATTTTGCGACAACTGAATTATCATCTTTTAATTCTTCCTTTAAAGCATTATTAATATGTTTTCCTATTGTCTTTATATCTCTATCAAATAAATCTGCTAACTGTTGTCTATTAAGCCACACAGTTTCATCTTTTAGGTTTACTTCTAATCTTACTCCTTGGTTTTCAAATAAAATAATTTCATTCTTTTTTTCGTCCATACGAACACATCCTTTATTATATAAAATTTAATTCTTAGTATATTTGTTAGTACTTATATATTACAATTTTTAGTATTTTTGAACTATTGTACATATTTTATAATAAGAACAAATATTTGTCTATAGTTTAAAATAAAATTATTAATTATTTTTATTCGAAAGTGTCGCGGCATCAAAGTTTTGTGCAATAAGGAATAGGAGCAAAATAATAGAACTCCATTCAGAGTCCTACCTGCCAATCTATTGCCATTCATAGCCTATATAGATTTTATCGTTATTTATTAGTGATCGTTTGACTAACATTATTACTTTATTATTTATTACTTGTAATAATGTTAGTCTAGTCCCAGATATTTGTTTCTAAAATCAATTTTAAACCATTTGTCTATTTCTCTATATTTGTCATATTTTATCAACAACAAATTTATATATATAATATTGTAATTGGCTTAAAATTGATTTTCGCAAGTTTGAATTATAATAATTAAATATATATATATAAATTCAAAACCAAACATTAAAATTTGTAATTAACAAATGTTCGTTTTAAAAAATTCTATAAATTTAAAATATTTAATTTATAATTTTATAAATTTATAAATTTCAAATACAATAATTTTTTTAGTTTTATTTTTTAATCTTAAAAATTTTTTATTATAAATCTGAAGTGAATTTTATTTTGTAAAAACTTTGCACAAAATTTTTCTAAAGCTCTTTTTATATATAAAATAATTATATTAAATATAAATATACAACATTAAAAATATGGCTTTCCCCCCTACTCTGCTCATTTTTATTCAAATTAGAAAAATCAACACACCTTAAATTTCTTATCAATCGGAATAATGTCTTCTAATAGAGTATTTTCTGGCATTGCTTTTGAAAATTGTGATGTTGTTGTTTCTGTATCTACACTTTTTCCATTTACTTGTTCTGCTTGAATTGATAATACTTGTTCAAAAGTAAATTGTACCATTGCTAATTTTTCTTGTCTTTCGGTATCACTACATTGTTCTGTATCTAGCATATAATTCAAATTATATTTATATAGTTCCAATGCTCGAAGTATTATTTCAACTTGTCCATTTTGCAAATTTAATTTTACAGATTGAATTTTCTTTTTGCAATTAATGTCCATTATAGTTCCCCTCCTAACAATTAAATGCTAACGCATCTTTAATTTTAAAATGTGACATAGGATGTCCTTGCATTGCATTCATTAAAGATTCGCTATGCATGTGTGCATATATTTGTGTAGTTTCAATTCTTGAATGCCCTAGTAATATTTGTAATAATCTAATGTCAACTCCAGATTTGTATAATATTGTTGCAAAACTATGTCTTAATGAATGAACACTATATTGTGTTTCATCTATTTCTGCTTTTTCATAAGTTTTTTGACGATTTTACGAATTTGTCTACTTGATATTTTTTTATTCCATTGACTAATAAATAAGAAATTATCTATTTTTTTATCGTCTAATGGATTATTTTTTCTGTAATTTATATATTTTTGCAAAGCATCTTTTGTATTTGTATTAAGGTAGCAAGTTCGTTCTTTATTTCCTTTTCCTCGAAGCCTTAATGTCATTTCATCTAATTTTATATCAGTTAAATTTATTTGTATTAATTCTGCTAAACGCATTCCACAGTTAAGAAATAAGCAAGTCATAGTATAATTTCTAATTTTATATTTCCAATATTTTTCTTTATATCTTTGATTTCATATCTTGATACTGTTACAATGACACTTTGCTTATTGAAATCTACTTTAGGCATTTCCTCTTTTGGTTTAAAGTTTAATTTAGTTAATATAGAATTATAGTCATCTTCGCTATATTCTATAATTTTTTGATATACTCCCGTCACTTTTGTTTGTGGTAAGTTTAAATTAGTTTCGACTTTTGATAAACTATTTTCTGAATTATAATTATATTCTGTATCAAAATCATATTTTGGAAAAATGCCTTTTGTTACAGCATCAATCTTTTCTATTAGTTTATCTTTGTTAGATAAACTATTCTGTATTACTTGTCCACTATCTGAAAAGCGTTTTATAATTCCTATTTCTTTTTCTTCTAACATAAATACATAATTTTTGCTTTTTCTATCATAATCAAATTCTATAAAACTGCCTTTATTTTGCATTTGACTTATTTCATATTCTGAATATGCTTTTCCATCAATAGTATTTGTAATCCTATTATATAATTCAGAATATATTTGGTTATATGCACTTGCATTCGAATTTATAATTGTGTATTCGTTGTTTATATTTTTATATATTATTCTATCTGGAGTAGGAAGTATAGTATTTTCATCAACTAAACCTACATTATTTTTTTCTAGCCTTTCATTTGATATTTCTTTTTTAAATATAGAAAATATAATACTAAATACTACTACTAATAATAATATATATAATATCACTCTTATATTATTTTTATTTTTTACTTTCATTACGCCCTAACCTTTCTAAAAATTATTTTATTCTTACATTTAAAAAGTTACTTTCTAAACATCTATAATTTGGTACTGCGATACATACTGCTGGATGAATCATATCTTTTTCATTATTTTGTCAATAGATTTTTATAAAAAAGATTAGTTATTTAACACTAATCTCCAATAATTCGTATTACAAATGTAATGCTTTTTGAGGACAATTTTTAGTACAATTTAAACATAAAATACATTCTGTACCATTTTTTCTTTTTCTTGAATTATCAAGAATATCAACATTCATTGGACAACTATTTACACATTTTTTGCATTTAATGCATTTTTTTTCATTACATTTTATTCTCATCATAGAGAAATAACTAGCAGGTTTCAAAAAAACAGTTATAGGACAAATATATTTACAAAATGCTCTATTATCTTTTAATATAATAGCTAAAATTATTCCTATAATATAATAAAATATATTACCAATTATAAATGCCCAAAACATAATTGTATCTAAATTATCAAATTTAAATATAAATAAAGAAGCAACAAAACAAAAAGACAATATAAATAAAATATATCTTATATATCCTATTTTTTTTCGATTACCTTTTGGATTTTTATATGGTAACAAATCTAAAATCATTCCAGTCCAACAAGCATATCCACACCATCCTCTTCCAAAAATTAATGGGCCAATTATTTTTGCAACTAAATAATGTATTACTGCTGCCTCAAATACTCCCAAAAACAAATAATACCAAAATCCTTCTATTTGCATATTTTCCCTTGAAATTAATCCCAAATATATTAACATATATAGTCCAACTGCAAATTGAACCAGATTTCTAGCATATTTTGCATTATGTCCATATAAATAGCAGCCAACTGAAATACAAGTTCCAATATAAGAGAAGTTTAATAAATAGAACAATTTATTAGTTCCTATAAATAAACCAACTGCAACTAATTCAAAAAAAATCCATATAATTATTGCTTGATAATTTTCTTTTATCCATTTCATATATTATAACCTCCTCTTTAAATTACTATTTATTATTTTTATGAAAATACAATTTACTTATATAACCTTAAAACTTGATATTGATATGCTTCATCATTTTCTATATAGCCAATTGAAATACCCTTTCCATTATTTGCTGTTTTACCAGAGTTAGTTTTTGTCTTTGCATCTTCTAATAATTTATCAATTTCTGAATCCGTTATTTCACTATTATTTGCTTTAATTAAATGTTTAATGTATGAAATAGCATCTGATTCGTATTTGCTAGTTTTATCTACATATAAAAACGTATAGTTTACAGTTTCTGTTGTTTTATCTCCAGTATATTTTTCTGGAACAACTACTAAATAAACTCCCTCAATCAAACCATACCAATATTCATTCTTACTTTCAGTTAGATAATCCGTTGATGCTGGATTTAATGAGGAACTATCATTATCCATTACTTGTGTATTAAATTTAGCTACTAGTACATCAATATTTTCTTTTTCAACCCAACCGTATTTTCTTTGAGTTTCCTCTAACCCTTTTTTTGCTTCTTCCAAATCCTTCTTTGAAAATTGAACTATTGCAATACATATAGCTACAAAAACAATTACAAATATAACAACGCAAATTCCTATGATTTTTTTCTTATTCATATTTAATTCTCGTATAATCAATTATATATAAATATTAATCTATTTAATTGATTAATCCCTTTCTTTTAAATTTTTGATATATTATACTTCGCGATGTATAATATACATAATACACTGTGGATTTGTTTCTATTTTTTTACAGCCATTTTATGGACTGGTCAGAGGAGACCCAAACCACAGATTTCTATTTTAATTGTTAATTAGTTAGTTAACACGTTAGCTTCCTCTCTTTATAATCTACTTTTGATTCTTTTAAGATTATTTTTTTATTTATATACACTAATATTATAGCACAAAACTCAGAAGAATTGCACAATAATGTACAACTTATACAACTCAAAAGAAGATACTAATTTCAAGTATCTTCTTTTGAGTTGTTCGCCAGTTTGCTTTATATTATTTATTACTTTTAGATTGCTCTTTATATTTATACATTTCAGCATCAGCATCATTCAGTGCATCTGTAGCACTGTATTTTAATTTGTTTTTAGGATTATACTGAACGGTTCCGTATGAAATATGTGGTAATTCAGGTTGAAGTATTTTTTGCTTAGATACACTACTAATAAATTTCTTATTTAATCTATCGACCATGTCAAGTTCCTTAGTTAGTATAACTGCAAATTCATCTCCTCCAATCCGATAGCACTTCCCATAATCTTGATATGTATCCTTTAGCAGTTTACTTATAGTACATAAAATTTTATCTCCAAAATTATGTCCATATGTATCATTTACGATTTTAAAATCATTAACATCAAAAATAATTAAAGCCACTTCTACATCTACATTTTCAATATAATTACTAAAGCTTTTTTGATTTAACAATGTTGTTAATCCATCAACACATTGAATGAGCTCATTGTAATATATATATATGAAAGCTGATGCCATTGCTATAGTGAGCCAACTTATTTTTACATCTTCTTTGATGCTTTCAGCAGTTATTCCAAATGAAATAAAAATAATAATTAAAACTAGCTCTATTTTATTTGTATTTTGATAACAATTGCTAAATTGAAAAGCTTTAAAGAACATATAAATAGATGAAAAAATAAAACTTACAAAATATATTTTGGCTGTAATATTATAGAATATATTAAAACTATAAGTAAAATATTCAATATACATATATATTTCATATAAAACAAAATATATTTTTAAAAATTTTACTACCAAACTCTCCCTATCTTCTTCAAATATAGTACATGTGCATATTAGTGGCATTAATGGAACTATACTAAATTTCACTAATTTAGTAAATATAGTAAATGATGCACTTATTTCGTCTATCGTTCCAATTAATTCAATTACAGCTCCAATCAAAATAAATGAAAATGCTGCTATAAAACCATCCCGTGTTTTTTTGCTCAAGTTTTTATTCAATGCAACAATCGTAATAAGTATTATGTTGATTGAAATAGTTAAAAATGCTATTGTTGTGTAATAATCCATGTCTTTTCCTCCTGTAAAATTTGTAAAAAGCAACTGGTTTCTTGAAAATATTTCTTCTCAAATATTTAATCTGTTTAAACTAGTAAACAGATATTATAATAAAAAACAAGAATAATTATATCACTTTATAAAAAAAAATCAATAGAAATTCACAAATATATTATGTAAAATATTGTAAAATCAACACAAATATGTTATAATTATTATATAAAAATATATTAAGGAGGTTTCATTATGAGAAAAATGAGTTTAGAGCAAATGGATCACGTGCTTAGACACGTCGAGATGCATGCAAACGAGTTTCGGCATGGCAATTTCACCAAAGGAGGAGATTATTTAAAGAAACTCAAAGAAGCACAAGAATTAGCATTAGAAGTTTCTCATGACATTATTCATGTTATGAGAACAAAGCAGTTCAAGGGATATGAGAATGCAGACTTCTCATATGATATAATCCTTCCAAATGACTACAAGCATCATCAATTCCGTCACTTTGATGCTGCCAGTTTCCAAGTTGGTTGCAAATTAAAAGCTACAATGGATCTTGATATCGTACCAGACAGTATGATTCAACTTTCATGTGATGACGCTGAACAGCAGATGAATGAGCTCGGCTGGGCAATTCAGGATGCAGAGGTATTCATTAAAATTCTTGAAGAATACTTTAATAAGCCACAGGTTGCTTACAGACAGATGGAACTGGAACAGGCAGATCATTTTCTCCGGCATATTAAGATGCATGCTGAGGAACTTGAAAATGGAACATTTACCAAAACTTCATCATATCTTGAAAAACTCAAAATTGCCCAGTACAAGGGTAAAGATTTGGCGCATGACCTCTTTCATGTTATGCGTGAAAAAGGCTATGACGGATACAAAGACAATGACTTTGACCCATATGTACCTCTGCCAGCGGATTACAGGCAGAATCATTACCATGAATTCAGAAGATTTGACTATGATTCTTTCAAGGAAGCAATCAAAATTAAATACATTCTGAATCTGGGAATGGTGATGGAAAGAGACATTCCTCTTTCAGAAGAAAAGGGAAATGAACAGATGGCAGTGTTAAAAGCTGCTATCGAGGATGCCGAAGTATTCATTACCACGCTGGAAGAGTACTTTAAGGACAAGTAAAAACTTCCTAAAACCCGGGGTTGCAATTTAACCCCGGGCTTTCTTTTAATTTTTATAATTTCTTAAATATGAATCCATTTTTTCAATAAATTCTGCATTATTCTTAGTTTGAGTCATTTGCGTAATAATTTGTTCTGTTACATCTGCTACTGGTAAATTGTTTAATGCTTTTCTTAATGCAAAAACAGTTTCCATTTCAGGTTTTGTTAATAATAAGTCTTCTCTTCTTGTTCCTGATTTATTTATGTCTATTGCTGGGAAAATACGTTTTTCTGATAATCTTCTATCTAAGTGTACTTCCATATTTCCTGTACCTTTAAATTCTTCAAATATAACATCATCCATTCTACTTCCTGTTTCAATTAATGATGTAGCTAAAATTGTTAAACTACCACCATTTTCAATGTTTCTTGCAGCACCAAAGAATTTTTTTGGTTTGTGTAATGCAGCTGGATCAAGACCACCAGATAATGTTTTCCCTGATGATGGCATTACAAGGTTATACGCTCTCGCAAGTCTAGTAATACTATCTAATAGGATTACTACATCTTTATTATGTTCTATTATTCTTTTTGCTCTTTCTAATACCATTTCTGCAACTTTCACATGATGTTCTGGCATTTCATCAAATGTTGAATATATAACTTGTCCTTTTATTGATCTTTTCATATCTGTTACCTCTTCTGGACGCTCATCAATTAAAAGTACAATTAATTCTACTTCTGGATTGTTTGCAGAAATACTATTTGCTATTTTTTTCAATAATGTTGTTTTTCCTACTTTTGGTGGAGCAACAATCATTCCCCTTTGACCTTTTCCTATAGGTGAAATTAAATCTATAATTCTCATTGCATATTCTGTTGGTACTGTTTCCAATTTTAATCTCTCATTTGGATAAATAGGTGTTAGTTCATCAAATCTTTTTCTCTTTGCTGCTTTTTCTGGATGTTCTCCATTAACTTCTCCAACAAATATTAAAGATGGGAATTTTTCACCTTCTTTTGTTCTAGAAATTCCTTTTACTATATCTCCTGTATCAAGTTTGAATCTTCTTATTTGGATTGGTGATATATATACATCTTTTGGACTTGATAAGTAATTATCTCCTCTTAAAAAACCATATCCATCTGGCAATACTTCAAGTATTCCTTCTACTATCTCATCATCATCATTAGTTACTTTATAATCTATTATAGATTCTTCTGCTTCATCTAATTGTTCTTCGTCATTTTTATCATATCTTATTTCTTGAGCTTCTTCGTTTTCTTCTTGTGGCTTTGATGTTTCTGCAACCTGTTTTAATAATTCTATCAATTCTTCTTTCTTTAGTTTTGAAATATTTTTAATGTTTTGCTCTTTTGCAAAATTTCTCAACTCTAATAATGTCATGTTCTCTAATTCTGACATAAGTACCTCCTATTATTTAATTTTTATTTTTAATTTAATGGATTTTTTTATTGAAGTTAATAAAAATAAATCCTTAAAACTTGAATGTGCTTTAAGGATTTACTTGTTACTATCGATATAAACTCTTTCATTTGGTAAATACATTCCTAGTTTTTCACGTGCTAATTTTTCTATATATTCTAATGAATCTGTATTCTTTTTTTCTTGTTCTAAATTTTGTTTGTTTTGTTCTAGTTCACTTTGTGCCACTTCTATTTTTGAAGATAATTCCTTTATATCATCTCTGTAATGTGATATGTTTATTTGCTGTTTTATTAACATAACTATCCATACTATTAATGCTATTAAAAATGCATTCCTAAGTAATTTTTCTTTTTTCATATGTACTCTCCATTTTCTTGTTAAAAATTCTTATATATATATTATTCTCCATTTTTTACAATTTTCCCCTTTTTTGTCGTAAGTTTTTTTGTAAATTTAATAAATATTTTAGAAATTATCGAATACATTGTCTTAAATGGTATTATCAAAATTCTAATTATATAGCTGAAAATTGTCGAAAATATTTTTACTATTATGTTGCTTAATGTAAATATGTATAATAATATTCCAACAATTATTCCTAGAAAAATAAATATTCTTATCTCTCCATTATTAAAAAACCAAATACTATATAAAATCAATATTCCAGTTAAAATCCAAAATAAAATATCTTGTATATATGTTATTGTATTTGAAGTTTTTATACTTCTTCTTAGAATTCTAAAAAAATCGAATAAAACTCCTATTACTACTCCTGTTAATGAAAAAACCAAAAATAAATATGCTTGATTTTGAGCCATAATTTTGCCTTTCTATTTGAAAATTTTACTTAGTATTGTTCCTGCACTTTTCTCTTGTTTAGTTTGACTGTATGCTAAACTTGAAATTTCTCCTTCTATTATTACTTCTGCTGTATCTAAACTTAATTTATTAATTCTGATATTTTCTCCTTTTACGGTTAATAAGCCTAGTTCTGTATCTACCATTACTACTTGATCGTCAAAACTTAATACATCATTTACTCCAGATACACTTAACTTCCCCCTATTTTCTAATACTAAATTTTGAACTATGTTGGAATTTACATTTATATTCATATTTTTTCTTTCATCTATCATATTCTTTCATCCTTTCGTATATATTATCTATACTAAATTATAATATGCAGAAAATAGCATAAATAGAACTGATTGAATCTAAAAAGAAGATGCTAATTAAAGCATCCTCTAATCATATTAAACAAAATTTTTCAAATCTTTTTATTTTATCCTTTCTTCAATACTTTTTAGCATCTCTTGATATTTATTTAGTTTAGCCTTTTCTTCGTTTATTTTTGCTTCTGGAGCCTTATTAACAAATCCTGGATTAGCTAACATTTTACTTGCTCTTTCAATTTCGGCTAAGACCTTTTTCTTTTCATCTTGAAGACGTTTTTTCTCTTCTTCTACATCTACTAATTCTTCGAACGGAATATAAACTTCCATTCCATTTGAAATAATCGAAATAGCATTTTGAGGTATATTGTCTTTATTAGCTTGAATTGTAATTTTATTTGCAAATCCTAATTTTTCAATAAATGCTTTAGATTGTTCAATATCTTTCTGATATTCGGTTGTAACAAAAATCAATTTAGCTTTTTTGCTTGGATGTACATTCATATTTGCTCTAACATTTCTAATTTGTGTTATAACATCTTTTAAGTTTTCTATAAAGTCTTTGCTTGTATCATATTCTATTGAATCATTTGCTTTTGGCCAATCTGAAACCATCAAGTCTCTATTATCAGGATTTACAAGTTTTGCATAAATTTCAGATGTGATAAATGGCATAAATGGATGCAACAATTTTAAGCTGTTTCTAAGTACATAATTTAATACATAACATACTTGTGCTTTTTCTTGCTTATTTTCGCTATATAGTCTTGATTTTGCCATTTCTATATACCAATCGCAAAATTCATTCCAGATGAAATTATAAATATTTTCAAGTGCTACACCTAAGTCATAATCATTGATATTTTGTGATACTGTTTTTATTAGATTGTTTAATTTATTTAATATCCATCTATCTTCAACTCTTAAATCTTTTTCTTCTTTAATGTCATCTTCTAATGAATTAATTACGAATTTTGATGCATTCCATAATTTATTAGCAAAATTTGAAGCTTGGTCTAGTTTTTCAGGCATGTATTTAATATCATTTCCAGCAGAAGTTCCATATAATAATGAAAATCTTAATGCATCTGTACTATATTTATCAACTATATCTAATGGATCAATTCCGTTTCCTAATGATTTTGACATTTTTCTACCTTGGCTATCTCTTACTATTCCATGGATTAAAATATCACTAAATGGTTTTTCATGCATTAACTCTAAGCCAGAGAAAATCATTCTTGCTACCCAGAAGAATATTATGTCATATCCTGTTACCAACACATTTGTTGGATAAAATGTTTTTAAGTCTTCTGTTTCATGTGGCCAACCTAATGTTGAAAATGGCCATAATGCAGAACTGAACCATGTATCTAATGAGTCTTCATCTTGGTGTAATTTTGTTGAACCACATTTTTCACATTTTTCTGGTTCAGTTTTACTTACATTTATATGTCCACATTCATCACAATAGTATGCAGGAATTCTGTGTCCCCACCACAATTGACGAGATATACACCAATCTTGAATATTTTCCATCCAGTTAAAATATGTTTTTTCGTATCTTTTTGGAATAAATTTAATCTCATCTTCTTTTACTGCCCTTATTGCAGGTTCTGCAAGTTCTTTCATCTTTACAAACCATTGCTCAGATATTCTTGGTTCTATTGTATTGTGACATCTATAGCATTTTCCTACATTGTGAGTGTAGTCTTCTGTTTTTACAAGTGCTCCTATTTCTTCTAGTTTTTTTACTATTAATTTACGTGCTTCTAATGTGGTTAGTCCTTTATATTCTGGTACTAAATTTTCCATTATTGAACTATCATCAAATACTTCTACGATTTCTAAGTTGTTTCTTAATCCTGCTTGATAGTCGTTCATATCATGTGCTGGAGTGATTTTTACACAACCAGTCCCGAAATCTTTTTCTACGAAGTCATCTGCAATTATTGGAATTTCTTTATTCATTATTGGGAGAATACATGTTTTTCCTACAATATCTTTATATCTTTCATCATCTGGATGTACTGCTACTGCGGTATCTCCTAGCATTGTTTCAGGTCTTGTTGTTGCAACTATTACATATTTATCTGTTCCTTTTATTTGATATCTAATATGCCATAAATGTGATGCTTCTTCTTCAAATTCTACTTCTGCATCTGATATTGATGTATGGCATGATGGACACCAGTTTATCATTCTTGTTCCCTTATATATTAATCCTTTATTATATAAATTTACAAATTGTTCTAAAACTGCATCTGATAATCCTTCATCCATTGTAAATCTTGTACGGTCCCAATCACATGAACATCCGAGTCTACGTTGTTGTTTTTGGATTGTTCCTCCATATTCTTTTGTCCATGCCCAAGCTCTTTCTAAAAATTGTTCTCTTGTGATATCAGCTTTTGTTAAGCCTTCTTCTTTTTTCATTTTTTCTACAACTTTTACCTCTGTTGCTATTGCCGCATGGTCTGTTCCAGGAATCCATAATGTGTTATATCCGCACATTCTTTTATATCTTATTAATACATCTTGCAATGTTCCATCTAATGCGTGTCCCATGTGTAATTTTCCTGTTACATTTGGTGGTGGCATTACTATGCAATAACTTTCTTTTGTTTTGTCCATTGATGGCTTAAAATAGCCCTTTTGTTCCCATTCATTATACAATTTTTCTTCAAATTCTTTTGGATTGTATTTGTCATTTAATTTTCTTTCACTCATATTTTTCATTTCCTTTCTTAAAAAAATTTTACATTGTATTTACAAGAAAATACTTGGTCAGGTTCTAATTGATTTATATTTTCTTTATCTTTAAAAATTTGATTACTATCAATCTTATCTGCTGTGTTTTGCCATGGTTCTATGCAGACGAAAGGTGCTCCTTTTTTTGACCACAGTGCCAAATATGGAAAGTCTGTAAAATCAAATTCTAATATTTTTTTATTTGTTTCTTTACTCTGCAAAATAACTTTATTTGATTTTATATTTTTCATTATTATTGCATCATTGTCAAATATGTTTGTTGTTAGATGTATTTTGTTATTTTCTAAAATATTGTTTGCTTTTTCTGTGTCTATTAATCCATTTTTTAATTTTAAGAATTTTATTTTATCTTCTTTTTCATCAAATACTATTTCATATTGTCCTGTACTATAATCACAACTAAATGCTGGATGCCCTCCTAATCCAAAATATATTTTTTTATTGTCTATGTTTTTTACTTGATATTCTACTTGTAGAGTGTCTTCTATTATTTGATATATTACATGTAATTCAAATTTATATGGATATTTTTTAAGTGTTTCTTCATTATATGTTAATACATAATGATTTTCTTCAATTTGGTTAAATTCCATGTCTCTTGCAAATCCATGTTGTGACATTTCATATATTTGTCCTTCTATTTCTGTTTTTGAGTCTTTTATTTGTCCTACTATTGGAAATAGTATTGGTGATTGACGGTTCCAAAATGTTTTACCATCAAATAACATTTCTTTTCCATTACATTGTATACTTGTTAATTCTGCTCCTTGTTTTTTGGTTTTGATTTTTAACATCTTTTTCTCTCCTTTCTGCTACGAAAAAATAACTCGCCTATATGCTTATTTGCATAAGGGCGAGTTTATATCTCACGGTACCACCTTAATTATTATCTATTTTATTTTTGGATAACATCTCATTTTGCTTTAACGCAGCATACGGATAATCTTAAGTTTATTGTCAGATTATCAACTCCAAAGCTACCTTCCATTTACCTTTGTTTAAGAAGCTCCCAGCCTATGACTTCTTTTCTCTTCAAAACAAGTATAAATGTACTCCTCTTTTTCTTCGTTTTTATTATTATGCCAATATATTATCATATTATTATGTGAATTGCAAGTATTTTATTATATTATTCCTCAATTCCATAAAATAATTTTAAAACGCTTGTATATCCTGGAAATTTTACTTTTCGAATACAATCAATGACTTCTTTAACATTGTATTCTACATATAATTGGTTATATTCTACTTTATTTTTATTAATGTTTAATATTCCATATGGTGCATAGTTAGTTTTTCCAGGACATCCTAATGCCCCAGGATTTATGTATGTTTTACTATTTTTAAAATTATAAACTTCTTTGTGAGTATGTCCATACAAATATATGTCGGCAGCTATCCCATTAAATATTATTTCATTTTCTTCTACACTAGCTCTTTTTATGTGTTTTCTAAAACTTCCATCTTTGTTCATTGGATAGTGAGCAATATAAATTTTCTTTCCTTCTATTTCATATATTATTTCTTTGGGCAATTTTGTCATAAATTCTAGTGATGAGTCACTTAATCCTTTTTTTAGCCATTCATTTCTTTGTATTTGCTCATCACTTACTTTTATTTTTTCATCATGCACTACTTTTGACATTCCTTCAATTATATATTTTTCGCGATTTCCTCTTACTGTAATTATTCTATCCTCCATGCTTATTATTTTTTGAACAACTTCTTCTGACCTTGGAGCTCCACCTATTAAATCTCCTAAGCAAATTATTTTATCTATGTTTTCCTTTTCTAATTGTTTTAAGACTGCGTCTAACGCTTTTTTATTTCCATGTATATCTGAAATTATTCCAATCTTCATAAGATTCATTCCTTTCGTGTTATTAATTACAAAAATAGCAAAGTTTTCAAAAACCTTGCTATTTTATACTTTTTCAATTAAAAAGCTCTTCTAAACAATTCTATAAAGTCTTCTCTTGAAACTTCTCTTGGGTTACCTGGCTTGCAAGGGTCTTGCATAGCTTTATCTGCTAGCATTCCAAAATCTTCTTCTCTTGCTCCAACTTCTCTAACTGTTTGAGTAATTCCAACTGATTTAGAAAGTTCAGAAATCATCCATACAAATGTATTTATAACATCTTGGTCATTTAAGTGTGCCGCATCTGGTCTACCAATTTCACATAAAATTTCTCTGAATCTTTGTGCTGTTGCAGGGTCTTCACCATTGAATCTCATAACTGTTGGTAATAATATTGCATTTGCTAAACCATGTGGTGTATCATAAACAGCTCCTAATTGATGTGCCATTGAATGTACAATTCCTAAACCTACATTTGAGAATCCCATTCCAGCAATGTATTGAGCTAGTCCCATTTTTTCAACTGCTTCTTCATCTTTCTCGTTTACAGCTGCTGGTAAATATTTAAAGATTAGTTTTATTGCTTGCATATGGAACATATCTGACATTGTGTTGTGTGCTTTTGTGATATATCCTTCTACTGCATGTGTTAGTGCATCCATTCCTGTTGCTGCTGCAATTGATTTTGGCATTGATGCCATTAGGTCTGAATCTACAATTGCTAATATTGGAATATCATGAGGGTCTACACATACCATCTTTATTTCTCTTTCTTCATCTGTTATTACATAATTAATTGTTACCTCTGCTGCTGTTCCTGATGTTGTTGGTAATGCTATTATTGGCATACCTTTATTTTCTGTATTTGATGCACCGTTTAATGATACTATATCTGCTCTGTCTGGGTTTGTCATAACAATTGATATACCTTTAGCTGTATCTATACTTGAACCTCCACCAACTGCAACTAATACATCTGCACCTGCATTTTTACAAGCTTCTACACCATCTAATACATTCTTTATTGTTGGGTTTGGTTTTACTTCTGAATATACTTCATAAGCTATTCCTGCTCTATCTAAAACTTCTGTAACTTTTGCTGTTACTCCACATTCAAATAATGCTTTATCTGTTACTACTAATACCTTTTTAAATTTTCTTTTACGAATTTCTTCTGGTAATTCTTCTCTTGCTCCTTTTCCAAAATATGATGTCTCGTTTAATACAAATCTGTTAACTGACATAATTTTTTCACTCCTTCTTTTGATTTTTTTAAATTTCTTTTGAATTTATATAAAAAGTTTTTAACTTTTATATCATTTTAATTTTCGGCATAGTCAGCTGGAATCTCAAATACTGAGCTGTCTATGTCATTTGTTAAGCTAACCTTTAGTAATTCGTGCTTATCTCCATATATTGTTTTTATATATACTAAATTGTCTTTACTATCAAAATAAAATCTAGTTTTCACATCATTTTCATCTAAATTTAATGAGTTGGATAGTAAAAACATTGTACTTCCACTGTATTCTTCATATTTATATTTTTTTCCTTTTACTTTTTCAGTTCCTTTAGTATATTCTTTTCCCATTATCTCTTTTATTCCATCTATCAAAAAAGTTTGGTCTACATTGTTTCCTTCATAAATATAATATTCTTTTCTATCTGGTAAAATTAAATAAGTACTATTTTCTTTTATTAATGTTTTTGTATGATTTTGTGTTGCAGAATCTTCTTCTTTTGAATATTGATCTATTAATGTTTTATCTCCATCTTTTATTATAATTGTTTTATTATTATCATTTTGTTCCCATTTAAATTGATAGGCCTGGCTTGAATTAAGTTTATTATATACTTTTGCTAATTCTTGCACTTTACTATTTTTGTTTCCTACAATTTTGCTTACAAAAAATATTATTCCTATAATAACTAATATTATTACAATTAAGTTGATTCTTTTGTTTCTTTTCATTTTATCTCCGACCTTTCGTTCTTCATAATTCTGTATGTTATTATATCAATAATGTTTTTCGTTTACAATATTTTTTGACAATTTTTTTACTTCTTTTCTGGGTCAACATATTCTAATGTTCCAGGAATCATTTTATCAACAAAAACAACTCCGTCAAGATGATCACATTCATGTGCAATTGCTTGTGCTAACAGCTCTTTGGCTTTGATTGTGATTTTCTTTCCGCTTCTATCCAAAGCTTCAACTACAACTTCTTTTGGTCTAATCATTTTAGCATACTGATTAGGAAAACTTAAACAGCCTTCTTCTACTTCTTGCTCTCCTTTGTTTTTGATTATTTTAGGATTAATAAGGATTATAACTCCATTTCCATCATCAATGTCAATTACCACAACTCTTTTTAGCACACCTACTTGTACAGCTGATAATCCGACTCCATTATGTTTATACATTGTGTCTATCATGTCATCAATCAATGTTTGAATTTTATCATCAATTGTTTCTACCTCTCTTGATTTTTTTCTTAGTATTTCATCTTTTTCATATCTTAGATTTCTTATTGCCATTTTTATCATTCCTTTCTATTTTTAGTTGGCATAGTAAACATTATAATTATTTTTAAATCATATTATTAGGATTAACATCCACACTAATTCTGGTATTTTTATAATTTGAATCATAAAATTTTTTCAAACAAGTATTTATAACACTATTTGCCGATTCTGTCATATTTCCCTTTATAACAATCCTCCACCTAAATCTGTTTTGAATCTTATCAATAGGTGATGGCATAGGTTTTAAAACATAAAATTCTTGTTCACCTAATCTAGCTTTTAAATAATTATAAACTCTAGTAGATGCTTCTATAATTTCTTTTTCATTTAAACTATTGAACCCGATTAATATTATATCGCAAAATGGTGGATATTTCAACTGTTCTCTTAAGGCAATTTCTGTATTATAAAACATCTTATAATCTTGCTTTTGAGCACATATAATACTAAAATTATCTGGATTGTATGTTTGTATTATTACTTTTCCATCTAATTGTTCTCTTCCTGCTCTTCCAGCAACCTGTGTTAAAATTTGAAAGGTTCGTTCATTTGCTCTATAATCATCTATATTTAGACTACTATCAGCTGCAATTACACCAACTAATGTTACATTTGGAAAATGATGACCTTTAACAACCATTTGTGTTCCTATTAAAATATCGATATTTTCATTTTTGAATTTATTTAAAATTTCTTCATGTGAATTTTTCTTAGTAACTGTATCTATATCCATTCTTATTGTTGATGCCTCTGGAAATAGTTTATTTATTTCCTGTTCTAACTTTTGTGTCCCTGTTCCAAAATATCTTATTTTTGTACTATGGCATTCTGGACAAACAGTTACAACATTTTCTTCATATCCACAATAATGACATTTTAATTTATTCTCTGTTTTATGGTATGTCATACTTATATTACAATTTTTGCATTTTACTGTATACCCACATTCTCTACACATTATAAAAGTTGAAAAACCTCTTCTATTTAAAAACAAAATTGTTTGTCTATGCTGTTTTAAATTTTGTTCTATTTCACCATATAATTTTGTACTTAACATTGATCTATTTCCATTTGCTAACTCCATTTTTAAATCTACTATTTCTACTTCTGGTAATTTCGAATTATTTGCTCTTTTACTTAATTCTAATAAAGTTACTTTTCCTTGTTGCGCTTTATAATATGTAATTAAATCTGGAGTAGCACTTCCTAATACTAATGGGCAATTATTCTCTTTAGCTATTCTTTTTGCAATTTCTTTTGCATCATACTTAGGAATTGCTTCTGACTTATATGAGCTATCATGTTCTTCATCAATTATTATTATTCCAATGTTTTCTGTTGGAGCAAAAATTGCAGACCTCGCGCCAATGATTATTTTGGCTTTTCCTTCTTTTATTTTATTCCACTCGTCATATCGTTCACCTATTGATAGTTTACTATGTAAAACGGCAATTTCATCTTTATTAAAACGTGCTATAAATCTATTTATCATTTGAGGTGTTAAAGATATTTCTGGTACAAGTACTATTGCTGTTTTTTCTTGTTTTAATGCTTCGCCTATTAGCTGTAAATAGACTTCTGTTTTACCTGATCCTGTTACTCCATATAATAAGAATTGTTCATAACTATTAATTATCATGTCTAATACTACTTTGTCATAAGCATTTTTTTGTTCATCTGTAAGTTTTAAGTTTTTTGTTTTCTCGATTTTCTTATTTGCAAGTGGATTTCTTTCTATTTTCTTTTCTACAATTTCTACATACCCATTTTTTTCTAAGGTTTTTACTATTGCTCTACTTCCATCTGTAAATAATTCTATTTCCGGTACTGTTGCACCTTCATTGCCTTTTAAAAATTGTAATATCTTTTTCTGTTTTTCTGATTTAATTTTTCCCATTTCTATGTCAAATTGGATTTCATCAATATCTTTTTTTAAATATACAGCATTTATTGTTTTATCTTGTACGTTTTTTTCTGACTTTTTGCTCTTGGTTCCAGGTGTTAACATTTGTTTGATACAATCAGATACATTGCAAAAATATCTTTTCGCCATCCATTTTGCAAGTTTTATTTGTTTTTCTGTTAAATTATGCTTTATTTTTACAATTTCCTTTACTTTATATGTTGTATTTTCTTTTATTCCTACTACATATCCTTCTTCTAGTGTACTCGCTTTTCCAAATGGTACAAGTACTGTGCTTCCTATCATTATTAGTTCTTCTAATTCTATAGGTACTTTATAATCAAATGTTCTATTTAGTCTTTTGGCTGTTCGATTTATTATTATCTCTGCTATCATATTTGATTAGAAGCCTCCTTTTCGTATTTTCGTTTATATCTTATCATATTTTTTGTTTTTTTGCATTATTTTAAAAAGAAAAAAGCATAGTTCTTTCTATACTTTTCCTTGTTCTTCTATTCTTTTTTCATTTTCAATAATAGTCATAATAACTTGAACAGTTTTTTCAAAATCATCATTTTTTATAACATAGTCATAAAGCTTGATTTTATCTTCTTCATATTCTAATCTACCAAGTCTAACTTCAATGTCTTGAATATTATCTCCTCTTTCAATTAGACGTCTTTTTAATTCTTCTTTTTCTACTTTTAAAAAGATTGTTACAATTCTTGTGTCATTTCCTAATATCTTTAAAAGATTTTCAGTTCCATTTACTTCTATATCTTTTACTATTATTTTACCTTCTTTAATTTTGTTACTCATAAGTTCTCTTGAAGTTCCATAATAATTACCATGATGAAGGTCATATTCATAAAAATCACCTTTACGGATTTTTTCTTCAAATTCTTCTTTACTAATAAAATGATAATGGTCTCCTTCTACTTCGCCTAGTCTCATATCTCTTGATGTGAATGAAGGTAATGTAACTATATTAGGCATTCTTTTTATTAATTCTTTTTTTATTGTATCTTTTCCTGCGCCAGATACTCCTGATAATATTACTAACACTATTCTTCTCCTCTTTCTATTGAGTCTTCTTTAGCTTCATCCGGTTCAATGATTTCTACTTCGCCTTCTGCAATTTCATTTGCTGCAAGCGTAACTGGTGATTCTTCTTTAACTTTTGTTTTTACTTCTGCTCCACTTGCTATTTGTCTAGCTCTTTTTGATGTTGCTATTACTAATTCATATCTATTTTTTGCTTTTTTTAATAATTCTTGAACTGTTGGTTTAACCATCATTTTTAATCACCTCCATTTTTATTCTTCTGCAACTACTGGTGCAGGCGTAATATCTTTATCAACTCTTCCTGCCACAGTCTCTGGCTGTACGGCAGATAAAATTATATGTCCAGAATCCATTATTAATACAGCTCTTGTTCTTCTACCACATGTAGCATCAACTGCTGTTTTTTCGTCTTTTGCTTCTTGTATCATTCTTTTTATAGGAGCTGAATCCGGACTTACAATTGCTACTATTTTATTTGCAGCTATTATATTTCCGAATCCTATATTTACTAATTGCATTTTTACCATCCTTTCTGCATAATTTTTCAATGTTTATTTAATTCTTCTGTTTTTTTAATGTCTTTTATATTACCTTTTAATTTTACTACATATTTGTCAATAAGTCTAGTGGATAAGCTTAAAATTTCTTCATTTTTCTCTTCTATTTTCCTTCTTCTTTTTTATTTTTTCTTCTTGGTATTATTTTTTTTGGTTCATCTTTCACTATTTCCTTTATATCACTCAAACTATTTAATTTGTCTTGTTGCATTTTCGTGTAAAGAATTGCTGATTTTAATATGTAATATACCCCAATTATGTTTGCTCCTGTCAATGAATATATTTCTATATTACTTCCTGATATATATATCATGTGTTGTGTTAATAATACAAAAATTGCTATTATAAGAAATTCTATACCATTAATAAAAATTAATCCTTTTTCATTTCTATAAGAAATTTCCATAAATACTATTGATATTATTAAAAAAACTAAGCTTGATAAATGCAAATAATCTTCTAGTTCATATGCATCTAGTTTTGAATATTGCTTACTAAATAATATAAAATACCCCATTGTTATAAGTCCACATACTAAATTAACAAATAACGTATTTATTAATATTTTTTTTACTTTTTCCATCTTATTTATCTCCTTGTCATTGTTCTAATTCATAGGTAATCACACTAAGTATGTTAAGTGCCACAGTTTCTGTTCTTAAAATTCTATTGCCAAGTGTTACTATCTTTGCACCTTTTTGTTTTAATAATTCAACATCCTTTTCTTCTAGTCCGCCTTCTGGTCCTATTACTACTCCTATTTTGATTTTTTGTTCTGGTTTTTTGTATTGCTTTAATTTTAGAAGTTCTTGCTTTATTGTATTTTCTTTTTCATTTTCATATGCTACTAGTACACTATCATATTTATTAATTAATTGTGCAATTTTTTCTACATTAACTATATTTTTAATTTCAGGTATTGTATCTCTTCCGCTTTGTTTTGCAGCACTTTCTGCAATTTTTTGCCATCTAGTTATTTTTTTCATTTCATCTTTAGTTGCTATTTTTACTACACATCTCTTCATTTCTACTGGAATAATTGCGTTTGCTCCTAATTCTACTGATTTTTGTATTATTAATTCCATTTTGTCTGCTTTTGGTAGCCCTTGATATATATCAACTTCTATTTTATTATCATTACTTTGCAATTCTTCTATAATTTTAGTTAAAATACTTTTTTCTTCTATTTTCTCAATTTCACATATATATGATTTCTTAGTATCTTTATCGCATATTTCAATGTCTTCACCAATTTGCTTTCTAAGTACATTTTTTATATGTTTGATATCTTCTCCTAATATTTCTATTGTTGTTTTTTTTACTTGTTCCTTTTTTACAAAAAATCTTGGCATGTTTTTCTCCTTTAATGTATTTATTATATTACTTTTTTTGTTCTTTAGCAATATCTCATTTATATTATTTTTATATTCTATCCAACAACTTATTTCTAGTTTCTATACTTTCAGTAGCAATCATTTTATTATTATCTATTAAATATTTTGTAGTATTATTTATTATAAGTAATACAGCTTTATCTAGATCTATTGTTGCCAATTTTCTTTCTGGTTCAATATCAAACTTTTCTGATTTTCTTGTTAATTCTACTTTATCTGAAACATATATTATTTTAGCTAGTGTATCCATTTTAGGACTTGTAGTTGTATGATATTCTATGGCTTTTGCAATTTGCTCACTAACTCCATATTTCTTTTTAGCTATATCTGCGCCTATTTTTCCATGTAAAATAGGGACATTTAGTTTTTCAAATTCAGTTATTTCTATATTGTTTTCTTCTACATATTTAAGCATTTCTTCTTTTGTCATTTCTTTGGCATTATCATGAAGTAATCCTGCAATTTTAGCTGTTTCTATATCAACTTTATATATATTAGCTAACTCCTCTGCCATATTCATTACACCTATTGAATGTTCATATCTTCTTTCTGATAATACTTGTTTTAAATCTTTTTTTATTTTTTCTATGTTTTCCATTTCTTTACCTTCCTTAATACAGAAGACCGTGAGATTCACGGTCTTTAAGTATTGCTAAAATTATTTTAACCAATCTGGATTTGCTAAATACCAATCAATTGTTTTTACAATTCCATCTTCGAATTTTGTTTCTGGCTCCCATCCTAATTCTGTTTTAATTTTTGTTGGATCTATTGCATATCTATAGTCATGTCCTTTTCTATCATCAACATGTTCAATTAAATCTTCTGATTTTCCTAAACGTTTTAATATAAGTTTTACAATTTCTATATTTCTTTTTTCATTGTGTCCACCTATGTTATATCTTTCTCCTGCTTTACCATTATGGAATACCATATCTATTGCTTTACAATGGTCTTCTACGTATAACCAATCTCTTATATTCTTTCCTTCTCCATATACAGGTAATTTCTCATTATTTAGAGCTAATTTAATCATGTGAGGTATTAGTTTTTCATTATGTTGATATGGTCCATAGTTATTTGAACAGTTTGTTACTGTTACATTCATTTTATATGTTGTATGATATGCTAATGCAACTAAATCAGAACTTGCTTTTGATGCTGAATATGGACTACTTGGTTGAATTGGAGATGTTTCAGTGAAATATCCTTCTTCTCCTAATGCACCATACACTTCATCTGTCGAAATATGTACAAATTTGTTTTCTGAACCTTCTCCCCATGTTCTTCTTGCTGTTTCTAATAGTGTATGTGTTCCTAACACATTTGTTTTTGTAAATACAAATGGTGTTTTTATACTATTATCTACATGTGATTCAGCTGCAAAGTGAATTACACCATTTATTTGATATTTTTCAAATACTTCTTGCATTTTTTCAAAATCACATATATCAGCTTGTACAAATGTAATTTTATCTTTTACTTTATCTAAATTTGCTAGGTTTCCAGCATATGTTAATTTATCTACTACTATTATATTATAATCAGGATGTTTATTCACAAAATATTCTGCAAAGTTTGCTCCTATAAATCCTGCTGCTCCTGTTACCATTATATTTTTCATTTTTCATTTCTCCTATCTGCACACGTGAGATCGCTTTTTTTCGGTGCAATTATAAATTTTTAAATAAATCTGTTTCTTTTAATTCTTTTAAAGATGGCCATTTAGCATCTTTTTCAGATGTTAATAAATCTTCTGGTTTTAAATCTCTCATTGGCCATTCTATTGCAACATCTGGGTCATCAAATTTTAATCCGCCTTCTGCTTCGTGATTATATATATCATCACATTTATATGCAAATTCGGCTTCATCTGATAATACTAAAAATCCATGTGCAAATCCTTTTGGTATCATAAACATTTTTTTATTTTCTTCTGTTAATATAACTCCTTCCCATTTACCATATGTTTTGCTACCTGGTCTTAAGTCTACTGCTACATCAAATACTTCGCCTTTGATGCATCTTACTAGTTTTGCTTGTGTGTTTTCTTTTTGAAAATGTAATCCTCTTAAGACTCCTTTCTTGGATTTTGATTGATTGTCTTGGACAAAGTCATAATTTAATCCTATTTCTTCAAAATCTGCTTTACTATATGTTTCCATGAAGTATCCTCTATTGTCTCCAAAAACTGTTGGTTCTACTATACATACACCATCTATTGATGTGTCAATTCTTTTAAATTTTCCCATCTTTTTTCATCCTTTCTATTCTTCCCCAAAAACATCTTCTGCTACATCTTTTAAATATTTTCCATAGTCTGTTTTCATGTACTTTTGTGCTAATTTTAATAATTGCTCATTATTTATCCAACCTTTATCAAATGCGATTTCTTCTGGGCAACAAATTTGTAGTCCTTGTCTTTTTTGGATTGTTTGCACAAAACTTGCTGTTTCTATTAATGCATCATGTGTTCCTGTGTCAAACCATGTCATTCCTCTACCTAATTTTTCTACTTTTAGTTGTCCTCGTTTCATATATTCTTCATTTACCGCAGTTATTTCTAGTTCTCCTCTTGCTGATGGTTTTACATTTTTAGCAATTTCTATTACTTCGTTTGTATAGAAATATAGTCCTGGTACTGCATAATTTGATTTTGGTTCAGTTGGTTTTTCTTCTATTGATACAGCTTTTCCATCATTATCAATTTCAACTACTCCATAGGCTCTAGGGTCTTTTACGTAATATCCAAATATTGTTGCTTCATTTTCTCTTTCATTTGCTTCTTTTAATTTTTCTGCTAAATGTTCACCATAGAACATGTTATCACCTAATATCATTGCAACATTATCTTCTCCTATAAAGTCTTCTCCTATTATAAATGCTTCAGCTAGCCCATTTGGTTTTTCTTGAATTTTATATTCGAATTTCATTCCCCATTGACTACCATCTCCTAATAAGCTTTTAAATGTTTCTGCATCTCTTGGAGTTGTAATTATTAGCACATCTCTTATGTCTGCTTGCATTAAAATTGATAATGGATAATATATCATTGGTTTGTCATATACTGGCATAATTTGCTTTGAAATTGCAAGTGTTAATGGATATAGCCTTGTTCCACTCCCTCCTGCTAAGATTATTCCTTTTCTGTTCTTCATATTTCTCATTCCCTTCACAACTATTTCTCTAGTTTTTTTGCTTCTTCTAAATATCTTCTTAAGCCATCTTTCCAATTTGGAATTTTAATTCCAAATGCTTCTAGTTTTGCTTTTGACATTTGAGAATTAAATGGTCTTTTGGCTTGTGTTATTTTCATCATTTCTATATATTCTTCTGTTGTTACTGGATTTACTTTACATTCAATTCCTTGTTCTGCAAGTATTTCTTTTGTAAATTCATACCAAGTTGTGTATCCTTCGTTTGTTGCATTATATATTCCATATGGTATTTTTTTGTTTATTGCTTGATATATTATTTCTGTTAAGTCTTTTGCATATGTTGGACTTCCATGTTGGTCTGATACTACATTTATTTCATCTCTAGTAGAACCTAATTTTGTCATTGTTTTTACAAAGTTGTTTCCTCCAACTCCATATAACCATGCTGTTCTAAAAATATAGTATTCTTCCATATTTTTTTCAATTCCTTCTTCTCCACGCAATTTTGTTTTTCCATATGCTGTTACTGGAGCTTTTGGGTCATCTTCTTTATAATCTTTTGAAACATCTAATTCTCCACCAAATACATAATCAGTTGAAATATGTACAAGTTTTGCACCAGCACTTTTTGCTGCTTTTGCTAAATTAGCTGGTCCATCTCCATTTATTTTGTCTGCTAATTCATAATTTTCTTCTGCTTTGTCTACTGCTGTATATGCTGCACAATTTATAATATATTCTGGCTTTAGATTCATTATATAATCCATTACCGCTTTTTCGTTTGTAATATCTAATTCTGCTACATCTGTTGCTATTATTTCGTTTTCTTTTCCAAATCTTTCTTTAACTTCTTTTGCTAACATTCCATTTGCACCTGTTACTAAAATCTTCATTTCTATCTTCCTTTCATATTTTAGTTTTTATTTTTTTCGTGACTATCATATCATTAAATACAAAAAAGTACAAGTTTTTTCTTGTACTTTTTACAATTATTTATTTAATCCTTTTCTTCCTGGATATATTGCAATCTCTCCTAATTCATTTTCGATGTTTAGTAATCTATTGTATTTTGCAACTCTATCTGTTCTACATGGTGCACCAGTTTTTATTTGACCAGCATTTGTTGCAACTGCAACATCTGCTAATGTTGTATCTTCTGTTTCACCACTTCTATGTGATACAACTGCTGTATAACCATTTTTCTTAGCTAGTTCTATTGCATCTAATGTTTCTGTTAATGTTCCAATTTGGTTTAATTTGATAAGAATACTGTTTGTAACTCCCATATCAAGTCCTTTTTGTAATCTCTTAATATTTGTTACAAATAAATCATCTCCAACTAATTGAACTCTTTCTCCTAATCTGTCTGTTAGCTTTTTCCATCCATCCCAATCTTCTTCTGCTAATCCGTCTTCAACTGAGATTATTGGATATCTTTCACATAAATCTGCTATGAAATCTATCATCTCATCACATGTTTTTGTTTCATTAATCTTCCAGAAGTGATAGCATCCTTCTTTTCCTATTTTCTTAGCTTCATCATACATTTCTGTTGCTGCTAAATCCAATGCTAAACAAACTTCTTCTCCTGGTTTATATCCAGCTTCTTTGATTGCTTCTACAATTAATTGAAGTGCTTCATCTTCGTCTTTAACATTTGGTGCAAATCCACCTTCGTCTCCAACACCTGTTCCTAAACCTTTTGATTTTAATACTTTCTTTAATGTATGATAAATTTCAGCACACATACGTAAACATTCTTTAAATGATTTTGCTCCAACTGGCATAATCATAAATTCTTGTACACTTAGTGTTGAATCTGCATGTTTTCCACCATTCATGATGTTCATCATTGGAACTGGCATTGTTTTTGCATTAGCTCCACCAATATATTTATATAATTCCATTCCTAAAGATTCTGCTGCTGCTTTTGCAACTGCTAAAGATACTCCTAATGTAGCATTAGCTCCTAATCTTCCTTTATTATCTGTTCCATCTAATTCGATAAGTGCTTTGTCAATTGCAGGTTGGTCATATGCATTCATTCCTTCTAATTCTGGTGCTATTATTGTATTTACATTTTGTACTGCATTTAATACACCTTTTCCCATATATCTTGATGAATCTCCATCTCTTAATTCAACAGCTTCAAATGCTCCTGTTGAAGCTCCTGATGGCACCATTGCTACTCCAACTGAACCGTCTATTAATTCTACTGTAACTTGTACAGTTGGATTTCCTCTTGAATCTAATACTTCTAAAGCCTCTATGCTTTCAATTTCTAAATAATTTTTCATAAAAATTCATTCCTTTCTCATTATATTATGAAGCATTTATTAAAAAGTTAATCAAAAAGGGCAAAGTAATTGATAAAATTAATCATTTACTTTACCCTCTTCCTAAAAATTATTTCATTGCTTCTTCAACTGCAACAGCTACTGCAACTGATGCACCAACCATTGGGTTATTACCCATACCGATTAATCCCATCATTTCTACATGTGCTGGTACTGAAGATGAACCTGCAAATTGTGCATCTGAGTGCATTCTTCCCATTGTATCTGTCATACCATATGAAGCTGGTCCAGCAGCCATATTATCTGGATGAAGTGTTCTACCTGTTCCACCACCAGAGGCAACTGAGAAATATTTTTTTCCTGCTTCTAGTCTTTCTTTTTTATATGTTCCTGCAACTGGATGTTGGAATCTAGTTGGATTTGTTGAGTTACCTGTAATAGATACATCAACATCTTCCATCCACATAATTGCTACACCTTCTCTAACATCATTTGCACCATAACATCTTACTTGGCTTCTTTCACCATCTGAATATTTAATTTCTTCAACTACTTTTACTTTTCCTGTAAAGAAATCAAAATCTGTTTTTACATATGTAAATCCATTTATTCTTGAAATTACTTGTGCTGCATCTTTTCCTAAACCATTTAAGATTACTCTTAATGGTTCTTTTCTTACTTTATTTGCAGATTTTGCTATACCAATAGCTCCTTCTGCTGCTGCAAAACTTTCATGTCCTGCTAAAAATGCAAAACATTTTGTATCTTCTGATAATAGCATTGATGCTAAGTTTCCGTGTCCTAATCCTACTTTTCTGTCATCTGCAACAGAACCTGGAATACAGAATGCTTGTAATCCTTCTCCAATTGCTTTTGCTGCATCTGCTGCTTTTGTACATCCTTTTTTGATTGCTATTGCAGCTCCTAATGTATATGCCCAAGCTGCATTTTCAAAACATATTGGTTGTACTCCTTTTACTATTTCATATGGATTAAATCCCTTGTCTGTACATATTTTTAATGCATCTTCAAAGTCTTTTATCCCGTATTTTTCCATTACTGGTTTTATTTGGTCAATTCTTCTTTCATAACTTTCAAATGTTACTGCCATTTTTATTCCTCCTATTTTTTATATATTTTACAATTACATATAGTATAATATTAATTAATAATATTAGGATAAATCCAATATACTAGCATCTATAAATCCCTTTAATCTTAAGCCTGACGTACGACGCCTCATTCTAAATCCTCCTTATCCTAGTATTTATTTATGCTTCTCTTGGATCAATCTTTTTAACTGCTTCGTCAAATCTTCCATATGTACCAGAAGCTTTTTCAATTGCTTCCATTGGGTCAATTCCTTTTTTGATGTTATCCATCATTTTTCCCATATGAACATATTTATAACCAATTATTTGGTCATCTTTGTCTAATCCTAATTCTACAATATAACCTTCTGTTAATTGTAAATATCTTGGACCTTTTAATGTGCTTGAATAGATTGTTCCAACTTGTGAAGTATGTCCTTTTCCTAAATCTTCAAGTCCAGCTCCAACTGGAAGACCTCCTTCTGAGAATGCTGTTTGTGTTCTACCATATACTATTTGTAAGAATAATTCTCTCATAGCAGTATTTATAGCATCACATACTAAGTCAGTGTTTAATGCTTCTAGTATTGTTTTTCCTGTTAATATTTCTCCTGCCATAGCTGCTGAATGTGTCATTCCTGAACATCCTATTGTTTCTATTAATGCTTCTTGGATTATCCCGTCTTTTACATTTAATGTTAATTTACATGCTCCTTGTTGTGGTGCACACCATCCTATACCATGTGTTAAACCTGATATATCTTTTATTTCTTTTGCTTTTACCCATTTTCCTTCTTCTGGAATTGGTGCTGGTCCGTGATCTACTCCTTTTGCAACACGGCACATATTTTCTAATTCTTTTGAATAAATCATTTTTATTGCTCCTTTCATTTATTACATAAAATTTGATTTTTAATTTTTTCATTTTCTAACTTAGTTGTAAAATATTCTTTTTTATCAGAAGTATCATAAGTTATTACTTTAGGCTGTATTTTTTGATAAATTCCTGTATCATATTCCTCATCTTTTTTTCTACTAGTCTGCCTATTGGCTACATATTGTTCTATTGCTATCTTTTCTTTTTTTCCATGTGGCTCAATATTTAAATACTTTTTTCTCCAGAATATATGATGGTCATAATATTCTTCTTGATAACCTAATAGTTTATCATAGTTATATTCAACTTTAAATCTACTATTTTTTATTGAAATTGTTATATTGGACCATTTTTTCTTATTTTGTTTTGAAACCTCTTCTCTGAGCATTTTTATTGAATTGTATAAAGATTTCACTGCTTTCATATATTCTTCTTCTTCAATCCCATATTTATCAGGGACTTCATATACATTTATAAATTTTCTTCTTAGAAATCCTTTTGGCATAAAATAAAAATACATTTCTCCAGTCTGAACTTCTCCAAGTCTATCTATTATAGATGCATAAAGGTATAATTCATCCCATTTTTCAGGAACTACATTAAATATCTTTTTTTGTATTTCTTCATATATATCTTTTATCTTTTTACTAGTCTTTAACAACTTATTTCACCCTTTATTTTACTAGAATACTTTCTCCTGTCATTTCTTCTGGTTTTTCTATTCCTAATAATTCTAACATTGTTGGAGCTAAGTCTGCAAGTTTTCCTTCTTTAATTTTTAACTTATTATTTTCTGTCACTAATATAAGTGGCACTGGATTTGTTGTATGAGCTGTATGTGGCTCTCCTGTTTTATAATCTATCATTTGTTCACAGTTTCCATGGTCTGCTGTTATTAGTATTGTTCCGTGATGTGCAAGAATTGCTTCTACTATTTTCTCTACACATCCATCTATTGTTTCAACTGCTTTTATTGCTGCTGGTAAACTTCCTGTATGTCCTACCATATCTGGATTTGCAAAATTTAATATTATTGCATTATATTTGTCTGCATTTATTGCTTCTACAGCTTTTTCTGCAACTTCTGGTGCACTCATCTCTGGTTGTAAATCATATGTTGCAACTTTTGGAGATGGTACTAATATTCTATCTTCGCCAGGATATTGCTTTTCTTCTCCACCATTAAAGAAGAATGTTACATGTGCATATTTTTCTGTTTCAGCAATACGTAATTGTGTCATTCCATGTTTGCTTATTACTTCTCCAAATGTATTTACTAATGGTTCTTTTTTGAATGCTATTTTTACATTTGGCATTGTTTCATCATAATTTGTGAAACATACAAAATATGTGTCCATTTTCTTTGTTTCGAATTCATTAAAATCTTTATCTACAATTGCTCTTGTAATTTCTCTTGCTCTATCTGGTCTAAAGTTAAAGAATATTACAGAGTCATGTTCTTGTATTGTTGCAATAGGTGTTTCTCCATTACATATTACTGTTGGTTCAACAAATTCATCAAATACTTCTTTTTGATAAGAATTCTCTATTGCTATTGTTGCAGAAGTTGCTTTATTTCCTTCTCCGTTTACAAGCGCATCATAACATTTTTTTACTCTGTCCCATCTTTTATCTCTATCCATTGCATAATATCTTCCTGATAGACTTGCTATTTTTCCAATTCCTTTTTCTCTCATTTTTTCTTCTAATTGAGTAATGTAATTTTCAGCTGATGCTGGTGGAGTATCTCTTCCATCCAAGAAACAATGTACATATACATTTTCAAAGTCTCTTCTTTTAGCCATTTCTAATAGTCCATATAAATGACGTATATGGCTATGAACTCCTCCATCTGACACAAGTCCTAGTATATGCAATTTTGAATTGTATTTTTTACAGTTTTCTATAGCTTCAATAAATTCAGGAATTGCAAAAAAATCTCCATCTTCTATTGATTTGGTTATTTTAGTTAATTCTTGATATACTATTCTTCCTGCACCTATATTTGTGTGTCCTACTTCTGAATTTCCCATTTGTCCATCTGGTAGTCCAACTTTTAACCCACTTGTATAAATTTTAGTTGTTTGATATTTTTTCATTAGTTTATCTATATTAGGTGTATTGGCTAGTTTTACTGCATTTCCATCTTCTTTTTCATTTATTCCAAATCCATCTAATATCATTAGCATTACTGGTTTCTTTTCCATATTTCCATCCCTTTCTGCTTTTGAAGTGTTTTTTGCCATTATTCATCAAACTTTACTATTTTTGAGAATTCTTCTGCTTTTAAGCTGGCTCCTCCAACTAGTCCTCCATCAATATCTGACATTTCGAATAATTCCTTAGCATTTGATGATTTTACACTTCCTCCATACTGTATTATAACTCCTTCTGCCTCGTTTTGTCCATATATTTCTGCTATTTTTTTTCTTATCTGCATTATTGTGGTATTTGCATCTTCTTTTGTTGCAGTTTTTCCTGTTCCTATTGCCCAAATTGGTTCATATGCTACAATTATTTTTTCTAAATCAGATGCATTTATACCTTCAAATGCTTTTGCTATCTGATTTGTTACAACTTTCTCTGTTTCTCCTGCTTCTCTTTGTTCTAATGTCTCTCCTACACATACTATTGGTTTTAATCCATGTGCTAATGCAGACTTGATTTTTTTATTTACAGTTTCATCTGTTTCTGCAAAATATTGTCTTCTTTCAGAATGTCCTATAATTACATATTCAACTCCAATTGATTTTAGCATTGGAGCTGATACTTCTCCTGTGTATGCACCTTTTTCTTCCCAATGCATATTTTGAGCTCCTATTTTAATATTTGTATCTTGAACATGTAATAAAGCATAAAATAAATCTGTATATGGAACACATAAAATAACTTCATTTTTAGTATCTTTAACAAGCGGTGTTAACTCTTGTATAAAATCTATTGCTTCATTTGGAAGCATGTTCATTTTCCAATTTCCAGCTATTACTTTTCTTCTCATTATTCAGCTCTCCTTTTTTCTATAATTTTAAGCAACTCATTTTTTGCTTTTTCTGTATAATCATTTATAAAAACATAGTCAAATTGTTTTTGTAAATCTTTATTTTGCTCATATTCTTTAATATGTTCATCAATTTCTTTCAAACGTTTTTGTTCAGTTTCTTTTGATAAGTTTCTTTTTCGTAGTTCTTGTTTAGCTCTTTCCAAGTCTTTAGGTATCATATAAATCGAAAATACATTTTTAGCATTTTTCTTAAATTCATAAATTGTACTATAATGTACTTCTGTTACTTGATTAACATTTGAATCAAGATCTGCTTTTCTGTATGCATATTTTGACCCTAAAAATTCAAAATCAACTACTATTTGTTTTTCTTTTTTTAATTTTTCAAATTCCTCTTCACTAACAAATTCTTTATCTATTCCATTTACTTCGCCAATTCTTTTTTCTCTAGTTGTTACAATTACTAGATTTTTAAAGCATAGTTCTTCTGAAATAGTATTTTTAAAAAAAGATTTTCCTGTTCCTGTTACTCCTGATAATGTTACTATCATTTTCGTTCCTTTCCTTTTTCTTGGTTATTACAAATATTTCTAACTTTTTCGAATATCTCTTTATAATTATAATTTTTAGGAAACTTAGTTCTTCCACTTTTTATTAGTTCAAATGTTTCTTCAAGTGGTAACCAAACTATTTTGTCAATTTCGCTTTCTTGATATATAACATCAGAGCTATTTCTTTTTAAACAATAAAATGTGATAAAGAAGTTTTTAATTTTTCCTGAACTTTCAAACTGTAATGGTATTGCATCAGGAGTTATCTTTGCAACATTTACTGCTTCTTCTAATTCTATTCCTAGTTCTTCTTTTAATTCCCTTATCATAGCTTGTGTTTGAGTTTCTTCTCCATCAACATGTCCTGAACATAAATCCAATTTACCAGGTGTAAGCCCTTTATTTACTCTTTTTTCAATAAGGGCTTCTCCTTTTTCATTTATTACAAAACATGTTACACCATTTAGCCATTCATCATCATTTAATTGTTTTTCTTTGTTTGTATTTATTAATTTTCTTAATTTTCCTTCTTTATCATATACTTTATATTGTATTGTTTTCATTTTCTACATCCTTATTTATCTTGTAAACATTCAATTCCTGGTAGTTTCTTTCCTTCTAAGAATTCAAGTGAAGCTCCTCCACCTGTTGAAATATGTGTCATTCTATCAGCTAATCCAGCTTTTTCAACTGCTGCTGCTGAATCTCCACCACCAATTATTGTTGTTGCATCTAATTCTGCTAATGCATGTGCAATTGCATTTGTTCCAATTGCAAATTGGTCAAATTCGAATAATCCTAAAGGTCCATTCCATACAACTGTTTTTGCTGTTTTTAATTCATTTTCGAACATTTCAATTGTTTTTTCTCCAATATCAAATCCTTCCCAGCCTTGTGGAATTTCTGTCCAAGCTACAGTTTTGCTTTCTGTGTCTGGTTTAAATTCTTTTCCAACTTTTGTATCAACTGGTAATAAGAATTTTACACCTTTTTCTTCTGCTTTTTTCATTAAGCTTAATGCTAGTTCACATTTATCTGGTTCACATAGTGAATTTCCAACTTCATATCCTTGTGCTTTGAAGAATGTGTATGCCATTCCTCCACCAATCATTAATGTATCTACTTTTTCTAATAAACTATCTATAACACCTATTTTGTCTGATACTTTTGCTCCTCCAAGTATTGCAACAAATGGTCTTTCTGGATTGTTTAAAGCATCTCCTAAGAATCTCAATTCTTTTTCAATTAAGAATCCTGATACAGATGGTAAATAATGTGATATACCTTCTGTTGAAGCATGTGCTCTATGTGCTGTTCCAAATGCATCATTTACAAATACTTCTGCCATACTTGCTAATTGTTTTGCAAATTCTGGGTCATTATCTGTTTCTTCTCTGTGGAATCTAACATTTTCAAGTAACATTACTTGTCCTTCTTGTAAATTTGCTGCTAATGATTTTGCACTTTCTCCAATAACATCTTTTGCCATTAAAACTTCTTGCCCTAATAATTTTGATAGTTCTTTTGCAACAGGTGCCAAAGAAAATTCAGGTTTAACTTCTCCCTTTGGTCTTCCTAAATGTGATGCTAAAATTATTCTACAATTTTGTTCAATTAAATATTTAATTGTTGGCAATGCTGCAACTATTCTTCTGTTATCTGTAATATTTTGATTTTCGTCCATTGGAACATTAAAATCACATCTTACAAATACTTTTTTTCCTTTTAAATCTATATCTCTTACAGTTTTTTTACTCATTGATACTTCATCCTTCCTTTATCTTATTGATTACTCTTAATTTATAAAACAACTAAAAGGCTAGAGGCTAGAAAGCCACTAACCTTAAAATATATTATTGATGGTCAACTGATGACATATAGCAAGCTAAGTCAACTAATTTGTTTGAATATCCCCATTCATTGTCATACCAAGCTACTAATTTAACAAATGTATCTGTTAACATTATTCCTGCTGATGCATCAAATATTGATGTATGGATATCTGAAATGAAATCTGAAGAAACTACAGCTTCGTCTGTATATTCCATTATTCCTTTCATTTCGTTTTCTGTAGCTCTTTTTACAGCTGCACAAATTTCTTCATATGATGTTGGTCTTTCTAGGTTAACTGTTAAGTCAACAACTGAAACATCAACTGTTGGAACTCTGAATGACATTCCTGTTAATTTTCCATTTAATGATGGGATAACTTTTCCTACTGCTTTTGCAGCTCCTGTAGATGAAGGAATAATATTAGCTGCTGCTGCACGTCCACCTCTCCAGTCTTTTTTTGAAGCTCCATCAACTGTTTTTTGTGTTGCTGTTGTTGAATGAACAGTTGTCATAAGTCCTTCTTTAATTCCAAAATTATCGTTTATTACTTTTGCAAGTGGTGCTAAACAGTTTGTTGTACATGATGCATTAGATACAATATTCATATCTGTTGTATATGTTGTGTTGTTTACTCCCATTACAAACATTGGTGCATCTTTTGATGGTGCACTTATTAATACTTTTTTAGCTCCTGCATCTAAATGAGCTTGTGCTTTTTCCATTGTTGTGAATACTCCAGAACATTCTAGAACATATTCTACTCCTAATTCTCCCCAAGGAATGTTCTTTGGGTCCATTTCATTATATACTTTTATTGTTCTTCCATTTACTACTAAATTTCCATCTTTTTCTTCTACTGTTCCGTTGAATCTTCCATGTACAGTATCAAATTTTGTCATATATGCCATGTAGTCTGCTGCTACAAATGGGTCATTAACTGCTACTACCTCTACCTCCTCTTTTCCTAATGCTGCTTGGAATGCTAATTTTCCAATTCTTCCAAATCCGTTAATTCCTACTTTTACTGACATAAAAATTTCCTCCTTTTTAGATGTTAGTTTATTTATCTCTTTTTTCTAACGTCTAATTCTATTTTTACCTTTTTAAGGCAAATTCATTCTATAACAAATTTCTTTACATTTCAAGTACTATTTGAAATTTTTATAAGTATTTTTTCAATGTCTCTACACTGTCTTCTTGCATAACAACAAAATCATTTAAAATATTTTTAACCTCGTTATCTACGCTTGGATTATTATTAAGTAATCTTCTTCCCTCTATTATTCCCATATTAGTTCCTTGCATTAATAATTCAGAAATTTTAGAATTGCTTTGGTCACTCATTGTTCTCATATTTATTCCATACCATGTCATCAGTTTTTCCATCTTATTTGTCTCATGTGGTTCTTTGATTGCATATTTAGAATATATATTATCAATTCTTTCGGATATTTTTTTATATTTTCCATATTCAACATCCAATACTTTTTTAAATCTTTCGTCTCCAACTTTACTAGACACAAAATGAATTGCATCCATCCCCATTGTAGTTCCTTTATTAACCTCGTCCAAAACTTTTACATTAATATCTTCCATAAATTTTACCTCCTTATGCTATTTTTACCAGTTATAAAATAATTATGCACAAAAATACCGCATACAAGCTCAATTAGAGCCAGCATGCAGTATGATTGGATTATTAATTAACAAAGTTTTGATAGTGAAATATAGTAACTTTTGTTTTTGTCATTCAGCATAATCCAAGTTGTCAAACCTGTTTCAACACTGTATTCATTTTTATGAAGTGAACTTCTATAAATCACATCATGTTTAGTCAAACATCTTGTTTTTCTAGATGCATAATAAATTGGAATAGACTCATCTTTTTCGAGCTTTACTTTTATTAAATAAATATTAGCCAGGAATTCTCCAATTTCCGCTTCTGTATCTAGATACCGAATTCTACGTATCACCTCTACTTTTTCCTTTTTATCTTTAGGAATGAAGATGTCATCTGGAACAACACCTGTACTTCTAAGTAGAGCATAGACTCCATCATTATTTTTTTCGGTATTCTTAGCCAGATAATACATATCCTTTTTTACTTTTTCCATTGTAACTCTCTTAACAAAAAGATTTTCTTTTAAATCTTCTGTGCTTACAATACGGTCAAAAAGGAAATAAAGTTGATAGTGTCTTCTTTTCTTCTCGACATACTCTGGAATCGAAAACTGTGTTTTTCCATTTACACTTGTAATCTCAAAATTCCATTCTCTTTCGAAAAGCCCTTTGTTAATAAAAAAGTTCATTCTGTTGCCTCCTAAGATGTCAATGTTAATAGTTTCAGTTCCTTCACAGTATAATTATACTGTAATTTATATACCTCCTTCTTTATTTGAACCTACAATATTATAAACTATCTCTCTGTGCAACGTCAAGCATTATTTTTCTTAACTATGAATTTATCAAATGTAGCAAGTATTGCTGGTAAAAATAGCATTATCAATATAATTGAACATAATGTTCCTTTGTTCAATCATTATATTAAGTAAATATGAATTCTATGTGAACTGTTTTAGAATTACTGTCTAATATATTCTTCATACCCATATTCTGCTGATGTTCCTTCAATTTCTTTTATTGATAGCCCTATTTTTAATTTTTCTTTATCTATATTTATAATTTTTGCATTAACAGTTTGCCCAATTTTCAGTTCATCTTCTGGTTTTACAACTCTTCTTAAACCTGTTATTTCTGAATTATGTACTAGTCCTTCTAATCCTTTTTCTATTTCAACAAATGCTCCAAAAGGTGCAAATTTAACGACTTTACATGTTACAATATCATTTATTTTATATTTGTTTGCTAAGGCAAACCATGGATTTTCTCCTTTTAAAGGATATTCTAAACTAATTCTTCTTTCCTCTTTGTTAAAGTCTTTTATTTTTACTTCTATTTCATCTCCAACTTGAAATTTGTCTTCTATTTTTTCATTTTTATCCCATACTAATTCTGACTTATGAGCTAACCCTGTTACTACTCCTAAGTCCACAAATATTCCATAATCTACAATTTTTGAAACTGTTCCTTTGTATGCTTTTCCTATTTTTATATTATTCCAAAATTCTTCAATGTTTTTTGCTCTTTCAATTTTTTGTCTTTTTATTTCTTCTGCCTGTTTAATTTTTAGTTCTCTTTCGATTTTTTTATCTTCTTCTCTTCTATATTTTTTGTATGATAAAAGTACATTTCCTAAGCCATCATTCCATTTAATTACATCTGCAGTTATTGTGTCTCCTGGTTTGAATTCGTCTTTTGGATTTTTTGTTTCATCATCTGAATATTCTTTTCTTGGTATTATTCCATCTGCTTTATATTTAAAGTCTACAAAAATTTCTCCTTTTCTTGAAATTTGTATTACAGTTCCTGTTATTCTTTTGTCAAATTTCTTTTCATTTAATGATTCATTATATAATTTTTCAAAGTTTTCTTCTTCCATGTTATTGCTTCCTTTCCTTTTATAATTTATGTTTGTATGATAACATAGAATTTTGTATTTAGCAAGTAACCATACTTTATATCGTCAATAGTTCCCCGAAAAAATTTTTTCACGTTTTTCTGTTTTATTATACAATAATTGCTCATATAAATATAGTTATTCTTTTATCTCTTTAGCAAGTTTACCAATAGCTTTAGTTTCTATACGTGATACATAAGAACGCGAAATTCCCATTTCATGTGCAATTTCAATTTGCGTTTTAGGTTTATGTCCATCAAGTCCAAAACGTAGTTCTATAATAGTCCTTTCTCTATCTTTTAAGATACTTTTCATTTTCTCATATAAAAGCTTTACTTTCATTTTTAGGTCAACTGATTCTTCTACACTGCGTTCATCATTTTCTAGTACTTCTTGAAGTGTAACTACATTATCATCTTTGTCTTTTCCTATTGGTTCATTTAGGTAAACTTCATTATTTAATTTTTTAGTTGCCCTAAAATGCATTAATATTTCGTTATCTATACATCTAGAAACATATGTAGAAAGTCTTGCTCCCTTTTCAGGTTTAAAGCTGTTAATACCTTTTATAAGACCTATTGTCCCAATAGATATCAAGTCATCCTGGTCCACATTTGAATTACTATATTTTTTGCATACATGTGCAACTAACCTCAAATTTTTTTCTATAAGTATGTTGCGAGCTTCTTCATCTCCTGTACTTAATCTTTCAAGACAAATACGTTCTTCTTCTGAACTTAAGGGTTCTGGGAAAAGCTGTACTCCTGAAATATATCCTACTGTAAATACCGCTGTTTGTAAGAACTGTATGAATCCACTTATACAAAGTGTAGAAAACATAAAAGCACCTCCATTTTTCTCATACTAGAATTATATGTATAAGAAAAATAAAAGTGCCTGTTCATTATATTTTTGCATGTCCAAAATTATATGTTACAATAATAGGTTGGTAACTTACATTATCCAATATTCTTTCTCCCATTGTATAGTCTTCTAGTTTCTTTAATTCTTTTCCATTTTAAATTTTCTTTAAGTATATTACTTTAAGAAAATTATCACATTTTTTAATAAATATTTATATAAAAAAACAAGAAATGATTTTTAACTCTAATCTTTTCTTGTTTTTTTATATATTAAAATTTAAACCTTATATAATTCAATATTTCCATTTCTATACTCTTCTAATATTTTCAAATATAGTTCATCCTGTACATTTCTAGCCTTTTTAGGATGTACTAAATATCTAAGGTATAGTTCTACATGAGAGTCTACAATTTTAGTATAAATAATTGGTTCTAAATAGTTGTAATAAATTCTATATTCTGCAGTAACATCTGCAACCGCATCTTCCATTTTTTTAGGCGTTGTTTTTAATATCTCATTTTCACCAACAATATCATACAAAATATCTTTTGTTTTCTCGACATCTGCATCTAATGGGATTTCAACTGTAATTTCATCCCATACATATTTAAAAGCTTTTGTATAATTTTTTAATGGATACAAAAATACAAATGAGTTAGGAATATGTATTATTCTTCCTGTGCTTTGTTCTCCGTTAATTCTATCACCAACTTCTAGCACTTCAAATCCAAGTGATCTAATATTTACTACATCACCCTTGATTCCATTCACTTCAACTCTATCTTCTAATTCAAATGTTTTCTTAGTGTTGATGTAAATTCCTGCAAAAAAGTCAAATATTATTTCTTTAACAGCAATCGCAATACCAGCTGATAAGAAACTAATTACTGTTACCATTCCTGAAATTCTATGTCCCCATAGCAATACAACTAATACAATAGATATAATATCTAATGTTATTTTTATCATTCTGTTTCTAAAATATTTCTTTTTATTGCTTACGTCAGCTCTTGAGTAAAAAAATCTTACTAATCTTTTTAAAATTCCGAAAACTACAAATATCAAAATTGTTAATATTACTAATTCAACGTAATCACTATAAAATCCAAATGTTTTTCCTAAATATTGTGATATATCTGTTATAAAACCCATTTTCATCACCTCTTATATACATTCTTAATTAATATTTTAGCACAAAATAACATATTATTCAACTTCATCAATACAATCTTGGAATTGACTATTATATAATTTATAATAAAATCCACTTTCTCCTTTTTCAAGAAGTTGTTCATGTGTACCTTGTTCAACAATATCTCCATGGTCCATAACTAGAATTAAATCCGCATTTTTTATTGTTGACAATCTATGTGCAATTATAAAAGATGTTCTACCTTTCATTAAATTATCCATAGCTTTTTGAATTTCTATTTCTGTTCTTGTATCAATACTTGATGTAGCTTCATCTAAAATCAGTATTTTAGGATCTGCTAAAATTACTCTAGCTATTGTAAGTAATTGTTTTTGACCCGCTGAAACTCCACTTGTCTCATCTCCTAATAACGAATTATATCCATTAGGTAATGTTTTTATAAAATGATGTACTCTGGCAGCTTTTGCAGCTTGAATAACTTCATCATCTGTTGCAGTTTCTCTACCATATTTTATATTTTCTTTTACTGTTCCGTCAAATAACCATGTATCTTGTAATACCATTCCAAACATTTGACGTAATTCGCCTCTCTTGAAATCTTTGATGTTGTGTCCATCAAGTAATATTGCACCATCTGTTACATCATAAAATCTCATAAGAAGTTTTACCATTGTTGATTTTCCAGCTCCTGTTGGTCCTACAATTGCAATTTTTTGTCCTTCATGTACATCTGCATTAAAGTCTTTTATTACAATATTTTCTGGGTTATACCCAAATTTTACATGTTCGAATTTCACATTTCCTTTTAAACCTTCTGTTGTTGTTCCTTCTACATATGTTTCAACTTCTTCGCTTTCTTCTAAGAATTCAAATATTCTTTCAGTTGCAGCAACCATTGCTTGTAACATACTTGATACTTGCGCAATCTGGTTTATTGGTTGTGTAAACTGTTTATTGTATTGTATAAAACTTTGTATATCTCCTACTGTAATATTTCCATTTATAGCTAGATAACCTCCTGCTATTGCTACGCCTACATATCCAATATTTGATATGAAATTCATTATTGGATGCATTAATCCTGATAAGAATTGTGATTTCCATGCTGAACTGTATAGTTCTGAATTTGCTTTTTCAAATTCTTTTTGTGCATCTTTTTCTCCATTAAATGCTTTTACAATTGTTAATCCTGAAAATACTTCTTCTACTTGACCATTTACATGACCTAAGTAATCTTGTTGCTTTTTAAAGTATTTTTGTGATTTTCCTACTATTATTTTTACAAGGAATGCTCCAATTGGCATAACTATTAATGATATTAATGTCATTTGCCAACTAATTGAAAGCATCATTATTAATATTCCAACTAGTGTACATATTGATGTTATTATTTGTGTAACACTTTGGTTTAAATTCATTCCTAATGTATCTATATCATTTGTTATTATTGATAAGACCTCTCCATTTGTCTTTTTGTCGAAGTAATTCATTGGAAGTGAATTTATTTTATGTGCTAAGTCTTTTCTTAATTTATATGTTAAATTTTGTGCAATTTGTGTCATTGCAAAACTTTGGATGAAAGAAAATAATGCACTGACTATATATAGTCCTAATAGTGTTAATATGATTGTTCCAACTTTTCCAAAGTTTATTCCACCATTTCCTGATATTTTATTTACTAAACCATTAAATATTTCTGTTGTTGCATTTCCTAATATTTTAGGTCCTATTATAGAAAATATAGTACTTCCAACAGCAAAAATAAATACTATTATTAATCCAATTTTGTATTTTGATAAATAGTTTTTTATTAATTTTTTTGTTGTTCCTTTAAAATCTTTAGCCTTTTCTGTTGTATGGCCCGGTCTTGGCCCCATTGGTCCTGGCATATTATTTTCCTCCTTCCTTTTTATTTAATTCTTCTTCTGATAATTGTGATAATGCAATCTCTCTGTAGGTTTCATTATTTTTAAGTAATTCTTCGTGTGTTCCTTGCCCTACTATTTTTCCATCATCTAAAACAATTATTTTGTCTGCATTTAAAATAGTACTAATTCTTTGTGCTACAATTATGTTTGTTTTATTATTTGTTCTTTTTGCTAAGGCTTCTCTTAATGCAGCATCTGTTTTAAAGTCTAGTGCAGAAAAACTGTCATCAAATACAAATATTTCTGGGTCTTTTGCTACAGCTCTTGCTATTGATAATCTTTGCTTTTGTCCTCCTGATACATTGCTTCCACCTTGTGCTATTTCTGATTTATATTTGTCATCTTTTCCTTCAATAAATTCTGTTGCTTGTGCTATTTCTGCTGCCTCTATCATTTTTTCATCTGACATACTTTCATCAGAATATTTTATATTACTTTCTATTGTTCCAGAGAATAATACTCCTTTTTGTGGTACAAATCCAATTGCATCTCTTAGTTCTTTTTGTGATAAGTCTTTTACATTTACACCATCAACTAAAAGTTCTCCTCCTGTTACATCATAAAATCTTGGTATTAAATTTACAACTGTTGATTTTCCACTTCCTGTACTTCCTATTATTGCTGTTGTTTTTCCTGGCTCTGCTGTAAAGTTGATATCTTCAAGTATTTCTGTGTCTGCGTCAGGATATCTAAATGATACATTTTTAAATTCTACCAATCCTTTTTTGCTTGGATCTAATTTTTTTGTTGTTTCTTTATCTTTAACACTTGGTTCTGTTTCTAAAATTTCTGTAATTCTATTAGCTGATACAGATGCTCTTGGAAGCATTATAGAAATCATAGATATCATTAAGAAACTCATTACTATTTGCATTGCATATTGGATAAATGCCAACATATCTCCAACTTGCATTATACCTTGATCTATATTGTGTCCTCCAACCCATATAATTAAGATTGATACTCCATTCATTATAAGCATTAACATTGGCATCATTACTGACATTGTTCTGTTTACAAATATATTTGCTTTTGTTAAGTCTGTATTTGCACCATCAAATCTTTTTTCTTCTCTCTCTTCTGTATTAAATGCTCTAATTACAGATTTTCCTGTTAATATTTCTCTTGCTACACCATTCAACTTGTCTATTAAGTCTTGCAATTTTTTGAATTTTGGCATTGCTACTGCAAATAATATCGCAACAACTAATAATATTGTAATTACTGCTGCTCCTATTATCCATGCCATTGATGTGTTACTTTGATGTATTACTTTTATTACTCCACCTATTCCTATTATTGGAGCATATACTACTGTTCTAAATAGCATTGCTAATAATTGTTGAATTTGTTGCACGTCATTTGTACTACGAGTAATTAAAGAAGCGGTTGAGAATTCTCTTAATTCTTTAGTAGAGAATTTTAATACTTTATTAAATATCTTTTCTCTTAGTGTTTTTGCCATTTTAGCACCAACTCTTGATGATAACATCATTATTGTAATTCCTGATGCCATACTGATTGCAGCTAATATTAACATTTTAAATCCTGCGACCATTATGTAATTCATCTGAATTTTGTCTGTATCAACACCTGCATCTTTGTATATTTCTTTTACATATGCAACTGCTGCTTGACTTTTTATTGAATCTTGCATTTCATCTATTTGTTTTGTAGATTCACTTAACATTTGATTTATTTGCTCCTCTGGCATTGTTTTTAATATATCAATAATAGACATATTTTGAAGCATTTCTTTTTGTTCTTCTGGCACATTTATTAGTATTTGTTCTTTTATTTTGTTTGCCATTTCTTCTTTTTGTACTGTTCTTGATATAATAATTGGTTTTGTCATTATTTGCTCAAGTTCTTCTTTTTCATTTTCTTTTAAGTCTTTTATAACATAATTTCCATCTGATTCTTCAGTTGTGTAATTTTCTAATATTTTGTCATCATCATTTGAAAATAATAATATTGCCTCCATGTCTTTTGAACTTATTGTTTCTGGTACTGCATATTCAATTCCTCCTGCTTGTATACCTGTATTTACTATCTTGGAAGTATAATTAGGTAATTCCAAGTCTACTGCTGCTTGAACACATAATAATGCTACAATTGTAAGCACAGATAACCATGATTGTTTTAAGTTTTTTAATATTTTAAGCATCTTTTTCCTCCTTTTTTTCTATTCCATATTTTAAATATTCTATTTCTTTTAAAAACATTTTTCTACAATCCTCTTTTGATTTGTTTTTGAAATTTTTTATTAAAGCTCTCCTTGTAATCACATTTAACATATCACAGATTATCACCAAATCTTCATAATTTTCTATTTTTAAATTGTTTTTATCTATTTGCTCATAATATTCTATAATATCTTGTGGTTTAGTTTTTCTTACTAAATCAAATACATTTTCATCTGACGATTTTAAGTTTATAAATATTTGTTTAAATAATTCTTGGTCCGGATTATTCGTGAATTCTTCTATCATTGAATCATATAAGAATATATACAATTTGAATATATCTCCATTTGTCTCTTTTACTTTGTCTTTCAGTTTTGTATTTAATTTTTCAGAATTTTCTCTTAATATATATATAAGTAAATCTTCTTTACTTTCAAAATATTGATAAAAACTTCCTCTCGCAATATCTGCTTCTTCTACAATATTTTTTATCGAAACATTTTCTATTGGTGCTCTTGCAAATTCTTTTTTGGCAGCATTTATTACTTTTTGTTGCTTTTCTTTTGAAAGTTTTAAAAATGTTTCTTTTGGCATCTCATCACTTCCTTTCGACAAAAAATAACACTATGTCATATATTATAATGACACAGTGTCACTTTTGTCAATACTTTTATTGTGAATTTTATGTGAATTATCTAGTCACCCAAGCAAATTCCAATATCTCTAGCAGTTTTTACTAAGTCATCATCCATTGTAACTTTTCTTAGGTTACTTTCTGCAGTGTTTCCTGAAACAGCCCCAATTTTTGTATTTCTTCCAACAACATCTTCTAATGAAACACTATCTAATTTTCCATTTTTTAATACTGCTAATACACCAAATTGACCATTTAATGCAAGTTCCATAGCTTTAGCTCCATATTTTGTTGATAGTACTCTATCAAATGCAGTTGGGGTCCCACCTCTTTGCATATATCCTAATGTTGTATTTCTTGCTTCTAAACCTGTTAATTGTTCAAGTTGTTTCGCTACTACTTGACCTACTCCTCCAAGTTTGTTATTATCAACTCCTGCTCCATTGTTTCTTTGGCTTGCAACTGTGATTTCTCCACCTTTTGGTGCAGCACCTTCTGCAACTACAACTATACTGAATTCTTTTCCTTTTGCTCTTCTTTCATTTATTTTGTCAACAGCTTTATTAATATCATAAGGAATTTCTGGTATTAATGCAACATCTGCTCCTCCTGCAATTGCTGATTCTAATGCTATCCATCCTGCATATCTTCCCATTACTTCTAGTACCATTATTCTATGATGTGTCTCTCCTGTTGTATGTAGTCTATCTAATGCTTCTGCTGCAACAGATACAGCTGTATTATATCCAAAAGTTATCTCTGTACACGCAACATCATTGTCTATAGTTTTTGGAACTCCTATTACATTTACACCTTTTGTAGAAAAATCCCTTGCTGATTTTTGTGTTCCATCTCCTCCTAGTGTAAATATACAATCAAATCCATCTTTTTTAATATTTTCTACACAAACATCTGATAAATCTTTATATTCAACTTCTCCATTTTCTCCAACTACTTTATAATTGAATACATTTGCATTTGTTGATGAACCTATTATTGACCCTCCCTTTGGTAATATTCCAGATGCACTTTGGTCATTTGCTGTACTTAGTCTTACATAATTGTTTTTTAATAATCCATTATATCCATCTATAAAACCATAACATTCTACATTATTGTGTTCTGCTGTTTTTATTATAGCTCTTATTACAGCATTAAATCCTGATACGTCTCCTCCATTTGCAAGTATCGCTACTTTTTTTAACATACTAATTCCTCCTATTTGTTTTTTACCTAATCGTAAAAACTTTACCATAACTGGTAAAATTTGTTTCTTCTTTATTATATCAATATTTTATTTTTTTACAATAGTTTTTTGGCATTTTAATATATTTTGTTTTTATTCTTGTATAATCAAACAGGCCTTTGTAACATTTATTGTGTTACAAAGACCTGCTTTAAGCTTATTGCTCAATTTCATTCAAATACCTGTAATAACAACTTTCTTCAATTAGGAAATATACTTTTCCATTTTTCTCTTCGAACTCTACATCTTTCACGGTTGCATATCTTGAAACTTTTGCCATATTTCGTGGTTTGTTTTCTGAATCCAGTGTCTTCATTTCGGTTAAATCGAAATATTCATCGCCTTTCTTATACACCACCGTTGGTTTTTCTTCCGCCATTTCTGATAAGATAGCCGTTTTAAGTTCTTTAGTCAGTTCTGGAACTTTCTCGGCAGAAACTAAGCCAGCTTCTGTTACCATATCAATTGACAGATACAATACCTTACTTGGTGACATGTCACTTGGATAATCTAGTGATTCTCCTATTTTTATTGAACCCACTTCTTCCCATGCCGGTTTCTTTTTGATTATTGCAAAGAACAGTTCATTTAACCGTGCCTTTTTTACTTCCTCTACTTTTATCATGTTTTTTCCTCCTAAAGTTATTTGAATGAGTCTTTTGCCTTTATTGTAAAGCAAAAATATTAATTTTGACTCATTTATTATATCACGCATTATGTTAATTTGTCAATTTTTCGTGTAATTCTTCTAGCACTTCATCTTTAACTATTTCTTTAAAAACGATAGAAATTTTAGTTCTACTTATATCAATGTTAAAAATCTCTAAACTATTTTTATTGGCAATTTCTAATACTTTATCAAGTATTTCATCTCTTGAACTAATTCCAAAACCAACAACAGAAATTCTAGAAACATCTTTTTTTACAATACTTTTTACTCCAGATGCCTCCATTTTATGTGATATTATAGTTCCAGGATTATTATTGAAAGTAGAACCAGTTATTATTGGAATGTTATTTTTTTCAGCCATTTCTACACATCTGTCATGTAAAACTTTTGCACCCTCACTTGATAATGAATGCATTTCTTCATATGATATATTTTTTAATTTTTGTGCCATTTTTACTTTGTTTGGGTCTGCCGTATAAATTCCATCAACATCAGAATATATATAACATTTCTTTGCTTCTAATGCCGCTGCTAATGCTACAGCCGTTGTATCTGATCCTCCTCTTCCTAATGTTGTTATATTATTATTTTCGTCTATTCCTTGAAAACCTGCAACTACTACAATCTTCCTGTCCATCAGTTCTTTTTCTATTCTTTCAGTGTTTATATATTCAATTTTAGCATTCTGATTTTCTTTATTTGTGTGTATTCCAACTTGCCATCCCATAAGAGATATTGCTTCATATCCTAAATAATTTAATAATATTGCTAATTTACTTGCACTTATTTGTTCTCCTGCACTTAGTAAAACATCCATTTCTCTTTCATTTGGTTTTAATGATAATTCTTCTGCTTCTTTTATTAATCTATCTGTTGTTTTTCCTTGAGCAGAAACAACTACAACTATATTGTTATCCTCTTCATACAACTTTATTGTTTTATTGGCTACTGTTTGTAGTTTTTCATTGTCTGCAACAGAACTTCCTCCAAATTTAATTACTATTGTATCCATAATTTACCTCAATAAAAAATAATAGTAATGATACTTAATTAAATACCATTACTATTATTATATTTTATATGTATTTTTTTGGTTCTTTTCACTTTACAAAATTTAGCATTGAGTTCTTCTGCTCTTAACTGCATATTTTTTTCTCCTGTAATTACTCGGAGGCTAACCCTCCGAGTTTTTAAGCAGTCCATCGGGTATATTTGTTTCATAATTAATGATATCATACTTTTATCTCAAAGCCAACATAAGATTGTGTTTATGTAATATTCATTTTTAAATATGCTTCTATGAAGCCATCTATATTTCCATCCATAACACTCTCAACATTTCCAACTTCATAATTAGTTCTGTGGTCTTTCACCAATGTATATGGACAAAAAACGTATGAACGAATTTGACTTCCCCATGCAATATCTTTTTGAACACCTTTTAATTCATCAATAGTTTCTTTTTGCTCTTTTTCTTTTAAATTTAAAAGTTTTGATTTTAACATCTTCATTGCTGTTTCTCTATTTTGAATTTGTGAACGTTCTGACTGACAGGCAACTACCGTATTTGTTGGAATATGTGTAATTCTTACTGCTGATGATGTTTTATTAATATGCTGTCCACCTGCGCCAGAAGCTCTGTATGTATCTATTCTTAGGTCATCTGGATTTATATCAATTGAAATATCATCAGTAATTTCTGGTAATACTTCTAATGATGCAAATGAGGTATGTCTTCTTCCTCCTGCATCAAATGGCGAAATTCTTACTAGTCTATGTACTCCCATCTCACCTTTCATATATCCATATGCATTTTCTCCAATAATTTCAAATGTAACACTTTTTACTCCTGCTTCTTCTCCTTCAAGATAATCTAGTTCTTTTACTTCATATCCATTTTTTACAGCCCATCTTGTATACATTCTATATAACATCTCTGCCCAATCTTGTGACTCTGTTCCACCAGCTCCTGGATGTAATGTTAATATTGCATTGTTTTTATCATACTTTCCTGATAATAATGTTTGTAATTCAAGTTTTTCAACTTCATTTTCTAGTTTAGCAGTAGATTTGATTATATCTTTGGCTACATCTTCGTCATTATCTAGATTTGCAAGTTCTGTTAGTTCTATAAGATTTTCTGTCTCTTGTTCTGTTTTTCTGTATTGAACAACTTTGTTTTTTATTTGCTTTATTTCTGCTAATATTTTTCCTGTTTCTTTAGAATCTTTTTGCCAAAATTCTTCTTTTACTGTTTCTGCTTCTAGTTCTTGTAATCTATTTTCTAGTTTTTCAATGTCAAAGAGACTCACCTAAACTTTGTATCTTATTTTTTAATATTTCTATTCTCTTTAAATTTTCTTCTAATTCTAACATTTTTTTCACCCTTTCTATGTATTATTCATAGTCTTCCACACTTAATGTTGGATATGTAAATGTTTGTCCTCCATCAGTAAATTTTCCTGATATAAAATGATTTTCATTCATAGTTTTTGAACCTTTTAGAAAATATTTGTATTTTGATTTTTCAGGTATTATGCCATCTCCAATTAACATGGGATCATCCCATGTTACATCAACTGCATACCATTTTTTATCTAATTTTACATAGTTCCATGCATGATTCTCCGTTTTTCCCATGCTATTTGTTCCTGTTCCTATTACTATTACATTATCAATTCCTACTTCATTCATTATATATTGAAATGCTTTTGCATATCCTTCACATACACATTCTCTTAAAACTAATGCGCCATATATATCATATATATTATTTTTTGATATTGTTGATTCATAATTAATTGTATCTCTTAAATAATTATGTGTTAACTTTATTTTTTCATAATCATTTTTGTGTTTTATATTTTTAACTATATAATCCCTAACTTTTTCTATTTTAGTTTGATATGTATCTATATCTTCTTTGCTGTTAAATCCTTCTGCTAAATAGTTAGGTTTTGAGCCATTATCTATATACACATTATATTTAGTACTTGTAATCTTAATTACTTTTTCTATATTTATATACATACTTGTTGCATTTAAATAAAATATTTCTGGATTTTCATATATTAATGTTTCTATTGCTGATTGGTATTCTTTCTTTAATTTACTTTCTCCATCTGCTTGCGATAATAGTATTTGGAATTCATTTCCAAAATCTATTCTATATGTTCCAGTTTTCATATTTTCTCTACTTTCGTATAATTTATCATATATCTTTTTGGCTGTATCATCTAATTGTTCATATAAATGCCTATATCTATTATCATTAGTTGTAATTGTTTCTGCTGATGTTTTATTATCATTTACTCCATTGAATATATCCACACTTGTGTCAATATTGTCTTCTTCTTTTTTGTCTTTTCCTATTCCTAATATATCTCCGTATCCAACAAAGTCTATTGAAGTAATATCATTTCCTGTTATTTCTACATATGCCACATATCCGAATAGCACAATTGCTCCTAGAATTGCAACCGTTAATAAAATTAATATAAAACTAATTATTTTATCTTTCATACTTCCTCCATGCACTAATTCAATTATATCTTATTTACATATTGTTTTCAAGTTTTTTGAATATTTTTTCATTTTTTGCTAATATTACTAATATGAATTTTAAAGATTTTTTTTGTAATTTATTTAAATTTAATAATTCCGACACATATGACTTTTCTATTATAAATGAAAAAGAAAGTATTTCTAATAATGAAAATGTTAAAGCTCCAGATATGAATTATAAAGTATTCACTGAGATTAATAAAAATTTAGATTTTTTAAAAAGTAAATATAATACAATGATATGTGCTGATATTATAATTAGAGAGTTTAATATGTTTGCATATAATGAAAATCATAAGTGTTTTATCATTTATATTGATGGATTGGCTGATTCTGATTCTAATAATGATTTCATTTTAAAGCCTTTAATGTTTGGAAAAAATAAAAATGTTACGCCTTTTAATGGAAATTTGCTTGAATATGTTGATAATTGCCTTTTACCACAAAATAGTGTTGAAAAAGTCCAAGATTTTCAAGATGTTTTCTCTGGTATAAACATGGGAGACTGTTTACTTTTTATTGATACATTAGATACTGCATTTGATATTGATGTTAAAAGTTACCCTCAGCGTGGAATAAGTAATCCTGAAAATGAATCTGTTATTAAAGGTCCTCAAGAGGGTTTTATTGAGAACTTTAGGACTAATACTGCTATCTTAAGACGTATTGTAAATAATGAAAATCTTGTTATTGAAACTATCCCTGTTGGTAAAATCAGTAAGACAAAATGTGGTGTATGCTATTTGCAAAATATCGCAAATAGTGATTTAGTATCAGAAGCTAAGTATCGTTTAAATAATATTGATATTGATTCTCTGCTTTCAACAGGTCAATTAGAACAATTAATAGAAACTGATGAAGGTTTTGGAATTCCTCAAGTGTTATCAACTGAAAGACCTGATAAATGTGCAAAGTACCTATTTCAAGGCAGAGTGGTTATACTAGTTAATGGGAATCCCTATGCAATTATTTTGCCTGCAACAATAGAAGATTTTCTTTTTTCACCAGAAGATACAAATTTAAGACCTTTGTTTGCAAATTTTTTACGAAGTGTTCGTATATTAGCAACATTAATTACATTGCTTCTGCCTGGTATATATATGGCTATAAGTAACTTTCATCAAGAAATTCTGCCAACTCCGTTGTTATTTTCTATTTTAGCGGCACGAGCAAATGTTCCTTTTCCCGTTACTTTTGAAATTTTACTTATGGAAATTTCTTTTGAACTAATTCGTGAAGCTAATCTAAGAGTCCCATCTCTTATTGGTTCTTCTATCGGAATCGTCGGTGCTCTGATTTTAGGTGATGCTGCTGTTAATGCTGGTATCGTAAGTCCAACTCTTATAATAATTGTTGCCATAACTGGAATAGCTTCTTTCACAATCCCTGACTTTTCTTTTGGTTTTCATGTCCGTGTTTTTAGATTTTGGTTTATAGCTTTAGGCTCTACTGCTGGTTTTTTAGGCATTGGAGCCGGATTATTTATATATGTTTCAATGATTTGTAGTTTAAAATCTTTTGGAGTTCCATATACTACTCCTATTGCTCCTGATATAAATAGTCCTGGAAATGGAATGTATGTTTCTCCTATTTGGAAACAAGAATACAGAGCAAGTTTTATTTCTCCAAAAAAGCAAAAAGCTCAAGCTAAAATTAGTATGAAATGGAAATCTGGAAAAAAAGAACCTTAATTATTAGACTTTTTCGTCTAATAATTAGGGTTCCTCTCTAAACTATGTTTTTTAATAATTTTCAGCTTTGATTTCAAAATATGCTTTTGGATGACTACATACTGGGCAAACTTCTGGTGCTGATGTTCCAACAACTATATGTCCACAGTTTCTACATTTCCATATCTTAACTTCTCCTGCTTCAAATACTTTTCCATCTTTTACATTTTTCAACAATTTTAGATATCTTTCTTCATGCTCTTTTTCTATTTTAGCTACTTCTTCAAATAAATATGCAATTCTTGTAAATCCTTCTTCTTTTGCTGTTTTTGCAAATTCTGCATACATATCTGTCCATTCATAATTTTCCCCATCAGCTGCAGCTTTTAAATTTTCAGCTGTTGAACCAATTTCTCCACCATTTAATAATTTGAACCACATTTTTGCATGTTCTTTTTCATTGTCAGCTGTTTCTTGAAATATAGCTGCAATTTGCTCATATCCTTCTTTTTTTGCTTTGCTCGCAAAGTATGTATATTTGTTTCTTGCTTGTGATTCTCCTGCAAATGCTGTCATTAAATTTTGCTCTGTTTTTGAACCTTTTAATTCCATATTAATTACCTCCTAATTTACTTTAAATAGAATATCACAACTTCAAATTAATTTCAACATTTTCACGAAAATTTCACATTAATTATTAGTCATTATATGTATATTTTCAACTTTAGCATTCATCTCTCGAGAAACAATATTTTGGATTTGAGCAATTTCATCAGTCTCAATTTTTTCTTTTCCAACAACAACACTTATACTATCCACATTTACAAATATAACACACTTGTTAAAACCTTTAGTTGAAAGTACATTTTCACATATCATTATAGCATTTTTTTCTTGATTTAATTTTGTAATCTCTTGTGTCACTATTGCTTTTTGTTCTTCAGACACATTAGAATTGTCCAACATCTTTTGATATGTTTCTAATGTTTGTGAATACATTGTGTCTCTTGACAATTTTGACTCTTGAAAATAATCATTTACAGGTTCTTGTTCATTTTTTTGTTCCTGTTCTTGGTTTTGCTCTTGATTTTGTTCTTGCTCCTTTACTTCATTACTATTAACTAATGTTGCATCTCCAAGGTTTTCATCAACATTATTAGTTGTATCTTGATTTCCTAAATTTACTGTTTCTAAAGTTTTAGATTCATTCGAAAGATATGCCCAATAACCCGCAGTAACTAACATTAAAGCTAACACATAAATTGCTGCTGTACCTTTTTTGAATTTCATCTTTTTCACCTCCTATTCTTAATTAGTTCCCATTTCAAAAACTTGAATTTTATGAACTGCAAGTCCAGTAACAGCTTCAACTGCACTTACAATTGATGACTTTACTGTGGAATCTTTTGCTCCTTGAGCCGTTATTATAGCACCTTCAATAACAGGCATTACAACTTTTTCTGTTATCGGTTTGCTTTTTCCATCTTCATCAGAATAAACTATTTCTTTTTTATTTTCAGTATCTGTTTGTTCTTTACTGCCTCCGCTTTTGTCACTTTCTTTTATAGTACTTTTTGATTTTGTTTCATTATACATGGCAACAATACTACTACTTTCTGAATATTTTATCAAAACTTTTACTTTGCCTACTCCATTAATACTTGCTAAAATCTCCTCCAATTTTTTCTCTAAATTGTCTTGTTCTTCTGTACTTGTATCTGTTGAAGTTGTTTGGGCAAGTACCTTTGAACTTTGCTTTGTATTATTTTGACTTTCTTTATTATCTGTTGACCACATACTATTAATTATGAGTACTGTTATTATTAATATTACTATACACACAATAATATTCTCTATTTGCTTCTTTTTATCTTTTTCTTCTTCTCCCTTTTTAAACAATCCCTTGAACATTTGCCACTCCTTTCTAATTACCTAATAATTATTTTTACTTTGTCTTCTGATATTTCATATTCTTGTACAAGTTCTTTCACAACTGAATCAACTTTTTCCTGTTCTACTGGCCCTTTTATTTTTACTGTAATCAAATGAATTCCTGCATTTTTCTTATTTGTATTTAATACTGCATCTACATTGCATTTTTCTACATCAATTCCTGCTGTTTGAAATTTTGATATTGTTGTATTTTCAAGCTCTTCTAAATATATTTTTTCAATTCTCTCATCCATTGATGATTGGTCTATAGTATAATTTGAACTTGATTCATATTTTTCTAAATCGTAATCACTTGATGTTAAAATAGTATCTTTGTTTTTTATAATAGGTGAAATTATGTTAAATAAAATATATATGCCTATAACCATTTGAATATATTTTTTATTTCTATTTTGAGGTAAAATTAGTTCTATAATTGTTGCAATTATTACTGCAAGGACTATTTGTTCCGCCCAAGAACTTAAAAATTGAATCATCTATACATCATCCCACTATTTGAAATTTTAACTACCATTGTAACACCTATTATAAGTATTACTGAAAGACTGCACAAAATTGCCAATAATAATTTAAAGACACCGCTCATTTCTTCTAAAAGCTTTACTATTTTAGTATCAGCTACTGGTTCTACTATAGCTGATGCAAGGCTATACATTATGCTTAAAACTGCTACTTTTATAACTGGTACTATACAAATTCCGATTATAACTATAACTCCTACTGCTCCTACTGCATTTTTTAGAATTATTCCACAACCTAATACACTATCTACAACATCTCCTAATACTTTTCCAACTACCGGAATTAAACTAGAAACTGCAGCTTTGGCTGTTTTTGCTGTAATACCATCAACACTACTACTTAAAGTTCCTTCTAATGATACTATTCCAACAAATATTGTTAAAAATATTCCTAAAAACCATACTACACTTGATTTTAAAAATTTAGAAATTTTTTCTATTTGAATTCTTTCAGTAATTTTTGAAATTACTGAAAATACTACAATTATCAATACAACCGGTATTAATATATTTGCAATTATATTCCCTATAAAATTGCTTACAAATAACAAAATTGGTTCTAATACTGTACTTGTCGTAATACTTCCTGTATAGACCATTAATGTTAATAACAATGGAATTAGTACATTTATAAAACCTACCAAATTACTGGCTGTTTCTTTTATTAATTTAATTATTTCTGTAAAATTTGACATGATTAATGTTACTATTAATATATATTGAACAAAATAAATTATCTGTGATACGTTACTATTTTCAAGGCTATCTGTTATTGATTTTAATATTCCATGAATTACTACTATTACTAATATACTTATTAGAATTTTTATATTTGAACTAACTTCTTTTCCTAATATTTTTATAATTTTCTTGTATATTGTTTGATTATTGATTTTTCCTTGTATTGCTTCATTTAAAATATCTGATAAATTTGTATTATCAAAAAAATCTCCTGTATATTCTTCTGCTTGACTAATAAAACTCCCTATATTAAATTTTTCTTCTGTTGATGACATTATTTCTTCTTCTGTTTCTGCTTGTACTTTTACTGGTATCATTAATATTAGGATAAATATTAAAATTATTTTTTTCATATTAATCCTCTCTTATAATTATGGTAAGATTTCTACAATAAGTTCTAATAGGCTTGATATTATTGGTATTGACATTGCTATAATAATAACTTTACTTCCAATTTCTATTTTACTTGCTATTGCTTTTTCTCCTGCATCTGTGCAAATACTAACCGCAAATTCAGTAATGATTGCTATTCCTGTTATCTTTAACAAAATTCCTAGAAATTGTTTATTTATATATGTTTTGTCTGAAATTGATTTTAGCAAATTTATGATTCCTGAAATCTTACTCATTGTTAATGTTAAAATTAGAACTCCAGCAATTATTGAAACATATATGGTATATTCTGGTCTATACTGTTTTAGTATTATTACAATTACTAGTGCTACTAATCCAATTCCAACTATTTTTATTATTTCTTCCATAATTTATATTTCCTCCTAGTAATATCTTATAAATTAAATAAGGTCCTTACAGTCTCGAATAAAGAACTTATTTCTTTTATAACCATTGATAGTACTATAACAAGGCCAGCCAATGTTGTCATCATAGCTTGGTCTTCTCTTCCAGCTCTTACTAACACTTGATGTAAAACAGCAACCAATATTCCTATTGCAGCAATTTTGAATAATAAATTTATATCCATCCTTTATTTCCTTTCTTTAAAATAAAATAATAACAAACACCAATCCTGCAACAATTCCTAATGTTTTGTACATCTTCTGATTTTTCTTTCTCTCTTCTTCTGCATTTTCTATCTGCATATCTAAAAAATTCTCTATAACTTCTATTTCACTAATTTGGCCTTCAATATCAGTTTGTCCAAGTAATTTTCCGAGTTTTTTTAATACATCTTTATCTTCTTGCTTTATACTTATATCTGCATCTTGTATGCAATTTTCCCAAACATCTTTTGCTTGATAATATGTAATTTGATTCGCCATCTGTCCAAATATTTTTTCTACTTCTGATTCATTATCTTTTGATATTTGTTTGAATATCTCTGCCAACGGCTCATATGTAAATTTTATTTTTGTTTTCATTATGTTTAATATGTTTTTAAATTCTTTCAGTTCAACAACTCTATTTTGATATGATTTAGCAATTAAAAGCCCTATTGCTGTTGACAATGCAAAAATTGCTAATAACAAAATGTATTTTGTTACTTGAATTATAGATAAAAGCATTCTGTTTCTCCTTTCTTTTTAGGATTTAACAATATTATCCTTTCAAAAATATGTCTATTTAATAGTCGTGAAAGTTCAGGATTTCTATTTATTTCTTCAATATCCTTTCCATGTGCTGTAAATATTCCTTTTACTCCTGAACACATAGCATATTCAATTGCATATATATCTTCTGAACTTCCTATCTCATCACACGCTATTACATTTGGTGCCATAGATCTAACCAATATCCTCATTGCCATTGACTTAGGCATATTATCTATAACATCAGTTCTAATTCCAACATCATTTTGTGGAATCCCTTTATACATTGCCGCAATTTCTCCTCTTTCATCTGCAATTCCTACATTCTTACCTTCAAACCCTATCACCTTAATTCCATTACTTATATTTCTTACAATATCTCTAAGAAGAGTTGTTTTTCCACATCCAGGTGGTGAAACAATCAATGTATTGTATACTTCATTTTTTTTTACATTTATAATATCTTCAATAATTCTATTACTACACCCAATTCTTTGGCTTGCAATTCTAAAATTCAAACTCGAAATATAATTTATATTAACAACTTGTCCATTATCAATAACCGCACTACCAACAATCCCTACCCTGTTTCCACCTCTAATGGTTATATATCCATCACATATTTGTTTTCTATATGAATATACAGAACTTTCACATATTCTTTCAAATGTTTGCAAAACCTCTTGCTGAGTAACAATATGTTCAAACAACTCTATACCTTTTTCTGTCTTTACCGCCAATGGCTTGTTTGTTCGAAGCCTTATCTCTTCTGCACACGTGAGATCGCTTTTTTTCGGTGCAATTGCACACGTGAGATCGCTTTTTTTCGGTGCAAAAAGCTGTGAAATACTGGTAGGCATGTACTCTAGGACTTTTTCAAAATTGTCCATCGAAATATCATTCCTTTCTCTTATCTCAAAAGACACAAAACTATATACGTATAATATTTGTGCATTTTTTCCTATAATAAAAAGCATATATTAATATATATGCTTTTATTTTTATTTTAGAACCATTTTTAATACAATCCTAAATTTTTATATATTGTTATTAATAATTCATCAATTTCGTCATCTGTTGCATCATTTAGAGTTATTGCATTTTCGCTATTTATTCCTTCTACTTTTATATTTGAACTAAATTGTTTTACATTTGTGTAATTCAACTTAAGATCTGTATTGCTTTCATCATAATCTTGTGTTGATAATTTTAACTCATAGTTTTCCTCTACATTATCCAATGTTGCTAAGTTTTTATATTGAACTGTTAAATGTATTTCTGCCTTTTCTTGGTCAGCTAATTCTGTATCTAAGTCTGTCTTAATATCAATCTTATATGCTACATCATTTTCATTTGTTTCTTTTTCAATTTGTAATTCTAATATTGAGTCTCCTTCATCATAAGCCTTAATCGAAAGTTTGTTTTGACTGTTCTCTATTAATATATTTGCTGTTATGTTTTCTCCTTCTTTTATGTTCATCTCGACTTTTTCAACTTTTTTTGATTTTATACTTAATTTCATTTCAAATGTTGTTTTTTCATCTGGTTCTATGTCTTTTAGTTCATCTACTAAATCGTCTATTTGTTGTTTTAAATCATCTCTGTCTATAACTCCTGAGAATTTTTTTAATAGAGTTTCATCATCACGTATAGTTTGAAATATTTTTATTAATACATCTTTTGCTTTTTCTTCTGTCATTGATAATTTTATTATTGTTTGATCATTTTCTTTCTCTTTGCTAAATAATTCTTCATCTAAATTTTCATCTAATATTGAAAAGTATTTTTCTTTTAACTCTTTGATTTCTGATTCTGTAAATGTGCTTTCTTCAAAATCTATTTTATCTGGCACATCTTCTGCATCGGCTCCAAGTCTTTCTAATAAGTTTTTCAAATTTTCATTTCTTACTGCTATAAATTTTGTATTTAGCAAATTTGACTGTATTCCTAATGTTTCTCCATCACGTCTTACTTTGACTGGTATATTAATTCCTTGTGCTAATTCCATTGTAAGTGTTTGTTCAGCAATTTTTTTGCTATTGTCTGTTTTCCCTTCAAATGTTATTTTACTATTTTTTATCATTTGTAATGTTTCATCAGATATTGAACCATCATCTTGGACTTCTAAAGCTATAATGCCTTTGTTTGTATATGCATTATTCTCTTGTTTTTTTATATATTCTTTTAAATTCTCATCTTTTAAATCACTTAGCCAGTCTGATGTCATGTAAGATAAAAATAATTCTTTATCTGTTTTAAAAGCATTTGTTGCAAAATATGCATATACGCCTCCTATTCCAAGTAAAATTACTACTATTAGTAGTGTTAATGCAATTTTTTTCTTCATTTTTATTCCCCTTTCTTTGATATATTAATATTATATTTGTATCTCTGAATATAGTTTACTATAATAAAAAAAAGCTGTCAATATTTTTCAAAATTTGACAAGCTTTTTCTATAACTTTATTCTTCCCAGTTATGGTATACATCCATTACGTCATCTAATTCTTCTAGTCTCTCTATTAATCTTTCCATTTTTTCAATACCAGCATCATCTAGTGCAACAGTTGTTGTTGGTACCATTTGTACCTCTGCCTCTAAAAATGTTAAGCCAGCATCTTCCAATTTTTCTCTAACTTCTGAAAAGTTAGATGGTGCTGTTGTTATTTCATATACTTCTTCTGAAGTATTAAAATCGTCTGCTCCAGCATCTAATGCTAATAACATTAATTCTTCTTCATCCATATCTGTTGATGCTTTTTCTATTACAATTACACCTTTTTTATCAAACATATATGATACACATCCTGTTGTTCCTAGGTTGCCTCCTGCTTTATCAAATACATGTCTTACATCTGCTGCTGTTCTATTTCTGTTATCTGTGTTTGCATTTACTATTACTGCAACTCCATTTGGTCCATATCCTTCATATACTACTTCTTCATAGTTAGCATCATTTCCTTCTCCTGATGCTTTCTTTATTGCATTATTTATTGTATCATTTGGCATATTTGCTGCTTTACATTTTGCTATTACATCTTTTAGTTTTGAATTTCCAGCAGGGTCAGGTCCACCTTGCTTTACTGCTATTAATAATTCTCTTCCTAATTTAGTAAATACTTTTCCTCTTGCAGCATCTGCTTTTCCTTTTTTTGCTTGTATGTTGTGCCATTTGCTGTGACCGACTCATATTCTTTTCCTCCTTTTGATTTTTTAATATACTTTTAAGGCTTTTGAGCCTCTATTATTGGTTTTACCCATTTTTCTAAAAATTTCTTTTTTTATTGTAACATATTTTTTGTATTTTGTGTAGTCTTTTAGAAATTTTTTTATTCTACTCACAGTTTCTTTAATTTTTTCTATTTGACAATCATACTCATCTCACATATCAAATCGGTATGATCGTCAAATTAATCTATTTGTTCTAAATTAATCAATTCATTTTTTCTAAACGTCAACTTTAACAAACATGGTGATTTTATATTTAAAATTGTATTTTTGTTATACACAAGTTCAACATTCTCATTTACTGTACACCAATTTAATAAAAAGAACTTTATTGATCCTCCATGACTAACTATTGCAATTCTTTTTCCCTCATATTCTTTAAGTATTTTATCAAAAAATTTATTCATCCTTTCTCTAGTTTGCTCTGCACTTTCTCCATTGGATGTTCTGAATGTTCTATCTAGCAGTTGTTCTTGTGAAGGATCTCTCGTACTTTTATCCTTCATAAATTTTCCTAATTCCTTTAAACTTCCTAATTTTCTTTCACTTAAATCGCTATCTAAATTAAAAGGCAAATTATTTACGTTTGCAATATACTTTGCTGTTGCTTTAGCTCTAGTATAACTACTTGACCATATAATATCTAAATTTTTTAATTCGGCATTTTCGCTTAATTTTTTTGCTTGTTCTTCTCCTTCTACTGATAATATTTCTTTTTCATTAATCATTTGAGAGTCTTCATTTGTATTTCTAATGCCATTCTCATCAACAGTTTCAGCATGTCTAATTAAATATACTATCGTATCATCCACTTTATTTATTAAATCTCCTTTTTTCTTTTTTATTAAAATCTCTTATTCATTATAGATTTTAATATTACTGATATTACAATATGTGTAAAATAGCTAGTTCTTGCTGCGTTATAAGTTCAATAATTTCAACAAACTTTGGTACAAATTTTCTTAAATAATCACTAATTTGAATATCTCTAAAAACTTATTTGTTGTTCTCTTAAATAAAACTAATCTGCTTATTTTCACTAATAATCCAACTTTTCTGTTTAGCCTCTGTTAACTTATCTCCAACTTCACTATTTCCAATTAAAAATGGAGAATTTTCATTATGTTTTTTCATATTTTCAATAACTAAACCTTTATTAGCATTAGCATAACAATATTTACACAAATGTCCACAAGTATTATAGCTACCAATATCATTTCCCATAAGGCAATTACATTCTTGTCTTAAATTCTTTCTCTTAGGTGGCTCTAACTTGCAATTTATTGATTTTTCAACAATTTCTTGGCTCATACATCCATTACATTTTAATCCATATTCTGATAAAAAAGTCTTTTCACAACAACTATGTATTACTATATTGTTTTCTTTTCCTATTCGTGCGAAAGCTTTAGCAATACAAATTTGTTCCTCTTTTGTTGGTGGTCTTAAATCTGGAGCATTTCTTTTTACTTTTTCATATAAATCCAAAAAGCTAATAGTACAATTATGAGTATATCCTTTCAAACTATTAGCCATTTTCTCAAAGCATTCTATGTGCTTTTCTACATCAAAATCATTATTTATGAAAATCGGATCATATCTCCACCCAATAGAATCTATGCCTATATGATTTGATAATTTCTTAAAACTTTCTATCACTTTTTCTTTATTTGGTACAACTGGCTCAATATCTTTTCCATAAGGTGTAATTGTTACAAACCAATATTGTCTGTAAATATCAAGTTCATTTAAATATTTTAGCATAGGTTCTGGATTTTTAGTGCAGAATGCTAAACAATCTACTACATTTGGCGATACACTATATTTAGTTACTTGTGATGGATAATATGGATTTCTTACTAATACATATCCTTCTCTTATTCTATTCATTAACCATTTTGAATAAAATGCTGGTATATCTGTTCTGCATCCTGTATTTATTATCATTTATATTTACTCCTTTAAATCTTCTATTATTTTATTTGTATCTTCATCAAAAGAAATTGTTTTATTTTCTATTTCTAACATTGGATTTGGATAATCTTTGTTTATTCTTATAAGTGTTGTTTTTTTACTATTTGCTGTCATTTGTTCAAATGGAAATCTTATTATTCCAGGAGTATTAAATCCAACCCCTATTTCTAATAATACCACATTTTTGCCTTTACTTCTAGATAAAAAATCTTCATATTTCCTGGATTGTCTATACCAATTTTCATCTTGAACAAAGTTTGCATCTTTTCTTAAATTCATATCCATATTACCACCACATACTGGGCATTTCATTACTAAATCTGATGGTATTTTGCAGTTTTTTGTATTTCGTAACCACTTTTCTACTAATTCTTTATTATCATATAATTTATTATGACAAGCATTTTCACATTGTAAATAACTATAATCTCCCTGCACTTCAAATACTTTATCTTTACCAAAACCACTATTGTAAAATTGCCCATCTACATTTGTTGTTAAAACAAAATATTCTTTATTTTTAACAATTTCATATAATTCTTGATACAATTTTAGTGGCTTTTCATTATATCTATTTAGTTTTATCATTTTTGCAAAAAATGCCCACTTTTCTTCTTGTGTCTTAAATTCATAAAATGATGCTGAATACAAATTATCAAAATGATATTTTTCTATAAATTCTCTAAAATCTTTTTCAAACTTTTCTCCACTATATAGCAAACCTGCTGCTGTTGAAAGACCACTTCCTGCACCAATTATAATATAATCTGCTTGTTTTATTGCTTGTTTTGCTTGTAAAATTCTTGAACTATATTCTTCCATAAATTTCTCCCAAATTCTTTAAATATATTTTATAATCTACATCTAAAAAAACATTAAATATTATTTTTTCAAAATATTCTTCGTTTATATCTAAATATTCTTTTATTGTTTCTATTGCAATTTTTGATGCTAGTTCTTTTGGAAATCTAAATTCTCCAGTAGAGATACAAGGAAACGCTATTGTTTTTATATTGTTTTCTTTTGCAAGTTCTAGTGAATTTATATAACAATTTTTCAATTCTAATATTTCTTTTTCTTTTACATTTTCATATATAATTGGTCCTACTGTATGAATCACATATTTTGATGGCAAATTATAGCCTTTTGTTATAAATGCTTTTCCTGTTTGTAACATTCCTATTTCTTGCATAATTTTATTGCATTCTAATCGTAATTCAACACCACTTGCAGAATGGATTGCATTGTCAATACACTTATGGCAAGGTATAAAACATCCTAATCCTTGTGAATTTGCTGCATTTACAATTGCATCTATTTTTAAAGTTGTTATATCCCCCTGCCATAAGCATATTTGACTTCCTTTATATTTTATAAATGGAGTTATAGCGTTTGATTCAACAATGCCTTTGTTTGTATTTTCCTTTTTTAAAAACTCATTTTCTATTTTAATATATTTTTCTGATATTGGTAATGGTTCTCTAATATTACACAATGAACGATATAATCTTTTTTTATCACTTGTATTTTGTGGTGTTTCTTTAATATCAATTTCTTTATTTTCTTTTATTAAATAATCAATTAAAAAATCTAACTTTTCCATAAATGCTCCTTTTTATGATAATAAAGAATTGCACTATTTTAAGCACAATTCTTTATTGAATTTTCTAATTTTGTGGGAAGAAAAATCCTGCTGTCATATCTAAATAATTTAGTCCACTATATTCTGGATATTCTGTTTTTACTTTATTTTCAAAATCAGTTGCATCTTTGCTTTCTTTTGCTAATTCTTTTAATTCTTCAAGATATGCAATTTTTGTATCAACATCTTTTAATGTTTCTGGTGTGTAATGACTTGATAATACTAAATTATATCCATTTGCTTTATATCTCTTTAGTTGTTCAATAATAACATTTGCATGACCTTCTCCTGCAACTATTGAATGACAATCATGTCCTAACATATGTGTATATACACATCCTATTTGTGGAAATTCTATTTCAATATTTTCATCATGATATGTTATTTTTAATTGAAATCCACCAATATTTACATTTTCATCTTCTAAAACATTTGTTATTTCATGATATTCTTTTGCAAATGCTCCATTAAATGATTTCTCGAATCCTGTTACTAAATTATGTATTGTTCCTTCTTTCATTGATTTTATTGTACATTTTGACGCATATCCTTTTACATCTTTTAGTATTGTTCCTCCGTTTGGATGATCTGAAAATACTTTTCCAACAATATTTTTGTTTAGTCCTCTTACATATTTTTTAAATTCTTCTAAATTATCATAAAATGCTGGAAATTCTACCAATAGTACATTTTCATTATTTTCTAATATATAACTTTCATCATTCATTAAGTCATTTGTTTGATAGCAATGTAGTTTTATATCTCCAAAATTATAAATATCTATATATCCTTTTCCTAAATTAACTTTTGAAACTTCCATCTTTATACACTCCTTATTCTTTTTATTAAATTTAGTAGCTACTCTTTTTTCAAATTCTGTAATTATTTTACTTTTAGTTTTCTGTTTTGTAAAGTAGGCACTTTTTTGTTTCATAGTTACCTAAAAGTAACTTTTTAGTAATTTAGCACTTTTTAGAACATAAAAATTTTTAAATTTTTCATTTTGTATGCTATGTTTTAGAATATTATATACAAATAGACACTATTATTGATTTTATTATATTATTTACATTTTTTGAATTGTTTGCTATAATTTTTATAAAGATTGGAGTTGATTTATAATGAAACAAGAATTACCTGCTTGTCCTGTTGAAATAACAATGGGATTAATCGGAGATAAATGGAAAATTTTAATTATTCGAGATTTGCTAACTGGAACTAAAAGATTTGGTGAACTTCGTAAATCTCTTAATGGTATTAGTCAAAAAGTTCTTACAAATAATTTAAGAGATATGGAAAAATCTAATCTTATTCATCGTGAAGTTTTTGCTGAAGTTCCACCTAGAGTCGAATATTCTCTTACAGATACTGGTTGGAGCTTAAAGCCTATTTTAGATTCTATGGTTCAATGGGGTAATAATTATCGTGAGATGCAAAAATAGCAGTAAATAAAACTGCTATTTTGCTTTATAATTTGTAATTTATTTTTATAATTTATCTATTTTTACTTAATATAAACTTGTAATTTTTTACTTACTTAAAGTCTTTCTTTGCCAACTTTTCTTGTTACATTTTGGACATTTCATATATCGTGTAGTTCCAGAATGCATTGCAAAATATACTTGGCTATATTTTGGTACATATTTATGATGACATTTTTGACATTCATAATAGCCTGTTTCTGTTTCTATTTTTAATGCAAATGAAACACCTATTATTAAAAGAACAAATGCTAATATAAACAACACTATTTTAGCAATATTATTCTCTACTAAAAATGATGTAACAAAAATTAGTATTAAGAAAGAT
>JABLTO010017807.1_pt1 | contig 83139 bp, 76 predicted proteins | sample 7160091 | NCBI WGS metagenome assembly JABLTO01 (sample SAMN14651225, study PRJNA627086) | human gut metagenome | isolation source: feces | host: Homo sapiens | reverse complement strand
TCAAAAACGCCTGAGTTATCAGGCTTTTTGACGAGCATAGCGAGATTTTTCGTGAAGCTCTGCTTCACAAAAAATGTGGCGTGTTTTGAAGCGTGTCAAAAAAGTCACAAGACTTTTTTGACACGCTGAGAGAAATCCCCGAAGCGCTGCTTCGGGGATTTCTTAAATACTTGATCTGCTAATTAGCCTTTGTAGCCAAAGATCTTGTCGAGCACTTCAAACTCGTCCTGGGAGTTAGGCTCATTTCTTGCGATGATGTTTCTGATAAGACCATAGATGTCAGTGATAGGACCCAGATTCATTGTGTAATTCTCCTTTTTCATATGTATTACCGTTGCGCTTTTTGCGCTCTCACCCATATAAACGGCGAATTTCGTCGAATATTACACTTTTCAAAAAAGTTTTTTAATCTATTTTTTTAAAGTTTTTATCTTGTGCAATTTTTTATACTGCATAATACATAAATTTGAACAGCTCTAATTATTGAATTTAAACAAAATTTTAAATCTGACAAGATATTTAATCAGTTAAGTAACAAAAGGTGCAGAACTGCTTTCAGGATTTGATAATATTTAGACAAGTAAATGAAAAGCATCCGCACAAATATTTTTGAGCCGTCCAAACACGGCTCGTGGGAGAAAAATTTTGGTGGAGTGATAATATGAAGCACACTATTTCCGAGTGCATTTCGTTCTGGGGCAAGCTCAGTGAAAAGCACCGAAAGCGGCTTGAGGATAACACTATTTTCCGCAGCTATCGGCGTGGAGAGAATGTCATCTTCAAAACAGTCAAAAAGGACGGGATAATTTTCGTCCTCGGCGGTGAGCTGAGGGTGTACCTCGCATCCGACGGCGGCCGTGAGGCCACGCTGTTTCACCTGAGTGAGGGCGATGCGTTCAGTATCATGACAGTCGATAACGCAAGCGACACGGATGTAGTCCCATCGCTCCAGGCGCTCGAGAGCACGCAGCTTGCATACCTCCAGCGCTCGGATATGGCGCCGGTGGCGTATGATGAGCCGCTGTTTGCAAAATTCGTCTACGAGACCTGCGCAAAGACCGCTCAGGCTATACTCAACAACATCTACTACTGCATCTTCAACAGCGTGCGCAGCTGCATCTGCCGTGAGCTTGCCATAAAGGACGCACTGGACGGCTACGGCGGCACGGTGCTCATAACGCACGAGGAGATAGCGAACAATCTCGGCACGACAAGGGTCGTCGTCAGCCGTGAGCTTGACCACCTGCGTGACATGGGACTTATCCGCACCGGCCGAGGAAAAATCCATATTCTTGACAGGAATGGACTTGAAAGCATCGCAAGCTGCCGAGAGAAATAGATAAATATTAAACAGAGATCATCGATCCCCCCCAATTCGTTGCGGCGGCTGTGGGAGCTGCCGCCGCAGCGGATACATGATACCGGAAGGACAACACTGTGGAAACCTATTTTATAAGTCAAAGATGTGTCGGCTGCGGCGGATGTCACTCAAGATGTCCCGCAGACTGCATCGACGCAAAGAAAAAGCCGTTGGTGATCGACCAGAATAAATGCATCCGCTGCGGCGTATGCTATCTTGCCTGCCCGATCAGAGCCATCGATAAGCGTGTAACTTACTGCACCTGAGGTGCAGACAAAAATAAAAATTTAGGAGGATCCACAATGTATTACAGCAGCGGCAACTACGAAGCTTTTGCTACCCCGAAAAAACCCGAAGGTATCGACGAGAAATCAGCATACATAGTAGGCACCGGCCTTGCAGGTCTTGCGGCGGCCTGCTTCCTCATCCGTGACGCTCAGATGCCCGGCGAGCACATCACTCTGTTTGAGCACCTTCCCCTTGCAGGCGGCTCCTGCGACGGCATTTATGATGCGACCAAGGGCTTCATAATGCGCGGCGGCCGTGAGATGGATAACCACTTTGAGTGTATGTGGGATCTGTTCAAGTCCATCCCCTCCATCGTAAATCCCGGCGAGACCGTGTTCTCGGAATACTACCACCTCAATAAGGAGGACCCGAACTTCTCCCTGTGCCGTGTCACCGAAAAGCAGGGTCAGGATGCGCACACCGACAGAAAGTACGGCCTCACCCCCGGCGCCGCAACCCAGCTTCTGAAGCTGTTCATGGCAACAAATAAGTCCCTCGAGGATAAGAAGATCGACGATGTGTTCGACAACGAGTTCTACGAAACGAACTTCTGGACATATTGGCAGACGATGTTCGCCTTTGAAAAGTGGCACTCGGCTCTTGAGATGAAGCTGTATCTGCAGCGCTACATCCACCACATTGACGGTCTGCCCGATCTGAGCGCACTGCGCTTCACCCGCTACAACCAGTATGAGTCCATGATCCTGCCCATGTGCAAGTACATCACCGACCACGGCGGCAAGATCCTTTACGATACCACCGTTACCAACATCGTCTGCGACTGCACCCCCGAGAAGAAGGTCGCAAAGAAGATAGAGTACACTCAGGGCGGCGTTGAGAAGGTCATCGACCTCACCGAAAACGATCTCGTCATCTGCACCAATGGCTGCCAGGGCGACGCTTCCGCTTACGGTGATAACACCCACGCCCCCGTCGTCACCATCAAGAACGGCGAAGGTCCCTCCATTGAGATGTGGAAGAAGATCGCTGCTCAGGATCCGGCATTCGGCCGCCCCGAGAAGTTCTTCGCAGGCATCAAGGAGACCTCCTGGGAATCCTGGACTGTCGACACCGCAAACAAGCAGATACTCGACGCTATCCAGAAAATCTGCAAGCGTGATCCCCTGTCCGGCAAGGTCGTCACCGGCGGTATCGTCACCTGCCGTGACTCGAGCTGGCTCGTCAGCTGGACTATAAACCGTCAGGGTCAGTTCCAGGAGCAGCCCGATGATCATTGCCTCATCTGGGTCTACGGTCTGAATTGCTGGGACGATGAAGGCGACTTCATCAAAAAGCCCATGTATCAGTGCACCGGTATCGAGCTTGCAGCCGAGTGGCTGTACCATATCGGCATTCCCGAGGATCAGATCATGGATCTTGCCACCAACGAGTGCAACACCACTCCGTGCATGATGCCGTATGTCACCACCTTCTTCATGCCCAGAGCCGAGGGCGACCGCCCCAAGGTAGTTCCCGACGGTTCCGTCAACCTCGCATTCGTCGGCCAGTTCGCCGATACGCCCCGTGACACCGTGTTCACCACCGAATACTCCATCCGCACCGGCATGGAAGCGGTCTACACGCTGTGCAATGTCGACCGCGGTGTTCCCGAGGTCTGGGGCTCTGTGTACGATGTGCGTGACCTGCTGTACGCAACAAGCAAGCTGCTCGACGGCAAGAAGCCTGCCGAGTTCCTGCTCCCGAGCATCATGCCGCTGCTTGGCCTGCTGAAGGAGCCTCTGACGAACAATGTCGTCGTGGATCTCCTCAAAAAGTACGGCATCGTATAATGCCAGTGTTGCCTTCGGTTTTTGTATCGTGTATAAAAAGCGGAGGTTTAGGAAGCGGCTCTCCCACGCCGCTTCCTTTTTATATGCAAAAAACTGCGGAGCTTCCTCCGCAGTTTTTTCAGAATATTGAGAATATAACGAGCAGCACAGCGAGAAACGCAAAGTTGAAGGCAGAAAACTCAATGATAAAGCGCTTTGCGCCCTTCGGCTCATGCCGCATATATTCGTTAAAGGTTATGAGGCTTGCAAGCGAAGCGATGAGCGTTCCCGCTCCGCCGATGTTCACACCTCTGAGAAGCTCGGCATAGTTTTGCGTAAACTGCGACAGCAGTATCGCCGACGGAACATTGCTTATCACCTGGCAGGAAAGCGCCGAGTACAAAAGCGTGTTTTTATCCATGAGCGCCGAGAAAAAATCACGCACGGCATCTATCCTTGCCATGTTGCCGGCAAAAACGAAGAAAAATACGAATGTCAGCAGCAGCGAATAATCCACCGCCTCCAGAGCGTGGCGATCCGTGACCAAAAGCACCGCCGGAATGACCGCAAGTCCGACCCACAGCGGAAGCACACGCAAAACGACGGCGACCGCCACCGCAAACAGAGCAATGTAAAGCGCAGTGGGCTTCGGCCTAAGCTCCACGGTTTTTCCGCTCACGCTCAGCGGCTCTGATCTGACGAACAGACAGCACACCGTGATTAGCAGCATCGACACCAGAAACGGCGGCAGCATGATGCGCAGAAACTCCGCCGTTGGAATGCCGTATTTCGTGTACAGATACAAATTCTGCGGGTTGCCGAACGGAGTCAGCATGCCGCCGAGATTTGCCGCCATATTCTGCATTATAAATGTAAACGGCAGATACTTCTCCTTGCCTGTGGACGACAGGACAAAATAGCCCAGCGGCAGGAAGGTCAGCAGCGCCGTATCGTTCGTGATGAGCATTGAGCCGAGAAAGCTTATATATACCAGCACAAGGATGCACATACGGCTGGTTTTGAACACCCGCACGATGCGGCAGGCAATGATATAGAAAAAGTCAACATCCCTCAGAGCGCAGACCACGGCAAGCACGCAGAAAAGGCAGATAAGCGTTTTCATGTCAAGATAGCCTGCGTAGGCGCTGTCAACGGGTACAAACAGCACGGTCACCGCTGCTGCGGCAAACGCCGTAAGCATCACCGCATTATGCTTTGCAAAGGCTTTTATGCGCACTGCCTGCACCCCCATTCTTTCTCACAAATTCGGTATTATATCACTTTTTGCCGGTAAATCAAGAAAAAAGGAGCCTTGTGGCTCCTTTTAAATTATCCTGCCGTCGTTTGAAAAGGTCACGACCTTGAATTGGATGTGCTTTCCGCAGGCGGTGAGCGCACGCCCCAGCGCCATTTCAAGGCCGCCGCAGCAGGGCACCTGCATGCGGGTGAGCGTGACGGACTTTATATCGTTTGCGGCCAGTATCTCGCCGAGCTTTTCGGCGTAATCGACGGGGTCGAGCTTCGGGCAGCCGACGAGCACGACCTTTCCGCTTATAAAATCACGGTGGAAATTACCGTAGGCGTATGCCGAGCAGTCGGCGGCGATCAAAAGATCGGCGCCGTTATAATACTCCGCCGTTATCGGTGCAAGCCGTAGCTGCACCGGCCAATTTTCTAGCTGCGAGGGACAGTCGCCGGTGTCTAAATTTTTGACCTTTATGCGTGCGGGCATCGAGCCCGGGCAGCCTGCGGTCATCTTTGCCGCCATGTTCGCCTTCACGGCCGCCTCATCGTATGCCGCCGCTTCACGCTCAACAAAGCTTATTGCGCCCGTCGGGCAGTTGGGCAGACAGTCGCCGAAGCCGTCGCAGTAGTCGTCACGCATGAGCTGCGCCTTGCCGTCAACGAGCGCTATCGCACCCTCGTGGCAGGCGTGAACACATACGCCGCAGCCGTTGCACTTGGCCTTGTCTATCTCGATTATTCTTCTTACCATGCCAAAACCTCCGTAAAATTTCTTGCAGCAATAATATAATACAAGTTATAGCCCATTGCTGTTGAATTTGCAACAGTCTGACCGCTTGACATTTTCGAGATAACTGAGTATTATGGTCGTGAATTATATTTGGAAGTCTGACTGTATGAAGAAAAACACAAAGAAGCGTATTATAATATGTATAGCCGTTGTGCTCGCAATTGCGGTCGCCGCAGTGTATATCCTCAAAAGCACCGGTGCGTCCGAGCTTACGCAGTTTAACTCTGCGTCCATGCTCGACTGGTCGCTCGGCGGCAGGATAGACGGCATCACGCTCATCCGTGACGCACGCAGCTACGACCCCGAGCACTTTGAGTATTTCACCGACGATAACGGCAGCGGCATAAAGAGCCTTAGCTCCAACACCCGCTATTATCTCGGCTACTACCCCAGCGGCAATGTTGATGACTGCCGTGTCGTGGGCTTTGCCACGACCGAAAAGTCTTATTCAGTTATGGGTATCCGCACAGGCGACGATGAGCTGGAGGCCAAAACCTCCCTGCTCGACGACGGTTACAGCATCGACGGCGGCGGTATGAACAGCTGCCGTGCCTCAAACGGCAGGGTCAGCGTGTACCTCTCGTTCGAGCACGGTGTCGTCACCGGTGTTGCGGCTTATTTAAATTGACCACAGGAGGAAAAAACTATGAACAAGTATCTTGATGTTTCACCCGAGGTAGCCGAGGCTCTTGCCGCCGGCAAGCCCGTAGTTGCTCTCGAGAGCACCATCATTTCTCACGGCATGCCCTACCCCCGCAATGTAGAGACGGCGCTGCTCGTCGAGCAGACCATTCGTGAAAACGGTGCAGTCCCCGCCACCATCGCCATCATCGGCGGCAGACTCAAGGCCGGTCTTTCCAAGGACGAGATCGAATATCTCGGCAAGGCAGGCACCAAGGTTGCAAAGGCAAGCCGCCGTGATATCGCAGCCCTCGTCGCACGCAAGGCAGACGGCGCCACCACCGTCACCACCACCATGATGATCGCCCACATGGCGGGCATCAGCATTTTTGCGACCGGCGGCATCGGCGGCGTGCACCGTGGCGCAGAGGTCACCATGGATATCTCCGCTGACCTTGAGGAGCTGGGCAACACACCCGTCATGGTCGTGTGCGCAGGTGCAAAGAGCATTCTCGACCTCGGCCTGACGCTCGAGTATCTTGAGACCAAGGGCGTTCCCGTCATCGGCTACGGCACGGACGAGCTGCCTGCGTTCTACACCCGCCACAGCGGCTTTGGCGTTGACTACCGTGCTGACTCCCCCGAGGAGCTTGCAGCCATGTTCAAGGCTCAGAGAGGTCTCGGTCTGAAGGGCGGCATGCTCGTCACCAACCCCATCCCCGAGGAGTATTCCATGGATAAGGCCGTCATCGATGCAGCGATCGATCAGGCCATAAAAGAAGCATCCGAAAAGGGCATCAAGGGCAAGGAGACCACTCCGTTCCTGCTTGCAAAGGTTGTGGAGCTCACCGGCGGCGACAGTCTCGACAGCAACATTGCTCTCGTTCTGAATAACGCACGCCTTGCAGCCAAGACCGCTGCCGAGTTCGTAAAGTAATAGGATCAATTAGAAAACTGTGCAGTTTCGTTTGAAACTGCACAGTTTTTTAATACGCCGCAGCTTTCGCCACGGCGTACTTCAAAAATAGAAAGGGGAGTATGGAAAAAGCATGTATCAAAGTAACCCTATTCCCGAGAGGAACGGCCACCACAGGAAGAAAAGCACCGGCGTGAACACGATCTTGGCAAAAATGACGACCAGCTGATACTTTGCGTAATCGGTCTGCGTGTAAGCGCCGTAGCTTGCAACAACGAGCGGTGCGGGTGCGTGGTAGTACAAAACCGTCGGCTGCATGTAGCCCTGCAAAAGTGCGGCATACAGCGCCGGGAAGCCCAGTCCCTCGGCAATCGGGAACAAAAACGGCATGAACAGCAGCGGAGCGCCTATCGAAAGGCCGAGCCACGCCGTCAGCTGGGAAATGAGCCACACCAGAACGAGGAATCCCCACTTACCGTGGAACACCCCGCCGAGCCACTGGAACACTCGGGTGAAGGCTTCATTTATATTCACCTCGTCCATCATCGTCGGGAAGCCGAGCACGGCAGCGACAAAAATGATGATGGGCCAGTTTATCTTCTGCATCGTTTCACGGAAGTTTAATACGCCGACCTTGGGCAGCACGGCGATGAACGCAATGACGAGCGCCACGGTGGCAACATGGATGCCCGTTGCGAAATTCGTGATCCACAAAATCAGTGCGGCGCAGAACAGTACCGTTGCCTTTTTCTCATCCCTGCTCATTTTGCCGAGTTCATCCAGCTGCTTCTGGATGGTCTCCTTGCCGTTTTCAAGCTCGGTTTTTTCGGGCTTGAGCGTGAGCTTGTATGAAAGCAGCAGCACAACGCAGACGAATATCGTGTCCGGCAAGAGTGCAAGCAGCCAGCCAAGCCACGTGACGCCGTAGCCGGCATCCTCAAGGCTGCCGAGCAGGATCAGGTTATGGCTCGAACCGGACAGCGAGTGGTTGCCGCACAGCAAAACGACGATGGGCACGGTGAGCATCAGTATTTTTGCGACATTGCTCTTGCGGTCGAGCCCGTACAGCTCCACAAGCGGGAATATCTGCGCACCTAGGATAAGCGCCAGCACCGTGCCGGACGGAATGATGAGCGCACACAGGCAGGCGATAAGCATTATCGTCCCCGTCACCTTCCACACGCTCAGTCTGTCGCCGCCGAAGCGTTTCAGAAGATTGAGCGTAAAGCGCTTATCCAGCCCCGAGACCGAGACCAGCCGCCCTATCACAAGGCCACCGAACAAAAACCACGTCGTAGAGCTCGTCCAGCCGGAAAATGACACCTTCCACGACACTATGCCGAGCGCCGTCGGCAGTATCATAAGAAGCAATGCAGTCATTTCCGCCGGTATCGGGTGGAATATCCACAAAAGCAGGCACAGGCAGAAAACCGCAAGCATGTGCATGCCGTCGCCGTCGAGCCCGAGAACGGGGTCTGTAAACCAAACCAGAGCCGCAGCAGCAATACTGATCGCAGCCCCGATATACGCAGGGACAATATTTTTCTTCATACTGTTCATTGTATTCATGGCATTAGTCCAAATATATAGAAATTGTAAATTTCAGTCGATGGTGATTGACAAATCGTCGAATTCGATATATGATATGCAATGTAAAATATTAGCGAGTGCTCGGTATATTGAGGAGGCCGGTATGAGTAATTCAAACAGCAGTGGTTTTCAGAAGGAAAAGTCCTATAGCTCGGCATATGCGATATGGATCCTGCTTCAGCAGACAAAGGACGCCATGCTCGACGCCCGTGAAGCGAATCTTAAGAAGCTCGGCATATCCGCAGCGGAGGCATCGGTGCTGATGGTGCTGGATATCATCCACTCCACACCCGGGATAAAGCCCACCCCATCGGAGATCGGCCGCTGGATCGTGCGTGAGCCGCACACCGTGTCCACCCTGCTCATCAGGATGGAGAAGAAGGGGCTCATACAAAGGATACACGATTCCGAGCGCAAAAATCAAGTGCTTATATTTATGACCGAGCAGGGCTATGACAAGTTTGCGCTCGCCATGCAGGACACCGTTGTCGACGGTATCATTTCAAAAAGCCTCACAGATGAGCAGCAGGCCACGCTGCGTGAGCTGCTGACTATACTGCGCAATGCGACATTTGAGCACTTGGATAAGGAAATCTGCTTTGAGCCTTAAAGTTTTTTAGTATTGTTGAATACTCCAAAAGAGCCTGCCGGGTGGTAGGCTCTTTTGGTTTTTGAAAGGGGTATTTATCAGAAGATGAGACCCCAGCTTGCGCACAGCGGCCACCATACATACCACATAAGCAGCAGTACGGGTATCCACGCAAGCATGTATACAAAGCCCATCTTGATAAAATCGGTCTGCTCAAATGTGCCGTAACCGGACGCAATGAGCGGGTGCGGACCGTGGTAGAAGAATACCATCGGTGCGGAGAGGGTGCAGACGAAAACGACGGCTGCGTAAGGAACGCCGAGGCTTGCGCACAGCGGGAAGAGCATGGGCAGCATGATGGGTGCGGTCGCCATGCTGAGGCCGAGCCAGCAGCCGATCTGAGTGAGCAGCCAAACAACGCCGAGGAAGATCAGCGGCGAGGTGATAGAGCCGCCCATGATGCTGTTGAATGCACTGTTGAACGCTGCGTCAACCCCGAGCTTGCCCATAACGGAGGGCATGCCCATGACTGCTGCGGTAAAGATAAGGATCGGCCAGTTGAGGCGGCTGATGCCGTCACGGAAGCTCTGAACGCCGATCTTGGGCAGCATGGAAAGAAGTGCAACACCGATCGCAACAGAGGCAACGGGGATGTTTGTCAGCTCGCCCGTCATCCACAGGATGAGTGCCAGTGCAAACAGCACGGCCGCTCTCTTCTCCTCGGGCTTCATCTTGCCGAGCTCCTTGACCTTCTCCTTCATGACGGCTGCACCGCCCTGAAGCTCGGGAACCTCCGGCTTGTAGGCCGCTCTTATCACGAAGTACATGATAAGGCACACGATGATGCAGGCAGGCGCCATGGAGATAAACCAGTTGAGCCATGAGATATTCTCATTTACATTGTCGGCGAGAGTGCCCCAGACTACCATGTTGAAGTTAGAGCCGGTGAGGAACATTTTGCCGTTTGTCACGACGACAAAGACCGCAAACATCAGAAGGCCCTTGCCGATGTTGCTCTTGCTCTCAACGCCGAAGGCGCTGATGAAGGGGAAGAATATGACGCACAGGAGCGTGATCATGACCGTGCCGGAGGGGATGACGAAGGTCGCAATGAATGCAACGATGAATACCGACAGCAGGACGCCCTTGTATGAGCTTCCGAAGCGGCCGAGCTTTGCAAGAACATTGTAAGCAACACGCTTGTCAAGCCCCGTCACGGAGACTATCTTTCCGCACAGAAGTGCGCCGAAGATGAACCATGTGGTGTTTGAGGTGAAGCCGCCGAATGCGGTCTTCATGTCGACGATGTTCAGAAGGAACGGCAGCGTTATCAAAAGCAGCGCCGTAAATTCGCTGGGTATAGGCTGGGTAAACCAGAAGATGACGCACATTATCAGGATCGCAAAGTAGTGCTGTCCACCGGCTTCCATGCCCCAAAACGGACCGACATTCCACAAAATTATACAAACTATGATACCGAGAGCAGCTCCAATAAGCTGCAAGGGGGTCAGCGGCTTTTCAGGCCGACCTGCCGGACGGGCTCCGGCTGCGTTAGGTGCAGGCATTTTTAATCCTCCGTTCTTTTTCGTATTTGCTTACTTCTTCTCGCCGCCGGGGTTGTAGTTGGAACGACCCTGGCCACGGATCTTCTCTATGTGCTTGAGCACACCGTCACCGGTCAGGAGCTTATCCATGTCGTAGTGCTCGTAATGGACAAGATCCTCAAGCGGCAGGCGCTTGGGAGGGCCGGGCTCGTAGGCTCGGTAGCCGACCGGCACCATGGTGTAGAGCCTCACGGGCTCCGGGATACCGAGCACCTTGCGGTAGCCGTCCTGAGAGTTGGTGTCTATCCTTGCACTGCTCAGTCCGAGCGACGCTGCGGCAAGCTGAGTGAGCATCGAGACATGACCCATCGTGCACGACAGAACACTTACGCTGCCGTCGGCGAGGTTTGCCCTTGCCGAGAGCACCGAGCCGAACTGCTTACGGGGATCGTAAAGCAGGCAGATCATCGTCGGGGCATCGGCCCAGCCGGTCGCACGCTTTGCGTTCTCCTCCATCTCGTTTGCAGGAAAATTGAAATATGGGTGTCTCAGCTCGGGGACACGCTGCTGTTCGAGCCAGTAGGTGAACTGATAATCGTCGTGAAGATAGACCTCACGCAGCTTTGCCATCGTCTCGGGGTTTTTGATTATCATGAACTCCCAAGGCTGAGAGTTGCCGCCGGACATTGCCAGGTGTGCGGCATCGCATATCTTCAATAGATCCTCGTCGGCAACGGGCTGATTTGTGAATCGGCGTATGCTTCTGCGCCATGTAAGGGTTTCCATCAGGCTTCCATAGGTGTTTGGAGCTGCCATATCAATACCTTCTTTCCTTTTAGTATGTCGAATAGGTTTAACCTATGTGACTATCATATACGACAATTCATAGTTTGTCAATAACTTTTCGCAAACTTTTTGACAAGCTTCGACGGCACGAAAAAAACTCCGCAACTTTCGTTACGGAGTTTTGTGTGTAATCAAGTGCTTATCTGTTGCGCATCACGGTCTTCATGCGCAGGCCGTGGTCGAGTATGCTCTTGCGCAGGCGCAGGTTCTTGGGCGTGACCTCAAGAAGCTCGTCGTCGGCGAGGAACTCAAGGCACTGCTCAAGGCTCATCTGTCTGGGCGGGATAAGGCGCAGCGCCTCGTCGGAGCCGGAGGCACGGGTGTTAGTCAGATGCTTCGTGCGGCAGACATTGACCGCCACATCGTCGCTCTTCGGGCACACGCCGACTATCATGCCGGCATAGACCTTCGTGCCGGGGCTTATAAACATAGCACCACGCTCCTGAGCGTTCCAAATGCCGTAGGCAACTGCCTCGCCGGTCTCGAATGCGATGAGGGAGCCGGTGTTGCGGCGGGCGATATCGCCCCTGTACGGCTCGTACTTTTCAAAGACGGAGGCCATGATGCCCTCGCCCTTGGTGTCGGTCAAGAACTCGTTGCGGTAGCCGAAAAGTCCTCTGGACGGGATAAGGTAGGTCAGCTTTACACGGTTGCCCACAGGCAGCATCTCGACAAACTCGCCCTTGCGAGCGCCCAACTTTTCCATGACAGAGCCCATGTAATCGGACGGAACATCGACGACGACACGCTCGATAGGCTCACAGTTAACACCGTCTATCTCACGGTAGAGCACACGGGGAGGCGAGACCTGGAACTCGTAGCCCTCACGGCGCATGGTCTCGATGAGTATCGACAGGCTCATTTCGCCGCGGCCGGCGACATTGAAGCTGTCGGTCGCACCCTCCATATCGCTGACACGCAGAGAGACATCCTTGAGTGTCTCACGCATGAGGCGGTCACGGATCTGGCGGGAGGTGACGAACTTGCCCTCACGGCCTGCAAAGGGGCTGTCGTTAACAGAGAAGGTCATCTCCAGCGTAGGGGCGGAGATCTTGACAAACGGCAGGGGCTCGGCCGCACCCTTGGCGCAGATAGTGTCGCCGATGGTGACATCGCCGATGCCGCTCATTGCTATGATATTGCCCGCAGTCGATTCGGTCACGGGGACCTTGTTAAGTCCGTCAAACTCATAAAGCGAGACGGCCTTTGCCTTCATGGTCGGAGCGTCGGGGTTATGGTAGTTGCAGACCTCGATCTCCTGATTCTGACGGATAACGCCACGCTCGATGCGGCCTATTGCGATACGGCCGACATACTCGTTGTAGTCAACGCTGGAAACGAGCATCTGGAACGGGCTGTCGACATCCTGCTCAGGCTCGGGAATGTACTCAAGTATGGTCTCAAACAGGGGCTTGAGGTCTGTGCCCGGGACATCGGGGGAATAGCTCGCCGTACCCTGACGGCCGGAGCAGAACAGCATCGGGGAATCAAGCTGCTCGTCGGTAGCGTCAAGATCCATGAGAAGCTCAAGCACCTCGTCGATGACCTCGTGGACACGCTGGTCGGGGCGGTCTATCTTGTTGACAACGACGATGACCCTGTGACCGAGCTCAAGTGCCCTCGACAGGACGAAGCGGGTCTGCGGCATCGGGCCCTCGGCGGCATCGACAAGCAGGATAACGCCGTTGACCATCTTGAGTATACGCTCGACCTCGCCGCCGAAGTCGGCATGTCCCGGGGTGTCAACGATATTGATCTTTGTATCGCCGTACTGCACGGCGGTATTTTTCGCCATGATGGTGATGCCACGCTCACGCTCAAGGTCGTTGGAGTCCATTACACGCTCAACGATCTCCTGATTTTCACGGTAGACGCCGCTTTGCTTGAGCATCTCGTCAACGAGAGTGGTCTTGCCGTGGTCGACATGGGCGATTATCGCCACATTTCTGAGTTTTTTCATAGAAACTCCAACTCCTAATCTAAATTCAACACAAAAATGTATTTTAGCACTCAAAGCATTGAATTACAATACTTTTCTGCTTTTTTCCGGCAAAAATTCGCCCCCGAGCCGTAAATTCTGCTCGGGGACAGTTAATTTGCATTTGGTCACATTTTTTCGGGGGCGGAAACGCCGATTATCGACAGCGAGACCGCAATGACCTTGCGCACGGTGTCGGCAAGGCAGAGCCTTGCTTCGAGCACATCGGACTGCGCGCCCTTGATGCGGCAGGAGTTATAGAAGCGGTGGAAGCGGGCAGCAAGCTCGGTGACATACTTGTTTATGCGGCTGGGGTCATAGTCACGGGCTGCAAGGCGAATCTCCTCCGGTAGGGCGGCAAGCTGCTTAATGAGCTCACGCTCGGCATCGGTCGAAAGCAGCGCAAAGTCCACCTCGTCGGCATTCGGCACGGCGTGACCCTCGGCGGCAAGGGCTGCAACGAGGGTGCAAATTCTTGCGTGGGCGTACTGGACATAGTACACGGGGTTTTCGCTGTCCTGACGCAGGGCAAGCTCAAGGTCGAACTCCACGGGTGACTCGGGACGGGAGTTGAAGAAATAGCGGGCGGCATCGACGGGTATCTCGTCTAAAAGATCCGACAGCGATATCGCCTTGCCGGTGCGCTTGGACATGCGCACGACCTCGCCGCCGCGGGTGAGCTTGACAAGCTGCATGAGTACGATATCGAGCCTGTGCTCGCCGTCGAGGCCAAGTGCGTCCATTGCGCCCTTGAGCCTTGCGACATGGCCGTGGTGGTCTGCGCCCCAGACATTGATGACCTTGTCGAAGCCACGCTTTTCAAACTTGTTGCGGTGGTAAGCGATGTCGGCGGCAAAATAGGTGTAGAAGCCGTTTGCACGGCGCAGAACATCGTCCTTGAGCTCGAGCTTGTCTATATCCTCGGGCTTTTTACCCGCCTTGAGCAGGTTCTCACGCAGTATCTCGGAGGTCTTGAGCCACAGTGCGCCGTCCTTTTCGTAGGTGTAGCCGCGCTCGGCAAGCTTGGCGACACTGTCGGCGACATAGCCCGACTCGTGCAGGCTCGATTCATAAAACCACTCGTCGTACTTGATGCCGTAGCGCTCGAGGTCGGACTTCATCTTGGGCAGATTGTGCTCAAGGCCGAACTTTGCCATCATCTCGTGGCGCTCGGCTTGGGACTTATCCATCCAGCTCTCGCCGTACTTTTCGCAGAACAGGCGTGCAAGCTCTTTGATATCGTCGCCGTGGTAGCCGTCCTCGGGGAACTCCACTGCGTCCTCGCCCTTTATAAGCTGGAGGCAGCGAGCCTCGATGGAGCTTGCAAATTTCTCGATCTGATTGCCGGCATCGTTTACATAGAACTCACGCCAGACATTGTAGCCCGCTCTTTGCAGAACGGAAGCCAGTGCGTCACCCAGCACGCCGCCACGGGCGTTTCCCATGTGCATTGGGCCTGTGGGGTTTGCGGAAACGAACTCGACCATGAGCTTCTGACCCTTGCCGATATCGCAGCTGCCGTAATCTGCGCCCTCATCGTTTACAAGGCGCACGACATCTCCGTACCACTTGTCGCCCATACGGAAGTTCATAAATCCCGGGCCTGCGACCTCGCAGGATGAAAACCAGCTGCCGTCAAGCTGCATATTCGCAATAAGCGTGTCGGCGACCTTCCTCGGCGGCATGCGCATGAGCTTTGCGCTTGCCATCGCAAAGTTTGCGGCGTAATCGCCGTTTGCGGTGTCCTTGGGTATCTCGACGCTGCCGTTGAGAGTCAGCCCCTCGGGCAGCTCGCCCTTTGCGGCGGCGGCAAGGTATGCGTCGTTTACGAGCTTCGTTATCTGCTCCTTGGCCATCTGAATCATGTTTGCCATTTTATCTTTGTTCCTTTACACTGATTTTGAGTTGGTTTTTGCTTGACACGGTGTGCTCCATGTTGACCGTGTAGTCGATGCAAAGCTCGCCGCCAAAGTCGTCCAGCCGTGCATTTATCTTCTTGGTTTCGACCTCGAGTGTAGCCGAGCCAAACCGGGTATCATATAAAAAGCTGCTTTTTTGCCCGGGTATGAATACCATGCGGGCGTTGAGCGTTCCGCTGCGCTCGACGGTGACACGGTCGGGCTCGACCACGACCCTTGTCGCCGTTCCGGCAAGTCCGGTCAGCTCACTTTCAAGATAGTACATCTCAAAGCCGTTTTCCGAGCGTGTGTAATAGCCCTCGGTCACAAGCTCGATGGTGTCCGTGTCGTCACCGGCGATGCCCTGCACGCCGGAGACTGTTATGAGCGCTCTCATGGCGTATCCTCCAACGGCGCAGGCTCAACAAAGCCAACATCGCCCTTTAGCTCGCCCAAAAGCACCGGCGCAAGTCTGATGAAATCCTCGGTGCTGCCGGAGGTGAAGTACCGCTCCGAGCCTTGGCCGTCCGAGAGTGCATCGTGCTCGGCAAGATAAGCATACAGCGCCCTCGCCGAAGCGTCGGAGGCGGCAACGAGCACCGTTTCCGGCATATAGCGGCTTATCGCCTCGGCGATTATGCCGTAGTGCGTGCAGCCTAAAAGCAGAGCCTCGACACCTGCGCTTTTCACTGGCTCAAGCGTCCTTTTGACCACATCGGCAACGAGCGCATCGTCTGCGGAAATGTGTCCGCTTTCGATCATCGGGACAAACTCGGGGCACGGCACGGCCGTCACCTCGGCATCGGGGCAAAGCCGCTTCAGCTCCGCCTGAAATGCGCCGCTTTCGATGCTCGTTTTCGTTGCGATAACGCCGAGGCGCTTTTTGCCGGTTCCGGCAAGCTCACGAGCACCCGGGGCCAGAACGCCGACCGTGTAGGTCGCATTCTCTGCGAGAATATCGGGCGCATTGCTCGATATCGTCCCGCAGGCGGCGAGTATTGCCTTAACGCCGAAGCTCTCGGCAAAGGCGATGTTCTGCCTTGCGATGGTGCGGATCTGCTGTTTCGGTCTGCCGCCGTAGGGCATACGGCCGGTGTCGCCGAAGTATATTATGTTTTCGTTTGGCATTATCCGGCGCAGCTCACGCACGGCGGTAAGGCCGCCCAAGCCGGAGTCGAACACGCCTATGGGCTTATTATTCATAGCGATAATACTCCAAAATACTCTAACTGTAATATAATATGCTAAATCGCAGTAAATTACAAGGCTTTTTTAGTGTGGAATTGGGACGGCAAATCTGATATAATAAACAGACGATAATTTTTGATCGGAGGCGTGACTTTGAATATAGATCTGACAGGCAAAGAATTTCGCAGGCTGCTCGACATGGTTTACATCGGCAACTGGATACTTAACTCCACCCGCACCACCGACCGCTTTGAGGATTACGATTTCGTGCAGGAGAAGCTGTTTTCGCTTTGCGCCAAAAACGATATGCCCTCGCTCGTACAGACATGGCACGGTCATGTGTTTCCCTCCCGGGCCTACGAGGACGGGGGCATCCACGAGGCGATCGCCGACTATGAGGACGCCGTGTTTTTCGACATTTTAGCCGAGGAGCTCGCCCGCCGTGACATGATAAGCGACGGCCTTGACGACACCGATACCGAGGCGCTGGCGCTCAGGATGGATGAATACATGTCGGAGTTTGAGAAAAACGGCATTGCAAATCTCAGGCTGGACACATAAAACCGAATTTTCCGCAAAAGCTAACTGCGTCGGGCAACCGGCGCAGTTTATTTTTCCGGAGATATACGCATGAACATGACAAACGACGAATATAAGCAGTATTCAGACTCGCATCAGCCCCGCTCACGGATGCTCGGCAATATGTGCAAAGCCTTTTGGGTCGGCGGGCTTATATGCTGTGTCGGGCAATTTATAAGCGGCCTGTATATGCAGCACGGGCTAAGTAAACTCGATGCCGGCTCTGCGACCTCGGTGACGCTCGTTTTCATCGGCGCACTGCTCACGGGCTTCGGCATTTACGACAGGCTCGCAAAATACGCCGGCGGCGGCACGCTCGTGCCGATAACGGGCTTTGCAAACTCGGTCGTCGCCCCGGCCCTGGAGTTTAAGACCGAGGGCTTCGTGACCGGCACGGCGGCAAAAATGTTCGTCATCGCAGGTCCCGTCATCGTCTACGGCACCGCCGCAAGCGTCGTGTACGGGCTTATACTATGTTTGATAAGGTGATCAAAAATGAAGCACAAAAAGAAAAACACCGGCTCGCTGCCGGAGCATCAGAATGTGCCTTACCGGGATTACCGTGGCAGGGATAATTCCGTCAGCAAGACCCATGAGCCGAAGGCCCCCGACGGGGTCGCCGGTGACTGGAGATAAAAAAAGTCGTCCGAGGACGACTTTTTTTGTTGCTTTATTTGCAGATACAAGCTATAATGAGTTCGTGGTACATGTACCAGTATATTAATGGAAGTGGAAAAATGACACTCAGGACCGCAGGCTTGGAGACGAAAAAGCGAATACTGTCCGTGTGCGTGCGCCTGTTCCTCGAACAGGGGTATAAAAACACCACCGTGCGGCAGATAGTCAACGAGGCGGACACCTCGATAAGCGCATTTCAGAACATTTTTCATTCAAAGGATGGCGTTTTATTAGACCTCGTTGGCTCAATGTTCGGCGGCCAGTTCGGCACGGCTCGTGATATAACGGGGCTGCGCCTGCCGCCGGTGTACACCTACGCCGTGGAGACCGCCATCCAGCTCACGCTCACAGAGCTCAACGAAAACCTGCGTGAAATTTACATTGAGGCCTACTCCCTGCCGAACATCTCAGAGTACATATACCTGAGCACGACCGCCGAGCTCAAGGCCATTTTCGGCGCAAACTTCCCCGACTACACCGTCGCCGATTTTTACGAGATGGATATCGGCAGCTCCGGCATCATGCGAAGCTACATGGCCAAAAGGTGCGACATCCACTTCCCCTTGGAGCGCAAGCTGGAGCGGTTTTTGACTGCGGCGCTGCGGGTATACAAAGTGCCCGAGGACGAGGTGCAGAGGATACTCGCCTTTATTGCAGGACTTGATGTTGTGGATATCGCAAACACGGTCATGCAGAAGCTGTTTTATATGTTGGAAATGAAATATGAATTTAAGCTGTCCAATGACGGCGAGACCAAGGAGGAACGAATATGAAAAAGAAAGTGCTGAGCATCGTACTTGCGCTGTGCCTTGCAGCATGCCTTATCCCGCTGATGGGCGCTGCGTCGGGCGATGTGACCTGCCCGGGCTGCGGAAGCTCGGAGTATCTGACGAAGCTCGACGGCCAGTACGGCATGCTGACCGCCGACATGAAAAAGGGTCACTACGAAGTGTACCGCTGCACAAGCCCGGTATGCAGCCAGTCCAGCTGCGGCTACTGGGATTACCTCGCAGGCGATCTCATCCCCCACGACTTTAACAAATGGGGCGAGTGTCCGACCTGCCACTACGAGTGCTGGCACAGGGGCGAGCCCCAGATCTGGCGCAGCGAGAACGGCCAGTACTGGCAGGAGTGCAGCGGCTGCGGCCGCACGACTGCAAATCAGGACATTCCCGTTGTCACGCTCAACGCTCCCGACGAGGTCTGCCGCACGCAGGACTGCACCTTTACCTTTAACCTCCCCGAGGGCTGCGTGAACCCCGAGTTCGGCTACGAGTTTGTGAGCGTCGGCAGCGGCGACAGCGCCGTCATAAATAACGGCGTGTGCTCCGGCACAGTCGAGGCCGAGTGGTACGCAGCAGATGAAAATAGCTTCACGCTCACCGCCTATGTCACCACCTCAGACGGCTTCACCGTGACCGCATCCAAGGTCATCAAGGTAGTTGACGGTCACCGTGGCGGCACGGCAGACTGCCGCACTAAGGCGGTCTGCGAGGTTTGCAACCAGTCCTACGGCGATGTTAACGCAGCAAATCACACCGGCGGCACGGAGCTTAAAAACGACAAGCCCGCCACCTGCACCGTTGACGGCTACACCGGCGATATCTGCTGCATCGGCTGCGGCGATGTGCTCGTGACCGGCAAGGCCATCCCCGCCGAGGGTCACAAGGGCGGCACGGCCGATTGCCACAGCAAAGCAGTCTGCGAGGTTTGCAACCAGTCCTACGGCGATGTTAACGCAGCAAATCACACCGGCGGCACGGAGCTCAAGGGCGACAAGCCCGCCACCTGCGTGGACGCCGGCTACACCGGCGACACCTACTGCCTCGGCTGCAATGCGGTTCTCGTCACCGGCAAGGCGATACCCGCCGAAGGACACAAGGGCGGCACGGCGACCACGACCGAAAAGGCGGTCTGCGAGGTATGCGGCGAGCCCTACGGTGAGCTTCTGCCCGCTCCCGAGCCCACGCCCACGCCTGCTCCCACTCCCGCTCCGACCGACAAGCCCGCAGATGACGGCACGCCCAAGACCGGCGATGACAGCAGCGTCACGCTGTGGCTTGCCATCCTGCTTATCTCCGGCGGTGCAATGACCGTGACCGTGAGGTCGGCAAGAAAATCTAAATAAGCATGAAAAAAGCTCGGTTCAGCAGAACCGAGCTTTTTTGCGTCTAATTTACTTATCATTAGCTGCAACGGCGTATTCGATTGCGGTCAGGGTGCCGTCATCACCGGCGGCAAGCTTGAGTACCGTGGAGCCCTGCGTGTACTTGTACACATCGCCGACCTGCTTATATTCGCCGGTCAAAAGCGCCTGAGCATCCTCAAGCTTCATGCCGATCTTGAGACCCTGCGGGGTCTGGACGGTGTCGTCGGCGACGGTGATGCCGGTGATGCGCTTAACCCCGTCAACATCGTTTACCATGACCTCAAAGCCGTCGTAGTAGTAGAAATAGTCCTTGCCCTGATATGCGCAGCTGTCGGACTCGAAGGTGCCGTTAACAGGCTCGCCGAGGGCTGCAAGAACAGTCTCGGCAGGATCCATGATGCCGAACTTCGTGTCGCCCGAGGCATAGTACAGCTCGCCGTAATCGGGCGTGTAGTCGTCGGTCTTGGCATCGTCACGAGGCTCGACCTCAGAGCATGCACACATAAATAGCACCGTCATGACCGAAAGCAAAATTGCGATAATTTTTTTCATAGCTCATTCTCCCAATGTCCAGCTTTTAAGATAGCCGTATTTTTCAAGCTCCGCCTTCTGAGCGGAAAGCAGTGCGTAGTAGTCCTCGCACTTTTGCGCCCAGCACTCGGCAATTTCCGCATCGTCCCTGCGGTCGGGAACATCGTACTTGTCGCTGATTATCTTGCCGAAGTACCTCGACAGCTTTTCCGCACCGTAGACATTCAGGTGCAGGCCGCCGTCATAGGTATCGGTCTGCATGTCAAGGCCGATATCGTCAGCATACGGCAAGAGGTTTAAATAGTCAAGCCCGTATTTCTCGGCGTAGGCGGAAATTTGCTCGTCCCACTCGTCGTACCAATGCGGCCACAGGCTCGGCGACTTTATGAGCACAAGCTGCGCCCCGTGAGCTTTGCACAGCTCACGCATTTTGTCAAGGTAGTACCAGCAGCGCTCGCCGATGGTGTAGTCCTCCAAGACCGGCACATTCGGAAGCTTCGTCATGGGCTTGGTATCGGCACGCATGAGGTAGCCGGATATCGTGACGGGGTCTTTTTTGAACATGTACTCAAGATCCTCGGAGCTGAGCTCGCTCCAACGGGAGTGGTAGCGCAGCAGCGGGATAAGGTAGCTTATCATGTCCTCATCCTCGCACATGGAGGCGTTTATCGCATCTATCTTGTGCTGCGAAAGGGGCATGCCGTCAAGCGCCATGCGGTTGTACGCCTCGCTCTGCGGCTGTGCGTATTTCATGGCCTGTACATTGTACACCACGACCGCCGGACTTTCCTTCTCAAGCGCCTCCTCAAGCAGATAGTACGACTGCCAGATGAGCTGCTGGGCAGAGCCTCTTATATAGCTCGTGATGCCGTAATCCTCCCACAGCGTGACGGGCGAAAAATTTTCGTACACCTCGCAGTCTCCGATGAAAATGACATCGTGGGGCTGCGTTTCGTTATAATACTCCGCCGTCATTGCGCCCTCTAAAACGCCCGACATGTACTTCGGCTGCGTAAGCTTGCCCAGAAGCCACACGGCGGCTGCGGTGAACACGAGGCACAGCACAAGGCAGGTGATATGAACTTTTTTATTTTTCTTTGCCATGGCCGACCTCAGAACTGATTATAGATAAACTGGCTTGAATCGTAGCCCACGCCGTAAGCGCCGAACACCAAAATGCAAAGCGCCAGCATCGCAAACACGACATACGGCACGGCGGCCTTTTTCCACATGAGCTCACGCACCGAGCCGCACCTTTCCTGCACGCAGGAAACGGCAAACATCAGCGCAACGCCTAAACCCGCAACGAGGTAATCTGCGCCGGTAAGGCCAAGCTTTAACAGATCGCCCGAGAAGGCCTCGCCCCAATTATTCGTTGTGAATATCGAGCCGAAGGCCTTGAACGACACCGCAACATCACGGTAGCAGTCGAGAATTCTAAGCGAACACATGAGGAAGAATGTGCGCAGCGTTTCAAACACACGGTAGCCGAAGCCCGAGACGAGCCTTGCGTTTTTCTCTCTGAATCTCACCGACAGGGGCTTGAACTCCTCGGCAAGCAGGATGAAAAATGCATTGAGCAGTCCCCACACGACAAAGTTCCACGCAGCGCCGTGCCACAGGCCGGTGAGGAACCATGTGACGATGGTCGACACATACACCGATAGCTTCTTGCCGAAGCCGTCGGAGATAGACTTGCGGGCTTTTTTGGAAAGCTTCAAAAGCCACGGAGCGACCGACAGCGGGTAGAAGATATAGTCCTTGAACCATGTGCCCATCGAGATGTGCCAGCGCCGCCAATACTCGGCGATGTTGCGTGAAAAGTACGGGCGGATGAAGTTTTCCTTGACCGAGACGCCGAGCACCTGCGCAATGCCGATGGTGATATCGATGCCGCCGGTGAAGTCGGCGTACAGCTCGGCGGCGTAAAACACCGCACCGAGGAACACATACGCACCCGAGTACGCCGTCGGGTCGCCGCAAAGTGCGGTGACGGCAACGAGCAGGCGGTCTGCTATTACGAGCTTCTTAAAATAGCCCCATAAAATACGCTGCAGGCCGAAGCTGATCTGCTTGAGATCGGCCTTATGCTCGGCAAAAAGTGTGTCCTTCAAGTCGCCGAAGCGGGATATCGGGCCTTGGATGAGCAGCGGAAAAAATGAGGTGAAAAGTGCGACCTTTAGTATATTGCGCTCGGGCTCGACCTTCTCCCAATACACATCGATGACATAGCTCACCGTCTGGAAGGTGTAGAACGATATGCCCAGCGGCAGCACCCAGTCCACGGCGGCGAGCTGCGTCGAAAACAGCGAGTTGAAGTTAAAGATAACGAAGTTTGTGTACTTAAGCGCCGCAAGGATGCCAAGGTCAATTAAAAGTGCGAGCACGAACACACGCTTGCGCTTTTTCTCCTCAAGCTTTTTATACTCCTTGCGCTCCGGGCGTGAAAGCGCCTTGCCCTCGTCGGATGAAAGGAACGCCTTCTGATGGCGCAGCGAGCGTCCCATGAGGTTTGTCGCCGCCCACGACACCGTGACCGTTGCCGCCATGAAAATGAGCCCCTGCCAGCCTGCGCAGGCGTAGAACACGATATCGGCGGCTAGAAGCAGCAGCCACTGCCATTTGCGGGGTATCAGATAATACAGCGCAAACAGGACGGCCAAAAAGGCTATGAAGCCATACGATGTAAACAGCACGGCTTACTCGTCCTGAAGTCTAACGACCATATCGTACATGGCCTCGGCGGAGTTGAAGTTCTCGGGGGTTATCTCCCTTGCGGGGATGGTGATGTCGAAGGCATCGGACAGCTCGGAGATGAGCGTCACGATATCAAGGCTTTCAAGATAAGCGTCGTCAACGAGGGTGGTGCAGGTCTTGTAGTCGACGGTCAGACCGAGGTCATCGAGGATGTCATAAATTTCGTCCATTGTAATTCTCCATTAGTAAGTTTCTGTCTATCTTCCCGTTTGGGAGCATGGGCAGGGTGTCCATGCGGTACAGCTTTGAGGGGATCATGTAGCGTTCAAGCTCTTTTATGAGGTACGCTCTCACCGACTTTTCATCGGCCGTGCCCATGTAATACAGATACAGCTTCTTTTTTGCCTTATCGAACAGGCAGCAGGCATTTTGAACGCCCTCCGCCATGCAGGCGCAGGCCTCTATCTCGCCAAGCTCGACACGGTGCCCCATGCTTTTTATCTGATTATCCTTGCGGGACACGAACACCAGCTCGCCCCGCTCGTTTAGCCTGCCGAGATCTCCCGTGCGGTAGATAAGCTCGGGATAATGCGGGTTCAGCGGATTCTGCACAAAGGCCGCTGCCGTGCGCTCGGGGTCGTCAAAGTACCCTAATGTCACCGCCGTGCCTCTGATGCAGATCTCGCCGAGCTCGCCGTCGGCTGCTTCGGTATTGTCCTCACGCAGGAGGAAAAAGCCTGTGTTGTCAAAGGGTCCGCCGACGGGGATGGGCTCGTTTTCGGCAAACTCACGGTCGACCTCGTAGTAAAACGACATGCCGGTTGCTTCCGTCGGTCCGTAGAGATTTATAAACCTCGCCTCGGGCACCGCCTGCTGCCAGAGCTTGAGCTGCTTTACGGGGAACACCTCGCTGCCGAAGCACACGGTGCGCAAATGCTCGGGGTGCCCCTCGGCAAATGCGCCGAGACCCGACACCATCGTGAGTGCCGATGCGACCCAGCACACGGTGTTTATCCCGTGGCGGTTCAGAAAATCAAGTACCTTAAGCGGCGACATGAACAGGCTCTGCTGCATGAGATATGCCGTTGAGCCGCATTTTATGACCGATAGTATCTCCTTCATGCAGGCATCGACATACAGTGGCACCTGCATCGCGAAAACGCTGTCGGCCGCTGCCCCGATGACGGGGCACAGGGCGTTTGCGTAGTCTATGAGCGAACGGTGGCAGGCGGTAACGCCCTTGGGCGTGCCGGTGCTGCCTGAGGTAAAGACGATGTAGATAGGGTCGGTGTCGATTTGCCGTGCCCTGACGGCGGCAAGCGCAGCATCGTCGGACTTCGCCGAGAAAAGCTCCGTGCAATCGATGATCTTTTCGCCGCAGCCGAGCTCTTCGGCCGTTGCCCTTGAGCTTTCGTCACAGATTATTGCGTTTGGCGAGAGCTTTTTTAATATCATGCGCACACGGTGCAGCGGCATACCGACATCCATCGGAACATACATGCATCCGGCGTAAATGACCGAGAAAAACGCTGCTATCGTCTGCGGCGCTTTCTTCATGAACACCACGACCGGTTCATTTTTAAGCCCACGGCGGATAAGCTCACTGCCGCCGGAGCGTGCCATCGCCTGCACCTGTGTAAAGCTGAGGGCTTGCTCCTCGTCGGCAAAAGCGGTCTTGTCGGCGTATTGTGCCGAGGTACGCTCCAAAAATTCAAGAATGTTTTTCATTTCAGTTTTCCATCACATAGGGTCTGGTCTCGACCTGCGGGTACAGGCTCGTGTCAAAGCGCCAGTACTGCACGCTGTACTTCACAAGCTCCTCGCTGGTCTTCATAAAGCATCTCAGATGCTCCGGGCCGACATTGCAGGCATCGAAGTGATACCAGCCCGTGCCGAGGTTCACAAGGCACCAGAAATGCTGCGTTCTGCCGTTGAGACGCTCGACGCTGAGCACCTGGCAGTCTATCTTCTGAAGCAGTGCATAGGTCGTTGCGTAGAAGGTGAAGCAGTCGCCCGTTCCCTTGGTGAGACCGCGGTAGGCCTCGGCCTTCCAGTCGGTCTTATCCGAGTCGCCGGTGTAGAGCACATTCGAGTAGACATAGTCAAAAATGGCGTATGCCTGCTGCTCAAGTGACATATCATCCTTGAGGATGCGTCCGAGCACCTTGTCGACCTCGGCGTTGAGCTTCTCATCGGTGATCTTGTTTTCTATAAATTTAAACTTGACCGTCACGGAGCTTGAGTTGCCCTCGTGGTCCTTTGCGGTGTATGTAACATCGTACTCGCCGACCTTCTTTGCGTTGACCTTGGACTTATCTACCGTCAGCTCCGGCTCGGGATCGGCATTGTCGACGGCAAAGACCTCCTTGAAGTAGGCCACGGCCTCGCCGACATAGCAGTAGCGGTCACGGGCAGCGTAGATGGTCGGTGCGGTCTTATCCGGCGATATGACCGCCGTTGCCTTGATTTTCGTTGAGTTGCCCGCTCTGTCGGTGAGGATTATCTCGACCTTCTGCTCGCCCTCTGTGTCCCAATCCGGCTCGGTGACGAAGCTTGCCTTGACGGCGCTTACATCGTTGATATTCTCAACGAACTTTATCGGCTCGCAGTAGTAGCCGGTGCTGCACTCGCACTTTATGCCGTCTGCCGTGGGCGCAGTGGTGTCATTTACCGTCACGCCGACGGTCTTAGTGACATCGCCCTTTACGAGCTTTACCTCATGTGCGCCGAGACTGTTGAGCATAAACGGCTCTGTCTCCATCTTAAAGCCTGCGTAGTTGCTGCCAAGCTTATTTAAAACGGCGCTTTCGGACAGCGTATCAGTCGATGCTTCAAACTCGCAAACATCATCGCAGACGATGAGCTTACCCTTGACCTCAGCTTCGTTGCCGGCTGCGTCGGCGGCCTTTATGGAGACATCGAAGCTCCCCTTTTTGCTCGTGTCTGGCTTGGAGATAAACTCATACTTAACCTCGGTAGCGTCATCGCAGCCGACGGCGAACTTATCCGCCGTGACCTCTCCGCCAACCTTGACGGCGACGGGGGCAAGGTCGGGCACGGGTGCAGTGGTATCTACGATGCGCAGGATCGAGGTAAATGTCTTGCCGTCAAATTTAATTTCAACGGTCGTATCACCGAGCTTTGTCCAGTCGATACTGTCAAGGTCGGTAGCGAGCTGGGCGTTCTCACGCTCGACTACCATGAAGTCCTTGAGTGTGGGACGGGGCGTGCCCGCCTCATGGGTCAGGACATCCACAGCGCCCAGCACCTTGACGGTGGTCTTTATCGTCTGCTCGTTGCCGTGGGAGTCCTTGAGCGCAATAGCGCAGTCATAGCTGCCCGCCGTACCGTACACGGGCTCGGTCTGCCAAGTGACGGTGTAGTCGGATGCTTCCTTTATCTCGGTGAGGGCATCCTCGGGCTTCAAGCTCTTGTCGTCGATGGTGATGCTCGGATCCTTGGCCTCGGCCTGCGGAGCCATGGTGTCACGCACGATGAGCACGACCTTGCGGGTCATGTCCTCGGACTTGACCGTCAGCAGGTATGTTCCCTCCTCCGTGAGGCTCACATCAGAGTCTCCAACATAGCTTGCCTTGCTGTCGTTTTTCATAAACTTGCTTGCATCCGGAGCGCCGTCGCCAAGCTCGGCTTTGAGGAAAATGTGCATCCCCCGATACACGCCGAACACGATAACAGCGGCGATGACGGCAATGATAAACACTATCGCAAGGGCGATAACCAAGCCCTTCTTCGCCTTTCTTTTTTTCTTGACCGCAGTTCGAGCCATTTTCAATACCCCCTGTGCTAAACCGTTTAAATCTAAGCGAGAGAGGAGTGTCGCAGGCAAGGCTTTGGGATTGAGGAAGGCAAAAGCCTTGTGAATGATCAAAACGAAGCCTGCGGCGCTGCTATCCGTTTAGAAAAGTCGTATTTTGACAAATACACATTCTATCACAGATGTGCTGTCATAACAACGGTTTTTTGTTAACAAAAGTGTTGTTGAAATAAGTTTCTCGGCATGGTATACTTTTTCAAGCTTACGGAGGAAGAAATCATGAAAAAAACCGTATCTTTCTTTCTTGCATTTATTATGATATTCACCCTGTGCGCCTGCAATAATGCGCCGCTGGAAACGCCCGTGCCCACGCCCGAGAGCACCGAGCCAAGTTACCTGCCGACGAGCTTTCGCAATAACGGCAAGCGCACGGTCGTGCACTCCATGCCGCAGAAGATAGTCACGGCAGGGCCTAACTGCACGGAAGTGATGTGCGCTCTCGGTCTTGAGGACAAGGTCGTCGGCAAGTGCATGACCAATCACTCCAAGGGCGTGCTTGACGAGTACAAGGACGCATACAGGTCCATCCCCACGCTTTGCGAGGGCTACCCCACGCTCGACGAGATCGTTGACAGCGGCTGCGATTTTCTCTACGCCAGCAGCTGGATATTTGACGACACCCTCACCGTGAAGGCGCTTGAGGATAAGGGCATTATCGTGTATGTCAACGAGGCCACGACCTATGACGAGCTGTGGATGGAGATAAACGATCTTAACCGCGTGTTCTGTCTTGAGGGCACCGGCGACGCCGTCGTAAAGGCGCAGACCGACAGGATAAGTGCCGTCGGAGAGGTCGTCAAGGATCAGCAGCCCAAAAAGGTGCTCGTGCTTGACAGCTTCATCGGCGAAAAGGTTTTTACCGCCGGCAAGGCAAACATCGAGACCTCTTATATCGTCTCGGCGGGCGGTGCGAATGTTTTCGGCGACCGTGAAAAAGCATGGGACGCCGTGACGGTCGAGGATATCGTTGCGGCAAACCCCGATTATATAATCATCCACGACTACAAGGGCTCAAGCTTTGACGACAAGGTCGCAGCGCTCAAGGAAAATTCGGAGCTTAAATACCTCGACTGCGTGCGAAACGAGCGATTTATAAAGCTCTCGCTCGAAAACGCCATGCCCGGCATGAGAAGTGCCGTCACGGTCGAGACCATTGCGCAGACCATGTTTCAAGACCTCTTTGCCGAGCCCGAGCCAACGGCCACGCCGGAGAGTTAACATGTTCAAAAAGGCATATGTTGAAATCACGAATATCTGCAACTTAAGCTGTGACTTTTGTCACGGCACAAAAAGAACTCCGCACCGGCTGACGGCGGCGGAGTTCAATTGCATTATGCAAAGGCTCAAGGGTCACACCGAATATGTGTATCTGCACATCCTCGGCGAGCCGCTTACGCACCCGGAGCTGGGAGATATCATGGCGGCGGTCGCAGAGCACGGTATGAAATGCTGCATCACGACGAACGGCACGCTGCTTAAGGAAAATGAGCAGGCGCTGCTTAGTGCTCCGCTGCACAAGCTGAGCGTTTCGCTGCACAGCTTTGAGGTTAACGGCGGCGACCTGCAAAATTATCTGCAATGCGTATGCGAAGTCTGTAAAAAGCTTGCAGCAAACGGCACAATATGTGCGCTCAGGCTCTGGAACAGCGGCGGTGCGGAGGCGCTTAACAGCGAAATTTTGGACTTCCTGCGGCAATTTTTCGGCTCCGACTGGCAAAAAAGCCGTGACGGCTACAAGCTCGGAACACTCTTGTACCTTGAAAACGCCGCAAAATTCGACTGGCCGGACATCGACGGCGGTGAGCGCAATGTACAGTTCTGCCAAGGGCTGCGTGACCAGATAGGCATCCTGTGCGACGGAACGGTCGTCCCCTGTTGCTTAGATGCCGACGGCAGTGTGCCGCTCGGCAACATTTTTGAGCAGACGCTTGACGAGATCATGAACACTGAGCGTTCAAGAGCTATCTATGGCGGCTTTTCAAACCGCACTCCGAGCGAAGCGCTGTGCCGCCGCTGCGGCTTTGCCGAGAGGTTCAGTCTATGAGCTCGTTTGCGCTGCACAATTTGGCGATGCTGCTCATGCTGTGCGACCACTTACAACTCACGCTGCTGCCCGAGCTGACGATACTAAGGTGCATCGGCAGGCTTGCGTTTCCGCTGTTTGCGTTCATGGCGGTCGAGGGGTATTTCCACACCCGAAGCCTTAAAAAGTACCTCGTGCGGCTTTTGATACTTGCGCTCATTTCGGAAGTCCCGTTTAACCTGCTCGTAAGCGGCAGCTCCTTTGACCCCATGCATCAGAATGTCATCTGGACGATCATCCTCGGCCTATGTTGCATTTGGGCATTTGAGAACATTGCCGCCGACAGGCAAAAGCTTCTGAGTGCCGTCATAATTATTGCAGCTTTCGGCACTGCTATTATCGCTAATGTTGACTACTCCTCGGCGGGCGTTCTGACGCTGCTTGCGTTTTACGCTTTTCGGGGCAATACCCCGCGGTGCAGGCTCTTGCAGCTTGCCTCGCTCGGGTTTATAAACCTCGTGCTCCTCGGCGGCATCGGCTTTTCCTACCCCTATCAAGCTCTTGCCGTCCTCTCCCTCCCGATAATTTGGCTCTACAACGGCAGTCAAGGCTTACACAACGGCGTAATCAAAACCGCAAACTATCTGTTCTACCCTGCCCACATGCTCATACTTGCACTTTTGGCAGCGTGACAAAAAAGTCCTCTGACTTTTTTGCACGCTTAACACGCCACATTTTTTGTGAAGCTTTGCTTCACGAAAAATCTCGCTATGCTCGTCAAAAAGTCTGATAACTCAGGCGTTTTTGATGGCTATAATCCAATTTGAGGCGGGACCTTTCTCGCTGTGGCTCGGTCACGGTGCGGCTCTGACATGCCCCCGGCATGTCATTCACTACCGCACCGACACTTCGTTACCCCCTCACACTCCCCCTGCTGCGTATTGGCGTTTAGTCTGTTGTATTTGTGTTTCCCTTGCTCTTTAACGAACAAAAAAGAGAGTGCATAAAGCACTCTCTTTTTAAAAAATTTGTTTTGGAATCAGACGATACCCTGTGCCATCATTGCATCGGCAACCTTGAGGAAGCCTGCAACATTTGCGCCGACCATCATGTCGCCGGGCTTGCCGCATTCGATGGAAGCCTTCAGGCACTCCTGGAAGATGCTCTGCATGATGCCCTTGAGCTTTGCATCGACTTCTTCGAAGGTCCAGCTGTAACGCATGGAGTTCTGGCTCATCTCGAGGCCGGAGGTAGCAACGCCGCCTGCATTGGAAGCCTTGCCCGGGGTGTAGAGCAGGCCTGCGGAGGTGACTGTTTCAATGGCTTCGGGAGTAAGAGGCATGTTTGCGCCTTCAAACACTGCGAATGCACCGTTTGCGACAACAGCCTTTGCGCCCTCTGCGTCCATCTCGTTCTGAGATGCGCAAGGCATAGCGATGTCACACTTTACATTCCAGATGTTCTTGCAGCCCTCGACATACTGAGAGCCTGCGACTTCGTCGGCATAGACGGAGATGCGAGCTCTTCTCTTCTGCTTGATGTCGAACAGAACCTCGAGGTTGATGCCGTTGGGATCATAGATGTAGCCCTTGGAGTCGCTCATTGCAACGACCTTGCCGCCGAGCTCGGTGCACTTTTCTGCTGCGTACTGAGCAACATTGCCGGAGCCGGAGATAACAACGGTCTGACCCTCGAAAGACTTGCCGTGGTAATGCAGAACTTCATCGGAGAAGTAGCAGATGCCGTAGCCGGTAGCCTGGGTGCGAGCGAGGGAGCCGCCGTAGGTAAGACCCTTGCCGGTCAGGACGCCGCCCTCAAAGCGGTCAACGATCTTCTTGTACTGGCCGTACATGAAGCCGATCTCACGAGCGCCGACACCGATGTCGCCTGCGGGAGTGTCGGTGAACTGGCCGATGTGACGGTACAGCTCGGTGATGAAGCTCTGGCAGAAACGCATGACCTCTGCATCGGACTTGCCCTTGGGGTCAAAGTCGGAGCCGCCCTTGCCGCCGCCCATGGGGAGGGTGGTCAGGGAGTTCTTGAGGATCTGCTCGAAGCCGAGGAACTTAACGATGGAAAGGTTGACCGAGGGATGGAAACGGAGACCGCCCTTGTAAGGTCCGATTGCGGAGTTGAACTGTACACGGTAGCCGCGGTTGACCTGAACCTTACCGTTGTCGTCGACCCAGGGGACACGGAACATGATAATGCGCTCAGGCTCTACGAAACGCTCGATAAGGCCTGCTGCTTCCCATTCGGGGTGCTTGGGAACGACGAGCTGGAGGCTCTCGAAGATCTCTTCGACTGCCTGAAGGAACTCGGGCTCACCGGGATGGTTCTTCTGAACATCCGCAAGAACGCGCTGAAGGTATTCGTTAGTAATCATTTCTTTTTTCTCTCCTATGAAAAAATTGATACTTTGCTCGGGGATTCATTTCCCTATCGAAAAGATTTTATTCCTACTTAATTAAACTTACAATTGTGAGTTGTTCTAAAGAATGACCTCTGATTTAGGCAACTTTTCACAACAATAAGATAAAGTTTTAAATCGGTAGAAAAAACAGGCAAAAAATTAACATAATTCTCGCTTGACTTATTATGCAAATGCGAGTATTATCATTATCAAAAGATGCAATTGCGTAAAAATCATTAAAGGAGTGACGAAGATGAATAGCAAAAGGCGAAAAAACTATCGCTGCGGCGAGTGCGGAGCACTCATCGAGCCGTGGCAGGAAATGTACTCGTGGACGGAGGGCAAATGCAGCGAATTTGTGTGCAGCGACTGCTTTGATGCGCTGTTTGACGAGCTGACCCGCCCTGAGCGTGCACGCCTCATCGGCAGTGAGGTCACGACACCCGAGGAGCTGAGCCTGCCTCCGTCATAAAAAATCCGCCGTCCGGAGACGGCGGATAGGGCAACTGTTTAATCAGACCACAAAGAAGAACTTTATAAGGAACAGCAGCGACAGCACATAGGTCAGCGCAGAAACCTGCTTTGCCTTGCCGGTGCATGCGGCGATGACGGTGTAGGCGATGAGCGCCATACCGATGCCGTGACCGATGGAGCCGGTGATGGGCATGAAGATGAGCATGAGCGCAACGGGAACGGTTTCGAGAATGTCGTCCCAGTTGACCTTCTTCAGACCGCTCATCATGAGAATGCCGACATAGATAAGCGCTGCGCTCGTTGCCGGTGCGGGGATGAGCGCTGCAATGGGAGCAATGAACATGCAGGCAAGGAAGAGCACTGCGGTGGTCAGAGCGGTAAGACCCGTGCGTCCGCCGGCTTCGACGCCGGAGCCGGACTCGATAAAGGTCGTGACGGTGGAGGTGCCGGTGCAGGCGCCGGCAACCGTGCCGATAGCGTCGGCAAGCAGGGCTTCCTTCATCTGCGGCATTTTGCCTTCCTTATCGAGCATATCCGCTCTTGCGGCGGTGCCGACGAGGGTGCCGATGGTGTCGAACATATCGATCATGCAGAAGGTTATGACCAGCGTCAGAGCGGTGAACCAGCCGATACTTATGAAGGTCTTGAAGTCGAACTTAAAGAAGGTCGTGTCGAGCATGTCCTTGAAAGGCGGAACGAACGATGCACCCTGAAGCGAGGCAAACGGGTTGGTGTCGAGGAAGATGAAGCTGCCTGCCCAGTATATGACGCAGGAGACGAGCATACCGAGGATGACCGAAGCCTTGACCTTGTGGTGGTTGAGAATGATGATGGCGAATACGCCGACGAGCATGGTGACGACATACAGGACCATCTGGGGGTATGCGCTGCCGACGGTGTCCTGAACGACGGAGGGGCTGAGGCTTCCGAAGAAGGTGGACAGGACATAGAACGGGCCGCCCTTTTCACTGTAAATGCCTGCGTTCGAGCCGAAGCCGATGTTCAGCAGCATGAGGCCGATGGCGGGGGTGATGCCGATGCGGATGCCGGCGGGGATGGCCTCAACTATTTTCTCACGGATGGAGAAAAGGGTCAGGACGACGAAGAAAACGCCCTCGACGAGGATGATGCAGATAGCGGCAGGGAAGGCCTCCTCATAGCTTATATGCGCCATTGCGGCGATGTTTGCCACAACAACGGCGAAGAAGCTGTTAAGACCCATGCCCGGAGCCATAGCAAAGGGCTTGTTTGCGGCAAATGCCATGACGAGCATACCGATAGCCGAGGCTATGCAGGTTGCCATGAACACTGCGTTCCACAGGGGCGTGCCGCCTGCGAAGTTTGTCAGCAGGTTAGGGTTGAGGGCGATGATGTAAGCCATCGTCATAAAGGTGGTCAGTCCGGCGACCAGCTCGGTGCGGACATTAGTGCCGTTTTCCTTGAGCTTGAAGATCTTTTCCATTTCGACTCTCCTAATACAAATTTAAAAAATGAAAACAACATTAAGCTGACGGGAGCCGGACACATATCGGTTTTGACGGGCAGATTTCCGCTCATGCTGCGTTGAAGCCCTTGCCAATACGAAAGTATTCCCTGCACGCTTCGTCTTGCCTGAGCAAAAATCTGCTCCGGCAAAACTGCGAGGCATCTGTCAGTAATGTTTTTCGAGGGATTTTCGGCTTTTTTTGAAGAGAATGTGCTGACGCCCATTAAGACAAAAAAGGCGAAAAGCGCCGAAAGGGCACACTGACAGACGATAGGGATTCGACTCACGCCAGCTTAAGACTATAAACGCCGAAGGCCTTAAAGTCAACAAAAAGTTCACATTTCCGCAATAAAAAAGAGCGGTTTTCAAAAACCGCTCAGCGTGCAAAAAATCCTGTGACTTTTTTGCACGCTTCACACGCCACATTTTTTGTGAAGCTTTGCTTCACGAAAAATCTCGCTATGCTCGTCAAAAAGCCTTAACAGGCGTTTTTGATGGCTATAATCCAATTTGAGGCGGGACCTTGTCCCCCTCACACTCCCCCTGCTGCGTATTGGTGTTTACGCTCTTGCGTCTATTATTCCTAGTTCTTTGACAGTTTGAGTGTTGAGGTTACAGACCTAAAATGTTCAGCGTTTTGCTGTCGGGCTTGCCGGAATAGAACTTGTCAAGCACTTTTTGGAACACCGCATCGCCGCTGGCCGCCAAGAAAAGCGTCATCGACGAGCGCAGCTTGAGGTCGTCCGGGTAGCCCATGACGGCACCTGCGTCAGAGGTGTCCAGCGCAAGCAGCGCCTCGGATATCTCAACGAGCCGCTTGCCGAGCACGGGGTGGGCATAGTAGTCCTTTGCCTCCTGCATGGAGCTTATGGCATAAAATTGAGCGGTGGAGCTGAAGCCGAGCCCGGCTATCTGCGGAAAGATGTACCACATCCAGTGTGTCCTCTTGTGTCCGGCTTTGATCTCCCTAAGCGCAGCGTCATACGACCGCTCCTGCGCAGATATAAAACGGTTAAGATCGTGCATGGTTGTCTCCTTGTCAGCACAGCTAAATCATTCGTTCAAAAATCCTGCGAGAATAGTGAAGAGTGAAAAGCGAAGAGGTAATAAGTAAAAATCCCGCACTTTCGTGCAGGATTTTTGGTGGGGGAAGATGGATTCGAACCATCGAAGGCATTGCCAGCAGATTTACAGTCTGTCCCCTTTGGCCACTCGGGAATTCCCCCATATCAACTTCGGTATCAAGTGCGCTCTCGATGGAGCTGGTGGACGGACTCGAACCCCCGACCTGCTGATTACAAATCAGCTGCTCTACCAACTGAGCTACACCAGCACGATACCGGCTCAAATATAATAGCAAACCCCCATGGTTTTGTCAACAATAAAATTCAAAAATCAGCAAAGAAATTTTACATACCGGAGGAGATAAAAATGACCATAGCCGAATTATCCGGAGAATACAGAAAAAGCGGCGAGGTTTGCCGCATACGGGCAGAGGAGCTTGAGACACGGCTTAAGCGTGAGAAAATGTGCGAGATGGACAAAATGCGCCTGCGCCGGAAGATATCCATGCTCACGAACATGGCTCGAGATGCCATAGCGACCTCACGCTACCTTGAAAATTATTACGGAGATGATAAAAATGAACGAGAAAAAGCTGAATATGTTTGCTAAGCAGGAAGAATATGCAGCCCTGCGCAATTTTATTAAAATAGTAGAAAGCAGCGGGGAGGGGGGCATGGCGGCATCGGTAAAGCGTGCTATCGATCGTGAGCTTACCCGACGCCAGCGCCAGATGGTGTACATGTACTATCTTGAGCAGATGCGTATGCAGGATATCGCCGATGAGCTTGACCTGAGCATTTCAAGCGTCAGCCGCACGATAAAGCGTGGACGCCGCAGGCTCAAAAGCTGCCTTCGCTACGGCGGCAAGGCGCTCATGGACGCAATGGAAGATTGAAGTGGTTTACTTTGAGCTGAGGTTGTGTTAAACTCAAGCCATGGCGAAAGGAGCATGGCGTGAAAACTAATTGTAAAAAGAAACAGAACGGTTTGAAAACCATACAGCTTATCCTGCTCGCCCTTGCGGTCACTGCATTAGTGGTGCTCGTTGTCAAGGTATATGAGCGCAATATGAGCGTACAGAACGACCCCCACTACGGGCAGGTAGAGGTATTTAACGGACAGGATTATATTTGGATAACACCTGAGGACGGTGTTCCGGTGAACACGCTCAAGGCCGAGGAGTTTACAATGGACGAAAGCGGCAGACCCGTGTACACGGGGTCGCAGTATAAGTCCATGCTCGGCGTCGATGTCTCGCAGTATCAGGGCGATATCGACTGGCAGCAGGTGTATGACAGCGGCGTTCGCTTTGCGATAATAAGAGCGGGCGGCCGGTACTACGGCGAAAACGGAGAAATGTACACCGACGATAACTTTGCCGCAAACCTTGCAGGAGCAAAGGCTGCGGGACTCAAGGTCGGCGTGTATTTCTTCTCGCAGGCGATAAACACCGAGGAAGCCCGTGAGGAGGCACTGTATACGCTCAATCTCATAGGCGATACGGAGCTTGACCTTCCCGTGTTCTGTGACTGGGAGCGTATTGCCGACACCGATGCACGCACCGGCGCCGTGGACGGCGCTACCATAACAGACTGCGCCGCCGCATTCTGCGAGACGGTAAAGCAGGAGGGCTTTGATGCCGGAGTTTACATCTACCCCAGCACCGGCTACTACGACTATGAGCTTTCACGGCTCACCGACTACGCCTTCTGGTGCACGAGCCTCGGCGATCATCCGTTTTTCTACTATGCGCACACACTGTGGCAGTATAGCTTTGAGGGCAGCGTCCCCGGCATCGACCACAAGTGCGACATGAATATGATGTTTTATAAATGATCAAAAAGCTGTGACCAACAGGTCACAGCTTTTTACTATCTATTTGCTATTTTATATATTGTACACACGGTCGGGGGCTATCTCGGGCACCTTGGGGAGCTCACCGTCACGGTAGCCGAGGATGCAGTTTGCGATGCCGACATAATTGTCGCTTATACCGTTTGCCTGTAAAAGCTTTCTGCCGTACTCGGTGTCGAACACCTCACGGGCACGGTTTATCCAGCACGAGGCAACACCGAGAGCCGCTGCGGCGTTCATGAGGTTACCCATGACGAGGCTGCCATCCTGAATGTAGGTCGGCACGGTCTTGTCGGCAAGCACGACCACCACGGTCGGCGCAGCGTAAAACGGGTCAATGTCACGACCCATGACCTCGGCGTTGAGCTTTGACAGCTCGGCGATCACCGACTTGCCCTGAATAACGAGCAGCTTTGTCGGCTGACGGTTCATCGCACTGGGGGCTTGAAGTCCTGCCCTTATTATGGCATCGAGCGTCTCTGGTGCGACCTGCTCTGCGGTGTAGCGTCTCACGCTTCTGCGGTCGAGTATGTTCTTATAAGCGTCATTCATTTTCGTTATCCTCCACATCAACATAGTACGCTATCTGCGGGTAGCTGCCGCCCTTGCAGCCCTTTGAAGCCTCAACGGCCGCCTTTGCCGCCTCAAGCTCGGTGCGCATTATCTCAATGCGGTCGTCAATTGCCTGAAGCTCCTGAAACAGCACGGCAAACTTGCCCTCTGCACAGTCACGGTTCTGGTCGTAGTACTGACGGCCTATCTCGGTAAACACCTTTTTCTGCTCCTCAAGCTCGCCGTTGATCTGCAAATTGAGCTTTGCAATGTTTGCGTAGCACATTGCGGTCGTGCTGCTGCGGTCGTAGGCATCCTTGAGAGCGCCGCTTTCGACATATTCTTTTGCCTTTTTGCCGACGGCGCTTATCGTTCCCTTTATCATGCTTTTGTAATCAGCCATTGCCTTCTCCCTTCTTGAGGTTGACGAACAGATCCTCGGGGCGGTGCTGCTTTTTTGCATTTATGATGAGCACCACGAGTGCGGCAAGGGCGCTGACGGCGGCCAATAGCTGCGATACTCTTATATCCGTCGTGCCGATATACAGGCTATCCGTGCGCAGACCCTCTATCCACGCTCTGCCGAGACCGTACCAAAGTATGTACAGCCAGAAGATCTGGCCGTCGTATTTGCGCTTGCCCTTCTTTGACCATATGTGCAGGGCAATAAGCCCCACGAGGTTCCACAAACTTTCGTAGAGAAATGTCGGGTGCACATACAGCGTGTCGAAGCCCGGGACGGTCAGACCCATGCGGCAGAAAATGTCGGTCTGAGCGCCGAAGGCCTCACGGTTTATGAAGTTGCCCCAGCGGCCCACGGCCTGTCCGATGAGCAGACCGAAAGCCGTCAGATCCGCAACGGCGAAAACACGCAGCTTTTTGACCTTGCACCACACGATGCCGGTTATGATACCGGCGATGATTCCGCCGTAAATTGCAAGTCCGCCGTCACGCAGGGCAAAAATTTTGTCGGGATTTGCGACAAAATAATCGAGCTTGAACAGCACATAGTAAAGCCTTGCGCCGATTATGCAGGTGGGGATGAGCCAAATGACGAGCTCGTACAGATTGTCCGAGGTCAGCCCGAACTCGGGCGCACGCTTTGCGCAGTACAGTGCTGCCAAAATGAAGCCCATGGCGATTATCACGCCGTAAAAATAGATGTCAAGGCCGAACAGTGTGAAGCTGTACGGCGGGTCGATGCTCCAGTCGCCGAGCATGGGGAAGGATATGCTTGCGTCTCGGAGCATTGTTGCAGTTAAAATGTTCATATCTTTATTCCTTTAAGCATAAGGGGAGCATCCAAACTCCGCCTCTGCCATGTCTTTTTGTCCTTTCTCTTCGTTATCGTCCTTGAAATACCTGTGTATTCCCGCCTCCTCTGCCTTGACAAAGAACAAAAATCCTATGGCAGAGGTCTTTCAGATTTTTAAGCGAGAGAGGAGTGTTGCAGGCAAGGCTTTGGGAATGAGGAAGGCTGTTGCCTTGTGATTGAGCAAAACGAAGCTTGCGGCGCTCAAATCCGCTTAAAAACGGGGTTTGGATGCTCCCCTTATGCTTCCGGGGAAAGTACGCTCATGGCGAGCCTGTCGGGAGCCATGAACTCGGTCAAAAACTTTTCGCATTCGTCTATGGTGACGCTCTCGAGCACCTCGAAGCTGTCCAGCGAGCAGTAGCCGCCGAACAGGCCGGTCACCATCGAGATACAGATGCTGTCGAAGCTTTCAAGCCCACGCAGTCTTGCACCGAACGAGGCTTTTTTCGCTCGCTCGAATGCGTCACGGTCAAGGCCGTTTGCCTTGACGGCGCTTATTGCGGAGTTAACTTCACTCAAAACACGCTGCGGATCTGCGCTCTCGCCGCCTATCATGACGGTCGCAACGCCTGCCGTGTAGTCTATCTCATAGTCATAGTCACGGTTTAACACGCCCTCGGAGTACAGGCGGTTATAAAGCCTGCCCGACGAGCCGAACAGCGTGCGCATGGCAAGCTGTGCAACTATCTTCTGCCGCTGCAAGGCCTTGCCCATTTCGGCGGGAGCGACCTTTGCGCCGATGAGAAACTGCGGTGCGGAAAGCTCCATATGCTCTTCATGATAGCTCTCGGAGGGAAACTCCGTCTCCCTTTCGCCGAAGTCGGCAGTGGGAATCTCCGCTTTCTCCTCGGGGAGCACTTCCTTGGCTATCTCATAAATGCGCTCCGGAGCACAGTCGGCCGCCACGCACAGCACCATGTTTGACGGTGCGTAAAACGCCTTGTGGCAGTTATAAAGCGTCTCGGCGCTTATCTCGGCGATGCTCTCGACAGAGCCTGCAACCTGATCACGCACGGGGTTGTGCTCGTAGAGCATACGCATCAGGCGGTTGTATATCACATACCCGGGACTGTCCTCGACCATGCCGATCTCCTGCCCGATTATGCCCTGCTCCTTGCTGACTGTTTCATCGGTGAAGTAGGGGGTGGAGACAAATTTTAAGAGCATGCGCAGATTTTCCTCAAACCCCGAGGTGGAGCTGAAGTAATACGCCGTCATGCCGCTTGAGGTGAAGGCGTTCGGCTGTGCGCCGTTTGCCGAGAGCACGCTCAGCGCATTGTCGCCGTCGGGCATGTCAAACATCTTGTGCTCAAGATAATGCGCAACTCCGGCGGGCGTGTCGTGCCATTGACCGTTTAGGAAAAATCGCCGGTGCGCACCGCCGTAATTTGTCGCAAACACAGCGTAGCCAAGCTCGAAGCCGGGCTTTGTGACCACATTTATCCGCAAGCCGTTGGGAAGCTCGGCGGTATACAGCGTCTCGTTTATCTTGGAAAAGTGCTTACTGTTCATCATCCTCGCCGCCTCCCTGCAGGAAATACTCAGCGTCAAGCACGACGCTGTTTGCGATAGCTATAACATCCTCACGCTCGACCTCGTTTACGAGCTCTGCCAGCTCATCGGGTGAAAACTCAAGCCCGTCAAGCGTGTTTGCAAGGTAAAAGCCCTCAAGCTCACCCTGCGAATCGAGGCATGCCCGCAGGTCAGATGCAACGCTGCGTTTGGCAGCATCGAGTTCATCGTCCGTTATCTCGCCGTTTTTCACGGCGTCGAGCTGGGCAAGTATCTCCGCCTTGGCAGCGCCTGCTTTGTCAAAGTCAACGCCGGAGGAGACGAGCATCACACCCTTGTGCGTGTCAACAGCCGAGCTTGCGTAGTAGCACAGCGAAAGCTTCTCACGCACATTCATAAAAAGCTTTGAGGTCACGCCGCTGCCGTAGACGGCGTTGAATACATAGATAGCGGCAATGTCGGGCTCCTCCATGCACTCGCCGAGCCTGAAGCCCAAGACCAGCTTGCCCTGCGTGACCGCCATCTCGTCGGTAAACGAGCGCACCGTGTCTTCCACGGCGTTCATGCGGATATCCGTGCCGATGTCGTAGTTTATCTCGCCCCTCGTCATGCCGGAAAGTGCGTCCGAGAGGATATCCTTGACCTTAGTCCCGTCCATGCTTCCGCAGTAGAAAATTTCAACGGGGCTCGTGGAGATAAGGCTGTGGTAGTATTTCGTCAGCTTCTGATAATAAATGCCCTCGGCGACATCCTCCGTTCCGAAGCGTGACACGGCGTAGTCCTCATAGCAGCACATCTGCTCGATAAGCCGAAGCTTTGCGTAGGAGCGCTTGTCGTTCACCCGACTGCGGATGAGGTCGAGAAGCTTTTCCTTCTCGCTCTCGACATACGCCGGGATAAACAGGCCGCCACGGGTACTCGGCGCTAAAATCAGCTCGCAGGTGAAGTTCGCCGCCTTTTCAAAAACATCGCTGCTTTGGGGCAGATACTTTTCATCCGGAAAGCTTGCGTAAAAGCCGATGCACTGGATCTCACCGATCTTGCGGACACTGGGCTCGATACCCGTTCCGTAAAGCGAGTCAAGCTCGGCGGCTATCGTCTCCATATCGGGGTGATACCTCGTGCCGCGGCGCAAAACGAACGGAATTACGGCGTTAAGCGCCGCAGTTTCTCTGTTAAGCTGCGTGAGCAGATTTATGCTCAGACAGCCTGTTTTAAACTTGTCGCTGCGCAGGGCGGTCAGCCATACGCCGGGGATAAGCTCGCATCTGACGGTTTCCATCCGAAAGCCTCCTTCACGGTGTGTTTGATTCTGTCAAAGAACTAAGAAAAATAGACGCAATGGGTAAAATCCAATACGCAGCAGGGGGAGTGTGAGGGGGACAAGATCCCGCCTCAAGTTTGATTATAGCCATCAAAAACGCCTGTTAAGGCTTTTTGACGAGCAAAGCGAGATTTTTCGTGAAGCAAAGCTTCACGAAAAATGTGGCGTGTTTTAAGTGTGTAAAAAAGTCATGGACTTTTTTGACACACTGAAAGTATTATAACACACTTTTTAGTTATATGGTATACCTTTTCCGTCGTATTTTTCGCCGTCGAGCAGCACCTGCTCAGGTGAAATGACGATATCGTGCGTTTTGCCGCTGCCGCTTGTCCATTTTATGCGGCATTCGGGGAAATCGTCCGGCAGAGCGGGACGGATATACAGCGCACCCGACCAGAGCTTGAGCCCCAAAAGCTCCTCACACACGACACGAAAATACCAACCCGATGAGCCGGTGTACCATGTCCAGCCGGCTTCACCTATGTGCTCGGGGCAGGTGTAGATATCGGCAGGGAGCACAAACGGCTCAGCCATATAGCGCTTGAGGTCGTGCGTCTCGGGGATAAGGTCGCACAAAATGGCGTAGCCGTCCTTAGACCTGCCGCGGCGCAGGCACGCCATCGCAAGCCAGACGGCGGCATGGGTGTACTGCCCGCCGTTTTCCCTGAACCCCGGGCCGTAGCTTTGGATATACCCCGGGTCACGCCCGCAGCCGTAAAACGGCGGGTCAAAGAGCTTGACCAGCTTGTTTTCACGGTCGTAGAGCTCGGAAACGGCGCTGTCCAGCGCCATGTCGATGCGGCTGTTCGAGGCGTCCGTGCACATGGCGGCCCAGCTTTGCACGATGGAATCAATGCGGCAGCACCCATCGTTTTTCGAGCCTATCGGCTCGCCGTCCGGCCAGTAGCCACGCAGATACCAGCTGCCGTCCCACGCCCTGTCGGCGGCAGCCCCACAGCTCGCTGCAAGCGCTCGGTAACGGTCCGAGTCTTGTTTACATAACATAACGAGCAGATCGGCAAAGCGCCTCACCGTGTGGGCGAAAAACCAGCTCAACCAAACGCTTTCGCCGTTAACATTGCTCATGCCGTCGTTCCAGTCGCCGCTGCCGAACAAAAGCAGCCCATGCATTCCGACACCACGGTTTGCGCAGCAGTCGACCGCCGCCTTTGCATGGTCGAGAACGCTTGTCGAGACGGAAGATCTCTGCGGCATTTCATATCGGTCGGTTTCGCTGCCTTCAAGTGGACCTGAGTTAACATAATGCACGGCCTCGGAGCATATATCCGTATCGCCGGTCTTCTCGACATATTCGCAAAGCGCCCACACGAGCCAGAGCATATCGTCCGAGCAGCGTGTGCGCACGCCCTTGTCGCCGTCGGGCATGGCGTGCCACCAGTGCATGACATCGCCCTCAAGGTACTGGTGCGCACAGCAGTCGAGAATTTGCCGTCTTGCGGGGGTGGGGGAGATGAGTAGCAGGTTTACCGCATCCTGAAGCTGATCACGGAAGCCTATCGCTCCGCCGCTTTGGTACACCGAGCACCTGCCCATCAGGCGGCATGCAAGCGTTTGATATACCGCCCATCCATTTACATAATGCTTAAACGGAACATCGCCGCCAAAACCGAGCTTAAGCACTTGCTTTTGCCACTCCGTCTTGGTATTTTCAAGCTCGGCAAGCGCCGTTTCGGGTTTACATAATTCAATCATCTTCTCGTCATCGCAAACGCCGCAGACAATGACGCTCACGGGCTGACAGTTGAATTCTGCGGCGAAAACGGGAGCGGAAAGTGCCTCCGTCTTGCCGTCGTATTCGCCACGCAGGAACGAGAATAAATCACATGTCCAGCCGAGTATCGGCGCAGAGCAAAGCGCCTTGAACTTCGTCTCCGGCAGGGCAAATCGGCTGCTTTGTGCGGTGAACATCGAGTTAACATAATCTACAGAAACGGCGAGGTAATCGTCCTCATTATCGGCAAGCTGAAGCTCGGTTTTCCACGCAATTTGCCCTGTTACCGTGCCGCAGACCTCGATGATGAAAACTCTTGCATCGAGCCCCGAAGGCACAAATGCCGTGCAGCGAATGCCCGTCGAGCCGAAGCTTTTTTCCCAAACGGCGTAGCCGAAGCCGTAGCGAACACGGCAGGGAATGCCGTCCGAGGCGGCGAAAATGCTGTACCTGCCGCTGTCGGTGATATACTCGAGCGTCTCGGGACCTACAACCGCATAGGGGTCATTCACCCAGCGGTCAATGCGCATTTCACGAGCATTTTTATACCACATATTGCCCAACCCGCAGTCGGCGGCATAAAATCCAAATGAGCCGTTTGTCAGTATATTTGACCACACCTTGGGCGGCAATGAACGGTTTACATAAAAGTAAAAGCTGTTATCATCTTCGTACCCGAATTTGGGTATACAGTCAAGCCTCCCCGATTCGCTATGCGGCAACAGATATTTTATACCTGCCCGCCTTTCTGAAGTGTCGTCGCCGATAATGACGCTTGCGCAGGCAAGCATATCCCCCTCGGCCGAGACGGGCAAAATGCGTATGCCGCCGTGCGTACCCATGAGCGCCTCAAGTCCATGGGATGCGAGAATATCCCGCACACAGCCGTATATCGGACGACGGTACTCGCCGCCCTCGTCGGTCAAAAAAACAAGGTCGCAATATATGCCGCACGAGCGCAGCAGGCAAAACTGTTTTGTAAGACTTTCCGCCGCTTCACGGCTGACCTCAGCACTTGGGCAAACGATGATCGGCATGTCGCCCGACACACCGTATTGCCACAATTTTTGCTTGGAAATAAAGGAATTTTCGGCGTTTGTAAACCACAGCGACTTTATCATGCTCATCGCCGCATCGACCTCACGGGCATCCATCCCCGTAATCGATGCGCAGGCCGAGACCATTGCACCGAACTCGGCGGGGCCTATCGCCAGCATATGCTGCGCACCGGCGTATGCATCATCTGGGGTCATACCTACGCACATGGCAAAGCGCACTTCCACCCGCTCTCCTGCCTTCAGCGAGACCTCAGTCGTGGCGGTAACAAACGGTGCCGACAAATGCCCCGTGCCGCCGCTTCTGTCGGCCTTGAAGCTCATTTTTCGGTCGGACGCAAGGCACAGCCAAACCTCGGGCTGCCTGCCTCTCGGTAAGCGATGGAGCATCAGGCAGTTGCCATCCAAGTGGGCATCCAAGCCCAGCCTCCAATACGCAGGGTGGTTAACATAATCATTGCAATCTGCCAGCACCGGCTCAAAGGAAAAACTGAGCCTTGCGCCCTCAATATCACACTTTGCGCTTATCTCGGCAAAGCGCAGCTCACCGTTTTCGCCGCCAGCCGTGGCGGCACTCGTTTTAAGCGCAAAATCGTCAGTCATGTGCGACCAGCTGCACGCAATTTCACCTAACTCCCAAATGAAGCCTGCGTTGTTCGGCTCGGGCAGCAGCGAATAGCTGCGCTCGCCGACATCGAGCCTTATCTCAAGTCCATGCCCCTCGCCTAATTGCCGAAACGGCGGTTTGTACACGAGCATGTCGCCGCAGGTGGCGGAGACTATGCCGCTCTCGGTTAACATAACATTATAAACGCCATTTGAAATGACCGCACAGTTCGGGTTTTCAAAGTCGATATCCTCGCCCCGCTTTGCCCACTGCTGAGCGGTGAGTCGCTGCGGCTTTTCAAAGCCCGCCTCGCCGAGCTTCAAAACCGGCGCATTGACCGGCAGCTTCTCCTCAAGTAGACAGCGGTATGCGTGCATCTGCGGGTCTGCCATAAACCTGCGTGTGACGATGCCGTCAAGCAGACAGTTTGCGACAGAGAGCATGCTCATGCCCAAATGGTGCGCCATATAGCAGCGCACTGGCTCACCGTCGGCACTGCGGCAGCGTGACGGGGTGAAGTCGATGGCTTCTATAAAGCCGAAGCGCCCCTTTGCGCCCGCATCGTCCAGACGGCGTAGGTTGGATAGCGCCGCAAACGGCTCGATGTTCAGCGCAAGAAAGCTCGAATACGGCGAAATGACAAGCTCCCTGTCCTGCCAACGCTTGAGCGCAAGATGGGCGCAGCCGTGCGCCTTGTATCGGTAGTTTAGCGCCGGGTCAAGCGAGAAAAATGCACTTTCGGAAATGCCCCAGAGCTTGGAGTGGGTCTGTCGGTGCTTCTGCACGAACATGCAATATTTTGTCGTCTCATACATGAGACTGTCCCTCACCAGCGGCAAAAACAGCTCCGGCATGAGGTACTCGAACATCGTACCCGTCCAGCTCGCCATGCCCTGATACCCGGCGTACGAGCGCATGGCTCGTGACAGCCTGCGCCAGTGCGTTCTCGGGACATCGCCCTTGGCAACGGCAAGATAGCTCGTGAGCCGAGCTTCGCTTGCCATAAGGTCGTAGTAGCTCTCCGACGGTGCGGCCTTTTCAAGGTCGAGACCGATATAAAAAAGCTTGCGGTTTTGGTCAAACAGCACGGAGAAATCCATCGGCTGCATGAGCTTTTGCACACGCTCGGCAAGCTCCGTGCGGTTATACGCCATAAGCCCGTTTTTGAGCGTCAGCAGACAGGCATAGAGGTTGCCGCTGTCGACGGTGGAGATATACTTTGGCTCCAAACAGCGCAGCGTCCTCGTGTCGTACCAGTTGCTCAGATGCCCCAAAAATTTCGGCATTTTCTCAAGCGTCGTGAGCATTTTTTCGATAAGCTCAAATGCCCGGCCTGTCTTGTCGATGCCGAGATCAACGGCGCACAGAGCCGACACGAGCGCAAGGCCGATGTTCGTCGGTGAGGTGCGGTGCGCAAGCCCCACCGGCGGCTGCTCCTGATAATTATCCGGCGGCAGGAAGTTGTCCTCGGCGGTGCAGAACCTGTCAAAATACACCCAAATACTCTCGGCACACTCCAAAAGATACTCCTTTTTGCCCGCCGGAAGCTCCCTCACGGGCTTTGCCGGAAGCGTCAGCGCAAGCGCCGCCAAGGGTGCGACTATCCACAAAAGCCCGATCGTTTTTGCAAAAATACCGGTCGAGAAAATGACGAGCGCAAGACCCGCCACGGGTGCTGCCCACATATTGAGGTAATACGCACCAATACTGCTTTTTTTGCGTTCACTCTGAGCGGCGGTCTCCCATTCAAGCAGATTCTTGCGGCTTACGCCCATGCGCCAGAGCGAGACTATTGCGGCACTTAGGCATATCCACGCTTCATACGGCAGAAACCAAAGCCGCAGCACCGTTTGAATAAGCGCCGCCGAAACGCCCTTGAACAGCCTGCTGTGATATTTGACATGGCTGTCGGAGCTGCGGCTGGTTCCGAACTCCGTGAGCGCAATGAGAAGCCTTGCACCCAACGCGAGCAGCGCCGTCCATGCCGCAAGCACGAGTGCGTGGCCGGATAGCAGCAGCCCTAAGAATATCGCCGCAAAGCTAAAGGGCGCAACGAGACTGCGGCGCAGCGAATCGAAGAGCTTAAAGCGCTCGATGTCCGTCATTGCGCTGTCACGGCTGAATATCCAGCCTGCGTTCTGCCAGTCGCCCCGTGTCCAGCGGTGGCTGCGGCGGTAGTAGGCAACGGGGGTTGTGGGAAAGGAGTCCGTAAACTCCGTGTCGCTCATGTACCCGCCACGCAGGTACGCACCCTCCAGCGCATCGTGCGACAGGACGAGTCCGTCGGGGATGTGGGTATTAGAGCAGACATACAAGGCCTCGGCATCGATGATGCCCTTGCCCGAAAAGCCGCCTGCGTCAAACAGATCGGTGTACAGCTCGCCGCACAGCACCGAGTACGGCTCCGTGCCGCCGACACCTGCGAATATGCGTGAAAAATCCGTCTTTCCGACGGAGGAAAGCTCATAGTTCATGCGGGGGTGGATGATGCCGTGGCCGGAGACAACACAGCCGTTTTCACGGTCGAGCTTCGGTGCATTCAAAGGATGCGTTATCGCACCGATAAGCTCGCAGAGCGAATCCGGCGTGGGGTTCGTGTCGCTGTCGAGCGTCACGATATACCTTGCACCCGCAAGCGCTTCAGCGTTGCCGGCAGAGACTGTGAGCTCCGACTTTTTGCCGCAGAGCATTGCAGCAAGGGAGAGCACTGCGCCCCTTTTGCGCTCAAAGCCGCAGAAGCGATGGCGGCTCAAGTCCTCCGTCCTCGGACGGGTGAAAAGATAAAATCCGCCGCCGTATTTTTCGTTCAATTTGTTTACCGCACCTGCTGCGCTTTGGATAAGCGCAGCGTCACCGTCTACTACCGCACACGCAGCCTCGGGGAGGTCTGCCAGTATGCCGAACATGAGGTTTTTGCCGCAGCGGCGGTTGGCGAGATAAAACTCCTCGATGCGCCCGGCAAGCTTTTGCCCCGCCTCCTTGTCGGACAAAAGCGCCGAGATAACGCACACGGTCTTGGCATCGTCCGGCACGCCGTTTCTAAGCTCCAGCCTCGGCATCCGTCTTGGCGGCACGCAAAGCAGAATTACATAGTCCAAAAGATTTTTCGTAAGCTCCGATATTGGCAGAAGCAGCAGCACCGCCGCAATGACGCTGCGCGATAAAAATCCGCACAAAAGCGTCAAAAACAGCGTCAAAAGCACATTTGCCGTTATATACAGAGCGCCGCCGGGTGCTTTTTCATCCTTGCCCAAGGGCTTTGTAAACAGGTAGTACCCCACATGGCGGGCCTCGCCATCGGACTGCGAGCACAGCTTGATAAGGTGCTTTGCAAGGTAATGCTCCTCCATGGAGTTTGCCTTGGCAAGGCGGGACAGCCGCTCACGGTAATACGCACGGCTGAGATCGTCCATCTCGGGATAAACGCCAGCAGGATCAGACCTCAGAAGCTTTTCCGAGATATCCACGGACTCCAAAAGACACTGCATGTCAAGCCCACCGACCAAGCGCAGCGAGGTGAAAACGGCGGCAAAGCCGTCTGTCAGCTTTTCGGGGGTGTTCGTCGATAAAAGCTCACGGCAAAGCCCGGCAAGGCGCTCGATAAGCGCCGTGCGCAGCGCCGCAGGGAACAGGTACAGCTCCTTTCTCGGCAAAACGGAAACGCTCTGATACCCGTCTAAAAAAAGCCTGCACCGCTCCTCGGTCACCTTGCCGAGACCGGCATCAACGAGCGTGCGGCACATATCGAGCAGGATAACGCCGGCCTCCGAGCCTCGCAGGGACTTTTCCTGCGCAAACGCCGCTATAGCGCACTTTGCTTCACGCACGGCGATGTAGCGGTTATCCAAAAGCCACCGGCACGCATCGGGCACGCTCACCGCCGTGCCGAAGCGCTCGGAGACCTTTCCATAGGCTGCGTCTATATCATTCATGGCGGCACGGAGCTTTGAAACCGTCGCTTTTGCCGGCACGGGCCCGGCCTTGCGGCAGAGTCTTGCCGATTGCTCGGCAAGCGCAGAAAGCCTGTCATCTTCAATGTACCTACCCTGCATATTCATTAAAATGACCTCCGAAAACTACATTTTCATCATAAATGACAGTTTTGCCGCAAATACTCAAATATATTCCGCAAAACTGACAAGAAGTTTTACTTGACAGGCGGGGTGACGGAGAGTATAATCTGTAAAGTAAATTTCGTTTACAGGGAGGCGGACACCGTGGAAAACAGCAGAGTGATGCGTTCGATGCTGTTTGATTTTTACGGCGAGCTGCTCACGGACAAGCAGCGTGAGTATTTTGACCTCCATTATAATGAGGATCTGTCCTTGGCCGAGATCGCCGAGCAGAGCGGCATTTCCCGTCAGGGCGTGTGGGATATCATCCGCCGTGCCGAAGCCGCCATGACCGAGATCGAGGAGAAAACGGGACTGATAAAGCGCTTTACCGAGCGCACCGCCGCCCTCACAGAGATCCGCTCGCAGCTAAGTGAGCTTGAGAGCATCACGCAGGGCAGGGCGAGGGAGCTTGTCGGTAGCATTTCCGAAAAGCTCGGTCAATTAGATTAGGAGGCAACGCTATGGCATTTGAATCATTATCCGACAAGCTGTCCGCTGCCTTTAAGAAGCTCAGAGGCAAGGGCAGACTGACCGCCGCCGATGTCAAGGAGGCCATGAAGGAAGTGCGTATGGCACTTTTGGAGGCCGATGTCAGCTACAAGGTCGTCAAGGAGTTTACCAAGTCCGTTACCGAGCGAGCCTCGGGTGCAGATGTGCTTGAGGCGCTGTCTCCGGCGCAGATGGTCGTGAAGATAGTAAACGAAGAGCTCGTTAAGCTCATGGGCAGCGAAAATCAGCGGCTGACCATAGGCTCAAAGTCGCCCAGCGTAGTTATGCTGGTCGGACTTCAGGGCGCAGGCAAAACGACTAACGGCGCAAAGCTTGCGGCGTATATGCGCAAGCAGGGCAAGCGCCCGCTGCTTGCAGCGTGCGATATCTATCGCCCCGCTGCTATAAAGCAGCTTGAGACCGTCGGCAAGCAGCTTGATATCCCCGTGTTCCAGATGGGCACGACAAATCCCGTGGATATCGCAAAGGCAGCGGTCGAGCACGCCAAAAAGCACGGCAACGACCTTGTGTTTCTCGATACGGCAGGCCGCCTGCATATAGACGAGCAGCTCATGGACGAGCTGCGTAATATAAAAGAAGCAGTCGAACCGGCAGAAATTTTGCTCGTTGTCGACGCTATGACCGGCCAGGATGCCGTGAACGCCGCAAACGCCTTTGACGAGGCTCTCGGCGTGACGGGCGTTATGCTCACGAAGCTTGACGGCGACGCACGAGGCGGCGCAGCACTGTCTATAAAGGCCAGCACCGGCAAGCCCATCAAGTTTATCGGCGTAGGCGAAAAACTTGACCAGATAGAGCCATTTTATCCCGACCGTATGGCGTCGAGGATACTCGGCATGGGCGATGTCTTGACGCTTATCGAAAAGGCAGAGCAGAGCTTTGACGAGAAAAAGGCTTTGGAGATGGCGGAAAAGCTCAAGGCAAACCGCTTCTCGCTGTCCGATTACCTCGAACAGATGCGCTCACTGAAAGGCATGGGCGACTTAAACGACATTGCCGGTATGATCCCGGGCATTGACGCAAAGGCACTCAAGGGCGCAAAGGTCGATGAAAAGGGACTGAGCCACATCGAGGCCATCATCCTTGCGATGACGCAGGCCGAGCGGGACGACCCGTCGATACTCAACGCCAGCCGCAAAAAGCGTATCGCCGCAGGCAGCGGTACGAGCGTTGTCGAGATAAACAGACTGCTCAAGCAGTTTACCGCCATGCAGGGCATGATGAAGCAGCTTTCTGGCAAGAATATGAAGAAGCTGCAAAAGAAGCTCGGCGGCATGGGCGGAATGTCGGGGCTTGGCGGCTTCGGCGGATTTAAGCTTTGATTACCGACGCATGAGCGTTTGTAATATATAGAAAAAATATTTGGAGGTGAAAATAAATGGTAAAGATCAGACTTCGTAGAATGGGCGCAAAGAAGGCACCTTACTACCGCATCATCGTAGCTGATTCCCGCAGTCCCCGTGACGGTCGTTTCATCGAGGAACTCGGTACTTACGACCCCATGGCAGAGGGTGAGCAGAAGATCAAGGTCGACATGGAGCGTGCACAGTACTGGATCGCAAACGGCGCACAGCCTACCGAAACCGTACGCGGCCTGCTTAAGAAGGTCGAGGCCTAATAAGGAGAATCTACCGGCATGAAAGAACTATTGACCTATATCGTGCAGAATCTCGTCGATCATCCCGACGAGGTCTCTGTGACCGAGCGCGAAGCCGGCGGCGAGACCGTTTTTGAAGTGCGTGTCGCCGACGGTGATATGGGCAAGGTCATTGGCCGGCAGGGCAGGATCGTAAAAGAGATCCGTATACTCATGCGGGCTGTTGCCCAAAGAAAGGGCAAGAAGGTATCAGTCGATATAATGGACTGAGATTATAAAAAGGGCTACCCGTCGGTAGCCCTTTTAGACTATGCGAGGGATGAAAAATGGATAAAAAACAATTCATCGAAGCCGGGAAGGTAGTCAATACCCACGGCGTAAAGGGCGAGGTCAAGATACAGGTTTGGCTCGACAGCCCGGAGTTTTTGAAGAAATTCAAGACGGTGTATATAGATAACAAGGCGGTAAAGCTCATAAGCGGCAGAGTGCACAAGGGCTTTTTGATCGCCGTACTTGACGGTGTTGACGATGTCAATGCCGCAATGAGCCTTAAAAATAAGACGGTTTACATTGACCGCAAGGATGCAAAGCTCCCCAAGGGTGCATACTTTTTGCAGGACATTATCGGTGCATCCGTCGTCACCGAGGACGGCGAGAGCGTCGGCACGCTCGAGGATATCCTCGAAACGCCCGCTTCACAGATATATGTCGTCAAGGGAGAGACCGAGCATCTCATCCCGGCGGTGGACGAGTTCATCGTCAGGGTCGATGCCGAAAATGCGGTCGTGACCGTGAGACTGATAGAAGGAATGTAAGAAGTTATGTCAACCATGAGAATTGATATAATGACCCTGTTTCCCGACACAATGAACGCCGTTTTGCACGAGAGCATTTTGGGCAGAGCTGCCAAAAAGGGCATTATCGAGGTCAATTGCGTTCAAATCAGGGATTATACCGAGAATAAACAGTGCCAGGTCGACGATTACCCCTATGGCGGCGGCTGGGGCTGCGTGATGATGGCGCAGCCGTTAAAGTCCTGCCTCGATGATATTATGTCAACTGCAAAGGATCGTAAGAGTCGTGTCATCTATATGTCGCCGCAGGGCAAGCCCTACGACCAGCAGACGGCAAGACGCCTGCGTGACGACTACGACCACCTTGTCTTGGTGTGCGGCCACTATGAGGGTATCGATGAGCGCTTTATAGAGGAATGCGTCGATGAGGAGATATCCATCGGCGACTTTGTCCTCACCGGCGGCGAGATAGCCGCAATGGCGGTGGCGGACTCCGTATGCCGCCTTGTCCCGGGCGTGCTGTCCGATGAGGAATGCTTCACCGGCGAAAGCCACTGGGACGGCGTTTTGGAGTACCCGCAGTACACCCGCCCCGAGGTCTGGGAGGGCAGGGCAGTGCCCGAAGTCCTTTTGCAGGGCAACCATGCCGCCGTTGACGAGTGGCGGCGCAAAAAAAGCCTTGAGCGCACGATGGATAAGCGTCCGGATATGTTCGAGCGGCTTGAGCTGACGGACAAAAAGGACATTAAGCTTGTCGAGCAGATAAAAAAAGAGCGCAGCCGCATGAAGCTCACGCAGCCGATAAGCTGCCGTCCGGCGACTGAGAGCGATATAGACGGTATCATGCTCATCGTGCGGCAGGCGAGGAACTATCTCAAAAAGCACCGTGTCGACCAGTGGCAGGGCGAGTACCCCACGCAGGATATCTTTGCCGCCGATATTGCAAACGGCGAGTGCTATGCAGTGACCTACGGCGAGCACTTAGCGGGCTTTTTCTGCCTGACGGAAGCGCCCGAGAGCGGGTATGATAAGATAACCGACGGCAAATGGCAGGGCGAGGGCAAATACTGCACGCTGCACCGCATGGCGATAGAGGCGCAGTTTCGTGGAACGAGCCTCAGCGACATGCTGATAGACTTTGCCGACAATATGGCGAGAGCAAAGGGCGCCGAGTGCGTGCGCACCGATACCCACCGCAAAAATAAGGCCATGCAGAGGCTTTTGAAGCGCAAGGGCTATGTTTACAGAGGAAATGTGCTTGTCGATGAAGCCGGTCACGATCCGGCACGGCAGGCATTTGAGAAAAAGCTATGAGATTAACCGACATTAACGATATAAAATCGCTGCTTGCCTCCCACGGCTTCCGCTTTTCCAAGTCCATGGGGCAGAACTTCCTGACCGCCGCATGGGTGCCGGAGGACATCGCCGAGGCGGCGCAGCTTGACGAGAATACCGGCGTTTTGGAGGTCGGCCCGGGCATCGGCTGCCTAACAGAGCAGCTTGCAATGCGGGCCGGCAAGGTCGTCGCCGTGGAGCTTGACAATGCGCTCAGACCTGTTTTAAAGCAAACTCTTGCGGGAAAAGATAATGTTGAGATAATATTCGGCGATGTTTTGAAGCAGGATATAAAGGGACTTGTCACGGAGAAAATGCACGGTCTGCGCCCCGTTGTGTGCGCAAACCTGCCGTACAATGTCACAAGCCCGCTCATAACCGCATTTTTGGAGGCCGAGTGCTTTGACAGCGTGACGGTCATGATCCAGCGTGAGGTCGCAAAGCGCATATGCGCAAAGCCCGCCACGGCGGATTACGGCGCATTTACGGTGCTCGTAAATTGGTACGCCGAGCCGGAGCTGCTCTTTGATGTGCCGCCGAGCTGCTTTATCCCGCAGCCGAAGGTCACATCGAGCGTAATTAGGCTCAAAACACGCAGCGCACCGCCCGTCGAGGTCAAGGACAAGGCGCTGTTTTTCCGTGTCGTCCGTGCCGCATTCGGCATGCGCCGCAAGACGCTCACGAATGCGTTGAGCGCAAATTTCAACGAGCTTACTAAGGCCGATATCGAAAACCTGCTCACAGCCTGCGGCTTTGACTCGAAAATTCGGGGCGAGGTGTTGCCCATTGGTGATTTTGCTGCAATTTCGGATGCGATTTTTGACATTATCAACAAGCCGGAAGCATTGACGGCACAGCCGTAAAGTGTTAGTCTATTGATTGATAGTAATAGTGAATTTTAACCTGCATCAAACGGAGGTAAACAATTGATGAACCTGACAAACAATGTACACATTACAAAGTGGGTCGAGGAAATGGCCGCACTTTGCAAGCCCGAGAGCATCGTCTGGATAGACGGCTCGGAAGAGCAGCTTCAGCAGCTCCGCCACGAGGCGATGGGCACGGGTGAGCTTATAAAGCTCAACGAGGAAAAGCTCCCCGGTTGCTACCTGCACCGCTCGGACCCCAACGATGTCGCCCGTGTAGAGGATCGCACCTTCATCTGCTCACGCAGACAGGAGGACGCAGGCCCGACGAATAATTGGATGGACCCCAAGGAAATGTACGAAAAGCTCTACGGCATATATGACGGCTCGATGAAGGGACGCACGATGTATGTCATCCCGTACTCCATGGGCGTTGTCGGCTCTGACTTTGCAAAGTACGGCATCGAGCTTACAGACAGCATCTATGTCGTCGTGTCCATGGCTATCATGACCCGCATAGGCAAGACCGTTCTCGACGCTATCGGCGACAGCGCAGACTACATCAAGGGTCTGCACTCCAAGGCCGAGCTCGACCCCGAGAAGAGATACATCGTCCACTTCCCCGAGGACAACACCATCATGTCCGTAAACTCCGGCTACGGCGGCAATGTCCTGCTCGGCAAAAAGTGCTTTGCCCTGCGCATAGCCTCCACTCTCGGCCGTGACGAGGATTGGATGGCCGAGCACATGCTTATCCTCGGCGTTGAGAACCCGCAGGGCGAGGTCCGCTATGTCTGCGGCGCATTCCCGTCTGCCTGCGGCAAGACCAATCTTGCAATGCTCATCCCGCCCGAGGTTTACCGTGAAAAGGGCTGGAAGTGCTGGACTGTCGGCGATGATATCGCATGGCTGCGCATAGGCCCGGACGGCAGACTGTGGGCGGTAAACCCCGAAAACGGCTTCTTCGGCGTAGCCCCCGGCACGAGCGAAAAGTCTAACCCCAACGCACTTGCCGCCACCAAAAAGAACACCATCTTTACCAATGTTGTCCGCAACCTCGACGATAACACCGTCTGGTGGGAGGGCATGGACAAAAATCCCCCGAAGAACGCAGAAAACTGGAAGGGCGAGAAGTGGGACTGCACCGACGGCTCGAAGGGCGCACACCCCAACTCCCGCTTCACCGCACCGGCAATAAACTGCCCCTGTATCAGCCCCGAGTTTGAGAGCAAGACCGGCGTTCCCATCTCCGCCATCATTTTCGGCGGCCGCCGTGCAAAGACCGCTCCGCTGGTCTACCAGTCAAGAAACTGGGCTCACGGCGTGTTTGTCGGCAGCATCATGGCAAGCGAGACTACCGCAGCGGCTACCGGCAAGGTCGGCGTTGTGAGGCGTGACCCCATGGCAATGCGCCCGTTCTGCGGCTACAACATGGGCGACTACTGGCAACACTGGATCGACATGGGCAAGAAGCTTTCTAACCCCCCCAAGATCTTCAATGTCAACTGGTTCCGCACCGATGACGAGGGCAACTTCGAGTGGCCGGGCTTCGGCGATAACATGCGTGTTGTCGAGTGGATACTCGGCCGCTGCTTCGGCGAGGTCGGCGCAGTCGAGACCGAGCTCGGCTACGAGCCCAAGGCAGAGGATATAAACCTTGACGGCAGCGGCGTTTCCGAGGAAACAATCGAGGATCTTCTCAAGGTCGACAAGAGCCTGTGGCTCGACGAGTGCAAGGGCATCCGTGAGTACTACGCTCAGTTCGGCGACAAGCTCCCCAAGGAGCTTGCAAGCGAGATCGACGCTCTCGAGGAACGCCTCAAAAAGTAAGATCATATAATAAACGGCTACCCCCAATGCGGTTTAACACTGCGTTGGGGGTATTTTGACGACAAATTTGCCGTTTCGGAGAGCAAAGTATGCAAAATACACAAAACACTTGTAAAAGTTGCAACAAAACGCACTCGTTTTTGTATGCAAAATGCATTGAAAAAACAGCGGTTGAAATGGTAATCTAAATATAAGAAATGGTTAAACTGTTTGTATAAACTACCGGCTGTCGGATAGTACCGAGGCCGTTCAGAAAGGATTGGATAATATGAGCAAGAAGTTTGTTTACCAGTTTTCAGAGGGCAATGCAAAGATGCGTGAGCTGCTCGGCGGCAAGGGCGCAAATCTGGCTGAAATGACCAACATCGGCCTTCCCGTACCCCAGGGCTTCACCATCACCACCGAGGCCTGCACCCAGTACTACGAGGACGGCCGCCAGATAAATGACGAGATCATGGCCGAGATCATGGTCAATATCGAAAAGCTCGAGGAGATCACCGGCAAGAAATTCGGCGACCTTGAAAACCCCCTGCTCGTATCCGTCCGCTCCGGTGCCCGTGCATCGATGCCCGGCATGATGGACACTATCCTCAACCTCGGTCTTAACGAGGAAGTCGTGAATGTTATGGCTGCAAAGTCCAATAACCCCCGCTGGGCATGGGACTGCTACCGCCGCTTCATCCAGATGTACTCCGATGTCGTCATGGAAGTCGGCAAAAAGTATTTTGAGCAGCTCATCGACCGCATGAAGGAAGCCCGTGGCGTAACTCAGGATGTTGAGCTCACCGCAGACGACCTCAAGGAGCTGGCAGGCCAGTTCAAGGCAGAGTACAAGGAGAAGGTCGGCGAGGAGTTCCCGACTGACCCCAAGCAGCAGCTCATCGGCGCAGTCAAGGCCGTTTTCAGAAGCTGGGATAATCCCCGTGCAAATGTTTACCGCCGTGATAACGATATCCCCTACAGCTGGGGCACCGCTGTCAATGTCCAGATGATGGCATTCGGCAACATGGGCGACGACTGCGGCACCGGCGTTGCCTTTACCCGTGACCCCGCCACCGGTGAGAAGAAGCTCATGGGCGAGTTCCTCACCAACGCACAGGGCGAAGATGTCGTTGCAGGCGTCCGCACCCCGATGCCCATTGCACAGATGGCAGAGAAGTTCCCCGAGGCATTTGAGCAATTCACCAATGTCTGCAAGATCCTCGAAAACCATTACCGTGACATGCAGGACATGGAGTTCACCGTCGAAAACGGCAAGCTCTACATGCTCCAGACCCGCAACGGCAAGCGCACCGCTCAGGCTGCACTCAAGATCGCATGCGACCTCGTCGACGAGGGCATGATCTCCGAGAGCGAAGCCGTTGCCATGATAGATCCGAGAAACCTCGACACCCTGCTCCACCCGCAGTTTGACGCTGCCGCACTCAAGGCAGCCACTCCCATGGGCAAGGGCCTCGGTGCATCCCCCGGCGCTGCCTGCGGCAAGGTCGTTTTCACAGCCGAGGACGCAAAGGCTTGGAATGACAGAGGCGAAAAGGTCGTCCTCGTAAGACTTGAGACCTCCCCCGAGGATATCGAGGGCATGAAGGCCGCACAGGGCATCCTCACCGTCAGAGGCGGTATGACCAGCCATGCGGCAGTTGTCGCAAGAGGCATGGGCAAGTGCTGCGTCTCCGGCTGCGGCGATATCGTCATGGACGAGGCAAACAAGAAGTTTACCCTCGGCGGCAAGACCTACAATGAGGGCGACTTCATCTCCCTCGACGGCTCCACCGGCAACATCTATGACGGCGTCATTGCAACCGTCGATGCCTCCATCGCAGGCGAGTTCGGCCGCATCATGGCATGGGCTGATAAGTATCGCCGCCTGCAGGTCCGCACCAATGCCGACACTCCGCACGACGCACGCAAGGCTCGTGAGCTTGGCGCACAGGGCATCGGCCTTACCCGTACCGAGCATATGTTCTTTGACTCCGACCGTATCGCAGCGTTCCGTGAAATGATCTGCGCCGACACTCTTGAGGAGCGCATAGCCGCTCTTGCAAAGCTCCAGCCCATGCAGCAGGCAGACTTTGAGGGCATCTACGAGGCCATGGAGGGCAACCCCGTAACCATCCGCTTCCTCGATCCTCCTCTCCACGAGTTCGTTCCCACCGAGGAGGCCGACATTGAGGCTCTGGCAAAGGCACAGAACAAGTCCGTTGCACAGATCAAGGCGCTCATCGCATCCCTGCATGAGTTCAACCCCATGATGGGTCACCGTGGCTGCCGTCTGGCCGTGACCTATCCCGAGATCGCAGCAATGCAGACCCGTGCGGTCATCAATGCGGCAATAAATGTTCAGAAGAGACACCCCGAGTGGACTATGGTTCCCGAGATCATGATCCCGCTGGTAGGCGATGTCAAGGAGCTCAAGTATGTCAAGGATGTCGTCGTTAAGGAAGCCGATGCACTCATCGCAGCCTCCGGCATCGAGATGAAGTACCTTGTCGGCACTATGATCGAGATTCCCAGAGCGGCACTGACCGCCGACGAGATCGCAACCGAGGCAGAGTTCTTCTCCTTCGGCACGAACGACCTTACTCAGATGACCTTCGGCTTCAGCCGTGACGACGCAGGCAAGTTCCTCGGCGCATACTACGACAAGAAGATCTATGAGAACGACCCGTTTGCAAGACTTGACCAGAAGGGCGTAGGCAAGCTCGTTAAGATGGCATGCCAGCTCGGCAGACAGACCCGCCCCGACCTGCACCTGGGCATCTGCGGCGAACACGGCGGCGACCCCAGCTCCGTTGAGTTCTGCCACAAGGTCGGCCTCGACTATGTCTCCTGCAGCCCCTTCCGTGTCCCCATTGCCCGCCTCGCCGCCGCACAGGCAGCTATTAAGGAGCAGGCTGAAAAGTAATATAATAAGTGTTCGCAAATCAAAAAGCCAAGTCTTTCGACTTGGCTTTTTGATTTTATAATTCGGTTGCTTTTCTTATTTCGGCAATCGTTGTGTCATTTTCTCTTGCAAGTTTTGCGAGGTCGTCATACTCGGGCTTGCTGCGCTTAACGCCGTAGCCTTCGGCTTTTTTTATGCGAACAGCGCCATATTCGGTTTGGACGGTGTCGATGCTGCGGGTGAGGTTATATCTGTTGCACACATATTCACGCACGCCGAGGGTGGTCGTGTGCTTAAAAATGCAGCGCAGCATCTCGTCACGCTTGTCGGCACGGCACATGCAGGTGAGCATCACGCCCGGACGGCTCTTTTTCATACCGATGCTCATAAAATATACATCCAGAGCACCGAGCCTGAACAGCTCCTCCATCGTAAAGCCGAGCTCCTCGGGGGTCATGTCGTCCAGATTACACACAAGCTCAATTATCCGCTCTTTTTGCTCATCCGTCTCACCGAGCAGTACACGCACCACATTTGCAGTCTCAAAATTCTTTTTACCAGTGCCGCAGCCGGCACGCTCGACCCTGAGCACCGGCATCGGAACAAAAGCCTCGGCAAAGTGCTTGAGCAGCGCAGCGCCCGTCGGGGTGCACAGCTCGGACTTTATCTGCCCCGAATATATCGGCACGCCACGCAAAATCAGCTCCGTAGCCGGGGCTGGAACGGGCAGCACACCGTGCGCACACTTTACAAAGCCCGAGCCGACATTAACAGGCGATGCCAGCACCTTATCGGGCGCAAGCTCGTGCATAAGCTCGCACACGCTCAGGACATCAGCCAGCGCATCAAGCGAGCCAACCTCATGAAAATGGATGTTTTCTATCGGATGACCATGAACCCTGCTTTCTGCCTCTGCGATATGAGTATATACTGCTTTTGCATTATCTTTCACATCATCGGCAAGCGGCACGGTGTCAATAAACTCCGTTATCTCGGCAACGCTCGTGTGATGATGGTGGTGCCGCTCGGGCTCACCCTCCTCGTCACCGTTTATGAGAACCGTCACATGCGTTCCCATGACTCCGCACTTTCTGTCGGGCTTTGCCGAGAGCACCGCCTTGCCGCCGAGAGCGTCGTTCATGCGGGCAATGAAACCGTCACGGTCGGGGTGCAGCTCAAGCAGTGCCGCCGTGAGCATATCTCCGGCACAGCCCATGGCACAATCTATGTACAGGGTTTTCATTTGCGTTCTTGCCTCGCTTTCTGGTCAAGTTTTATAGCGGCAAAATACTTGGACAGCTCCGCATTTATCGCTTCAAATTCGGCTTGCGCCCTCGGTTGCTGCTTTTCGGTGAATTGCAGCAGAGCGCCGCCGTCTCGCAGACGGACACGGAAGTCGGTGAAGCCGAGAGAGAACAGATAACTTTCGCTCTGCTCGACTGCCGCAAGCTTTTCGGCGGTTATTTTTTCGCCGGTCGGGACACGGGTTGCAAGGCAGGCGTAGGCGGGCTTATCCCATGTAAACAGCCCAGCCTCGTGCGAGAGCCTGCGAAGCTCGGCCTTCGTTATCCCGCACATGCGCAGCGGGGAGAGAATGTTCTCCTCGGTAAGCACCTTCATGCCCGGACGGTCGCCGCCGTCGTCACTTGCGTTCGTGCCGTCGATTATCGTGTCATAGCCGTCGGCACTTGCCGCTTTGCGGATAGCACCCATGATGCACTTTTTGCAGTAATAGCAGCGGTTTGAAGGGTTGTCCGTTACCTCGTCAAGCTGCAAAACATCAACGCTTATCTCCCGCAGCATTACACCGAGTTCGGCTGCGAGCTTCCTTGCATCCTCGTGCTCAAACTCCGGCTGGAACTGCGATTTGACATAGTACGGCTGCACATCAGCACCGCTTTCCTTTGCAGCGTACAGCAGGTATGACGAGTCTGCACCGCCGGAAAAGGCAAGCGCAATTTTGTTGTGTTCGGTGAAAAATTCGTTCAGTTTCATGTCAGTCAAGGTGATTTATCATGCTGGCGAGGTAGCCTGCGCCGAAACCGTTATCAATGTTGACGACCGACATGCCGCTTGCGCAGGAGTTGAGCATGCTCAGCAGTGCCGCAACGCCGCCGAACGATGCACCGTAGCCAACGCTTGTGGGGACGGCGATGACAGGGCAGTCGGCAAGTCCACCGATGACCGACGGCAGCGCACCCTCCATGCCCGCAACGGCGATGATGACCCGGGCGCTCATGACGGTGTCCATGTTCGCAAGCAGCCTGTGAATGCCCGAAACGCCCACATCGTACAGACGCAGGACATCGTTGCCCAGTACCTCGGCGGTCATGGCGGCCTCCTCGGCGACGGGAATATCGCTCGTGCCGCCGGTGGCGATGACAATGCGCCCCTTGCCGTTTGGCTCGGGCAGACCGCCGATTATGCCGATGCGTGCCATGCTGTTGTAGTTGAGCGGCAGCTCGGATCTTATATACTCTGCCGCTTCTTCGGTCAGGCGTGTTATGAGCACGGTCTGCTGCTTGTTCTTGAGCATCGCTTTAGCGATGCCGAGGATATGCTCCTTGGCCTTGCCCTCACCGTATATCACCTCGGGCACACCTTGGCGTATGCCACGGTGGAAGTCCACCTTAGCGTAGTTGCCGATCTCCTGAAACGGCTGCATTTTAAGCTTAAGCGCCGCATCGTCGGGACTCACGCTCCCGTCGGCGACATGGTTTAAAAGCTCTGTAAGTTCGTGTTTATCCATTTGCTTCACCATCAGTCACATGTGATTTGCTTACATTGTATAATAGCACAACCTTTTGCCGCCTGCAATGTCATTGTGCACTACAGGCAGCGTCATCATTATGTTGAAGTGCATGGAATGATGTGGTATGATGAAGAAAAAGCGCATGAGGGAAATAGAAGCGTGGGTGAGATATAGTATGAACGATGATAAAATACTTCTTCCTGAAATCAAATGGATGGGACTGTTCTCAAATTTCTGCGGTGCAATGCTTTTTTTGTTTGAATCGGATTTTCTACGAAAACCAATGGACGATCTCTTGGTATTGCTTACGCTGGGCGCTTGGATTTACATTTTCCTGTTTAGTGCATTACGGCTTAAAGTTTCGTATGATGGACTGGATGTTTGCCTTTGGCGATTTACGATAAGAAAAGTTCCTGTAGAAAAAATATCACGAATTGAGGTTGTTGATATGACCGACTATTCTACGGTACTTTTTGAGTTGGGGAAATGTCCTAAGTTCAGAAGATATAAACTCCTTGACAGCTTAGGTGTCTTTTATTTCCTAAATCATCCTTTTCGACTGATTGGGTACATTCCGCCCGAGAACAAGAAAGAGGAGGTGCTGACGCTCCTTAAAACCTTGTTTCCGGCAAAAGTCGCAGTCGGCGAGTGAAACGTAGAATTATATCTAGAGCAGATAGGCACAGTGCTATCTGCTCTTTTTTCACCCTCGGCGTATGTTTTTGCACAGGCTGGCATATATTAGCTGCAAAACGGTACGGAGGGTGCAATATGAAATGCAATTGGAAAAAGCTTGCGCTGGCGGTGGCGATACCGCTTGCAGTTGGCGGTCTGTCGGCACTTTTGACGATGGACAACATGGTGATGTTCGACGCTGTCAAAAAGCCGCCGCTATCCCCGCCCAAGTGGCTGTTTCCTGCTGCATGGACGGTGCTGTATATTCTCATGGGCATTGCGTCCTACCTCGTCTGCACCGCCGATGCGCCGTTGGGCAGGAAGCGTTCGGCGCTCGTCGTCTACGCAGTTTCGCTCGTATTTAACTTCCTGTGGAGCATCATTTTCTTTAACCTCGACAACTACCTGCTCGCCTTCATATGGCTGTGCGCACTGTGGCTGCTCATCGTTATCGCAACGGTGCAGTTTTTCGGCATACGCAGGACGGCGGGCCGACTCATGCTGCCGTATATCCTATGGGTGAGCTTCGCCGGTTACCTCAATTATGGGATATATCTGCTAAATTGAAGTTGTAAAAACCAAAAGAAGATGGTAATATCAAGGCATAAACATAAAGAAGGTGCGATATGAGCAGATTTGACCGTGAATACCTCGAATTGCTGGCGGAAAAGTACCCCGATGAGGCGTCAGTGTGCTCGGAGATCATAAAGCTTCGGGCGATAATGGCGCTGCCGATGGGCACGGAGCATTTTATCAGCGACCTGCACGGTGAGTACGGCGCAGTGCGGCATATCCTCAACAACTGCTCCGGCGTTATCCTCGAAAAGGTGCGCAGGCTGTTTGAAACCGAGATAGGCGAGGAGGCCTGCCGCAGCCTGTGCACGCTGATATATTACCCGCAGGAAAAGCTCAGCGCCATGCGTGAAAAGGGTGAGCTTACCGACACAAAGCTGCGTGACTACCTCAAAATGCTGCGCACGCTTGCCGAGACGCTTTCGAGCAAATATACCCGCAACTATGTGCGCAGACAGATGCCCGAAAAGTGGAGCATGGTGCTCGACGAGCTGCTGCACATGCAGCGTGACGAGTATTCAAATCAGGTGCGCTATCACGAGGTGCTGCTGGAGTCGATAGTCTCGACCGGCGCTGCCGACGAGGTGATAGCTGCGCTTGCCGATATCATAAAGCGGCTTGCCGTTGACAAGCTGCACATAGTCGGAGATATCTTCGACCGAGGCCCCGAGCCTGCACGGCTTTTGGATGCCCTGATGGAGCATCCGAATATCGATATCCAGTGGGGCAACCACGATATACTATGGCTCGGTGCGGCTGCGGGAAGTCCGGCCTGCATATTCACCGTTTTGCGCATCGCCGTTACATATGACAACATGGATCTTATCGGCCGCCGCTACGGTATATCGCTGCGTCCGCTCATGGCCTTTGCGCAGAAATACTACGGCGCATCGGACAAGGAAACGCTCAAGCTTGCACTGCACACCTTGGGCTTCAAGCTCGAGGGCAGAATCATTAAGCGCCACCCGGGCTACGGCATGAACTCACGGCTCATGCTTGACAGGGTCGATTTTGGCAGCAACACCGTTGTTCTCGATGACGGCGTTTACCCCTTGAACACCGACAAGTGGCCGACAATCGACAGGGACGATCCCTATAGCCTAAGCGCCGACGAGCAGGCGCTTATAGACGAATATGTAATTGCTTTCCGTGAAAGCCGCCCGCTGCGGCGCCACATGGATTTTGTCTACCGCTGCGGCAGTACATATCTTTGCTGCAACGGTAATCTCCTGTATCACGGTTGCATCCCCATGACCGCCGACGGCGAGTTTGCCCGGGTGCGGCACGGCGGCAGATGGTATGCCGGTAAGGAGCTTTTGGACTATGCCGACACGGTGGTCAAAAGCGCATGGGCAAAGCATGACGAGTCGGCGCTCGACATGATGTGGTACCTCTGGTGCGGCAACGACAGCCCGTTTTCCGGCAGGGTGTTCCACACCTTTGAGCGTGCCGTCGTCGATGATAAAAGCACATGGACAGAGCCGAAAAACCCATACTTCAGCTTTTGGGAGGACGAGCGGGCGGTGCGCATGATACTCACCGAGTTTGGCCTTGACCCCGAAAACGGGCATATCATAAACGGCCACACGCCGGTCAAGGCAGGCAAGGGCGAAAGCCCTGTCAAAGCCGGTGGCAAGCTGTTTATCATTGACGGCGGCTTCTGCGAGGCGTACCAGAAAACGACCGGCATAGCGGGCTATACACTCGTTTACAACTCTCACGGCCTTAAGATAAAGGCACACAGACCCTTTGAGGGCATCGCCAAGGCAATTGACGAGAATGCCGATATCGAGTCCGAGGCCGAGCAGGTCGAGCGCTTTCCCCGCCGCCGGTATATCTCCGACTGCGACGACGGCGTACGACTGCGCAAGCGCATCGAGGCACTCGAGGCACTGCTTGAGGCATATCGCTCGGGTGAGCTTCAATAGCTTGCACTTTTCGCAGCCATGTGTTAAAATGCGCAGTAGTGGAATCAGAAAATTAGCAATTTCCAAATAAACGGAAAGAGGTATATGCTATGAAATCATGTAAGATACTCATAGTATCGCTGGCAGCGGTATTATGCGTGTTCCTTTCGGCTTGCAGCTGCACAAATCAGGAAGCCGACCATATAAAGGAGCCTATTCCCACGGCCACCGCAACGGTAGAGCCCACAATCGAGCCGACCGAGACCCCTGCACCTGCAAAGACCAACCCCGGCTCCGGCACGACCAAGAAGCCAAGCAGCGGCACCTCAACCAAGGATAACACCGGCAGCAGCTCTGGAAGCAATGTAAATATTACAACTCCCACTCCGGTGACCCCCAATGTAGATGTGCCTGAAAACACGCCTACACCCCCGAGAAAATCCTCATCGAGCAACCTCAGGGTTGACTGATAATAGCCCCACAACCGGCGTTGTGGGGCTTTCTATACATATTAGTATTAAAAGTATGTGAAATTGCACAAGTTTGCAATTGACGAAAATGCTGATTTTGGTATATAATAAGTCGTGAGACTTGACAAGTTGTATAAATCTGAACTAGATGTATAGATAACGACCGAGGGACAGCAAATGGGTATAAAGGCATTGAACAGAAAGCTCTATAAGGAGTACGGCGGCAGGGTGACGGCATCGCTTGAGGATAACTGCATCGTGCTGCGTGGCTCTTTGGATAGATGGGAGGATGTCGTTGCGGCAGGCCTGATGTGCGCAAAGCCGCACTCAAAGTGCCATGTCGTGAACGATATCGTCTTTACCGGAGCTGAGGAGATACCCATGCGTATGCCTGAGCTAAAGGATACGGCGCTTGACGGAGACAGACCCGATGTGCTCATCATCGGCGGCGGCATTTCCGGCTGCTCGATAGCAAGGGAGCTTACGAGATACAAGCTCAATGTGCTGCTGCTTGAAAAGGAAGCGGACCTTGCACTCGGTGCTTCCGGCCGCAATGACGGTGAGGTGCACCCGGGCATCGACCTGTCCCGGGGCTCGCTGAAGCATAAATATATCCGCCGTGCAAACAGGATGTACGACAGAGTGTGCTCAGAGCTTGATGTTCCCTTCAAGCGCACGGGGCAGTATGCCTGCTTCGGCAAAAAAAGCTGGCTTGTTCCCGTGTGGCTGTACGCCATGTGGCGAAGATTCTATGACGGCATTGAGGATACCCGCATAATCATGGGCGATAAGCTGCGTGAAAAAGAGCCGGAGATAAACGAGAATATCGCCTTTGCGCTGTCCAATCCCTCGTCCGGCAGCGTGAGTCCGTATAATCTAGTCATCGCCTATGCCGAGAATGCGGTGCACAACGGCGCAAGAGTGTCGCTCAACACCGCAGTCACCGGCATGCAGGTCGAAAACGGCAGGATAGTGTCCGTTAAGACGAACAGGGGAACGATATGCCCCAAGCTCGTCATAAACTGCGCAGGCGTATTCTCCGACGAGGTCGCACGCATGGCAGGCGACAGATTTTTCTCGATACACCCGAGGAGAGGAACAAACTCCATATTAGATAAGAAAACCGGTAAGCGCTTTAGCGCAATTGCCTCCGTTGTGGGGGCCAGCACCCCCGGTAAGACACACACCAAGGGCGGCGGCATACTGCACACGGTGCATGATAATCTGCTCGTCGGCCCGGACGCTGTCGAGACATATGAACGGGAGAACACCGCAACGAACGCCGACAGCATCGAGCGTGTGTTTGCAAAGCAGAAGATAACCATGCCCGAGCTTTCCGAGCGGGATATAATCACATACTTCACCGGCGTTCGCGCGCCCACATACGAGGAGGATTTCATCATCGAGTGGGGCAGAAAAACGAAGAACATCTACCATGTCGCCGGCATCCAGTCCCCGGGACTGACCACCGCACCCGCCGTTGCCGAAGATGTGGCGCTTGAGGCTGCAAAGTGGCTCGAGGCCGAGGAGAATGAGGCATTTGACCCCATTCGCCATGCCCCGCCGCACCTAGCCGCAATGAGCGATGCCGAGCGGGCAGAGCTTATTGCAAAGAACCCCGACTACGGCATCATCATATGCCGCTGCGAGGAGGTCAGCCGTGGTGAGATACTAGACGCTCTAAACTCGCCAATCTGCGTGCCGACCGTTGACGGCATCAAAAAGCGCCTGCGCCCCGGCATGGGTCGCTGCCAAGGCGGCTTCTGCTCGCCGTTGGTGACGAAAATCATTGCCGAATATTTAGGCGTTCCGCTTACCGAGGTCAGAAAGAGCTCTGCAAGCTCCCCGATAGTATTCGGAAGCAGAAAGGGGGAGACGGCAGATGTTTGATTACGATGTTACCGTTATAGGCGGCGGCCCTGCCGGACTTGCCGCTGCAATATCCGCTTGCGATAACGGCGCAAAAACGCTTGTTATCGAGCGTGAGGAGCGCCTTGGCGGCATGCTCAAGCAGTGCATACACGACGGCTTCGGCTTAAGCCGCTTCGGTGAAAGACTCGCCGGCCCCGAGTATGTCGAGCGCTTCATGGAAACGCTGTACGAAAAGGATGTAGATGTCTGCCTGCGTACCTTTGTCACGAGGGTCGAAAAGCTTGACGAGGGCTTCTGCGTCGTCGTTGTCAGCAGCGAGGGACTTAGAAAGATACATACAAAAACCTTGGTGCTCGCCACCGGCTGCCGTGAGCGCAGTGCAAAGCAGGTATTCATCCACGGCACACGCCCGGCAGGCGTGTTCACCGCCGGAACGGCGCAGCATTTTACAAACAGGCTGGGCGTTCTGCCCACAAAGCGCTGCGTCATCTTGGGTTCGGGCGATATCGGACTTATCATGGCTCGCAGGCTCACACTTGAGGGGGCGGAGGTTCTGGGCGTTTATGAAATTAACCCCACGCCATCGGGTCTGACCCGCAACATCCACCAATGCCTGCACGATTACGACATTCCGCTGCATCTGAGCCACACCGTTACACGGGTGTTCGGCGCCGACAGACTGGAAGCGGTCGAGATAACCGAAGTCGACGAAAATCTAAAGCCTGTTAAGGGCACCGAGCAGCGTGTCGAGTGCGATGCGCTCATCGTCTCGGTAGGTCTTATTCCCGAAAACGAGCTTGCCGAGAGCATCGGCGTTACGCTCGATTGGCACACGAAAGGCCCCGTCTGCGACGGACAGCTCATGACCAATGTCCCGGGCGTTTTTTCCTGCGGCAATGCCTTGCATGTAAACGACCTTGTCGACTTTGTCTCCGCCTCCGGCGAGGAAGCGGGCAAGAATGCGGCTCTGTTTGCAAAAAAGGCGCAGCATAGGGTGGATATCCGCATCGGAAACGAGTTTTTGTACCTCGTGCCGCAGCAGCTCGACCTCGACTCGGATAACTCAAAGGTCACTTTCTACTTCCGCTCGAAAAAGGTTATGGGCAAGAGCACGCTCCGCCTCAAGGTAAACGGCGTTGAGGTCTGGAAGCGCCGCTACCCCTTCCTCAGACCGCCCGAGATGCAGCAGGTTGTGCTGGATATGAACAAATTCGGACTGTCGGCCACCTCCGATGTCTGCTTTGAGATAGAGGGCGAGCAATGAAAGAATTTAATTGTATAGGCTGCCCCCGTGGCTGCCTGCTCCGTGTTGAGGAGGAAAACGGGGAGTTTACCGTTACCGGCAACAGCTGTGATAACGGCAGGAAGTTTGCAATTTCCGAGATGACCGAGCCCAAGCGCACCATCTGCTCCACGGTCAGGACCGTGTTTGCGGATGTGCCGGTTTTGCCGGTCAAGGTGTCGGCGGATATCCCGAAGGACAGGATATTCGATGTCATGCGTGAGATAAACTCCGTTGTGCTCACGCAGCGTATATCCGGCGGCGACACGGTGATCGAGAATGTTCTCGGTCTGGGTGTCGATGTAATATCAACGAGCAATGTATTAAACGAAAATATACACATAAAAACGGAGGAGAGAGCTAATGGATAGGCCGCTGATACTTACATACGATGTCGGAACCCAGAGCGCAAGAGCCATCCTTGTTGACAAGCAGGGAAGCATCGTCGATAAGGTTCAGATGAAATATACGGAGCCTTATATCAGACCCCAGCCCGGTTGGGCAGAGCAGAAAACGGACTTTTACTTTGCGCACATGTGCGCCGCAAGCAGGGTGCTCATGGAGCGCAATAAGGACAAGGTCGGCGATATAATCGCCGTTGCCGTCACCGTCATCCGTGACACGCTGGTGTTCCTTGACGAGAACAACCGTCCCACCCGTGATATCATCCACTGGCTGGACGCAAGAAAGTGCGAGTTTGACGATCCGTTCCCGTGGTGGAAGAAGATCGCCTTCAAGCTCATCGGCATGGACAAGGGCACGAAGATCGCCTACCGCACCTCAAAGGTCAACTGGGTGCGCCTGAATCAGCCCGATGTGTGGGAAAAGACCAAGAAGATAGTTTGCTTACCTGCGTATCTCAATTTCAGAATGACCGGCCGCCTTGCCGACAGCCCCGCAAACACCATCGCACACATCCCCATGGACTACAAAAAGAAAACATGGATGACCGAAAACGACCTCACCCGCTGCATGTACGATGTTCCGCAGGAAAAGCTGTATGAGCTTGTACCCTCGGGCGATGTCATCGGTTATATCACCAAGGAAGCCGCCGAGCTTTCCGGCGCACCGGAGGGACTGCCGCTCATCGCAACGGGCGCAGATAAAGCCTGCGAGACGCTCGGCCTTTCTGTTGCAAGCCCCGAAAAGGCTTCGATCTCCTTCGGCACGAGCTCGACTATAGAGATGTACTCGGAAAACTACTTTGAGCCGCAGCAGTTCCTGCCCTCGTACCCCTCGGTCATCAACAAGGCGTGGAATCCCGAAATTCAGGTGTTCCGTGGCTTCTGGATGCTCAGCTGGTTCATAAAAGAGTTTGCCGACAAGGACAAGGCCGAGGCTCAGGAAATGGGCATATCCCCCGAGGAGCTTTTAAACCGCCGTGCCGCCGAAGTCCCCGCAGGCTGCAACGGTCTGATGCTCCAGCCGTACTGGACGCCCGATGTTTTAAAGCCCGACTCCTACGGCGCTATCATCGGCTTTTCCGATTACCACACGAAGTATCACATCTACCGCGCCATCATCGAGGGCATCTGCCTTGAGCTTTACATGTCCATGAAGGCCATGGAGCGCCGCGGCAAAAAGCACATCGAGGAGATCTTCGTCGGCGGCGGCGGCTCAAAGAGCGACCTTGCCTGTCAGATCCTTGCCGACACCTTCGGCATGCCGGTAAAGCGCATCCATACGCACGAGGCCTGCTCCGTCGGCGCTGCTATGGTCGCATTTGTCGCAAAGGGTGAGTTTACCGGCTACGACGAAGCGATAAAGAGCATGGTGCACGAAAAGGATGTTTTTACGCCCATCCCCGAGCATCATGAGGTATACATGAACATATACAACAAGGTATACCGCAAGATATATAAGAATGTAAGACCGCTTTATGCAACGATGAACAACCTCAAGGAAAGGAACATGCTTTAATGAGTCACAAACCATATGAGGGCTTTGAACCCAAGTGGGTCAACACCCCCGCACCCGCTGACAGCTACCGCTCCATCTTCCGCTGGGGCGACCCCGAGTTTTTTAAATACCCCAAGGAATCGCTGTACAAGATGATGAAGGAAGTCTTCAAGCTCACCGATGACGACTTCAGGGAGTACACCGACGATATCGGCTTTGACAAGGTCGATCTTTCCGACCATCCCGTGAAGCTTGCGCAGGAGCACATTGACGCTCTGCGTGAGATAGTCGGCGACGAGGGCATCTCCATCTCCGATTACGACAGACTGTCCGTTGCATACGGCTTCACGGCCTACGACATTCTGCGCCTGCGCCATAAGGTCATCGACTCCGTTCCCGATGTTGTCCTTTATCCCGACACCACCGAGCAGGTCGAGAAGATAGTCGCATACTCGACTGAGCACGACATTCCCCTGTATGTCTACGGCGGCGGCAGCTCCGTCACCCGTGGTGTTGAGCCTGTCAAGGGCGGCATTTCGCTCGATATGCGCAGAAGATTCAATAAGGTCATTTCCTTTAATGAGATAGACCAGACCATCACCGTTCAGGCCGGTATGTCCGGCCCCGATCTTGAAAAGACCCTGCAAAACGCCCCCGAGCTTTTCGGCGCAAAGCGTCAGTACACCTGCGGCCATTTTCCGCAGTCGTTTGAGTACTCCTCCGTCGGCGGCTGGACGGTCACGAGGGGCGCAGGTCAGAACAGTACCTACTACGGCTGCATTGCCGATATCGTGCTGTCGCAGAAGTACGCCACCCCCATCGGCACTATCCAGACCAGCCACTACAGCCGTGAGGCCTGCGGCCCCGACCTCAATCAGATAATGATGGGCTCGGAGGGTACCTTCGGCGTTCTGACCGAGGTCACCTTGAAGGTGTTCCGCTGGATGCCCGAGAATCGCAAGCGCTTCTCTTACATATTCAAAACATGGGACGAGGCAATGAAGGCCGCCCGTGAGATGATGCAGCATGAATGCGGCTACTCGTCTGTTTTCCGCCTGTCCGATCAGGAGGAGACGAGCATGATGCTCAGACTGTACAATGTTGACGACACACCGCTGTACCCCATTCTCGACAAGCTCGGCTACAAGGATATGGAGCGCTGCCTGTTCCTCGGCTTCACTGACGGCGAAAAGGGCTACTCCAAGAATGTCGCAAAGAATATCCGCAAGATCGCTCTCAAGCACGGCGGCCTTCCGCTGACCGGCTATGTAACGAAGAGCTGGGAAAAGGGACGCTTTAACGACCCGTACCTGCGTGATACGCTCATGGACTTCGGCATCACCACCGATACCTTGGAGTGCACCGTAAACTGGTCTAACATGGAGCAAGTGCACCTTGATGTACGCAAGGTCTGCCATGCGCTGCCGAACACCGTCGTCACGACCCATATGTCCCACTGCTACCCGCAGGGCGCAAACCTGTACTTCATTTTCCTTACCAAGATGCAGGACGAGAAGGCCTTCAAGGCATATCACACCACAATCCTCGACGCTATCCAGCGCTCGGGCGCATCGATAAGCCATCACCACGGCATCGGCAAGATGTTCGCCCCGTGGCTCGAGGGCTATATCGGCGAGAAGGAATACGGCGTGTTCAAGGTGCTGAAAAACTACTTTGACCCGAAGTACAACATGAACCCCGGCGGCACGATCGGCCTTGATCTGCTGCCCGAGGAGAAGAAGTTTGACCGTGATTACACCGATTATCTCGCACAGGACAAATTCGATTAATACTAATTGCGAACAAAACCGGCCCTTTTAAGCCGGTTTTGCTTCGTTTTATATAGAAACAGGTTATTATTTATTGTTTCGTAGAACAATGTGCAAAAATTGCGCTATTTTTGTGCGATTTGATGGAAATGTTCTAGTTGCCCGAAAAAGCCGTTGATTTTTGTGTTAATTTGGTGTTAAATAATACTGTTGTGACGGGTATATACATCACAATGCAAAACCGATATCGGAGATATACTATGGATAAGTACATTTATGTGCTGTGCGCTGTCGGAGGGCTTGCCTTCGGCACCTTGGGAGCTTTTCTCACGGCGACCGTCAGCCGCCGCAGCCTGAAAACTAAATCGGACAGTATGGTCTCCGTCATGGGAACGAATATGCTGAGAATGCTTATCGATGTGGCGTTTTTAGTCTGCGCATTTTTGATATGCAGAAGCTTTGAGCTGCCGCTCGTCGTCACCCTGATATCGGTCGCACTCGGGCTTACGGTGTTCGGGATGCTGTTTCTTAGGAGCATCGTAAAAAAGCTGAGCGAAAACAATGAATCCGAATCGGACGGAGGTGAGTGATCTTGTCAGAGATTTGGAGCGAATATCTGGCACCGACAAAGACAATATACAGCATGTGGATAATCATGGCGGTAATTGTGCTGTTCGCGTTTATCTGCACACGAAATGTTAAGGAGCGACCCGGCCCTCTGCAAAATGTTGCGGAGCTTGCGGTCAGCTCACTGCTGGGCTTCTTCGGCGGCGTTTTGGGTGAGAAAAAGACAAGGCAGTATTTCCCCATACTTGCTACTTTCTTTATCCTTATCATCGTCTGCAACTACTGCGGACTGCTGCCCGGAGCGGGACACATCTTTACCGTGCCTACCTCGGTGCTTGCAATAACGGCGGCACTTGCGGTCATCTCGTTTGTACTTATCCAGTCGCAGGGTATCAAAAAGCACGGTCTGGGCGGTTATCTTTTGACCTTCTTTAAGCCTGTTGCGGTACTTTTCCCGATCATGATACTTGAGCAGATAACAAGGCCGGTATCCATGGCACTGCGACTTTACGGCAACATTTACGGCGAGGAGCTTGCGACGGACACGCTGTTCGGCCTGTTCCCGATAGGTCTGCCGCTGGTAATGAATGTCCTGAGCCTTTTGTTCTGCTTTATACAGGCAATGGTGTTCACCATGCTGCTTGCCGTGTTCCTCAACGAGGCGACAGAGGACGAAGAATAATATTGTATACACAAATTTAGGAGGAAAAATAAATGAGTATAGCACAGGGTCTTATAGCTATCGGCGTTGCACTTGCGATCGGTCTGAGCACCATCGGCGTCGGTATCGGCCAGGGTCTTGCAGCTGCAAAGGCACTTGAGGGTATGGCTCGCCAGCCCGAGATGAAGAGCCAGCTTCAGGGCGTTATGATTCTTGCAATGGGCTTTATGGAAGCACTTGCTATCTACGGTCTGGTCATCGCATTCATGCTCATAGCAAAGATTTAAATTAGTCTCTGAAGGGAGGAGATCTGATTGCTCGATTTAGCCGGATTGCAAATCAGCACAGCAGAATTTCTGTGGACTATTATCAGCTTCTTCCTGTTTATGTTCCTGTTGAAAAAGGTGCTTTACGAGCCGATACTCAAGGTAATGGACACTCGTGCCGAGCACATCAAGGCAGGCCTTGAGGAGGGCAGAAATGCCCAAAAGGCGCTTGAGGAGAGCAAAGCCAAATTAGCCGATGAGCTCACCGAGAAAAACGGTGAGGCACGGCAGCTCGTTTCCGATGCACGCACCGAGGCTGAGAAGGCCAAGGGCGAGGTCTTGACCACCGCACATGCCGAAGCCGAACAGCTTCACAAGCAGGTGCGTGAGAAGGTGAAGGCCGAGGAAGCGGAGGCGGTGAGCTCCGTCGAGAGCAATATGCCTGAACTGGTCGCCGTTTTGTCGAACAAGCTGTTGCACAGCGATGATATGGATACCGGCGCAGCACTCATAAAGGACTGCATCGAAGCGTCAAAGTAACGCTTTCCAAACTGACAGGACTAACGGGAAAGGAGGGATAGTTCTCAGGTGGATATGCTATTTAGAATAATAAACTTTCTGATTCTTGCGGCAGCGCTTGTGTTTGTCGCAAAGAAGATGAATTTAATAGACAAGATGTTTGTCAGCCGCAGGCGGCAGGTGGATAAGGAGCTTGACGAGGCCGATAAGGCCCGTGAGCAGGCAAAATCCTTGGATGCCGACGTTGAGCGCGAAAAACAGCTCAATGAGCAGCGCAAGGCGCAGATAATGCAGGGTGCAGCAGAGCAGGCGGAGATAAACAGCAAGGCCATTGCGGCCGCCGGTGAGGCGGAGGCAAAGGCGCTTGTCGAAAACGCTTCAAAAAGCGAGGAGCATCTGCGTGAGGAGATGCGGAGCCGTGTAAGCGCCGAGACTATGCAAAAGGTTGCGGCGATAACGGCGGAGGTACTGCGCAAGGGCGACTTTTCGCAGTCCAAGCAGGCTCTTAACGACAGATTTATAGAACAAATAAAAGAATTGGTATCGGCAATGCCGAGTGACATATTGAATATGAACGAACTGAAGAAACTTGACATTTCAATAAAGAGCGCAGAGCCTTTGAGCGACGAGGAGATGAAGAAGCTCACGCAGATAATCTGCGAGACCTTCATATCCTGCCACAACGAGGTCGATTCCGAGCTTATCGGCGGCGTTCAGATGAAGGTCGGCGACACCGTTTATGACGGTACGCTCGTCCATCAGCTTGACCGCCTCAGCCAGGATGTTGAGAATAACAGCCGTGCCAGCGATAAGCAGATGCAGGATATCGCCGAGGGCATTAAGGAGCAGCTTGCCAAGGTCAATGACGGCATCGATGTGTTCCAGACCGGCGAGGTCATCTCCGTCGGCGACGGTATCTGCCGTGTGTCCGGCCTTGCCGACTGCATGGCAGGCGAGATGCTCGAGTTCCCGGGCGGCCTCAAGGGCATGGTTCAGGATCTGGATAAGGAGAATGTCGGCGTTGTCCTGCTCGGACCGTTCAGCCACATTCAGGAGGGCGACACCGTCCGCCGTACCGGCCGTATAATCGAAGTGCCTGTCGGCGAATGCATGATCGGCCGTGTCGTTGACGCAATGGGTCAGCCCATCGACGGCAAAGGCCCCATCAAGGCAGAGCAGTTCCGCCCCGTGGAAAGCCCCGCACCCAGTGTGCTCGACAGAAAGCCCGTTTCCGTCCCCATGCAGACGGGTCTCAAGGCTATCGACGCACTTGTTCCCATCGGCCGCGGTCAGCGTGAGCTCATAATCGGCGACCGCCAGACCGGTAAGACCGCAATCGCACTTGATGCAATAATCAATCAGAAGGGCAAGGATGTCGTCTGCATCTATGTTGCCATAGGTCAGAAGGAGTCCACCATCGCAGGTGTGGTCGAGAAGCTGCGCAGCTTCGGCGCAATGGATTACACCATCGTCGTCGCCGCAAACGCATCCGAGCCTGCACCCATGCTGTACATCGCACCCTACGCCGGCGCCGCAATGGGCGAATACTTCATGTACAAGGGCAGAGATGTCCTCGTAATATACGACGACCTCAGCAAGCAGGCCGCCGCTTACCGTGAGCTTTCTCTGCTGCTCCAGAGACCGCCCGGAAGAGAAGCATACCCCGGCGATGTATTCTACCTGCACTCCAGACTTCTTGAGCGTGCAGCACGCCTCAGCGACGAGGCAGGCGGCGGCAGCATGACCGCACTGCCCATCATCGAGACGCAGGCGGGCGATATTTCCGCTTACATCCCGACCAATGTCATTTCCATCACCGACGGTCAGATATTCCTTGAAACGGATCTGTTCCATTCGGGCGTCCGTCCGGCTATCAATGTCGGCCTGTCGGTATCCCGTGTCGGCGGCGCAGCCCAGATCGGTGCAATGAAGCAGGTCGCAGGCCGTCTGCGTATGGATCTTGCCCAGTATAGAGAGCTGGCATCGTTTGCCCAGTTCGGCTCTGACCTTGACAAGACCACCCGAGACACGCTGCACCGTGGCGCCCGCATGACCGAGATACTCAAGCAGGGACAGTATAAGCCCATGTCCGCAGCAGATCAGGTCATTATCATCTTTGCAGGTTCCGAAGGCTATACCGACGATATCGAGCTTGGCGACATTGCCCGCTTCGAGACCGAGGTAATAGATTATGTAAACCGCAACTACCCCGAGCTGCACGACGAGATACTCGGCGGCAAGAAGCTGAGTGCCGAACAGCAGAAGAAGCTGCGTGAGTGCATCGAGCAGTTTAAGAAAACATTTTGATGAAGTTTAGCGAAAGGAGGGGCTCCAATGGCTAATATGCGAGCGATAAGGACACGCATAAAGAGTGTCAAGAATACGCAGCAGATAACCAAGGCCATGAAAATGGTCGCCGTGTCGAAGCTGCGCAGGACGCAGGCTGGTATGCAGGCTATGCGCCCCTTCGCAGAAAAGAGCCAAGAGGTGCTCGACACGCTGCTTGCCAGCGGCTCGGGAAACGAAAACCGCTTTATCGCACCGAGAAAAACGGTCAATAAGGTGTGCTATGTCCTGTTTGTCGGCAACCGTGGCCTTTGCGGAATGTATAACAACGCCGTCCTCCGATTCATGGAGGAGATAGCCCGTGCCGAGCAGCGTCCGTTCGAGGTCGTTGTCTGCGGCCGGTGGGGCAAGGATGTCATTGCAAAAAGCGGACTTCCCGTGGTAAAGACCTTTACCGGCCTGAGCGATACGCCCACGGCAAACGAGGCACTGGAGCTGGCAGAATTTTTAAAGCAAAAGTACCTTAACGGCGAAGCCGACGAGATACACATCGTCTATCAGCATTATCATTCGGCGCTGAGTCAGGAGCCTGTTGCGCACAGACTTCTGCCCGCAGCACCGGAATCTGAGAGCGAAGCGGTGAGCAAAAAGCAGTTTATCTTCGCACCCGACGCACAAAGCGTGCTCGAGAGCGTCATGCAGCTTTATATCAATAACCGTGTGCTTTCGATAATGCTTGAAGCCAAGTGCGGCGAGCACTCGGCCCGTATGACTGCCATGACCTCTGCGACCGACAGCACCAAGACCCTTATCGATCAGCTCGGCCTGTCGCTCAACCGTGCCCGTCAGGCGGCTATCACCACCGAGATATCCGAGATCGTCGGCGGCGCATCTGCGCTCAAGCGCAAGAAAACCTAAACCCTACACCCCTATACAGGAGGTAATTCAATGGAAAATGGTATCGTCAGAAGGGTCATTGGCCCTGTCGTTGATGTACAGTTTCCCTCCGGCAGAATGCCGGAAATATATAACGCAATAGAGATACAGCTTGAAGACCGCAAGGTCGTTATGGAGGCTGTCCAGCTTATTGGCGACAACAGCGCCCGCTGCATCTCACTGTTTTCCACCGACGGTATCTCCCGTGGCTGCCGTGCCGTTGACACCGGCTCGCCCATCAAGATGCCCGTTGGTGAAGGCACGCTCGGCCGCATGTTCAATGTTGTCGGCGAGCCCATCGACGGTAAGGGACCCGTCGATGCAGAGAACTATATGCCCATCCACCGTCTCGCTCCCGAGTTTACCGAGGTCACTCCCTCGACCGAGATACTCGAAACGGGCATCAAGGTCATCGATCTGCTTGCGCCTTACTCCAAGGGCGGCAAGATCGGCCTTTTCGGCGGCGCAGGTGTCGGCAAGACCGTTCTTATCCAGGAGCTTATCCGCAATGTCGCTTACGAGCACGGCGGCTACTCCGTTTTCGCCGGTGTTGGCGAACGCAGCCGTGAGGGCAATGACCTTTGGCATGAGATGACAGAGTCGGGCGTTATCAATAAGACCGCACTCGTATTCGGCCAGATGAACGAGCCGCCCGGAGCAAGACTTCGTGTGCCTCTGTCCGGCCTTACCATCGCAGAGAACTTCCGTGACCAGTCCGGCCAGGATGTCCTGCTGTTTATCGATAATATCTTCAGATTTACGCAGGCAGGCTCGGAGGTCTCCGCACTGCTCGGCCGTATGCCGTCCGCCGTCGGCTATCAGCCCACGCTGGCAACCGAGATGGGCGCACTGCAGGAGCGTATCACCTCGACAAGAAACGGTTCCGTAACTTCCGTTCAGGCCATCTATGTTCCCGCCGACGACCTTACCGACCCTGCGCCCGCAACGGCTTTTGCCCACCTTGACGCAACGACCGTTCTGTCCCGCTCGATATCCGAGCTCGGTATTTATCCCGCCGTTGATCCTCTCGAGTCGACCTCAAGAATACTCGACCCGAATATCCTAGGCAAGGAGCATTACGATACCGCCCGTGCCGTTCAGGCCGTTTTGCAGAAGTACAAGGAGCTGCAGGATATCATCGCCGTCCTCGGTATGGACGAGCTCGGCGTTGAGGATAAGGCTGTCGTAAACCGTGCACGCCGCATCCAGCGATTCCTGTCGCAGCCGTTCCATGTTGCGGAAAACTTCACCGGTCTTTCCGGCAAGTATGTCAAGATGGAGGACACAATCAGAGGCTTCCAGGCAATCCTCGGCGGCGATTGCGACGATCTTCCCGAGCAGGCATTCCTCATGTGCGGCACCATCGACGAGGTGCTTGCAAAGCGTAAGGATATGTAAGCCATGGAGAACAAAATTCATCTTCAGATCACCACGGCCGGCGGCACGGTCTGTGACGAGATGGCAAACTATGTCGCCGTGCCCCTGACCGACGGCGAGGCAGGTATTCTTGCAAACCACGCCAATATGATAGGCGCACTCAATGAGGGCGTCGTGAGGTACAAGATCGATGACGAGATGCACTTTGCGGCGGTGTCCGGCGGCGTGATGAGCGTTGCGGATAATGAGCTTATCATTTTAGCCCGCAGCGCGGAAAGAGCCGAGACCATCGACCTTGCCCGAGCTCAGGCGTCCGAAGCCAGAGCGAAGGAACGCATTGCGGCGAAAGCCGACAATCTCGATCTTAAGCGTGCAGAGCTCAGCCTTCACCGTGCGCTTGCAAGAGAAAAGGCATATACGATGCTTCATAAGAATTGAGGATATTTTATAGAACTAAACGGTATATATAAAAAGTGAACACCGAAAGACCGACTATGAAAGGAGTCACGAAACCATGTTTGCACAGATCACTGCACTTGTAATATTTATTGCTATGTTCATCTTCATCGTCATGGATAAGATACAACGGCATATCGTGACGCTAATAGCCGGTCTTTTGACTTGCGTGCTGGTATTCGGCGTCGGTATGCACAGCTTTGACGCAGTCAAAGAGACCTTGAACTTACATAGCATCGTCTCGACGCATTTTTGGTATTCCGCCGGAACGCAGGCCGCTGCGAGCACCGGCATCAACTGGGAGACCATCATATTCATCGCAGGTATGATGATAATGGTCGAGGGCATGGCGGAGGCAGGCTTCTTCCGCTGGCTGTGTATGCTCATCGCAAAGGCTGTGCACTATAAGCCCATCGCCATCTTCATGACATTCATGCTGCTGTCGGCAGTGCTGTCAATGTTCATCGACAGCATTACCGTCATCCTGTTCCTCGCCGCTGTTACCATTGAGCTTGCGCGGCTCCTGCGCTTTGACCCCGTGCCGTTTATCTTGGCCGAGATATTCTGCGCTAACCTTGGCGGCAGCTCCACCATGTGCGGCGATCCGCCGAATATTATAATCGGAACCTCGCTTGGCTACAGCTTCGGCGATTTCCTCACCAATACGGGAGAAATTGCGCTTGTAGCCCTGCTGTTTACGCTGTTATATTTCTACCTCGTGTTCGGAAAGAGCATCAAAAAACAGACCGTCTCGCTCAGCGAGATAACGGTCATCGAGCCCAAGCAGGCGATAACCGACAGGGGCAAATTTATTGCCAGCTGTGTCATCTTCGGCGCTGCCGTTGTCCTTCTCGTGAGCCACGCTGCGACCGGTCTCACGGTGTCGACCATAGGCGTTTTCGTCGCCGTTCTCACGATACTTACGCATCTTAAAAATGCGGGCGAGATACTCAAAAAGATCGATTACAAAACGCTTTTGTTCTTCGTCGGCCTGTTCGTAGTTGTCGGCGGACTTGAGATAACGGGTATTTTGGAGCTTATCGCAGGCTTTATCGAGGATATCTCCGGTGGTCAGCCGCTGCTCATCGTGGTCATAATCCTGTGGGTGTCGGCGTTTGCCAGCGCCATTGTGGATAATATACCGTTTGCGGCGACCATGATCCCCGTCATCAGAAGCTTGGCGGCCACTACGGGCTATGACCTGAGCGTGTTTGCGTGGACGCTCGCCATGGGCACCGACCTTGGCGGCAGTGCAACTCCGATAGGCGCATCGGCCAATGTCGTAGGTGTTGCACTTGCAAATAAGTCCGGTCATAGGATAGGCTGGGGCAAATACTGCAAGTACATGATCCCCGTGACCGTCTTAGCCGTGCTCATCTCGATGATAATGCTGTACATGAAATACTTTGCATAAGAAAGAGCTCGCTTCTTTTGAAGCGAGCTCTTTCATGTGAATACGACTTCATATAGAACTTTTATGAAGAATATCGTGAGCACCAGTATCATAATGGGCTTAACCGATTTTCCGCCGCCTTTTTCAAAGTGCTTTGCACCGAAGAAGTTGCCCGCAATCGAGAAAACACCGGCGGCGAGACCTAGAGGGTAGAGTACCTTGGAGCTTAGGATAAACACCGTCAGCGCAGTGATGTTCGTCGTAAGGTTAATTACCTTGCACACGCCGTTTGCGCTTGTCAGCGGCATGTGCGCCGCAGCGGTCAGCAGGAGAATGAGAAATGTGCCCGTGCCCGGACCGTAGAACCCGTCGTATGCGCCGATGACAAGGGCGATAGCGCAGCTTAAAACCGTCGTTTTCGTAAAGGAAAGCGGCGGCTTTTCCGTAACCAGCGCCTTGCTTTTGAACACATATACCGCCGTGACCGGCAGGATAAACAGCATTATTATCTTGAACACATCCGCATTGAGCATCAGTGCAAGCTCAGCACCGCAGGCAGAGCCCAAAAGCGCAAATGCAACGCAGATAATTGCCTGCTTCCAAGGAATGAAGCCGTCCCGTGCGTAGCGGACGGTCGTAAGCGTTGTGCCCATGGCGGAGCTAAGCTTGTTCGTGGCTATCGCATAGTGCGCCGGAAGGCCGGAAATGAGGTAGGCGGGGAGCGAAACCAGTCCGCCGCCTCCGGCCACCGCATCGATGTATCCGGCGAGAAAAACAAGCGGACAGACTACTAAATAGTGTGTCAGTGTAATGTCCATGTCTTAAACGGTTTTCCAAAGGAGCATATTATCCTCAAACGAAACGGCGAGCTTGCCGCTATCAAGCAGCCAACTTAGGTACGAGCGAAGCGTGCTGCCGATAAGCGCATACTGCTCAAAATTGAGCGTCAGGGCGTAATCGGTGAAAATGCGCTGCAATATCGCCTCGAAATTCATAGGCTCGACGCATATAGACAATATCTTGTCCTGCACCTCAAGCACCGAACGGCGGTTGATCTCGGTCAGCTCATGGATATCCTCCGTGGGCTCGGTGTGCGAGGGGACAAAGAGCTTGGCAGAGAGGGTGTCAACAAAATCGAGCGTGTCGAGATACGCCTGCACATCGTAAAGGTAGCCTATCTTGTACTTTTCCAGCGTGGCTGCACTCGAAACGCAGTCGGCGAGGAACACGATATCGTCCGGCGTGCGGTAGCCGACCATGTCGAAAATGTGTCCATGCAGGGGAATGACCTCAATTTCTGCGGGAAAATCCGGGGAAGTGATGTCATGGCACTCGGATTCCTGCGCCATCAGGAACTTATGCCTGAGCGCCTTGCAGGGTGCACCGCCGTACAGCAGGGCAGGCTCCAAAACGGGGTGATTTGCGATGCAGGCTTCAATGCTCGGGGCAAAAATTTTGCAGCCGGTGTTCTGCTGAAAATACCTGTTGCCTCCAGTGTGGTCAGCGTGCGAGTGCGTGTTGAGTATGGCCTTGACAACCCAGCCCTTGGCCTCGAGCACACGACGCACCTTGCGGCCTGCGTCCTTGTCGTTGCCGCTGTCAATGAGAAAAATGTCCGTGTCATTGCAACGATAAACGCCTATCTTGGCGGGACAGTTAACATAATAAGAATTATTTGCAACCTGAATAAGCTCGTACATAGTTATCACCTCGGCAGTATTTTAACATCTGACGCAAAAGCAATCAACATTATCTGAAATTTGACGATTTTTGCCCTTGAATTAGTCTGCCTGAGTGTTATACTGGGAACTGTTTGATAAGAGGCGATTAGATGAGCAACAATATTAATATCGGTCAATACAGGCACCTGTCATTCGCCGCAGTCGGCGGTTTTTTCGCCGGCTACGCCATTTTGTGCCGCAGCGGCCTGCTTGCAAATGCGCAGACGATGAATCTTCTTGAGCTTGTGATGAATGCACTCAGGGGCGATGTTGCCGCCGTGCTGCTGCATATCGGTGCGCTGGTGCTGTATGTCACGGGCACTATGCTGACGGTGCTGCTGCCGCATTACCTGAAGGTGGATATGCAGCGGGCCGTCCCGTTTGTTGACGCTCTGGCGTGCATAATTTTGTGCTTCATCCCCGCCGACGCAAACCCAATGCTGGGGCTGTACCCGATATTCTTTGCCATGAGCATACAGTGGAGCAGCTTTTCCGGAGCAAAAGGCTACACGAGCTCGACTATTTTCTCGACCAACAATGTTAAGCAGGCATCCCTCGCCTTTGCAAGCTACATCACCGACGGCGACAGGAAGCATATCGATAAGCTGCTGTTTTATGTATTTACGATACTTGCGTTCAGTCTCGGCTCTGCTGTGAGTTTTATTGCCGTGCTTTTTATGGGAACCAAGGGTGCGTGGGTGAATATCATCCTCATCGTCAACGCCTACTACATGGTTGTCTGCGAGGAGGGCTACAAGCTCGCCGAGCTCAAACAAAGCAAGGCCATGCAAAATCAAATAGCCATATAAATAGCATAATAATCACTCCTGCACGGCAGTGCGGGAGTGATTGCATTAATAATCGACTTTTATGCTCTCCAGTATCATTTGTTGCCACCCCAAAATCCGGCAAAGATACTTAGTGAAGAGTAAAAAGGAAAAATCCCTCGAACGAAAGTTCGAGGGATTTTTGGAGGCGTCACCCGGATTTGAACCGGGGAATCGCGGATTTGCAGTCCGCTGCCTTACCACTTGGCTATGACGCCATATAAGTTTGCAGGCTTTCAAAGCCTGCAAACTTTTTTGGAGCGGGCAACGAGACTCGAACTCGCTACCTCCACCTTGGCAAGGTGGCGCTCTACCGGATGAGCTATGCCCGCAAAATGGTGCCTCCGGTCGGAGTTGAACCAACGACACGCGGATTTTCAGTCCGCTGCTCTACCTACTGAGCTACAGAGGCATATGCTGAAATTTGGTGGGAACAACTGGACTCGAACCAGTGACCCCCTGCTTGTAAGGCAGGTGCTCTAACCAGCTGAGCTATG
>JABLTO010009904.1_pt1 | contig 83480 bp, 81 predicted proteins | sample 7160091 | NCBI WGS metagenome assembly JABLTO01 (sample SAMN14651225, study PRJNA627086) | human gut metagenome | isolation source: feces | host: Homo sapiens | reverse complement strand
TAAATTCCCCGTTTTTATTGTTTCGCCGCTTGAAATACGCCGGTATGTCGGTACGGCAAAACTTCAAAAACAAAAAATTCTCCTATTTTTAAGGTCGAAGAGTTTCTACCGTTCATTTTTCTGTGCGGGGAAGTGTAAGATCAGCCGTAAGGCTGACGCCTACGGTTGATGAACACGATGCTGCACGGGAAAAGGAACGAGCGAAACCGTACGGTGTTCGGGCATCTGTTGCTTAACCGTGACGAATACAGACAAATCCTGCTTTTGTTCCTCGACACCTCCGACAAGCAGCACGTCCTCGACATGATCGACGTTCTCAACGAAAATCCCATCGTCCGCTCGGCTCAAGTCGACCTTTTGGGCGTTCAGGAATTTTATGAGGGCTGGAACACCGTATTGACCGGATATGTAAGGGACGGAATTGAAATTTCGCCTGCCGACTCCCTTTACGTTCTTCAGTATACCGTCGGCAAAGTCCGCTTAAATGCCATGCAGCTTGTCGCTGCCGACGTTGACATGGACGGAAAGGTGACCGCCGCCGACGCGCTGCATATTCTCCAATATCTTGTGGGGCAAAACGATTTGTGCGAAAAAATCGTCAAGTGGACCGACGACGCATTCTGATTTACAACCGAAAGCCGCGGCAAAAACCGCGGCTTTCTTCTTACCGTTTTTAAGCAACAGACGGTCAAACAAGTGCGGACAGCTCTTTCGGCGAAAGCTGCGGCTGCAGGGCGCAGTTTAAGGACAGCGCCACAAGGTCGGCAGCGCGGTCGATAACGGCGTCGATCTCCCGCGGGGTCACCATCATCTCGCAGCCGCAATCAAGCCGGGCGGCGCCTTGTTCCCCCGCAAGCCCTTCGGCAAGAGTGGCCATATCCACCACCGTCGGCACACCCACCGCAATAACCGGAATTCCGAGGCTCTTTTTGCTCAGCTCCGAGCGGCTGTTGCCCACCCCCGACCCGGGGCAAATTCCGGTGTCGGACAGCTGAACCGTCTTTCCGAGACGAACCGGCTCCATTGCGGCAAGAGCGTCAACCGCCACAACCGCCGACGGCTTTATTTTTTCGGCCACGGCCCTGATTATTTCGGCCGTTTCTATTCCCGTCTTTCCCAGCACACCGGGGCTGAGCACGCAAACCGGCCTAAGCCTTTCAAGACCGATTTCCTTTGCCGTTTCCCCGTCGATATGGCGGGTCGCAAAAATTCTGTCGGCGGTTTTGGGACCGAGTGCGTCGGGCGTTATGTCATAATTTCCAAGTCCCGCCACAAGCACGGTGCCCTCCTTCGGAATGAGCCTTGACAGCTCCTCGGTGATGATTTCGCGGCAATCGCCGTCGGTTTCGCCGCCGAAATTATCGGCTTCGACGGTTATATAATTGCCGGCGGGCTTTCCCACCGTCAACTCTCCCGCGCGGTCGGTCACGCGAATACGGGTAACGGTCACCCCGTTTTTTATTTCTTCTTCAAGGTCTATTCCCGGGACTTTGCCCGCTTTCTCGCTTTTTTCAAGGGCAAGATCGGTTCTTTGGGACATGGCTTTGCCTTCTTTCAAGGGAGTTTTTTAATATTTTGCACGGCGGGAGAAAAAATATCAAAAAAGACTTGCATTTTACCGCCGATGATGATATTATATCTTAAGTCACTGTGTTTAAATTTCTATTCGTAATTCGGCAGGAGGTGTAAAGAGATGCCAAACATCAAGTCAGCTAAAAAGCGTGTAAAGGTTATTGCGACCAAGACCGCCCGTAACAAGGCCGCCAAGTCCGCTCTCAGAACCGCTATTAAAAAGGCTAACGTTGCTATCGAAGCTTCCGCGGCAGATAAGGACGTCGTTGTCAGAGAGGCCGTCAAGAAGATCGACCAGGCAGCGGCAAAGGGTATTATTCATAAGAATACCGCCGCCCGCAAGAAGTCTGCTTTTGCTCTTAAGCTTAACGAAAGCAAGTAAAGGCCCGAAAAGCTGCTTGTTCAGCCGTGTTATGAATAAACAGTATATACAAAAGAGTCGGAAAGACATTTCTTTCCGACTCTTTTTTCATGTCAGCTCTTTTCTCAGCTTCAGCAGCACCGCTTTTTCCCTTCGCGAAACGCCCACCTGGCTTGTGCAAAGAACTTTCGCCGCGCCGCTTTGGGTCATGCGGTCGACATAGCGAAGCTTTATGAGCTTTTTTTCATCCTCGCTGAGCCTTTCAACGGCCTGAGACAGCGACATGCTGCGTATAATGCTTTCCTCCCCGCCTGCCACGGCAGGTTCGGCGTCCCGTCCTTCTTCGCCGCTCAGCGAAAGGGGAATTGCCGCAGCAGACACCGCCTCGGCCACCTGTTCTAAGGAGAGTCCCGAGTGCTCCGCAAGCTCGGACAGCGCAGGCTCTCTCCCGAGCCTTGCCGAAAGCTCGGCCTTCATTCTGACGATTTTCTGCGAACGTTCCTTTAAGGTGCGCCCCACCTTAACCGTACCGCCCTCACGAAAAAGACACCGTATTTCCCCGAGAATTACCGGCACGGCATAGGTGGAGAATTTCACCCCTCTTTGAGGGTCAAAACCCTTGATTGCCTTGCAAAGGCCGAGGCAACCCGCCGAATAAAGCTCGTCATATTCAATTCCCCTGCCCTCAAGCCTGTGACAGCAGGCATGAACAAGGCCGAGATTTTGCCCCACAAATCCGTCGGTCAGCGCAACTTCGTTTTTATCGGTCATTTGCGTTTTATGAATTTTTCCATGGTGACGGTCGTTCCCTTACAGAGGGACGAGCGCACCTTAAGGCTGTCGGTAAAGCTTTCCATAACGGCAAAGCCCAGTCCCGCCCGCTCCTCGCCGCCGGTGGTAAAAAGGGGCTCCATCGCCCGTTTTACGTCCTCGATTCCGCAGCCCTTGTCTCTTATTTTAATTCTGATCCGCCCGTCCTCATAAATTCCGACGGTTATGTAAATCGGGCCGATAATATTTTTGTAGGCATGGACGATACAGTTTGTTACCGCCTCCGAAACGGCGGTTTTTATGTCTCCGATTTCCTCTACGGTGGGGTCAAGCTGCGACACAAAGGCTGCCGCCGCAACCCTCGCGAAGCTTTCGTTTGACGACTTGGAGGACAGCGTCAGTTTCATTTCGTTTATGGGTCTTATCATTTTTTTACACTGCTCCTTTCGATAAGGCAAAGGCGGTCGAGTCCCGCAATTCTCATGACTTTATATATCTGCGGCGACGTTCCCGTCACCTGAAGCTCGCCGTCGTAAAATTTCATTTGACGGTACCGACCCATCACAAGGCCTATGCCCGAGCTGTCCATAAAGGTCACGTCGCGAAAATCGAGTATGAGCAGCTTGACATTTCCTCCGTCGATTTCCCTGTCGATTTTTTCTCTTATTCTTGCGGCCGAATGATGGTCGATTTCACCCTCGAGATAGGCCGTGACGGTTTGTCCCGAGCTTTCGGTTCTTACTGACATTTTCATTCCTCCTTTTTTATAATTTTAATAGGTGCGCCGCGATTTTTTTAGTCGGAAAGCAAGTCGAAAAAGCCCTTAAAAAAGGGCTTTGACCGAAAACTTTTCATCATCGCAGAGATTTTGTATTTTTAAAAGGCAAAGCTTGATTTTGGGGATTTTGCCGTCGCTTCCGCCTTGCGCCATGGCGTAAAGCTCGGTGAGCTGTTCGTCAAGCTCGTCCACCGAGGAATGGGAGGCAAAAACGGCGGTGGTTTCCTTTATGTCGTTCCAGTTTGTCATTGCCTTTTCGAGATTTTGAAAGGCGGCGTCATCGTTTTCCGAAATAAATTCATCGAGGCTCTGCTCAAGAAACACCCCCACGCGGTTTTCCACCCGCCTTGTGAGACAGGAGCTTGTGACGCACATGGACAGCACAAAAACAAACAGCGCCCCCGCCGCATAAAGCCGTTTCATCATTTATCCTCCTTTTTGATAAGACAGACGTCGTTTTTTCCGTCGGTGATGAGCACAAAGACCTGCGACAGCTCGGTTTTTCTGTCCTTCAGCAGCTTTTTGAGCTTTTCTTCGCTCATGCCGCAAATCTCAAGACCCGCCTTACTTATCCGACCGTCTCCCGCAACGGCAATCGGCATACCGTCGGGCTTTGGCTTTAAATCAAGCATTTCGGCCGTCACCTCGGATTTTTCATATTTCTTTTTAACGCTCAGTTTTCCTCCGGTCTCCACCACGGCAAAGGCCGCGTCCCTGATGTCGAAAACGCCCTGCTGACGGAGACCTTCATTTACGTCGTCAATTGTCATGCGGAGATTTTTCATGGCCTTCTGATTTATGCTGCCGTTATTTATAATAACCGTCGGACTGCCGTCAAACACCCTGCGCAAAAAGGGCAGCTTGAGCGTCGCCACAGACAGCACGATCTCGAGAATAACCAAGCAAAATATGGCTATAATACCGTTGAGCGCGGGACGGTCGAGATCCTGAATGGGGGCGGCGGCACATTCGGAAATCATAATTGTCACCACAAGCTCTCCCGGCTGAAGCTCGCCTATCTGCCTTTTTCCCATAAGACGGAGACTTAAAATAACGGTAAAGTATAAAATTACCGACCTTGCAAGTGTCACAAACATAAATATCACCCGTTCTATTTTGCGTCGGCGATATTTTTTTATTCCGAAAAGAGGGATATTTTGACGGTTGAACAAAGCAGATTTTTGTGCACGTCTCTTGAAGAAAACATGGCGGTAATAAATCGGGAAATCGGAAATTCCGACGATTTTATTTCCCGAGATATGACGGTGTGCGGCTTCGATTTTTGCTGTCTGACCATGGAAAACCTTTGCGACAAGCAGCAAATCGAGCAGCAGATAATAAGAAGGCTCATGTCGGTAAAGTCGCTCCCGAAAAACGGAAAGCAGCGCTTTGAGGCGGTGGAAAGCGGCATTTGCGCCTCTCCCGACCAAAAGAAGGTGCAAAACATCGACGAGCTTTATCGGCTTATAATGTCTGGGTGGGCGGCGCTGCTTTTTGACGGCTGCGACTCTGCGCTGTGCATCGGCGTTCAGGACACACCCACCCGCAGCATCACCGAACCAGGCTCGGAAATTTCCGAAAGAGGTTCGGAGGAGGGTTTTTCGGAAATTCTCCGCAACAACATGGCAATGGTAAGGCGGAGAATGAAAACCAAGGACCTGAAGTTTGAAATAATGACCCTCGGCGACAAATCCCGCACCGATATTGCCCTTTGCTATATGGAACATTCGGTCGACAGCGACATTCTTGAAAAGGTCAGAAAGCGTCTTTTTGAGGTTGAAATCGACGCCGTTCTCGATTCGGGCTATCTCGTGCCCTTTCTCGACACAAAGACTCCGTCTCTTTTCCCGTCGGTGGGGGTGACCGAACGTCCCGACACCCTTTGCGGAAAAATACTGGAGGGCAGAATAGGCATACTTGTGGACGGAACGCCCTATGCGCTTACCGTTCCCCTGCTTTTTTCCGAGCATTTTCAAAGTCCCGACGACTATACCCTAAGCCCGTTTTTTGCGACCTTTATACGGTGTCTCAAATATCTTTCCTTTATACTTGCCGTGCTTGTATCGGGAACATATGTGGCAATTTGCGAGCACAATCCCGAGCTTTTCCCCGCCGCAATTCTGCACAAGGTTTTCGATTCGGGAATAGTGACCCCTTTTCCGAATATGTGGGAAGCGCTTATAATTCACGTCATATACGAAATAATGCGTGAGGCGGGACTGCGGCTGCCAAAATCGGTGGGGCACGCCGTCAGCATTGTGGGCGGACTGGTGATAGGCGATGCGGCGGTCACGGCAGGGCTTATCGGCGCCCCCATGGTCATAGTTGTCGCCACTACCGCACTTGCATCATATGTTGTTCCCACCCTCTACTACCCCTGCGCTCTGCTGAGATTTGCCGGCATTTTTATCGGCGGGCTTTGCGGAACGACGGGAATGGTGCTTTTTGCGGCGGTCATTGTGACGGCGGTGTGCGGCCACAATGTATACGGCGTTCCGCTGTCGGCGCCGGTGTCGCCCTTTGACAAAAGCTCGGTCAGAGACACCCTCCTTCGTCAAAGCTGGCGGACGCTTGCCAAAAGAACCGCGAAAATTCAAAAGCTTCACGGCAGCAAGGAGGAGGACGCACGGTGAATTTAAAGAAAGAAATCGGAACCGGTCAGCTTTTCTGCCTGCTTATCGTCTGCCGTTTGTCGGTGGCTCTCACCTTCCCCTTTGACAGCGTGGGAAGCTTTAACAACCAGGAATGGTTTGCGGCGGTGCTTTTCTTTCCCATACTTCTTTCGGTCATGTCTTTTTTGCTTTTTTTCTATAACAAAACCGGGCTTTGCCCCGCCGACGCGGCCGCAAAGACATCTCCATTTTTCGGAAAGGCCGTCAGCCTTGTGTTTTCGGTGTTTTTTCTGCTCAGCGCAGCGGTAAATCTGTCGCGGTTCAACATTTTCATGACCTCAACCACAGGCGCCGACCAAAGCCCCCTGTTCTTTCCGCTGCTTCTTATAATTCCCTCGGTCTATGCCGCCTATAAGGGAATAGAAGCCATTTCCCGAACGGCCTGTATAATACTCGTCATTGGGCTTGTTTCGGCGGCCGTCATAATTCTCGCCGTGATACCGAAATTCGATATGCTGAACGTCCTGCCTCCCCGCTCTTCCGACCGCAAAAATGTTGCAAGGCTTCTTATGACCTATTTTTCCGGCACGTCGGAGGCGGCGGCCTTTGCCGTTATGCTGCCCAAAGCCCGCGGCAAAAAAAGATTTCTTCCGGCAGCCTTTTCGGCGGCGGTGGCCTTCGGAATGTTTGCGATTTTCTTTTCGGTCAGCGCCGTTTTCGGAGAACTTGCCGAATTCGAAAATTTCCCTTTTTTCGCCCTCGCCGACATTGCCGAGCTTGGCGAGCTTAAACGGCTTTCGGCCCTCCACGCCTCCACATGGATTTTGGGGCTGTACGTCAAATGCGGCCTGTTTTTACAGCTTTCCCGCAGCTGTGCCGAAAGGGTTTTCGAAAAATCGGTTTTAAAGCCGCTTTCGGCGGTTGGAATCGCCGCCGTTTTCGTCCTCGGCACGCTTATGTCCTCAAACTATCGCTATGCCAAAAGCCCCATATACTCGGTTTCCCTCTTTATCTCGGTCGCCCTTTTGACCGTAGTGCTCCCCGCCGTTTTGCTTTTAACACAAAAAAATACCGAAAAATTTCGGTCAAAAGAAGGTGTGAAAAATTAAAAAGCCCCTTGTGTTTATACTTGTCCTATCGCTGCTCGGCCTTTTTTCGGGATATAACGGGCGGGTGAAAATCAAGGACAGGGTCATCATTCAGGGTATGGCGGTGGACGTGGCGGACGAAGGCTATTCGCTCACCGTCCAGACCTATAAGCCCAGCTCCTTAAGCGAGCCGAAAAACGAATACGAGCTCCACACGGCCGACGGAAAGACTCTTTTCGAGGCGCTGACCGCCGTCAACACCATAACAGGTCAGCAGGCCTTCTTTTCAAATCTCCAAATCATCATAATTTCCCGCGAGGCGGCCGAAAAAGGGCTTGCCGATTTGCTCGATTTTTTCGCAAGATACTCTAAAATCAGAAAAAGCGTCACGGTGGTGGGCTCGGAGTGCCCTGCGGCCGAGCTTTTGACGGTTGACAGCGAAAGCGGCTTACTCCCCGCCGAGCGCATAAACAAAATCATGAGCTACGGAACCGACACCTCAAACTATGACGGCAGCAAACTTATCGACATTACCGAGCGATATTTAAGCGACGCCTCCGACGCCTTTTTGCCGATTTTGGACATTCGGGAGGACGACAACGAGAAAACGGTCAAAATTTGCGGAGTGCTTTGCTTTCGCGGCAGAGCCCCCGCAGGAATAATCTCCCCCCGTGAGGCCATCGGATTCAATTGGATTTCAGGCTATGACAGCCGCCAAAGCATTTTGCTTGACACCGAAAAGGCGCTTTTTTCGCTGTCGGTTCAAAGCGTAAAATGCAAAATCGACGCAAAGATAGAAAACGGCCTTCCCGTCATCACAATCGGTCTTTCGGTGATGTGCAATTTAAACGAGGTCGGCGCCAAGGGAGGACCGGTTTCGGAGGACGACATAAAGGGTCTTTCGCCGCAGCTTTCAAAACAAATTGAGGGCATGGCGAAGGACTCGGTCGACGCGGCCTTTTTCGGGCTTTCCAGCGACATTTTTGAATTTTCTAAAATCATAAGAAAAAAATTCCCCGATTATTTTTACGGCGAGGCCTTCGGACAAATTCCCAAAACCGACTGGCGTGTTGAAATCTCGGCCGGCGCCGACATCTACCGTGTTGGCAAGACCAACCGCACCGTTTAAAAACAAAAACCGCCGCAGCGAAAATCTTACCTTTCGCTGCGGCGATAATATTTATTCGGCTTTTATTTAAGCATATTTTTCATCTTGTCGAGAGCCCCGGTTTTCTGAAGGGCGACGGTGATGATTATTGCGATGATCGTTCCGCCGGCGCTGCTCACAAAGAAGGGCACGACAAAGGTGAAAAGAGCCGCCTTGGAGTTTCCGAGGATAAGAGCGGCAATGGGGTATGACAGCATACCGCCTATGACCGAGGTGCCGAAAAGCTCGCCGATATATGCAAAGGGAAGCTTTTTAAGATATTTATAAAGCAGTCCCGCAAGCAAAGCGCCGCACATACTTCCCGGAAACGCAAGCAGCGTTCCAAGTCCCGTGAGATTGCGGATAAGGCTCGCGACGAAGGCTGAGCCGACTCCCCATGCGGGGCCGAGGGTCACGGCGCACAGCACATTGACAAGGTGCTGAACGGGAGCGCATTTAGAGCCGAAAACCGGGAAGGAAATCATGCTGCCCACAACGGCGACGGCAGTAAACACGGCGGTCAGGGTGAGTTTTTTGAGATTTGCTTTTTTCATTTTTGTCCTCTTTTCCGTTTCCGCCCGAAAAGAGGACAGAAACAATTATTTTTTAAGCTTTTTGTAACAACCCTGTGCCACAAGGCAAAGCAGGGCGGTTATAACCATATCAGGCAGGGTATATCCCACGATAATGTCGACGTTCATAAGCAGGCGATAGCAAATAAATCCGACAAGCCACACGGCGAGATTGATAAAATCAAAGCCCCTGCCGCGGCTGTCCTTTTTGATTATGAAAAAGTCGGCAATCTGAACGGCAATCATGGGCGCGAAAACCGAACCGATGAGGTACAGAAAATCGGTTATATCATCCATGGGCCAAATTACGGCGGCAACCGTTCCGATAACGGTGACGGCGACGGCGGCATACTTGCCCTTGATTTTACTGAAAATGGACTCGAAGGAAATTCCCGCGGAATATGCGTCGAGGAAGGTGGTGGTGACGGTGGAGAAAACGATGATGAGCAGTCCCGCAACGCCGAGTCCCGCCTTAACCATGATTTCGGCGATGTCGGAGCCCTCGGTCAGCATGGCGGCGCCCATTCCGATTATATACATCCAGCAGCTCACAATTCCGTAGACGATTGCCGAAACGGCGGTGGCTTTAACCGGCTTTTCGGCCTCGCGGGTGTAGTCGCTTATAAGGGGCAGCCAGGAAAGCGGCATGGCGACCGAAAGCTCGACCGCTCCGCCGAAGGACAGCGCCTGCTCCGCAGCGGGAGTGAGCACGTTTCCGCTGAAGAAAATAACCTTGCAGAGAATGACCGTCAGTATAAAGAGAGCGGCCATGGCCACGGTGTTTATCTTGCCGAGGTTGGAAATTCCCACCATGATCCAAAGGATTATGAGGGCGCCGATGACGACACACCACAAAATGCGGCCGGTGCCGAATATGCCGTCGGCGGCAAGAGCTCCGTCATAAATCATGATGGCCGTCCAGCCCACAAGCTGAAGGACGTTGAGCGTCGAAAAGAGCAGTCCGCCCTTACTTCCGAAGCTTGCCTTGACGGTCTCCATGGCCGAAAGGCGCATTTTTCCGCCGATAACTCCGGCAAGGAAAAGCATAACGCAGCCGATAACATGTCCTATAACAACAGCAGCAATGCCCTTTCCCATGCCGAGGCTTGAAAAGCTCATTCCCGTGAGAATTTCGGCGAGCGATACCGCCGCACCGAACCATATAAGTCCGTTTTCAAAAAGCGATGTTTTTTTCTGTTCCATTTCAGTTGTTCTCCCTTGAATATTCGCCCTTTATGTCAAAACCGTGACAAAGGGGGCCGCTTCCCTTACCCAAATCGAGCATTGCCTCAAGAGCGCCGGAAATATATTCCTTGGCGCGTCCGACGGCCGTTTCGGTGTCAAATCCCTTTGCGAGATTCGAGGCGATAGCCGACGAGAGGGTGCACCCGGTTCCATGGGTGTTGGGGTTGTTGATACGTCTGCCGTTGAACCATTTATACCCGCCGTTTTTATAAAGCAGGTCGTTTGCGTCGTTCATGTGATGCCCGCCCTTGCAAAGGACGGCACAGTCATATTGTTCGCTTATGGCTTTGGCAGCCGTAATCATATCCTCGGGAGAGGTGATTTTCAGTCCGGTCAGTTCTTCGGCCTCGGGGATGTTGGGTGTGAGAATGTCGGCAAGGGGAAAAAGCAGCTGCTTTAAACTGCCGATTGCGTCCTCGCTTATAAGACGTGCGCCCGAGGTTGCCACCATTACGGGGTCGACCACGATGTTTTTCGCCTTATATTCCCGAAGCTTTTCCGCTATGACCGCAACAAGCTCCTTGCTCGAAACCATGCCGATTTTGACCGCGTCGGGGAAAATGTCGGTAAAGACGCTGTCAAGCTGGTGAGCGAGAAACTCGGGAGTCGCGTTCATGATGTCCGAAACGCCGGTTGTATTTTGGGCGGTAAGAGCCGTAACGGCCGACATGGCGTAAACGCCGTTTGCCGTCATGGTCTTAATATCTGCCTGAATACCGGCGCCTCCGCTGGAATCGCTTCCGGCGATTGTCAATGCTGTTCTCATAAAAATACTTCCTTTCATACAGCACGGATTTTATATAGCGACAGAAAGTGGTGCCCCCGATCTGCCGCTCATATTAAATTTATCTAAAAAAGTCTGAAATCCGACAGCCTGTAAAGGGCCTTGTCCGCAGTCTTTTTTATTTGTTCAAAGGCGGGCGCGTTTACCTCGTCGTAGACTCCCACCGTTATAAAGCCGGCCTTTTTGGCCGTTTTCACCGCATGGGGAGCATCCTCGAAAACCAGAGTTTCCTCCGGCTTTGTCCCCAAAAATTCGGCGCATTTTTCATATATGAGAGGAGAGCTTTTGCCCTCCCCGACCTCTGTGCAGGTAAATATTCTTTCGAAAAATTCCATAAGTCCGAGTTTTTCGAGGGCCGTTCTCGCATACTTTTCCACACCGGAGGTGGCAATAACCGACCTTACGCCGTTTTCGCTCAAATATTCGAGAAGCTTTGCCGCGCCTTCCTTTTCGGCCGCCTCGTTTTCGTAATAATTCCGAAGCAGCCCGGTAAAGCCGTCGCACACTTGCTTTGCCGAAAGCTCGGGAAGATAGTGCTGCCTCAAAAACTCCGAGCCTTCTTCAAGGCTCATTTTATAAAGCTGCTCGTTTAAGCTTTCGTCGGCGGTTTTTCCCATGGTCTCAAGGTAACGTGTGGCAAGGTTTTTCCATGTTCCCATGGAATCGATAAGCGTTCCGTCGACGTCAAAAATCGCTCCCTTTATCATGTCATTCCTCCGAAACTGCTTTTGCCACGGCCTCTTTAAGACGGCTTGCCGCAAGCTTTATGTCGTCCTTGGCGTAAATGGCGCTTATGACCGCCGCGCCGCAGATTCCGCTTTTCGAAAGCAAGGCGACGTTTTGCTCGGTTATCCCGCCGATGGCGACCACCGGAATGTCCACGGCATCGCAAATTTCCTTAAGGGTTTCAAAGGAAACACGCTTTGCGTCGTCCTTCGAGCCGGTGGCAAAAACCGCCCCCACCCCGAGATAATCGGCTCCGTGAGCCTGAGCCTTTAATGCCTGTTCCACGGTGGACGCCGACACTCCGATGATTTTATCGGGACCAAGCGTCTTTCTGACGTCGAGCGCCTCCATGTCGCTTTGTCCGACATGAACCCCGTCGGCATCGATCTTCTTTGCGATTTCCACATTGTCGTTTATTATAAACGGCACGTCATATTCTCTGCAAAGAGCCTTTATTTCCTTTGCTTCAGAAAGAAAATCCTCGCTGTCAAGCTCCTTTTCCCGAAGCTGTAAAAACGTCACTCCGCCGTCAAGGCTTTCATTAACAACGTCGTAAAGCCGCCGTCCGTCAAGCCAAAAGCGGTCGGTGACCGCATAAAGCAGCAGCTTTTTTCTATCGAATTTCATATTTTGCGCCTCTTTCCAGCTCATCACCGCTCATGTTATAAACGGCGTCGATTATACGGTTTCGGTAGGTTGAGTTGCCCTCGCCCTCCTTAAGGTTTTTAAACCCGATTTCTCCCGCAAGACCCATGGCACAGACAGCCGCAGCCGCAGCCTCGAGTGCATTTTCGGGGTTCGCCGCGAGAAATGCCGTCAAAAGGCCCGAAAGCTGGCAGCCGGTTCCGGTTATTCTTCCCATTTCGGGGCGGCCGTTTGTGATGACAAAGCAGCGGTCTTTATCGGCCACAAGGTCGATTGCGCCCGTCACGGCAACAGCACAACCGTGAGCCGCCGCAAAAGCCTTTACAAACTTCACCGACTCGTCAAGATTTGACTCGTCCACCGCGTCGGCCATGTCTGCGTCCACTCCCTTGGTGGTTCCGCCGCCTCCTGCAAGAGTCTTTATTTCGGAAACGTTTCCCCTGACCGCCGTGAATTTAAGCTCGTTCAAAAGCCCGACGGCCGTGTCTGTGCGAAGCTTTGAGGCTCCCGCCCCCACAGGGTCGAGCACAAGAACGTGGAACAGCTCCTCGGCTCTTTTGCCGGCCGAGAACATTCCCGAAATGGTACGCTTGTTAAGCGTGCCGATATTGATGTTAAGCCCGCCGCAAAGTCCCGTAATTTCGGCGGCGTCCTCCGGCTCGTCCGACATTATGGGGCTGGCTCCGCAAGCAAGAATGATGTTTGCCACGTCGTTAACCGTAACATAATTTGTGATATTGTGAATTATCGGTGCATTTTCTCTGACCTTTTCAAGATATTTTCCAAGCATAAAATCACTCTTTTCAAAAAAATAAGGGCACGCCCGAAAGGACATGCCCGCAAAAATCCCGTAAAAGATATGTCCCTACGTTGGCATTATCCAAATCAGGTTCAGGGTCAAGGAACACACCTTTTCTCAGCCTGCTTTGCACAAGCTCCCCTTTGTTAATATTTATTATAACACATTTTCCGCAAAAGGCAAGAGAAAAAATAAAAAAGCTTTTTTCGGGAAAAAGCGCCGCATGACTCTGCCTCTCTGGCCTTAGGCGCCAGACAGAAACCAAGAAGTTCTGCGCGGCAAAAAGCCTCCCTTGACTTAAGCGCTTGATGTAAATTGAGAAGTTTTGTGCAGCAAAAGCCTCCCTTGTGTAAAGGGAGCCGGGGGCTGCGCGTAACCTTTCTTTTAGTTGTTATGCAAGAGAGCCGAAAATACCAAACCGCGGCTGTTTACATAGAGGAGCCGGGGCCACGCGGAAAAGTCAATTTCAATTTTGACATAAGGGAGTCGGGGCGAAAAAGCCTTCTTCACAATGAGCGGAATCATTTTGAAAACGAGCCTTTGATTACAGAAAATCCGATTTTAAATTGTCTCAAACAAAGCGAAAAGAGCCTTCTCACTTTAAGCAAAAAGGCCCCTTTAGGTACTGCGTTTGTTAAAAAATCATCTTACAACTTCGATGTTGAAGCTTTCGCAGCCTTCGACTGCGCTTGCGGGAACTTCCGCTGCGGTAACCGTCATTGAAAAACGCGCGTTGGGGTTTTCACTCGCCGGGACGTTGCTTTTAAAGACAACATTTGCGGTCGTTCCTTCAACGGTCACCGAAGAAATCTCCCCGTCATCAATGATGTCCCCGTGAATTCCGAAATCATATTCGAAAAGCAGAACATTGTTGTTGAAAAATTTGTCGCCGATAAGGTCAAAATACATACCGATGGATTTGTTTTCGCCAAAGCCCTTTTGCTCTATCAATGCTCTGACCTCCGAAAGTTCGGCCTTGCTGCGGATTATTTTTCGGAAATTTTCCGCTTCAAAAGGAATACCCCCGATGTAATATTCGCAGAACTGATAATTATCGGGCGTTTTAAAGCTGCCGTATTCGCTTGCAAGGCGAACCTCGGCAATTTCGGCATCCTCGGGAATCAAATCTTTGGCAACGGCATAGTAAATAACGTTTTTCTGCTGAACCGCCCGGTCGGTAAAGCGGCATCCGAGAAGGATATTTTTGCCGTTTATAACAACCTGCGAACCGACAACCTCTTTGGCCGACTTAAAGGGAAGCGCAAAACCGAGTACAACGTTATTTTCGAAAAACTCCTCATTGTATTTTTCGTCCGTAACTCCGAATTTTACAAGCTCCTCACGGCTCTCGGCGATAAATGTACCGACCTTTTCATTTTTATACTCTGCGCGGCCGGCAGTAAACTCATCAGTCTCAAGCAGTCTGACTTTGTCATCGGACGCCTTGCCCAGCGCCTTTTGAAGAATAACAAGAGAATCGGTCACGGTAACGCTGCCGTCTCCGTCGGCGTCGGCCGAGAACGGAACGTTTTGATATACCGCCCTTTCCCCCTTTAATCCGATATTCTTTCCCGCGGCATACTGAAGGGTGAGCAGCGCGTCGGTCAAAGAAACCCCGCCGTCCCCGTCGGCATCGCAAAGACCGGGATCAAGGTGAGCCTGAAGGACGTCCTCGTCATCCGGAAGCGTACCGTATGTTTCGGCTGCAACGGGCGAAACTGCCAAAAGCGCCGCCAGGGCAAATGACAAAATTTGTTTTTTGTATTTCATAATTATCACCTCAATTGTATTTTAACGCAATATACAATTGTTGTCAACTAAAATTTGTCATATTTTTTATAATTTTTTTTGTTTAGGTTGCTGCCTGCATTATGGCCAACACGTCGGTGCCGTTAACAACGCCGTCGTTGTTGTAATCGGCCAGATAATTCTGAAGATAGGAAGGCGTCACCTTGCCGACGGTGCTCTGATTTACAAACAGCGCGTCGGTCACGGTAATTCTGCCGTCATAATCCACGTCGCCCTTGGTTATGCTGAGATCGGCGGAATATTCAAATATATCGGCGTTTACGTTATCGTTGAGCGTTCCGAAATCCTTGATAACATTCCCCAAATTGTCCACAAGGCTGTATCCTCTGACGGTCAGGGATTTGTCATCATTATTTCTTTCCCGAACATAGCCCGTCCACTTTCCGTCCGACAGGGCCAAATCGAGATTTTCGGGAGAGCAATGGGGAAACGCTATGGTTCCGCTGAAGGCGGCGCTTCTGCCCGTAAAATTAAATACGCTTGTTTCCTTTTTGGTTCTGACGGCGTCGCCGCTTATGCCCGTGGAAACGCTCATTTGGGTCATATCGTCCGATGATACGTTTAACTTTCCGAAAACGTAGGGCGTGTCATTTTTAACGGTGATCATGTAAAAATAGTTTGCCGAACCGCCCAAGCCGAAGGCCTGCTTTCTTGTGCTTTGATAGGCGTTCTGCCAATTTCCGCTTATTTGCGAAACGGAGTTCAAAGCGTCGTAAAGAACCCAAACATATCCGTTGTTTGCGTAATCGGAGCCCCATGAATTTGCGTTTTTGAATGCGCCGCGCTCGGACGGAGAAATGGTGCCGTCGCCGTTGACATCTATGCAGACATTGTCGTTATAGCCGACGACCGTAAGAGCATGGCCGCTGTTTGCCTTTCCGACTCTGACAATTATTTTCCCATACTCAGATGACTCCATAATGTTATAATCGGTATCGGTCGCCACGGTCAAAATATATCCGTTCACGAGCTTTTTCTTGACGTTGTCGAGACATGCCGATGACGGGCTTGTTATGGGAGTGTCGGCGGTGTTGATATTTGTTGTGTACCAATTGTCAAGCCTCTTTTCGGCTGCCTTTGCGGCAAGAGAGAAATCGGTGTTCCAACTTGTGGCCCCGCCGTTTGCTTCATAGGACAAGTAGGGCATGTCCGCAAGGGTACATCCGCCCGCCTTTTCGAGTATTGTGTAAGCCGTACTCATGGCCATTCCGGTTTCGCCGTTTTCGACGGCGAGGAATGAAAATGTCCATTCGGGGGAATAAATACTCCCGTCGGAATTCGCCGATGTGTGATTTAATTTGTTGATTTCATAGGTGAACTGATAATAGGTTGTTGCGAAAGCTGTGCAGGTGCCGCGGTTCCCCTGAGACGTTATGGGCGGAAAATAGGACGATTGGCTGAGATCCACCGAAGAGGGCAGCGACGACGTGGCGTTTATACCGTCGGCTCTGCCTATGTTTATCGTCTCGTTTTCCAAATGCTCAAGAATGACGCTTTCATCATCCGGCACAAGGCCGTAATAATGCTCCCCGTCGGTCTGCTCGGCATTTACCGCGCCCGTTGCGGCGGTCATACCCGCCATGATTGCTGCTGATAGAATGATTGATAATAATTTGGTTTTCATAAATCATACCTCCTTGTTTCGCAGTATACATTATTTGTCAATAATTGTCAAGTGTTTTTTCAATATTTTGTAAAAATATTTTTCTTATGCGGTATTTTGTGCTTTATTATTGTCATTTTATTGTGTGTTTTGGCAAAATTTTTCTGTGATAATATCATAAATCAAACACACAATAATCTTGCAAACGCAAATACCGTAAAGGAGTGCTAAAGATGGCAAAGAGCAATAAGACTCTCGTTCCCGAGGCTCGCGAGGCTCTCAATCGCTTTAAGATGGAATCTGCCGGCGAAGTCGGCGTAAATCTTAAGCAGGGCTATAACGGCGACCTGACCTCCAAGCAGGCTGGTTCTATCGGCGGACAGATGGTCAAAAAGATGATCCAGTCTTACGAAAACGGCCTTAAATAAGACCGAAAAGACAGAAAATCCGTTTCCCGAAAATCGGGAGACGGATTTTTGCTTTGGTTTTTATTCCTTTTGAGAACAAAGGACAGCCTTGACAGTATTATAATTCTGTCGGGAAGTGATGTTATGTCAGATTGGAACAGCGCTCAATATTTAAAATTCGAGAGCCAGCGCACAAGACCCTCCGCCGACCTTATAAGCCGAATTTCCGACCTTGAGCCGAAAACCGTCGCTGATCTCGGCTGCGGCCCGGGCAACAGCACGACGCTGCTTGCAAAAAGCTTTAAAGACGCCCGAATAATCGGCCTTGATTCATCCGACGACATGCTTGCAAAGGCAAAGAGCAGTTATCCCGAACTTGAATTTTCAAAATGCCTCCTGCCCGACGGGCTCGGTAAATTCGAACAAAGCTTTGACCTTATTTTTTCCAACGCCTGCATACATTGGATAAAAGAGCAAAGGACTCCGCTCGACGCGGTTTATGAAAAGCTTTCGGCGGGCGGCGTTTTTGCCGTTCAGCTCCCCCTCACTGAGCGGGCGGATTTTTACAGGCTGCTCGGCAGTCTTACGGCCGACGGAAAATGGAAAAAGCTTTCGCAAGTCAGGAATTTTCATGCCCTTTCCCCCGAGGAATATTACGATGAGCTGTCGGCTCGTTTTGAGAGTTTCGACATTTGGGAAACGGTATATTACCACACGGTGGAGTCGGCAGCCGGAGTGCTCGAATGGTACAAGGGCAGCGGCCTTCGCCCCTATCTCGACCTGCTTTCAAAAACCGAGCGTGAAGATTTTCTTTGCGACCTTTTGTCGCTCACAGATGAAAATTTCAAGGTGAGACAAAACGGAAAAATCATTTTAAAAATGCCCCGTCTTTTCTTCACCGCAACAAAATAATCAAAAAAGGAACCGCCGCACGGTTCCTTTTTCTTTATGCTTTTCAGGTGAGCTTTGCGCTGTATTCGGCTATGACCGATTCGACGCCATCGGTGTCGTCCATATAATACATAAGCGTCTTGACGTTTCCTTTATACCCGTCGTACTTATTAAACCCGTAGTTGCAGGTATAGGAAACATATCCGTCGGTGTTTTTGACGTATATACGGATCCCGTAGCTCCAGCCCGCCCGCTTTTCCGGCAGAGCAGCCCTAAGCTTTACCGACGCAATTTTCCCGTATATTTCTTCAATGTCCTCCGGCTCAATCGTTTGGCTGACAATGCCGGTGGTTCCGTTAAGCAGTTCGATTCTTTCGATGCTTTCGGTCTTTATTCCTCCAACCGCCTGCTCAAAGGTCAGCGGGCGGAAAACATAGGCAATGCCGCCGAAAATCGCGGCCGCAGCCGCAACGCAGCAAATCAGTATTTTGGTTGATTTTTTCATGTTACCACCTCACATAACTTGCATGAATTATACTTCCCTTGAAATAGTAGAAATTTGATATAGTGGCCGACCACCCGTCAGCAACTCTTAAATAGTTTCCGTCGCTGCATTCTTGATAGCCAACACACAACAAGGAGTGGTTGCCATATTTACTGTCATTATTTGTCCCTATAAGTACCGGATAACTTTTATCAACGTTGTTTTTTATAAAATTCCAAGTAACGCCGTTTAAAAGCCCGTCCTCCTGATAACCGCTTCCCGCAATAAGATCATACCTTGCTCGTGAAAATGCAGTCAATCCGGGAATGATTTGATTAAAATATGTTCCTATTTCATATTCACTTCTCATCGCCGCATAAAGCATACAAAAAACCGACACCGACGGATTTCTCGCTCTTTCGCTGCCATTCCACAATCCATAATGCCCTCCCGGTTTTATGGTTCCCCAATAATACACCAAGTTTGTGGCTGCAGTCGGTGTGCAGTGATTTTCATTAACAAACTTAATCATAGTATAAGGAACAAAATTAAAATTGTTCTTGTCATCATCCCAATAAACCCCGTCAAGGTGCTTATTGGTATACACCACCTGTGCCAAAGGACTTACCTCTCCTGCCTGTTCCCTTGCTATTTCCTCTTTTTCTTCTTTATACTCCTTTTTTATTTCTGTTTGCTCCAAAATTTCGTCGGTTACCACCGACTTGTATTCTCCCGTTTCCTCTCTTGTCAGGAAAGAAAATCCGTTGTTATAAATGATTTCGTCCGATTTATCAACTTTTTTATCATGGTTTTGCTCATACATACTGTCAAGCATAAAATCGCAATCGTATCCAAAGGCCTGAACGTGTGGATTTTCTCCGAATGCATCCACAAAAATATATCCTATCAATTCTTCGTCGGTTATAACCCTAAACAAATATGAATTTGTGTTCCCGAAAGGATCCGAAAAAGGAACCGTTTCATATATGCGGGTTGTATCGTTCCACCTACACCCTATTTGACCGATTTGATTTTGTACACATCGGTTTGCTATTGCCTCAGCCTCATTTTCCGATATATATGACACCTGTTCTACTGCACTTGCCGTCACTTGGTTTCTATCGGAAGCATAGTTTGAGAAAGTCATCACCATAGCTATTGACATAACTCCGCTCATTATTTTATTCAGCATACTTTTCTCCTCTCAAATTCATTGACCATAATTTTTTTCAAAATGTCCTTTGAGCGTATATTCTATTGTTTCCGATGAATCTATATACCAAAGAAAATCTCCGACACCTTTTTTATATCCATCGTATTTACAAAAATCCTTGTTGCATCCATAGGATATATACCCATCGTAATCTTTAACATAAACATCTATTATCCAAGTACATCCATCAAGTTTTTTTTGAACAGCCGCTTTTAACTTGACAGATGAAATTTTTTCATAGATTGCTTTTATTTCCGACTCGGATAATATGTCCACTTGTTCTCCGTCTTTATGAATTACCAATTTTTCAATTTCTTCGGTTTTTACACCGCCTATCGCCTGAGAAAAGGTCAGCGGACGGAAAACATAGGCAATGCCGCCGAAAATCACGGCCGCAGCCGCAACGCAGCAAATCAGTAATTTGGTTGATTTTTTCATATTATCACCTCATAATCTCACATATTAGACGCCGCACTTTAAGCAGCAAAACATTGCTTTCGGAAAATTTTATCTCGCCAAAAAATATTTTATGCTTCCGCCGAGCCTCCTTTCGAGCTAATAATACATTAGACTTTCTTGTTTGTCAATAATTTCTATCAGTTTTGCAAATAAATTGTCATCTTGATTTGTTATTTTAGACATTTATGCTCATAAGTCCGTGGCGGTTGCAGAAAAAATAAAGCTTGCCCCTGCCGCTCTTTCGGAACCTTGCCGACGGCGCTCCTTCGGGGTAAAGCTTGACCGTTTCAAAGCGGTCGTGAGTGACATAGGCCAAAAAGGAAATATAGTGTTCCTTGGTCATGGGGTGATTTACCGTCACAAAAATCTCGTCCTCGACATTTTCCACGGTGACGGCGTGGCAGTCGTCGGGCTGTTCGGCCGATTGTGGGGGCAGCTCCACCCCGCAGCAACACACCGACGCCTCGCCGAATGTTCTGATGACATTTCCGCAAATGGGACAAACATAAATTTCGCTTTTGAGCATATTGGCCGAACGGTTTGCGTTTACCGCCTCGTTGCCCGACAAAAGCTCGGCCACCGAAACCGAAAGGGCTGCCGCCAGCGGTTCGATGAGGGAAATGTCGGGAAGTCCCCTGCCCGTTTCCCATTTCGATACTGCCTTGCCGGTGACGCAGATTTTTTCGGCAAGCTCGTTTTGGGTCAGCCCCGCCTTTTCTCTCAGTCTTTTGACCGTTTTTCCCGTGATGTATGAATCCATAATAATTCTCCTTTCTTTGTCGGATTATAAATCCGTTTTGACGGAAAATCAATCCACGCACCGTGGAACAAAAGCCCGCATTAAAAAATGCAGGCTTTTATCAATTGTTAAAAGGCCGGTTTTGCTATTTGAGCTTATATTTTTCCGACCTGTCGGGATTTCGGTATTCGTGCTTTTCGTAATAGCCCAAAAGCTCGCCGCCTTCGTCGCGCAGCGCCACCATATAAACATCCTTGTTTTGCTTTTCGTTGTGAAAGGTGAAAACACGGTTTAAATCGGGATTTTGTTCAAAGGCGTTTACGACCTCTTTTATGGCGGCAACTGAGCGGCCGTTATGGCAGTCGAAAATGCTCTTTGACACAAGGCTTTGTCCGCCTCTTTTTTCATAATTTTTTACCGCGGCGGGATTCATATAAATAATGTTGTGCTCTTTGTCGCAAATCACCACCGAGGCCCTGTCCTCGTCGATTATGGCCTTGAAAAATTTTTCAAGCTTCATTTTACCGTCCCCTTAAGCCGATTTTTTCTGTCGTTCTTTGTGTTATAAAGGAACATTGCAACGCCCGCTCCGCAAATAAGCAGGTAGCCCAAAACGCTTAATGCGTCGGGAACCTGACCGAAAATGAAGAATCCAAGCAGAGCGGCAAAAATCACCTGGGTATAATCATACACCGAAATTTCCTTGGCGGGAGCGTAGAGATATGCCTTGGTTATGCCAAGCTGACCGACGCAGGCCGAACAGCCCGCTCCTATAAGAAAGGCAACCTGTTTAAAGGTCATGGGCTCGAAATCGGCGATTATAAAGGGAATGCACACAACGCAGGAAAAAAGCGAAAACCAAAAAATAATTCTCGAGCTGTTTTCTCCGTTGGCTCCGAGACGGCGCACAAAGGTGTATGCGATACCGGCTCCCATTCCTCCGCAAAGCCCCACAAGAGACGGAATCAGCTGAGCGTTTGCAAATCCCGGTTTTATTATGAGAACGCTGCCGAGCATTGCGCAAAGCACGCCGAGAATTTGAACGAAATTAGGCTTTTCCTTAAGCAGAAATAAGGAAAAAACAATGGCAAAGAAGGGGGACAGCTTGTTAAGCATGTTGGCGTCAGCAAGCACAAGGTGATCGATGGCATAGAAATTGGCCACAAGACCCACCGTCCCGAAAAACGAGCGGCAAAAAAGAAAGGGGATATTCTGCCTTTGGGGCCTGAAGGGCACCCGCTGTTTTATCATCATTCCCGTTATAAAAACAAGGGCAACGGCATTGCGGAAAAAGGCCTTTTGAAAGGACGGAAGCCCCTCCCCCGAAAGGCGGACAAAAACCGACATGGCCGAAAATCCCATGGCCGCAAAAATTATGCAGATAATTCCCTTTGCCCGTCCCGAAAGGGATCCGCTTAACCTTTCTTTTATCTTAGACATGAAATGCTCCTTTTTGCTTTACATCATAAGCCCTGATTTTTTACGCCGTCGGCGGTCGCCTGAATAACAGGGCCGGAAAGCAGCACGGTCAAAACGGTGCACATTCCGAATTTTCCTCCGAGCAGCACTCCGACGACAACCATCAGCACGTCCAGCACCGGTCTTACAAACTTGACCTTGAAGTTGTTCTTTTCGGCAAGGGAAAAGGTCACGGCCTCATATGAACCTCTGCCGAAATCCGCCGCCGAGTAAAGCCCCGTGCCAATCGAAAAAACGACAATACCGAGACACATCAGCAAAAAATTCAAGACGGGTTTTTCGGTGTAATGCTGAATTCCGCCGAACACGTCGACAAAAAAGCTGTAAATGACCTGATAAAGAACCGTGCCCACATTGATTTGCTTTCGGTCGTAAAAAAACGCAAAGACTATCATCGCCGCCGCAACAACAAGCGACGACATACCGATTGTCATACCCGTCACGTTTGACAGCCCCTGCCACAAAATCGCAAGGGTGGCGCCGCCGAAACCCGCGTTGATTGCAAGGGTGATACCATAGGCGGCAACGATCGAACCGACAATGACCGTTACCGTTTTGATTGTATATTTTCTCATACTGCCACCACAAAACAAAGCCGTAATTTCATCGCACCTTTTACCTTTCGTCCCGACCGATATAAAAACACAAAACGCAGAAAGCGGACATAAATAAACCGCTGTGCCTTTTTAAAAGATGTGACGACATATTTCTGTATTTCAAGCCATAAGGAAAAACCAAGCGGCGGAAATATGCCTACCTCTCTGCTAAAACGCGCAGATTTTTCGTCCGAATCTTCACTAAGCGGCCGACGGCATATCTATATATTCCGAGGCCGCTTATCGGAGAAAGCTGGCAGAAAAGCCGCCTTCTTCTTTCACTAAAACGTGCGGATTTTTCGTCCGAATCTTCACTAAGCGGCCGACGGCATATTTATATATTCCGAAACCGATTATCGGAGAAAGCTGGCAGAAAAACCGCCTTCTTCTTTCACTAAAACGCGTGGATTTTTCGTCAGACGTTCTCGAAACAGGCGCCGACATATTTCTATATTTCAAGTCCGGAGAGAGGACGAAATGGCGGAAAAACCGCCTTCTTCTTTCACTAAAACGTGCGGATTTTTCGTCCGAATCTTCACTAAGCGGCCGACGGCATATTTATATATTCCGAGGCCGATTAGGGGAGAGAGCGGACGGAAAAGCCGCCGTTTTAGGCTGTTAAACCATTTTTTCTTGCTTAACCTTATGGTCTATAATGTGCCTTGAAGCAAGCTCTTTGTGGACGTCGTCCACCGAGATGCCCATTTCAACCATGAGGACCATGGCATGATAGGCAAGGTCGGCAAGCTCGTAGATGGTTTCCTTTTTGTCGCCGGCTTTGGCGGCGATGATGACCTCGGTGCACTCCTCGCCAACCTTTTTGAGGATTTTATCAATGCCTTTTTCAAAAAGGTAGGTGGTGTAGGAGCCCTCGGGCTTGTCCTTTTTGCGGCCTTCGAGAAGTTCATAAAGCCCGCGGAGGCTGAACTCGGACAGGCTGTCGCTTTGATAGATTTTGCCGGTAAAGCAGGACTCGCTGCCGGTGTGGCAGGCAGGACCTTCCTTTTCCACCGTAACAAGAAGAGCGTCGCGGTCGCAGTCGGTGATTATCGAGACAATGTGCTGATAATTTCCGCTGGTCTCGCCCTTAAGCCAAAGCTGCTGTCTTGAACGGCTGAAAAAGCAGGTCAGCCCCTTTTCAAGAGAAATTTCAAGGCTCTGTTCGTTCATGTATGCAAGGGTCAGCACCTTTTTGGAGATGCTGTCCACCACTATGGCGGGAATAAGCCCGTCTTTGTCGAATTTCAGGTCAAACTGCTGTGCCATTTTCATAACCTCACATTTATGTTTTGTCTTTTAAGAGCCTCTTTAAGCTCCTTTATTTTTATTTCTCCGAAGTGGAAAACCGAGGCCGCAAGAGCCGCGTCAATGTCGGGTATTTCCTTGAAAAGCTCGATAAAGTGCTCGGTTTTTCCCGCTCCGCCCGAGGCGATGACGGGAACGTTCACCGCGCGGCAAACGGCCTTAAGCATTTCGATGTCAAATCCGTTCTTTACGCCGTCGGTGTCGATGGAATTGACCACAACCTCGCCCGCTCCCCGTTCTACGCAGGATTTTATCCATGAAACGGCCTCCATGCCGGTGTTTTCTCTGCCGCCCTTTGCAAAAACGCGGAAAACGCCGTCCACCCGCTTTATATCAACCGACAGCACGACGCACTGGTTGCCGTATTTCTGCGCCGCAGCCGATATGATTTCGGGATTTTTTATGGCTCCCGAATTGACCGAAACCTTGTCGGCCCCGCATTTGAGCACCCGATCAAAATCCTCAGGGGAATTTATGCCGCCGCCCACCGTCAGGGGGATAAACACGTTTTTTGCCACCTTCGTGAGAATGTCGGTGAAAAGGGCGCGCCCCTCCGAGGATGCGGTTATGTCATAAAAAACAAGCTCGTCGGCAAGAGAATCGGAATAAAATTTTCCCAGGGACACGGGGGACGAAACGTCGGAAAGCCCCTCGAAATTGACGCCCTTGACCACACGGCCGTTTTTGACGTCAAGGCAGGGAATTATTCTTTTTGTAATCATTTCGCCACCTCGATTGCCTCTTTAAGGTCAATGCCGCCGGTGTAGTAGGCCTTGCCGATTATGGCCCCGTAAATTCCCATGGCTGACAGCTCCTTTACGTCGTCAAGGGAGGAGACCCCTCCCGAGGCGGTTATGTCGACGGTATATTTTTTCGAAAGCTCTCTGTAAAGGGCGCGGTTTGTTCCCATCATGGCTCCGTCCTTTGAAATATCGGTGCAAATGATGTTTTTAACGCCCTTTTTCTGCATTTTTTCCATAAAATCCGAGAGGGTGACGGCGGATTTTTCAAGCCAGCCCCTGACTGCTATAAAGCCGTCGCGAACATCGGCTCCCACGGCAATTTTTTCACCGTATTTTGCGAGAGCCTCGTCAAGAAAAGCCTCGTCCTCCACGGCCGCCGTGCCGAGAATAACCCGGTCGACCCCCGCCGACAGATATGCCGAAACGGTGTCCATGCTTCTTATCCCTCCGCCGATTTCCACAAAAAGAGACGTGTTTTTTGCCACCCGCTCCACAACATTAATATTCGGGGTGGTTCCGTTTTTTGCACCCTCAAGGTCGACCATGTGAATATATTTTGCCCCGCATTTTTCAAAATCGGAGGCAACGCTCAGCGGGTCGTCGCTGTAAACGGTCATTTTATTATAATCTCCCTTAAGAAGCCTGACCGCCTTTTTCTCATAAAGATCAATGGCAGGAAGTATAATCATTTTTCCACCTCGCAAAAGGCCTTAAGTATTTCCAGTCCCGCGTCTCCGCTTTTTTCGGGATGAAACTGACAGCCCATAACATTTTCCTTTGCAACGGCGGCGGTAAGTTCCCGTCCGTATTCGCAGGTCGCTATAAGACTGCTTTCGCAATTTTCGGCATAGTAGGAATGAACAAAATAAACGCAGTCTCCGTTTTTTATGCCGCCGAAAAGCCTGTGTGGCTTTTTTATGTCAAGCGCGTTCCAACCGATGTGGGGAATTTTAAGTGCCGACGGAATGTTCCCTTCCATGGGAACGACCTCGCCCTTTAAAAGTCCGAGCCCGTCATGCTCGCCGTATTCATAGCTTTTTTCAAAAAGCAGCTGCATTCCGAGACAGATTCCCATAATGTCGGTTCCCCTGTCGGCCGCCGCAAGAAGCGTTTTGTCAAGGCCGCTTTTTTTAAGCTTTTCCATGGCGTCGCCGAAGGCTCCCACCCCCGGCAAAAACAGCTTGTCCGCCGAACCAATGACGTCGGCGTCGTCGGTAATAACGGCCTTTGCCCCGATAAATTCAAGAGAGGACAAAAGAGAAAAAAGATTTCCCACGCCGTAATCTATTATCGCAATCATTTACAACAGTCCTTTTGTGGAGGGAATTTCGTTCAAAAATTTTTCGTCAAGGCTTACGGCCTCTTTAAGCGCTCGGGCCGACGCTTTGAAGGCGCCTTCGATAATGTGGTGAGAATTCGCACCGGTAATTTTTCTTATGTGAAGGGTCATGCCGCCGTTGTTTGCCAGAGCGATAAAAAACTCGCCGCAAAGCTCGGTGTCGAAATCGCCCACCTTTTGGGTCGGAATGCCGAGTTCGCCGTAAAATCCTCCTCTTCCCGAAAGGTCGACCGCCAACAGAATCAGGCTTTCGTCCATAGGGAGAACAATGTTTCCGTAGCGCACAACGCCCTTTTTGTCGCCCAGCGCGTCGGAAAAAGCCTTGCCGAGACAAATCGCAATGTCCTCGGTGGTGTGATGATAATCGACGTAGGTATCGCCCTTGCACTTAACGGTCAAATCAAACCGTCCGTGGCGGGCAAAAAGAGTCAGCATATGGTCGAGAAATCCGCAGCCCGTGTCGATGTCGCTTTTGCCGCTTCCGTCAATATTAAGTTCAAGATAAATGTCGGTCTCGTTTGTGGTTCTTTTTATTTCCGCCCTTCTCACTTTTCTTCCTCCTTTAATATCTCGCCGATTTTTTCCAAAAGGATTTTCATTTGGTCAAGGGTTCCGACGGTTATGCGGTTATAATCGGAAATTCGCCCGTTTGCGAAATGCCGCACAAGCACGCCCTTTTCCTTAAGCCTCTCATAAAGCCTGTGTCCCGAGATTTTTTCGCTTTTTGCAAATATAAAATTTGCCTTTGACTCGGTGGTTTCAAAGCCCAGCTTTTCAAGTTCCGATTTTGTAAATTCACGGTTTTCAATTATTTTTTTTGCGTTTTCGTCATAATATTCCTGTTCCGAAAGGGCGGCAGCCCCCGCGGCACAGGTCATTCGGTTGACATTATAGGGATTTGTGGAAAAGCGAATGGTGTTAAGGTCGGAAATGAGAGCCTCGCAGGCAAAACCGAAACCGAGCCTTGCCCCGGCCATGCTTCTCGATTTGGAAAAGGTTCCCGTCACAAGAAGATTGTCGTATTTCTTTATAAGTCCCACCGCCGACTGCCCGCCGAAATCCACATAGGCCTCGTCCACAATAACAACTCGGCCGCTGTTCGACGCAACAATTTCCTCAATGTCGCAAAGCGGCATGAAAAGCCCCGTGGGCGCATTGGGATTTGCGATAACCGCCGTTTCATTTTTGCCGATATAGTCGTTCTTGTCTATGGAAAAATCCTCTTTAAGGGGAATTTCGGTGTATGGAATTCCGTTAAGCTCGGCAAAGACGGGGTAAAAACCGTAGGTTATATCGGGAAAAATCAGCGGTCGTTCCTCGTCGGCAAAGGCCATAAAGGCAAAATTCAGCACCTCGTCCGAGCCGTTTGTGACGATCGTGTTTTCGACGCCGACGCCGTATTTTTCGGCAAGAGCCTTTCTGACGTTAAGGCACTCGGGGTCGGAATACAGCATAAGGCTGCCAACCTCGCCGGCCACCGCCTCAAGCACCTTTTTCGACGGCGGAAAGGGCGATTCGTTGGTATTAAGCTTTATATATTTTTGGTCCTTGGGCTGTTCTCCGGGGGTGTAAGGCGTCAGCCCCTCATATTTTTTTGAAAATAATCTGCTCATGCTTTTCCCTCAAATCTGACGGTTGCGCTTCTTGCGTGAGCCGAGAGGCCCTCCTTTTCGGCAAAAAGCGCCACCTTGCCGGCCACCTTTTCAAGGGCGTCGGCCGTGAAATAGGTATACTGTGATTTTTTGACAAAATCGTCAACCGAAAGCGGCGACGAAAATTTTGCCGTTCCCGATGTAGGAAGTGTGTGATTCGGTCCGGCGAAATAGTCGCCCAGCGCCTCGGGGCAGTTTTTGCCCATAAATATCGAGCCGGCATGACGAATTCGGTCGAGATAATCAAAGGGGTTGTCCACGCAAAGCTCAAGATGCTCTGGAGCGATCTCGTTTGCAATGTCTATGGCAGAGAGAAGATTTTCGGCCACGATTATTTTTCCGTTGTTATCAATCGACGCCCTTGCGATTTCGGCTCTGGGCAGCGCGGGAATCTGAAGCTCAAGCTGCTCGCTCACCTTTTTTGCAAAGTCGCCGTCATCGGTAACGAGAACGGCGGTGGCGTTTTTGTCGTGCTCGGCCTGGGACAGCATATCGGCCGCCACAAATTTGGGGTTGCAGCTGCCGTCGGCCACAATGAGAATTTCGCTGGGGCCTGCAATCATGTCAATCGCCACCCTGCCGAAAACCTGCTTTTTCGCCTCGGCAACGAAGGCGTTTCCCGGGCCGACGATTTTGTCGACCTTTTTGACCGTTTCGGTGCCGTAGGCAAGAGCGGCGACGGCCTGCGCCCCGCCGATTTTATAGATTTTATCCACTCCCGCAATTTTTGCGGCCGCGAGAATTTCCGGCCTGACGCTGCCGTCCTTTGAAGGCGGAGTGACCATGAAAAGCTCGGGGCAGCCGGCAATTTTCGCGGGAATACTGTCCATGAGAACGGTGGAAGGATATGCCGCCGTGCCGCCGGGAACGTATAGCCCGACCCTGTCGAGAGGAATGATTTTCTGCCCCATGACAACGCCGTTTTTGTCGTTGATTATAAAGCTGTTTCTCACCTGCGCCGAATGGAATTTCCGTATGTTTTCGGCCGCCTCCTCAAGCACGGCGATAAACTCCGGCTCGACGGTCTCAAAGGCTTTGTCGATTTCCTCCTCGGTGACGACGAGAGAAGAAAGGGTCACGCCGTCAAATTTTTCGCAGTATTCAAAAAGTGCCTTATCACCGTTCTTTTTGACGTTTTCTATAATTTCGGCCACCGTTTCTTCCACGTTTGCCGAGAGATTTTCCCTTGAAAAAAGCTTGGAATTTTCCACCTCGCCGTATTTCATAATGCTAATCACGATTTCCCACCTGCCCTTTAAGACTGTCGCAAAGCCTTTCTATTTCTTCGGTTTTAAAGCGAAAGGCCGCCTTGTTTGCTATAAATCTCGCGCTTATGGGAACTACCGTCGCCGCAACATCAAGGTTGTTTTCCCTAAGGGTGGTGCCGGTTTCCACAATGTCGACGATAACGTCGGAAAGTCCGAGTATCGGCGCAATTTCGATTGAACCGTTGAGCTTTATTATGTCGATGTCGCGGCCCATTTCGCCGTAATATTTTTGGGCGATGTTGGGGAATTTGGTGGCAACGCGGAGAGTTCGCCCGCTTTTGTCGCGAAAGCCTTTGGGCGCCGCAACCGCCATTCTGCACTTTCCCATATCAAGATCCAGCAGTTCAAAAACCTCCGGCTCATATTCCAGAAGAATGTCCTTTCCAGCAACGCCCACATCGGCCGCCCCTCTTTCGACATAAATCGACACGTCGGAGGGCTTGACCCAAAAATATCTTACTCCCTTTTCGGGGTTTTCAAAAATCAGCTTTCGGCTGTTTTCCAAAAGCTCGGGGCAAGGATAGCCCGCTTTTTCAAACATTCGGTATACCTTTTCACCGAGTCTGCCCTTTGGCAGCGCAACGTTAAGCATAGTCCCGCTCCTTTCAAAGTTCGATTTTTTCTTTGTATTTAAGCCGTTCGGGCACATTTTTCTGTGCCGAGACCGTCTTGCCGCCGTTCACCGCCGACTTGATTGTTTTTATAAGCTCGCTTTTGTCGGTTTTTTCACCGTAAACAATGAGCAAATCAACGTCATATTCCGGCTCGGGCTGTTCAAAAACTTCCAGCAGGTCGGCATAAACCGCAAAGCCCACGGCTCCCGACTTTTTACCCATTTTTTTCATAAGGCGGTCATACTGCCCGCCCGAAAGAACGCTTTCGGGAATGTTTTCAAGATAGCCCTTGAAAACAAAGCCGTTATAATAATTCATGTCGGAAACAATGGAAAAGTCAAATTCGATTTTATCCGAAAAATCCGAATTTTCAAGAAGATTCGACAGCTCCTTAAGCTCCAAAAGGGCTTTTTCGGCATTTTTCCCAAGGCCGAGCTTTGAAAGCCGTTCAAGCACCTTTTTCCTGTTTCCGTGAATTTCGGTGAAGGCCGCAAGGGTTTTTGCCGCCGTTTTGTCAAGGCCCTGCTCCTCACAAAGCTTCAGAATATCGTGGGAATTTTTTTCCGAAACAAGTTTCATTATCTTAAAGGCAAATTCATCGTCGGCACCGAAATCGGAAAGCACCGCCGAAAGCACGCCGAGGTGGGAAAGCCCGACAACAAAGCTTTCGTCCACAAGCGAAAGAGCATGAGCCGCAATATCCACCGTTTCGTATATATCATAAAGGTCGATGTCGCCGATACACTCAAGACCGATTTGCGTTATTTCCTTAAATCGGTGGGTGCTCCCCGACGGACGGTAGACCTTTTCGTCATAGCAAAGCTTGGTTTTGATTCCGGGCGCGTCCTCGGTGTTTTTTATTATCGAAAGGGTGACGTCGGGCTTGAGCGCAAGCAGCTTGCCGTTTGTATCGTTAAAGGTGATAACCCTGTCGCTGACAAGAAAATCCTTGTTTTTTGCATAAAGTTCGTATTCCTCAAACTTGCTCATTTTAAAGGGCAGGTATCCGAATTCGGTAAAAAGGCGGCGGAATTTTTGAGAAAAAGATTCGGCGCCCGACGGGAAGTTATTTATCATTTTCTTTGCTTTCCTCTCTTTCGATTTTCGAAAGCACGGCTTTATATCCGCCGTTGCCGTATTCAAGGCATTTGCTGACGCGGCTTATGGTGGTGGTGGATGCGCCGGTCGCCTTGCTGACCTCGCTGTAATGGGCTCCGTCATAAAGCATTTTTGCCATTTCAAGACGTTGGGAAATATCCAGAAGCTCCTTTATGGTACAGACATCTTCAAAGAAAAGTCGGCACTCCTCCATGCTTTCAAGGGAAAGCACCGCTTTAAAAAGCTGTTCAACCTCGGGGGTCTGCCATGCACTCATTTTGTTTACCTCACTTTACTACTTTATCACGGTAGAGCATTATTTTATTGAATTATAGCACCGCCGCCTCTTCTTGTCAATACCAAAGAGAAAAAATATTCCGCAAAAGAAAAAGACCGAAGCCTTTTCAGACTTCGGTCTTTTTAAAGTTTCGTTTGCACTCCGTCATTTGACGGGCGTATCACTTAAGAGCCAAAATTATTTGGATTTCTTGGTGATAACGAAGGCTGCTGCCATAGCTGCGCAGAGAACGCCGGCAACTGCAACTGCAGAAGCATCGGAGCTCTTGGGGTTGGCAGTGTTGGTGCCGGTGGTGGTGCCGCCGGTTACAGTGCCGGTAGCGGAAGTAGCAGCGGTGGTCTCACCGGTGGTGGTAGTAGTGGTGGTGGAAGTGGTGGGATCAACAATAGAAGTGGTGGGATCAGTCTCGGTGGAGGTGGTGGGATCAACAATAGAAGTGGTGGGCTCAGTCTCGGAAGCAACAGCAATACCGCCGGCAACAACGTTAACGTTTACGGGACGAAGAGCGTTGGAGAGGAGGTCTGCAGTGTCATAAGCGGAGAAATCGGAGAAGTTAACGGTAACAGCAGCATTGGTAGCCTTAAGAACCTTAAACTTCAGAGCATAGAAAACGCCGCCCTTGCTCTGGCCGTTAAGGATCCAGCCGAGCTCTTTGCCGTTTTCAGCAGTAGTAGCCTTCATGTTAGGCTTGGGGATGTTGTTGGTCTCGTCGGTCCAGCCGATGAACTCAAGAGCCTCGGTGTCATAGTCACCAACGGTGGCCTTGAATGCGGCATAGCCGAACTCAACATTGTCGCTAAGGCTTACGTCGAGGATAACTTCAGATCCGACATCTGCCTCAGTAACATTGACGGTAGCGACAGTAGCGGTGACATTCTCTTCACCGGCTGCGAATGCTACCGAAGCGAAGCAAGCGATCATTGCAACGCTCAAAACGATTGCGAGAAGCTTTTTCATTTTGATTCATTCCTTTTCAAAAAATTTAGATTGGGCATCTCTAACGAGATTATAATACACGGAAATTCAATTGTCAAGTGAAAAGTTTCAAAAATTATTGAAAACATAGAACATTTGACAAAAAATCTCCGAGATTATCGGGAAAACTTAATCTTTTTACAGATTAGTCTTCGGAGATGGCTTCTACGGGACAGGCTGCCTCGCAGGCACCGCAAGAAACACATTTGTCGGCATCGATTACATATGTATCTTCGCCTTCCGAAATGGCCTCGTTGGGGCAGGTATCAGCACAGCTGCCGCATTTGATGCACTCATCGCTGATTTTGTATGCCATTGGAACCGCACCTCCTTGTACTGTTTGAAAGGGGAGTCTTCGAAAAGAACACTACCCACTCTCTTTATTGCATTGTATCACATTTTTTCGCAATTGCAAGCATTTTTTTAAGGGAAAGAGTCTTTATTTTACCAATTTACTCGGTTAACATAATTTTTTGAGGGAAATTTTACACCGAAAAACCTTACATTATAATATATAACTCTATTCCGAATCGTCGGGGAGTTCCTTTTCTTCCTTTTCGGCAGACTTATGCCCCGGGCGGCCGTGGAGCGGACGGATTTCCCGACGGTTGAAGGTCTCTACCGTCGTCTCCCCGTCCTTTTCCAGCGACACCTTGACGTCGCCCTTCAAAAGGTCGACCGACTCGACGGTTCCGACGCCCGAAGGGGTTTTTACCGACGCGCCGACTCGGGGACTTATTTTGTGAAGATATTCATAGGCGTTCTGCTCATATTTCAGGCAGCACATAAGCCGCCCGCAGGTTCCGGAAATTTTCACGGGATTAAGCGAAAGATTCTGTTCCTTTGCCATTTTTATGGACACGGGCTGGAAGGCATTCAAAAACTTCGAACAACAGAATTCCCTTCCGCAAATTCCTATTCCGCCGAGCAGCTTGGCCTCATCCCTGACGCCGACCTGACGAAGCTCGACCCGAGTGTGGAAAACCGAGGCGAGATCGCGCACGAGCTCGCGGAAATCCACACGTCCGTCGGCCGTGAAGAAAAAGATTATCTTGCTGTTATCGAAGGTGTATTCCACCGAAATCAGCTTCATTTCAAGCCCGTGGGCGGCAATTTTTTTGCTGCATATTCCGAAGGCTTCCTTTTCCTTTTTGTGATTTTCCTCAAGATGAGCAAGATCCTTTTCGTCGGCAATTCTCACGACCTTTTTGAGAGGAATTTCGAATTCCTTGGAGATTTCGGCAATTTCCGAGGCGCACACGCCGCATTCAAGCCCCTGTGCCGTCTCTACAATGACCTTTTGCCCCTTTTGAACGGAAATTCCGTCGGGGTCAAAATAATACGACTTTCCGCCGTCTTTAAATTTCACGCCAATTACAACAGGCATTTTTTCAACTCCGTTATCTTATAAGTTCGGCGCAAAGCACCGTCAAAAGCAAATTCATTTTGGGATTTTCCTTAAGTCTTGCCGCCGTTTTTTCACAAGAACGATGGCATTCGGCAAGCCTTTGCGAGGTCATCGCCCCGCAAAGAGCGTCGACCTCGGCGGCATATCCGAAAATTTCCTCCGCCGCTCCCTCTTTTTTCATATATGCGTCGCGAAAAACTCCGCCCGCCGTCACAATCACATCGGCAAACGACGCAACATCCTTTTCGAAGGGCATAACCGCCTTTAAAAAGCCGACGGCGTCCCCCTTTGCGGTTGATTGCAGCATCTTTTTGAGCGCTTCGTCACAATCGGATTTTTCCGAGAAAAGGAGTTCTTCCGCCGCGCCGATAAAGCCCTCCGACCGTTCGGCCGCGCGGCGAATTTCCTCTTTCGGGACATCCGAAAACTTTCTTTGAAGAAATTCTTCCACATCGGAAACCGCAAGAGGGGTCAAAAGAACGGGCATACAGCGGGAAACCACCGTGTCGAGCATTTCCTCTCTCCGACGGACGGTTATTATAAAGGTCACGCCGGCAGGCGGCTCCTCAAGGGTTTTGAGCAGCGCGTTTTGAGCCGGGGGAGCCATGCTTCCCGTTATTATCATGACCTTTCGGCTGCTCTCGACGGGCATGACGGAGGCCTCTTTTCTCAGCCGTCTTATGTCATCCACCGAGAGAACACCCTTGTCTCCCCCGTTTTCGAGCAATATATCGGGATGACCCGTCACGGCCTTTTTGCAGGAGGAACAAACCCCGCAGGGCCGCTTTTCCCTCGATTTGCAGAGTATGGCGGCGGCGAGGCTTTTGGCAAGAGTCTTTTTCCCGCTGCCTCTTTGACCCTCTATAAGGACGGCGCCGGGGACGTTTTCCTCCTCCGACATTCTCTCAAGCGAGGAAACAAGCTCCTCCCTGCCGACAAAATCGCCGAAAGCGGTTATCATAATTTATGGAAGCTCTCCACGTCAAGCACGAAAACGGTGGCCCCTCCGACGGTTATTTCAAGAGGCATGGCCATGGTGTTGACCGTTCCGTAGGGAGAGGGGTCCTGAATTATCTGAGTGCGCTTGCGGGCATTGTTTCCGATTATCTGAATGGCGTCGTCGACCTGTTCGTCCTCAACACCGATTATGAAGGTCGTGTTTCCGGCCTTAAGATAGCCGCCGGTGGTGGCAAGCTTTGTGGCCGAGATTTTGGCCTTTGTGAGGGCGCCCGAAACGGTGGCGGCGTCGTCGTCGTTAACGATTGCAAGTATGAGTTTCATATTATTCCTCCGTATCTTATGCAAATTCAATACTACTTCTCTGTTTACTTATTATAATACAAAACCGCCGCTTAATCAATAGTTTTTACATCCGTTTTTTTGTCGGTTTTCGGCGGCGGAGCAATTACTTTCGAAAGCGCATTGTTTTCTTGACAAAAGTGCGCATTGCAATTATAATAGAGTGTATCTATGCAATCATATAAAAGGAGTGGGCTTATGAAATCCTACCGCAAGGAGCTGACATTCAACATTCCCTCGAGACGGGGATTTAAAAACATCACGGGCGAATGCGAAAAGGCGCTTTCGGAAAGCGGCATAAAGGAAGGACTTCTCCTTTGCAATGCCATGCACATTACCGCAAGCGTTTTTATCAACGACGACGAGCCGGGGCTTCATGCCGATTTCGAGCGGTGGCTTGAACAGCTCGCCCCCGAAAAGCCTTATGAGAGATATGCCCACAACGGATATGAGGACAACGGCGACGCACACATAAAGCGCACCCTTATGGGACGCGAGGTCGTGGTGGCCGTCACCGGCGGCAGGCTCGATTTCGGCCCGTGGGAACAGATTTTCTACGGAGAATTCGACGGAATGAGAAACAAGCGCGTGCTTATTAAAATAATCGGCGAATAAGGAGACAGCATCATGAACATCGAAGCATATAATTTAATAATCGACAAAATAAAGCCCCTGCTCGACGGCAGAGGTTTCAAGACGGTGGACACCGAAACCGGAAGCTATTTCGAAAACGGCGAAATTGCCGTCCGCGTGATTTTCAAGGAGAAGGAAAAGCTGTTCTGCCTTGAAAAATGCGAGCTTTCGGACGACAAAAAGCCCTCCGACTGGAGCCTTATAAGTGAATGGCTTTTCGAGGACGGAACAAAAGCCTCCTATGCCTCCTCCATCGGCGAAGATTTCGAGGACACCCTTCGCGAGGCCCTCGGAATAAAGCCCACGGCAACCCGTCAGGCCGCTTTGCCTTCCAAGGCAAAGAAAAACGATCAGCCCACCGTCAAATCCCTCACCGGCAGCTTTCTCACGGTGTTCCCCCAGTATAAGAACGAGTATCCCAAATATGTAACCGAGGACGGCGCTTTCCTCTATGCGGAATTTTACGAGACCGTCGGCGCTCCGCTGCTTAAAGAGCTGCTGCGCGCCAACGACAAAAAGCGCCTGCAGAAATATTTCGATATGCTCGACGAGGCCTACCGTCTCGGAGACCTTGAAGTCCGCTCGGTGGTGAGCACCTGCGTGCTGGCACAGGCTCTGAAGGGCGAAAAAGAGCTGACCGAATCGGCTCTCGGCTATCTTAAGGACAAAAATTATCTTGCTTTGGCCCTTAAAAACTCCTTGGCAATCAAAAAATAATCAAAGGGTGTTTAATACGGATAAAAAATCAATGCCCATCGGCATTTTTGACTCGGGACTGGGCGGGCTTACCGTTGCGGCTGAGGTCAGAAAGCTTTTGCCGAAGGAAGACATTATATATTTCGGCGACACCGGCCGTGTTCCCTACGGCAACCGCGGGCGGGATGTCATTCGCCGCTATGCGGGGGAGGACGCGGATTTTCTCCTTTCGAAAGGCGTCAAGCTTATCATCGCCGCCTGCGGAACGGTAAGCTCGGTGGCGCCCGACATCGGCGGCAAGCTGCCCGTTCCCTTTGTGGGAGTGGTGGAGCCGGCCTCGATTTCGGCCGTCCGCGCCACGAAAAACCGCCGCATAGGCGTTGCCGGAACGGCCGCCACCGTGTCGAGCGGTTCCTTTGTCAAGGCCATCGGTCGCATCGACCCGAATATTTCGGTTTTCACAAAGGCCTGCCCTCTTTTTGTCAACATTGTGGAGGAAGGCTATTTTTCGAAGGGAGATCCCCTTCCCGCTCTTGTGACCGAGCGCTATCTTGAGCCGCTCAAAGCGGCCGAAATAGACACGCTCATTCTCGGCTGCACCCATTTTCCCATGCTGTCGGAGGTCATTTCGGACTATATGGGAGAGGGCGTCACCCTTGTAAACGCCGGAGAAGAAACGGCAAAAACCGCAAAGGCGGCGCTCGAGGCCGACGGTCTTTTGAACGAAAAGGAAGTTCCCGGAAAGACGGAGTTTTTCGTCAGCGACCGCCCCGAGGGATTTTCCCGCATTGCCGAGGTCTTTCTCGGCAAAAAAATTTCCGGCGATGTCACCGCAATAGATTGGAGCGACGTGCTTTGAAGGACGTTATCATAGAAATAAAGGGTACTCAGGCCTTCGGAGGTCCCGAGCCCGAGGTTATAGAAATGACGGTGGAGGGCAAGCTCGACTGCCGCGACGAAAACATAACACTTTTTTACGACGCCGACGACAATGAAGGCGGGTGCATTTCCACCACCCTGACCGTCGACAAGGGCGGCGCCCACCCCACCGTTATTCTCGACCGCGAGGGTGAGGACGTGGGACGCATGACAATACAGAAGGGCAAGCGCCACATGAGCATCTATCAAATGGGGCCATGTGAATTTTCCATGGGGATTTTCGGCGAAAACGTCGCCTGCTCCCTCGGTCAAAACGGCGGAAAGCTCAACATGAAATACACCATCGACATAAATTCCTCCTTTGCGGGGCGAAACGAAGTCGATATAACGGTCAGAGAAATCGAAAGCTGAAAAAGCTTTAAATCACAGTTTTTTAAGATCCAAGGAAAGGGACTTTTTTATGTCTAAAATTGTCAGTGAATCGGAAAACCAAATAAAGCAGGCCGTTATTTCGGCCTTTGAATCGGCCATGGAAAAGGGGCAGCTTGCCAAAAGCGAAATTCCCGATTTCCGTGTTGAAATTCCCGCCGACCGCGCAAACGGCGACTATGCCGTCAACGCCGCCATGGTTTCAGCGCGAACCTTCCGCATGGCTCCCGCAAAAATCGCGCAGATAATTCTCGATAATCTCGACCTTTCGAAAAGCTATGCAAAAAGTGCGGAAATAGCCGGCCCGGGATTTATCAATTTCCGCCTTTCCGATAAATTTTACTCCGACATTCTCCTTGATATAAACAAAAAGGGTGAAAGCTACGGCCGCTCCGATTTCGGTAGCGGGGAAATGGTCGACGTGGAATTTGTTTCGGCAAATCCCACAGGCCCCATGCACATCGGAAACGCAAGGGGCGGCGCCCTCGGGGACTGCCTTGCGGGAGTGCTTTCGGCGGCGGGATATGAGGTTTGCCGCGAATTCTATATTAACGACGCCGGAAATCAAATAAATAAATTCGGCCTTTCCCTTGAGGTGAGATACCTTCAGCTTTATAAAGAGGGGGTGGAAATGCCCGAGGACGCCTATCACGGGCAGGACATCACCGACCACGCAAAGGCATTTGCCGAGCTTTACGGCGACAAATTTGTCGATACCGACAGCGAGACCCGCAGAAAGGCTCTTGTGGACTATGCCCTTCCCCTTAACATCGAGGGGCTTGAAAAGGACCTTGAAAAATACCGCATAAAATATGACGTTTGGTTCAGGGAAAGTACCCTTCACAAGAGCGGCGACGTTAAAAAAATCGTCGACATTCTCACCGAAAAGGGACACACCTATGAAAAAGACGGGGCAATTTGGTTCAAGGCCGAGCAGTTCGGCGCCGACAAGGATTTTGTGCTTGTGCGTTCAAACGGCGTGCCCACCTATGTTGTTCCCGACATTGCATATCACTATAACAAGCTTGTCACCCGCGGATTTGACACGGCAATCGACGTGCTCGGCGCCGACCACCACGGATATGTTCCGAGGCTTAAGGCCGCTCTTTCGGCTCTGTCGGTGGATCCCGACCGCCTTAAGGTCGTGCTTATGCAGATGGTTCGCCTTGTCAGAGGCGGAGAGATCGTCAAGCTGTCAAAACGCAGCGGCAAGGCCATAACCCTTGTCACTCTTCTCGACGAGGTTCCAATCGACGCGGCCAGATTTTTCTTCAATCTCCGCGAGCCCAACACCCATTGTGAATTCGACCTTGACCTTGCGGTTGAGCAGTCGAGCGAAAACCCCGTTTATTATGTTCAGTATGCCCACGCAAGGATTTGCAGTATTCTCAAAAACCTTGCGGCCGAGGGCATTGCTCCGAGAGATTTTGAAAGCTGTAACTTCGGGCTGCTCGCCGCTCCCGAGGAGACCGAGCTTATACGCCACCTTGCGGCGCTGACCGGCGAAATCATCGACGCCGCCGTCGCTCTCGACCCGTCAAAAATCACAAGATACGCCGTGGAGCTTGCCACGCTGTTCCATAAATTTTATAATTCCTGCCGCGTGCGCTGCGACGATGAGGAGCTTATGTTTGCCCGTCTCAATCTTTGCATATGCACGAAAACGGTTCTTAAAAACGTGCTGGAGCTGCTCAAAATCGACGCTCCCGAAACTATGTAAGAGGTATAAAAATGTCTAAACCATTAGTGGCGGTGGTCGGCCGACCCAATGTCGGCAAATCCACCCTGTTCAACAAGCTTATAGGCTCGAGGCTGTCCATTGTAGACGACCGCCCCGGCGTCACGCGCGACCGCATATACGCTCCCTGCGAGTGGTGCGGTCAGAAATTCATGCTTGTGGACACCGGAGGAATAGAGCCCTATTCACAGGAAATCATTCCCTCCCAAATAAGAGCGCAGGCCGAGCTTGCCATTGAGCTTTGCGACGTCATCTGCCTTGTCACATCCATGCCCGACGGCGTCACCGCCGCCGACAGCGAGGTTGCCGCCATGCTCCACAAAAGCGGAAAGCCCATTGTGCTTTGCGTCAACAAGTGCGACGGAGTGGGCGAGGTTCCCGCGGAATTTTATGAATTTTATAATTTGGGTCTCGGAGACCCCATTGCCGTTTCGGCCGTTCACGGTCACGGAACGGGAGATCTTCTCGACGAGGTTTGCAAGGCGCTCCCGCCCTTTGAAGAGGAAGACGATGACGACGACACCGTGAAGGTGGCGGTCATCGGAAAGCCCAACGCCGGCAAATCCAGCCTTATAAACCGCATTGCGGGAGAGCAGCGTTCCATCGTTTCCGACATTGCCGGCACGACAAGAGACGCCGTCGACTCCAAAATCGAAAACTCCTTCGGAAATTTCCTTTTCATCGACACGGCGGGACTTCGAAGAAAATCCCGCGTTTCAAAGGCCGGGGACGACATCGAGCGATACAGCATCATCCGCGCCGAAATGGCGATTGACCGAGCCGACGTGTGCGTCATCATGATTGACGGCGTCGACGGCTTCACCGAGCAGGACGCCAAAGTAGCCGGCATGGCTCACAACGCCGGAAAAGCCTGCATTGTGGCGGTCAACAAATGGGACGCCGTGGAAAAGGACGACAAAACCATGGACAAAATGAGAAGCGAGCTCATGAACGAGCTTGCCTTCATGTCCTACGCTCCCATAATATTTATTTCGGCCAAAACAGGTTCCCGCGTCGAACGGCTTTTCGAGCTTATCAAATTTGTAAACGACCAAAACAATATGCGCATATCCACCGGTATGCTCAACGACCTTTTGGCCGATGCGACCGCGCGGGTTCAGCCCCCCACCGACAAGGGCAAACGGCTTAAAATTTACTATATGACTCAAGCCTCCACAAAGCCGCCCACATTCGTTTGTTTTTGCAACAACAAGGAGCTTTTCCATTTTTCCTATCAGCGTTATTTGGAAAATCAAATCCGCTCGACCTTCGGCCTTGAGGGAACGCCCGTCAGAATGGTCATTCGCGAGCGCGGAGAATAAAATTTAGGGGATAGTTCAAATGTCTTATAAGGTTACCGTGCTTCTGGTTCTCGGTCTTTTCGGCCTTGTCAGTTACCTTCTCGGCAGCATAAATTTTGCCATAATCGTAACCAAAATTTTCACCGGCAGAGACATTCGCCGCTCGGGCAGCGGAAATGCGGGAATGACCAATGTCATGCGCATTGTGGGGTTTCTTCCCGGCGCCATAACCCTGCTTTTCGACGTGGGGAAGGCAGTGCTTGCCACCTGTCTCGGAAAATATTTTATGTTTGATTTTCTCATGGCGGTTTATCCCAAGCTTCCCGAAATGATGTCGGCCGAAGGGTTTGCCTATGCTTCGGCGGTGCTGCCCGTCTACGCCGCCAACATATGCGGATTTTTCTGTATTCTCGGACACCTTTATCCCGTTTATTTCAAATTCAAAGGCGGCAAGGGAATTTCCACCATTGCCGGTGCCATGGCCATACTCGACTGGCGCGTTTTTCTCATTGTGCTCGGCATATTCGTCACATTCTACCTTCTTTTCCGCATTATATCGGTTTCGTCGGTGGTGTCGGCGATAAGCTATCCCTTTGTGATGTATTTCATGTTTACATACTCCCCCGCCTACGACGCCATAACGGCCACGGCCTTTTCGGCTCAATACCGCCCCTTCTTCATCCCTCTTGACGCCTTTGTGGTGCTGTCGGCCGCCTGCTTTTCGGCGCTCACGATCATAAAACACGCCGAAAACATCAAGCGGATTTTCAAGGGCGAGGAAAAGCCCCTCAAAATCAAGCGCTTCACCTTCAAAAAGAAGGAAAGCAAATAAACAAAAAGCTCCCGAGGGAGCTTTTTTAGATAGCCGAAAACCTTTACGGCGCGGCCGTTATTTGATAAGATTGAATACAAGTATCGCGGCTCCGAGAATGACGAGCACGGCTCCGGTTGCGCGGTTTAGGGTTTCGGGCTTTGCCTTGTTTGCAAAAAGCGCCGCCACCCGAGCGAAAACAAGAGTGAACACAACGCACAGCGCCATGACGGTCAAATTCGGCATATCCCCGAAGGAAAAATGGGAAACCGCACCGGTGAGGGCCGTGAATGTCATTATAAAGACGCTGGTTCCCACCGCTGTTTTAAGCTCATACCCCAGCACCGAGGTCAGAATAAGCAGCATCATCATTCCGCCGCCGGCGCCCACAAATCCGCATATAAAGCCCACAAGACTTCCTGCGGCAATCGAGCCGATAATACGCCGCTTTTTGCTCACGGCCTCCATCTGCTCCTTTGTGGTCATGACAGGCTTTACGATAAATTTTATGCCGAGCAGCAGCGTCATGAAAACCGAAAAATTCCCCATGGTCGCCGAGGGGACGACGCTTGAAACAAAGCTGCCCACAACCGTAAAGACAAGCACGGCCGCCATCATTATCAGACCGTTTTTTATGTCGAGGTTTTTATTTTTCTTGTAGGTATAGGCCGAAACGGCGCTGGCAAGCACATCCGAGGCAAGCGCGATTCCAACCGCCGTATACGGCTCGATTCCGAGAAAAGTTATAAGCATCGGGCTTATGACGGCGGCGGCGCTCATGCCGGCAAACCCGGTGCCCAGTCCCGCTCCCATTCCGGCAAAAAAGGTTACGGCGATCGTCAAAAAAATATTATCCATAAAATCATTCCTTTATCGGGATTTTAACACAAGGTCAGCTTTTTTTCAACTGTTTGAAGGTGGTATTTTGCAAACCGTAAACGAGGCTCTCGACCGCCTTGAAAGGTCGAAATTTCGCAGTTCCTTTCATTTGAACAAGGAAGATATCGAATATATCTCGACCAAAGGACTTGAAACCGTTCGCCGTCACGCCGAGGATTTTGTCAGAGAGCGCCTTGCCCCCGCTTTTCCGAAAAACGACGGCAGCCAGACCCCCATGAAAGGACATCCCGTTTTCAAGGCTCAGCACGCCTGCGGTTGCTGCTGCAGGGGCTGTCTCGAAAAATGGTACAGGGTCAAAAAGGGCTGCGGGCTGACGGAGGCTCAGCAGCAAAAAATCGTAAATCTTCTTATGGCGTGGATCGAGCGGCAAATTGAGCGAAACAGCCGTTTATGAGCGATTTCCCCAATATATTTTCTTGACATAAAAAAATTTAGGTGATATAATTAGTAAGATTTATACAAAGGAGGCGGCTTATGTCAAAACCTATTAAAGTTACAACCGACAGCACGGCGGATTTATCCCCCGAGCTGATTGAAAAATACGGCCTTTCCATTACCCCCCTTCACATCGAGATGAACGGCAAAAGCTATTCCGACGGTGTTGACGCCGTGCCGAAGGATCTCTTCGGATACTACGAGAAAACAGGCAAGCTTGCAAAGTCAAGCGCGGTCAGCGTCGGCGAATATTCCGACTTTTTCAAAAAACTGACCGACGAGGGCTTTGAAGTCATCCATGTAAACATCGGCAGTTTCCTTTCAAGCTCCTACCAAAACGCAAAGGTTGCGGCCGAGGAGTTTGAAGGGGTTCACGTCATAAATTCCAAAAACCTCTCCTCGGGAACGGGGCACATCGCCCTTCTCGCCGCCGAGCTTGCGGCAAAGGGGCTTTCGGCCGATGAAATCGTTGAAAAATGCGAGGAGGCCGTCGAGCGGCTGGACGTTTCCTTTATAATCGAAACTCTCGATTATCTTCATGCCGGCGGCCGCTGCTCGGGAGTGGCCAAATTCGGGGCCAACCTGCTCAAGCTCCGTCCGAGCATTATCGTGGAAAACAATCAGATGGTCGTGGGTAAAAAATATCGCGGAAAAATTCTCGACTGTTATCTTCAGTACATAAGAGAGCAGATAGGCGACCCGTCCGACGTGGTGCTTGACCGAATTTTCTTCACCCATTCGCGCATGGACCCGGAGCACGTCAAAATCTGCCTTGAGGAAATAAGGAAAATCGCCCCCTTTAAAGAGGTCATCGAAACCAACGCCGGCTGTGTAATTTCCTGCCACTGCGGTCCGGGATGCTGCGGCGTGCTTTTCTTCAGAACACATAAAAAATAAATTTTCGGAGGAAAATATAATGAAAGTTTTTAAATCCGTCGCTGCCGTTCTTCTTTCGGCCGCAATGATTATTTCTCTTACCGCCTGCCACAAAAAGGGTGAGACGGTCATGACCGTCGGCGAAACGACCATTGACTCGGGTCTTTATCTCGCGTTTCAGTACAGCGCCTATTCCGAGTTTATAAGCGACGTTTCGGCGTCGTCCGAAGAAAGCGTCCCCAGCGGAGCCAGCTATTCCTATTTTAATGACAAGACCCACCCCGACGACGGCCTTTCCCTTAACGACTGGGTCAACAACCGCACCAAAGAACTTGTTAAGGAATACGGCGCCGTCAAGGAGCTTTGCCGTCAAAACAACATCACCCTGACCGTCGCCGAGCAGGACACCGCCGACCAGTATGCCGAGGCATATTGGGAAAATCAGGGCGTTAAAATGTATTATGAGGATTACGGCGTGAGCTACAGCACCTATAAGGAAACCATCGCCTACAACTTCCTCACCTCCAAGCTTTTCAGCTTCTACTATGAAAAGGCCGACGATGCCGTCGCGGGAAGCGGAAGCAAGGCAGTTTCAGACGAGGAAATCGCCGGTGCAATCAACAATTATGCCGTGCTTGCCGACCACATCGACAACAAGCTTTCGGCCACCTATGACGAGGACGGCAATTCCATCGCCGTTTCCGACGAAGAAAGGGATGCCGCCAAGGCCAAGCTTCAGGGCTATGCCGACCGCATAAACAAGGGAACCTCCTTTGACACGATAAAGGCCGAATTTGCTGCCGAAAGCGGTTCGACCGACACCGACACTTCTTCCACCGTTCCCTCCTCCGACACCGCAACTTCTATCTACACCGCCACCGCAAAGGCATATACAAAAAACGATTCCGACACCACCAACTATAACCTTTTCAACGGCTTTAAGGACACCGAGGGCTTTGAATACGGCAAGGCCATGGTCGTGGAGGGCGATACCGACGACTTCAAAATGGTAATCATCTATGACCTTTCCAAGGATCCTTATTATCTCGAGACCTATCGTTCGGCCGTCATCAGAGACCTTAAGACCGATGAATTTGAGGATTTCCTCAAGACCGAGGCCGAAAACATCGGCGTCACCGAGAATTCCTCGCTCATCAAATTCTACAGCCCCTCCAAAATCGACTTTGACAAGGCAAGACAAAACGCCGCCTCCTAAAAAAAGTCTTTACAAAACCGCAAAACTGTGGTATAGTACATAAAGTGCCGTAATCGGTGCTTTACTGCCCTTTCTTAGCTTCGGGGATCACCGTCCCATGGCTCGGATTCGGGATAAAATTTATTTGAGGTGAAAAAAATGACTAACGAACAGAAAACAGCTATTATCAAAGAGTATGCGACCCACGAGGGCGACACCGGTTCTCCCGAGGTTCAGATCGCGGTTCTCACCTTCCGTATTAACGAGCTCAACGAGCATCTGAAGATTCACAAGAAGGATCATCATTCCAGACGCGGACTGCTCAAAATGGTCGGTCATCGCCGCAATCTCCTTGCATATCTGCAGAAGAAGGATATTGAAAGATATCGTTCAATCATTGCGAGACTCGGTATTCGTAAGTAATAGTTTAAAATTCGGGCGGACTTTTATTTGTCCGCCCGTTTTCACCTGTTGAAAAATATTTGAATTTAACCGTAATGCACACACGGGCACGGTTTGGCGGAAAAAACCGTTAAATGCCTTTTGGGACGTGCTCGGATATGTGCGATACGGTTGAAAAGACGGTGTTAATCGCCGTTTGCATAAATAAAATCCGAGGGATTCCGCGTTGTTTTTTAGCAGTGAACAGATTATCCGACAAGGCTCGGGTAATGCGTTTATTGCTAAAGCGGCAAGGATTCCCCGGAAATAAATTCTGGAGGAAAAACAAATGTTTGAAAATGCAAAAACCTTTTCAATGGAATTTGCCGGACGTCCCCTTGTTGTGGAGACCGGCAAACTTGCTCAGCTTGCTTCGGGCGAATGCATGATCCGCTACGGCGAGACCGCCGTGCATTGCGTCGCCACCATTTCCGACAAGCCCCGTGAGGGCGTCGACTTCTTCCCCCTTTCGGTGGATTATGAAGAGAAGCTTTACGCCGTGGGCAGAATCCCCGGCTCCTTCCTTCGCCGCGAGGGCCGTCCCACCGAGAAGGCCATTCTGTCTTCCCGCGTTATCGACCGCCCCATGCGACCCCTCTTCCCCAAGGACATGAGAAATGACGTTTCCATCGTCACCACCGTCATGTCGGTCGATCCCGACTGCCCCCCCGAGACCATCGCGATGATCGGCGCTTCCATTGCCGTCACCATTTCCAAAATTCCCTTCAACGGACCTATCAGCGGCGTGAGCGTGGGCATGGTTGACGGACAGTTTGTCATCAATCCCACCGCCGAGCAGCAGAAAAAGTCCCGCATGGCCGTCACCGTCGCCTCCACCGACAAAAAAGTCGCCATGATCGAGGCCGGTGCCGATCAGGTCACCGACGAAGAAATGTTCGACGCCATTATGTTCGGCCACAAGGCCAACCAGCAGGTCATCGAATTCATCAAGAAAATCAGAGAAGAGGTCGGCGTTCCCAAGATGGAATTCCCCTCAAACGATCCTTCTCACGAAATGTATGAAGATGTGGAAGCCATTGCAATCGACAAGGTTCGCCTTGCCCTCGACACCGACGACAAGCGCGTCCGCGACGAGGCTCTGCTCCCCATTTATGCCGAGGTTCACGAAAAACTCGACGAAAAATATCCCGAGGAAATCGAAAAGCTTGACGATTGCCTCTACAAACTGCAGAAATTTGTGGTTCGCCGCTGGCTTCTTGACGACGGCAAGCGTGTCGACGGCCGCGGAATCGACGAAATGCGTCCTCTCGCCGCCGAAGTCGGTTTGCTTCCCCGCGTTCACGGTACCGGCCTTTTCACCAGAGGTCAGACTCAGGTTCTGACCACCGTCACCCTCGGTCAGATCAGAGACGCTCAGATTCTCGACGGTCTTGACGACGAGGAAACCAAGCGTTATATGCATCAGTATAACTTTCCCTCCTACTCGGTGGGCGAAACCCGTCCCAGCCGCGGTCCCGGCCGCCGCGAGATCGGTCACGGCGCCCTTGCCGAGCGTGCTCTCGTTCCCGTAATTCCCGACGAGAAGGAGTTCCCCTATACCCTCCGTCTTGTTTCCGAGGTTCTGTCCTCCAACGGCTCCACCTCCCAGGCTTCCATCTGCGGTTCCACCCTTGCTCTTATGGATGCCGGCGTGCCCATTAAGGCTCCCGTTGCCGGTATTTCCTGCGGTCTTATCACCGAGGGCGACCGTTTCATGACCATGGTCGACATTCAGGGTCTTGAGGACTTCTTCGGCGACATGGACTTTAAGGTTGCCGGAACCAAGGAAGGCATCACTGCCATTCAGATGGACCTTAAGATCGACGGTCTGACTCCCGAAATCATTAAAGAGGCACTTGCCAAGACACACAAGGCCCGTAACTATATCATCGACGAGGTCATGCTCAAGGCCATTCCCGCCCCCCGCGAGGAGCTTTCCAAATACGCTCCCAAGATGCTTTCCACCAAAATCGACGTGGACAAGATCCGCGAGGTCATCGGTTCGGGCGGAAAGGTCATTCAGAAGATCTGTGCCGACTGCAACGTTAACATCGACATTGAAGAGGACGGAATGGTTTACATTCAGGCAATCGACATCAACGACTGCAAACGTGCTCTCCAGATTGTCGAAACCATTGCCAAGGATCCCGAAATCGGCGCAATCTATAAGGGCAAGGTCACAAGAATCATGTCCTTCGGCGCATTCGTGGAAATTGCTCCCGGTAAGGAAGGCCTTGTACACATCAGCCACCTTGACGTAAAACGCGTCGACTCGGTGGAATCGGTTGTTCAGGTCGGCGACGAGGTCATCGTTCAGGTTCTTGAAATAGACGATCAGGGCCGTATCAATCTTTCGAGAAGAAACGCTCTCATCGAAATCGAAGGCGCCGTTCCCGAAAACGAGGTCAGCGACACCCGCCGTCCTCCCCGCCGCCGCGACCACGGCGACCGCAACGGCGATCGCAGAAGAAGATAAGCCTTCTTAAATCCCACATAAACAAAAGCGGACATCTCTTTAAGAAATGTCCGCTTTCTGTATGCCCAAATCCGCTAACTCAGTAGCAAATACGCAAGCTGCCTTTGTTTTTTTCCACAGCCTTTCGGATTTCACCGTCGAGGCCGGAATCGGAAAATATTTCGGTGAAGTCCGAAAGATTACCGTACTTTATCATGTTTTTTTTCATAAATTTACTGCCGTCGGCAAGAAGATATTTTTTTTCGCTGTTCCTCATGACGCTTTTTTTTACCGCGCTCTCACTTTCTTCACCCGAGGAAACTCCGAACACGGGGTCGATTGCCGAGGCTCCGAAAAATGATTTGTCGAATTTTAAGGCCGAGAGATATTCCGCGGTGGAATAGTCGAGACTCCCGCCATAGCGCTCTCTGTAGAGCCCGGGCGCGATATAAAGCTTTATGCGGCGATTTGCAAGGCACTCGTTTATAATCGGCACCGAGCCGGTAACCGCCGTGAAGCTTATCTCCGACACAAATCGAAGCATAAGTGTGACCGTTGCGGAGGTGTCAAAATAAACGACATCGTTTTCCGAAATAAATTCGGCCGCCGCCGAGGCAATGGCTCTTTTGACGGGATAAAGCTTTTCCTTGCGATCGAAATAACCCTGAAAGCCCCCGCCGTAGGGACGTATACGGGCGCCGCCGTGAAAAAGCGACACGATTCCCTGTTGCTCAAGAAGGTGAAAATCCCGTCGAACGGTCATGTCCGACACTCCGAACAGCTCGGCGGCCTGCCTGGCCGTTATCTGCCCTTTTTCCCTTATGATACGGCAAAGCTTTTCCCGACGGGAAATTCCCGACAGTTCGTTTTGCAGCTCCAAGTCGGTTTTCCCTCCCACAAATGTTTATTTAAACATCATTTTCTTTATTATAGCAGAAAAGAGAACATAAATCAACATATTTTTGCGTTGTTTTTTGTGTTATAATTATTTTGTCAAAAGGAGGCAGGATTATGAGCAACAAAAACATAAAATACAAGGCGATTTTCACCGACCTTGACGGCACCCTTCTGAACTCGCAAAAGACGATAACCCAAAAACCCTTGAAGCCGTCAAATACTGCATAAAAAACGGTGTTGCCCTTGTTCTTTCTTCATCGAGAAATCTTGAGGGAATCAAGCACATACCGAAGAAATACGGCATCGACTGTTACATTTCGGCTCTCGGCGGCGGACTTATAGTTGACAAAGACCGAAAAATAATTTTTGAAAAAGGTATGACGGCGAAAACCGCCCAAAGAGTGGTGAATTTTATCGAAACCGAGCTTCCCTTTGTTACATGGAACATCTTCACGGCAGAGGAATTGATCGTAAAAAACAGAGTTGTAAAAGAACAGAACATCGTTAAAGCCTACGCTAAAAACGGCAGGGCGGCCGACATAGACTGCGGCGTTTCGGCGGACAAAATGCTTTGTATGTGCAGCCCGTCGGATACGAAAAGAACGGCGGAGGTGCTTTCAAAAGAATTTGACGACCTTGCGGTCGTTCAGTCCTCCGACATTCTGATAGAAATCAACCCCAAAGGGTTAACCAAGGGACTCGGTGTTAAAAAGATATGCGGACATTTGGGCATAGATTTAAGCCAAACAATCGCATTCGGAGACAATTTCAACGATTTTGAGATGCTTAAAACGGCGGGTCCGGCGTTTGCCATGGAAAACTCCCCCGCAGAATTTAAAAAGAATTTTGAGCATATTGCCCCGTCAAACGACAGCGACGGAATATACAAAATCTTGTGCGGTTTGGGGCCGTGTCGGTTATGATTTAAAACAAAAGGACTCCCGATGAAAATCGGGGGTCCTTGTTAATTATCAGGCTTAGCCGAGGGTGGTAACGGTGGCATACTGATTTACGAAATCGAAGTAGGTATAGGCGTCGATATACTCGTAATCCGCATCCTTGTTAACCTTGACATAATCGGTATAGGCGTCGATAAATCTCTTAATACCGATAGGCGACTGGCAGATGGTTCTGTAAGCCGAGAAGCCCTTCATGGAGCGGTCGTAGGAAGCCATGTTCTTAAAGACCTTGACCATGTTGGGATTGCTGAAGTCAACCTTTTCTGCGTTGGAGTTTTTGCCCTCCTCGTCGGTAAAGGTAACCTCATTGAAGAGATATGCATAAACGGTGTCGCCGTAAACCGCAAGACGCTTGGAGCTGTCGTTGTGGAAAGCACCGACAGGGGAGAACTGGCTGTAAGCCGAGAACACCTCGTTGGAAAGGCGGGTCTTATCAATGATAAATCCGGTTATGTTCATATCAAACAGGTCATAATACTGCTTGTTGTATTCGACCCACTTTGCCCAGCCTTCGTTGTAATCGCGGGTGGCCTTTGTTTCTTCGTTTTTACCGAAGTTATTGGGCATGGTGTAGCCCGCGCCCTCACCGGCCGCGATATAATCGTTTTCACCGATATGGGAATATACATAGTCCCAAACAACGGGAATACGCTGAGAAAGGTTGGGGTTGAAGCACCAAAGCATCGGGACGGTCGCGTTGGTTCCGTCTCTCCAATAATCGGCAACATACTTCTTCATCCATGCGGAGGAGTCATAGTCTCCGATGTAGAGGGTGAAATATGTTTTGGAGGCGTCGTATTTGACCTCCTTGGAAGGCTTGGTATTGTTCTTGAATTCGGCGAGAGTGGTGCGGTATTTGTAGAGCAGCGAGCCGTTACTCATGGCGCAGGGAGAAGCCGCATCGGCCTCCATGGCAAGGTTATAGCTTGTGCTGTACTGGCAATAGAGCCACTCGATTTCATTCGGAGCAAGACGTCCTCTTGCTTCACCACCGGTGGGGTTATAGGTGGTGTATTTTTCCCACCAGGGGGGGAATCCGAGAACCTGACCTATTTCGCCGTTTGCACGGTTGTATCTTGCCTCCATGATTTTGATCATGGTGGCGTGATCGGTACCGGCGGGCTGCTCGGGATCGTCGCAGACGACTTCCTTACGGTCGGGGTTGGGGTTCAGGTCAAATGCAAAAGCATGACGTGCAATGATATAGTCAACATTCAGAGTAGAAACGTCGGTTGCAAAATCTTCCTTATAATATTCGCTTCCGGGAACGACGTTGAGACCGTCGAGTATGTAGGCGACATATTTGGAAGAGCATCTGTTCATATACTTGTCAAGAGCCCAAAGATATGCGTCGCATTTCTTACTTCCCGAGCTCATAACATCGGTGTCGGGGATTTTGGTTCCCTCAACGCCGGTGAACTTGTCGCAAAGGTTAAGCTTAACTTCAACGCCGAGAGCGGCAAGCTTTTCATAAACGGCTCCGCCTTCCATAACGGGCAGATAGCCGTCGGTTCCGCAGACTGTTACGGCAACATTGGCGGTTGCGGGAACATCGGGATCCCAGAGAACCATGCCGCAGCTCTTGAGCTGCTCTTTGAAGGTCTCATAAAAAGCGTCCATGTTGGCAAGCTGCTTGGTCTTTTTAAGAATGGAGGTGGCACCGCCGTTTCTCATCTGCTTAAGCCAGAAACCGTCGGACTGGTCATTGGAAAGCATGAACATGGTGGTGTGCTCGTTGTCCATACCGTAGGAACGGTTGATAAGTCCCTGAAGGCTGGCAACCAGACGAACCTCTTCGGCCGACATGTTGGCAACTCCTCCGTTGCGGGTGGAGAGAACGTAAACCATTTCACGATTAAGGTTGGAAATGTCTACAACAAAGCTGTTGTCGGCAGTCTCGTCAAGAGTGTAGGCACCGTTGTCGAGAATGGTGTCGTTAACCTCGGGGGCAGACATTTTAAATTCGTTTATCTTGCCCACGGCATACTGCAAAATCAGCATAGCGTCGGTAACGGTGACATCGGTTCCGCCCGAAACTCTTGCAAGATTTTTTTGGGTATCATCAAGCTCGATCATTTTAACCGAAGCCTGAAGAACCATAAGCGCATCGTCAACCGTTACGCCGTCCTTCTGATTAACGTTTCCGTATCCGATGTCGGCAGAAGCCGTCACGGCACCGAAAACCGAAAAGACGATCATAACAGCAAGGATTGTTGCTACTATTCTTTTCATAATTGTCCTCCTAGAGATGATATGTTGACATCGGTATTATATCACATAAGGAAATAAAAATAAAGAGGTTTTTGTAAAAAATTCTGTGTATTATTTTGATTTTTGCTCATAATTACACAAAAAAACGGACCGCAGAAAAATCCTGCGGCCCGAATTCATGATTTTTTACTTTCCCGCACCCTCGGTGCCCTGGCCGGACTGTCTGATGAGATTGAAGAAATTGTAGGGGTCGACATAGACATATTGCTTGTTTGCGCCCTGGTTTTCGGCATAGTCGATATAGCCGTCCACCACCTCTTTTATTGTGGAGGGGGACTGAACGACGGTTCGATAGGCAGAGAAGTTGAAGCTGCTCATAACGCCGCGGTCATAGCTGTACATGGAAGCATATCCGGTCTTGGGGTCAACGTTGAAAGGAACCTCGTTGAAGAGATAAACATAGGGAACGCCGTCCTGAAGAGCAAGAGCCTGCTTGCGGTTGCTTCCCGAATTTGTGAAGGAACCCACGGGAGACAGCTTGTTGAACTGCTCCATGATTTCGGGATTTATGCCCTTGACCTCAACCGAGCCGCTTGTGGAATTGATGATAAAGCCGGTTATATCGATGTCAAAGAGCTGATAATATTTCTTGCTGTAATCAATCCAGACGTCCCAGCCCTCTTTGGTGTCTCTCAGATCTCCCGTTTCCTTGTTTTCGATGAAATATCCGGGCATGGTATATCCCGCACCCTCTCCGGCCACGATATAATCGTTGTCGGTCTTGTTTTCATAGATATAGTCCCAAACAACGGGTATACGGTTGGAAAGGTTGGGATTGAAGGCCCACATGAGCGGCAGAGTGCCTCTTGCCGAGTCCTTCCAAAAATCGTAGACATATTTCTTCATCCACGCCGAGGAATCGTAGTCTCCGACATATATGGTGAAGTAGCGCTTGCTGCTGTCAAAGGTCAGCATGTCCTCTTCTTTTGTGTCGGTGTTTTTATATTCGGTGGCGGTGGCGCGGTATTTATACATAAGCGAGCCGTTACTCATGGAGCAGGGATGAGCCGCGTCGGCCTCCATGGCCATGTTATAGCTTGTTATATATTCGCAGAACAGCCATTCAAGCTGAGGTCCGCCGAGCTTTCCGTTGTGGCCGGTGTCACCGGGAGTGTCAACGGTGTATTTTATCCACCAGGGGGGAAATCCCATCATCTGACCCATTTTGCCGTTTGCGCGTTCATAGCGCTTTTGCAGAATCATGATAAAGGTGTCGTGATCGGTGCCCTTGGGCTGGGTCACATCGTCGCACACGGTGTCGTCGGGATTGGGGTTAAGGTCAAAGCAGAATGCATGGCGCGCGATGAGATAATCGAAGTTCTCGATGCAGTTATATTCGGCATAATTTCTCTTGGACCAATAGTTGTCGGGAATGGTCACGCCGCCGTCGAGAATATATCCCACATAGTAGGCCGAGCATCTGTCCATATACTTTTCGAGAGCCCAGCGATATGCGTCGTTTTTGGCGCTTCCCGAGCTGTCGAGGTCGGTGTCGGGAATTTTGGTACCGAGGGTGCCGGTGAATTTTTCAAAAAGCGAAAGCTTTTCCTCGGCGCCGAGCTCGGCAAGCTTTGTCTCCACCGCGCTGCCCTTGAGAACCGGGAGGTAGCCCTCCGCTCCGCAGACGGTGGCGGCAACGTTGGAGGTGGCGGGAACGCCGCCGTCCCATGTCACCATACCGCAGTATTTAAGCTGATTGGCAAAGGTGTAATAGAAGGTGTCCATGTCGCGGACAACGATTTTTTTGGACTTCATTTGGGTAAACATTCCCTTCGAAGTCATCTGCTTAAGCCAGAAAGAATCGTTTCCGTCGATGGAATAGTTGATAAGAACGGTGTGTTCGTCGTCCATTCCGTAGGCACGGTTTATAAGCCCCTGGAGAGAAGCGATGAGCCGCATTTCATGAACGTCGCCCTTAAAAGCGATGGTGTAGAATGTGAGGGGCTCGAGGCCGGTCTCGTCGATAACAAAGGAATTGTCTGCCGACTCGTCAAGAGTGTAGGCTCCGTTTTCCACCTTGGTCTCGGGAATTTCAAGGTGAACCGTCTCATCGGCCTTGCGGGGGAACTCGGTGATTTTTCCAACCGAATACTGCAAAATCATGAGAGCGTCGGCAACGGCGACCTCTCCCTCGCCCTTTTCGTCGGAAACGCGGGCAAGATCCTTCTGCTCGTCGGTGAAGGGAATTTTACCCACCGAATACTGAAGCACGAGGAGAGCGTCCTCAACCGTGACGGTTCCGCTTCCGTTCACATCGCCGAAAAGCTTTTCGTCGGCAAGCCCGAAAACGGTCCCGAAAACCGAAACCGCCAGAGCCGCCGAGAGCAGCGCGGCAATAATTTTTTTCATAAAAATCCTCCTTTTTCTCCTTAGAAGAAGATATTGCGAGGACATTATAACACATCGTTTTGAAAAAAGATATAGTTTTTTCATATTTAATTAAAAATTTTGGGCAAAAAATTTAACTTTAAGCACCTGCCGCTTTACATTATATAATAGGGCTATTTGAAAATATAATACAGCAGACCGTAAATCACCCCGGCAAGGCTTCCGAAGGCGATGACCGGCCCGGCAACCGAAAAGAGCTTGGCTCCCGTTCCCATAACAAAGCCCTCGCTTTTGAACTCCATTGCGGGAGACACCACCGCGTTTGCAAAACCGGTTATGGGCACAAGGGTTCCCGCCCCCGCCCGTTTTGCGATGTCGTCGAAAATCCCGATTGCCGTGAGAACCGCCGCGGCAAAAACAAGGGTGACGGTGGCCATGGTTTTGGCCGACTGCTCGGCGGCACCGAGACTTGCATATAAATTTCCCAAAAGCTGCCCGAGGGTGCATATAAGTCCTCCCGTCACAAAGGCCCAAAAGCAGTCGGCCGCGGCGTTTGACTTAACGTCGGTCTTTTCGACATATTTTTTATATTCCGTTTTTCCTATTTTCAAAAAAATCACTCCCCTTTTGGTTTTCCCTAAAGAGGAGAATTTATGTAAAAAAACCGCCCGAAAAGATCTTTTGAGCGGTTTGTCAAATTCATTTGTTACTGTCTTCCGAAAAATTCCCGTCTGAAGCCGGCGTTTGTCAGCGTGATGATGAGGGTGCCCTTTTTGACGCTTACCGACGCGGGCGTGCCCACAAATTCGTTGCTGACGCCGATGGGCATATCGCTTTCGATGGTGCCGTCCTCCATGGTGTAGCGCAGCCCCTTTATATTTACCCCCTCGGCCTTTCCGCCGTAGGCAAAAACCGAAATGGTGCCGCTTCGGCCGGTTCCGAAAAACATCTGACCGTTGTGTACCCCGGTGACCACGCTGTTTTCGCCGAAAACATACCCGGTGCAGCCGTTGTTGAGAATATAGCACAGCGTCTGCATGGTGGCGATGGACATATCCGTCCGCCCGCCCATACATCCGAAAATGCAGAAAATTTTAAAGCCGTGCTCCATGGCATATTTGACGGCCAGCATAAGATCGGTGTCGTCCTTTTCGGTCGGGTGGGTTATGACATTGGGGTGATTCGGTATTTTGCCGAGGGAATCGAAATCGCCCATAATAAGGTCGGGCATTATGTCCATTCTTTCGAGATACCTGTACCCTCCGTCGGCCGCAATTATGAAATCGGCCGTCCGAGGAGCGAAATTCCGCCCGTCGAACACGCCCGAGCCGACAATGTAACAAATTTTGTTTGCCATAAAGACACCTCCGAAAATCGGCCGCCAAAAAACCTTTGCGGCCCGAGGCTCGTTAATGATTTTTGCGTATTTTTACGCGCAAAAACAACATTTCATCATTCTAAAACCCTTGCTATTCTACCACATTTCCCGACGAAAAGCAAGAATAATTACAAAAAGTTTCATTTTAACGACGTTTTTTTGATAAAATGTGTCATCAAATGTTAAGGCGGCGTGAAAATTTTCTTTTTTCGGCGGGCGGTTTTTGAAAAAACACTTGACTTTTTCCTTTGTCTGCTGTATTATCTTCTTACAACAAAGCAGAAGAGCTTTCGCCCGTCTCACCGTTTCGGCTTAAAGGCGCCGACCGGTCAATACCGCCGCTTCTCTTGACAAAAGGGGAGCTTTCGTATTGAGGATGGGTTTACCTATCCTTTTTTGTTTGTTAAAAAAACTTTTGGAGGTGCAGTCCTATCAGCAAGCCCGAGCTTTCCATCAACGAAGAGATCCGCGACCGTGAGGTCCGCGTAATTTCCGGAGACGGAGAACAGCTTGGCATCATGTCGCCCAAAGAGGCCTTGAGAATTGCCGAGCAGAGAGATCTCGATCTCGTAAAAATCGCACCCGGCGCAAATCCTCCGGTGTGCAAAATTATGGATTACGGAAAATACCGCTTTGAACAGTCGAAGCGCGAAAAGGAAGCCAGAAAAAATCAGCACATTGTCGAAACCAAGGAAATTCGTCTTTCTCTTAACATCGACACACACGATTTTGAAACCAAGCTTAACCACGCGAAAAAATTCATCGCCGGAGGCAACAAGGTCAAGGTTTCCATACGTTTCCGCGGCCGTGAAATGGGTCATCCCGAAATCGGACTCGACAACATGAAACGCTTTGCCGAGGCCATGGAGGAGACGGCGACGGTCGAAAAGCCGGCCAAGATGGAAGGACGCAATATGCTCATGTTCCTTGCACCCAAAAAAGCTTGAATTATTAAGGAGGACCTTTGTTATGCCTAAAATCAAAACTCACAGCGGAGCAAAAAAACGTTTTAAGCTCTCCAAGAACGGCAAGCCCATGCGCGGTCATGCCTTCAAGTCCCACATTCTGAACAAAAAGAGCACCAAGCGCAAGAGAAATCTCCGCAAGGTTTCGGTCGCAGACAAGACCAACACCGCTCAGATCAAGAAACTCGTTCCCTACAAATAATATCGGAGGTATTTTATAATGGCACGTGTAAAAGGCGCTCTCATGACGCGCAAAAGAAGAAAGAAAACATTAAAGCTTGCTAAGGGCTATTTCGGCTCCAAGCACAGACTTTTTAAAACCGCCAAACAGGCAGTTATGAAATCCGGCAACTATGCCTACATCGGCCGCAAGCAGAGAAAGCGCGACTTCCGCCGTCTGTGGATTACCCGCATTTCCGCCGCCACCCGCGCAAACGGAATGAATTATTCCACCTTTATGAACGGCCTTAAAAAGGCAGGCATCACTCTCAACCGCAAAATGCTTTCCGAGATTGCCATTGCCGATCCCGCAGCCTTCACCGCTCTTGTGGAAAAGGCCCGCGCCGCTCTTTAATTAACCCTTTCAACGCCCGACCGACTTTTGGTTTCGGGCGTTTTGCCTTTTTATTTATTATGATTATTTCTTCAAAAGACAACCCTAAAATCAAGTATGCGGCAAAGCTTGTTTCAAGCACCTCCTTCCGCAAAAAGGAAGGTAAATTCATAATCGAGGGGCTTCGGCTTTGCTCCGACGCCGCCCAAAACGGCGCCGCAATCGACACATATTTTTACTCGGCGGATTTTGCCGAGAAATTTCCCGAAAAGCATGCGCTGATTTGCTCCCGCGCAAAGGAAAGCTTTACCGTCAATCGGGAGCTTATGGACAAGATTTCCGACACCGAAAACTGTCAGGGCGCGGTATGCGTCTGCCCCTTTCCAGAGCTTTCGTTAAAGCTTGAGTCGGGGAAAAAATATCTTGTTCTCGAAAATCTTTCCGACCCGTCAAACGTCGGTGCCGCCGCGCGGACGGCCGAGGCGCTGGGCGTTGACGGAATACTGGTCTGCGGAGGCTGCGACCCCTTCGGGCCAAAGGTGCTGCGGGCGTCCATGGGAGCGCTGCTTCGGTTTCCCGTGGAAATTTTCCCCGATATTTCTTCGGCCGCAGAGCGTCTTTGCGCCGCTCATGTTCCGCTCTACTGCTCGGTGGTGTCAAATTCCGACTGCAAAATAGGCGAGCTTGACTTTTCCGTCGGCGGGGCGGTCATAATCGGGAACGAGGCCTCGGGCGCAAGCGCTCGGGCAAAAGAGCTTTCGGAAAAGCTTTTCACCATTCCCATGTCCGGCCGTGCCGAGTCGCTTAACGCCGCCGCAGCCGCCGCCATAATCATATACGAAATGACCAAGGGGTGACAAATTTGTCGGACGACCTCATTTATTCTATCGCCTTGCAGAAGGCTCTCGGCTTTGCCTGCAAAGGTATCGGCAAAATCATTGCGCGGTTCAAAAGCGCCGACGCGGTATTTGCCGCAGACAGAAAAATTCTTGAACAAAGCGGGCTTTTCACCGAAAAACAGCTTGGCGGAATTTCCGCCGAGTCGCTTGATTATGCCCGTGACGTTGCCTCTCTTTGCAAAAATTCCGGCATTAAACCCATCGCCGTAACCGACGCCGATTATCCGCAAAATCTGCGGTCGATTGCCGACCCGCCCTGCGTTCTATACACCCTCGGCGACCTTCCCGACTTTTCACAGACCCCTTCGATTTCGATTGTGGGCAGCCGAAAGCCCACAAAGTACAGCAGTCTTTCGGCATTTAACATTTCAAGAAAGCTTGCCTGTTCGGGCTTTGTCATAATAAGCGGAGCCGCCGTCGGCATTGATTCCGCCGCCCACCTCGGCGCTCTTGACGCAGGCGGTCGGACTGCGGCGGTGCTTGGCACGGGACTTCTTTCAAACTATCTTATGAAACAGGAGCCTCTCCGCAAAAGAATTTCTCAAAACGGCGCTCTCATCACCGAGTTTCCGCCCGGAATGGCGGTTCAAAGGTTCTCCTTTCCCATGAGAAACCGCATTATTTCGGCGCTGTCCCTCGGAACGGCCGTCATTCAGGCGGGAGAGAAAAGCGGTTCGCTCATAACGGCCTCATTTGCCGCCGAACAGGGCCGCGACGTTTTCGCACTTCCCGGCCACGCGGGAGAAACCGAATTTGCAGGCTCAAACAATCTCATTAAAAACGGCGCAAAGCCGATATTCTCTTTCTCGGACATCGCCGAGGAATATTCCGGACTTTTCCCCGGTAAAATAGACCTGAGCGCGGGTGAGCTCTGCCCGGAAAAGACAAGTATCCCGTCCTTTCCGTCACCCGACGCGTCCGAAGAACCGCCCCGCTTTGCAAAAAAAGCAGAGCAAAAACATAACGAGCCCTCGGCTTATAAAAAGGATGAAATTAACAAAAAATTTACCGCTCCCGCCCCGCAAAGGGACTTGTCAGAGGACGCGGGTGTAGTGTATAATAGCTTTTGCGAAAATATTGCCCTCTTTGACGACCTTGTTTGCTCAAGCGGGCTTAAAAGCGATCGATTGATGTGCGCGCTGACCGAGCTTGAAATAAACGGTCTTGTGTCGCGGCTTTCGGGCAATCGGTTTGAAAAGCTGTCTTAAATTCGCAACTATACCTTTCACGAAAGGAAGTTTTTATATATGTCCGATTTAGTTATCGTCGAGTCCCCCACAAAGGCAAAAAGCATAAAGAAATATCTCGGCGGAAATTATGAAATAATGGCCTCCGTCGGCCACATACGCGACCTTCCCAAAAAGAAGATGTCGGTTTCTCTCGACGGAAAGTTCACTCCGAAATACGAGCCCGTCGCCGGCAAGGAGGAGCTTATCAAATCCCTTCAGGCCGCCGCCGCAAACAGCGACAAAGTTTATCTCGCAACCGACCCCGACCGCGAAGGAGAAGCCATTGCATGGCACCTGGCCGAGCTGCTCGCCCTTGACGAAAAGGCTCCCATAAGGGTCACATTTAACGAAATCACCAAATCCGGAGTGCAAAAGGGTATGGCCGCCCCCCGCTCCATAGACATGAATCTTGTGGACGCCCAGCAGGCAAGACGAATTCTCGACCGTATAGTGGGTTATAAATTAAGCCCCTTCCTTTGGAAAAAGGTCAGAAGAGGTCTTTCGGCCGGCCGCGTTCAGAGCGTGGTCGTGCGGCTCATCGTGGACAGAGAGGAAGAAATCAGAAAATTCGTTCCCGAGGAATATTGGACCGTTGATGCAAAGCTGAGCCAAAAGCCGTCGTCCAAGAAATTTGCCGCGAAGCTTCACACCACCATCGACGGCAAAAAGATTGCCATTAAAAACGAGCAGGAGGCCTCCGCCATTAAAGAGGCTCTCGAAAAGGCCGAATATAAGGTTCTTAAGGTCAAAAAGGGTACAAGAACCTGCCAGCCGCCTCCCCCCTTCATAACCTCGGCCCTTCAGCAGGACACCGCCCGCAAATTCGGCATGACCGGTGAGCGTACAATGCGTATCGCCCAGCAGCTTTACGAGGGAATCGACATAAAGGGCATGGGAACCACCGGTCTTATAACCTATATGAGAACCGACTCGGTGAGAATTTCCGAAGAGGCAAGAGCCGCAGGCAATCAGTTCATCGAAGAAAATTTCGGTAAAAACTATCTGCCGGCAAAGCCCCGCTATTATAAAACCAAGGCCTCGGCGCAGGACGGCCACGAAGCCATCCGTCCCACCGTCATTTCCCTCACCCCCGCCATGGCCAAGGAGTCGCTGACGGCCGAGCAATATAAGCTGTATAAGCTCATTTGGGAGCGCTTTATGGGAAGCCTTATGGCCGCCTGCATACAGTCGACCCGCTCGATCGACATTGCCGCCGACGACTATATTTTCCGTGCAAGCGGATACACCGTTAAATTCGACGGATTTACCGCCGTCTACGCCACCGCAAAGGACGAAAACGAGGAGGGCGAGTCGGTGCTGCCGCCCATTGCCGAGGGCGACACCCTTGTGCTCCGCGAGCTTGCGGGAAATCAGCATTTCACCCAGCCCCCCGCAAGATATAACGACGCCACCCTCATCGACGTCATGGAAAAGACCGGCATCGGCCGACCCAGCACCTATGCCCCCACAATTGCCACCGTCATAAAGAGAGAATATGTCGAACGGGAAAAGAGAACGCTGAAACCCACTCCGCTCGGAGAGGTGACCACGGGGCTCATGCGAGAGCTTTTCAAGGACATCGTCGACTCCAAATTCACGGCGAAAATGGAGGAGGATCTCGACCTTGTGGCCGAGGGCAAGCTCGACTATGTCACAACCCTTGAAAAATTCTACGGTCCCTTTGAGAAAAACCTCGAAATTGCCGAGCAGAAAATGGAGGGCAAGCACGCCAAGGTTCCCGACGTGGAAACCGACGAGATATGTCCCAACTGCGGCAAAAAGATGGTCATAAAGAACAGCAGATTCGGAAAATTTCTCGCCTGCTCGGGCTATCCGGAATGTAAGACCACAAAATCCATCGTCACGGTGGCAAAGGGCTCCTGTCCGAAATGCGGCAAGCCCATAATCGAACGAAAATCCAAGCGCGGCTATAAATATTACGGCTGCGAGGACTATAAAGACTGCAAATTCATGACATGGGACGTGCCCACCGACGAGCTTTGTCCCAACTGCGGAAAGACCCTTTTCAAACGCCGCGGCGGGCTTATCGTCTGCAACAACGAGGGCTGCGGATATGAACGGGTTGCCGAAAAAAAGCCGAGAGGCAGAAAAAAGGCGGAAAAGACCGATGAATAAAGAGGCAGTCGTTATCGGCGCAGGGCTTGCGGGATGCGAGGCGGCTCTTCAGCTGGCAGACAGAGGTATAAAAGTGACCCTCGCCGAAATGAAGCCGAAGAAGCACTCGCCCGCTCACAAATCCGACCTCTTTGCCGAGCTTGTCTGTTCAAACTCCCTCAAGGCAAGGCGGATTTCCGCCGCAGGAGGGCTTTTAAAGGCCGAAATGGCCGAGCTTTCGTCGGTTTGCGTCGAAACGGCGTATAAATGCGACGTGCCTGCCGGTGGAGCTTTGGCGGTCAACCGCGACGATTTTTCAAAAATAATCACCGAAAAGATTCGTTCGAATCCCAACATTGAGATTATATCAAAGGAAATAACCGAAATTCCCGATCGTCCCTGCATCGTTGCCACCGGGCCGCTGACATCCGACGGTTTTTCCAAAGCGATTTCCGAGTTTTTCGGGCTCGGCCATCTGAGCTTTTACGACGCCGCCGCCCCCATTGTCACAGGGCAGAGCATCGACATGGAAAGTGCCTTCGCCGCCTCGAGATATGACCGAGGCGAGGACGATTACATAAACTGTCCCATGAACAAGGAGCAGTATGAAGCCTTTTATGAGCAGCTTATAAATGCCGAGGGCGCCGTTCTTCACGAATTTGACCGTCCCAAGGTTTACGAGGGCTGTATGCCCATTGAAATAATGGCAAAACGGGGTGCCGACACCATTCGCTACGGCCCCTTAAAGCCGGTGGGGCTTCGCGACCCCAAAACGGGACACAGACCGTGGGCCGCCGTACAGCTGAGAAAAGAAAACAGCGAGGGAACGCTCTATAATCTTGTGGGCTTTCAGACCAATCTTAAATTCGGTGAACAAAAACGGGTTTTCTCCATGATTCCCGCCCTTAAAAACGCCGAGTTTGTCAGATACGGGGTCATGCACCGCAACACCTTTATAAATTCGCCCAAGGTGCTTTGCTCCGACTTTTCGGCAAAAAAACGTCCCGACCTCTTCTTTGCGGGTCAGCTCACGGGGGTCGAGGGCTATATGGAATCGGCCGCGTCGGGGATTATGGCCGGCATAAATCTTTACAGGCGGCTGTCGGGGCTTGACACGGTAACGCTGCCGAGAGAAACGATTATCGGAGCCCTTTCGAGATATATCAGCGACCCCGACATCTCGGATTTTCAGCCCATGGGAGCCTCCTTCGGGCTGCTGCCGCCCCTTGAAACCCACATAAGAGACAAAAAAGAGCGCTATACCGCTCTTGCCGAACGTTCTCTCGAGCAAATAAAAAAAGTAAAAGAAATGATATAATGGAAACTCAGATTTTTTCCCCGAAAGAGGGACTTTTCAAAGCCGCCGAGCTTATAAAAGAAGGCGAAGTTGTGGGAATTCCCACCGAAACGGTCTACGGACTCGGCGCAAACGCCCTTGACAGCTCGGCCGTTTTAAAAATATTCGCCGCAAAGGGCAGACCGGCAGATAATCCCCTCATCGTGCACATCGGCCGTCTTTGCGAGCTTGAAGAGCTCACCGATTTTGTGCCCGAAAAGGCAAAAATGCTTGCAAAGGAATTTTGGCCGGGACCGCTGACCATGATATTCAAGTCAAACGGGCGCGTCCCGAAAGAAACCACCGGCGGTCTTGACACGGTGGCGGTTCGCTTTCCCGTTCACCCCGTTGCAAACGAGCTTATAGAGCTTGCGGGGGTGCCCATTGCCGCACCCTCGGCCAACACCTCGGGAAAACCGAGTCCCACCTCGGCCGACCATGTTTTTCACGACATGAAGGGTAAAATCCCGCTTATTATCGACGGGGGTCAAAGCGACGTAGGCGTGGAGTCCACCGTCATATCAATGGTCTGCGATCCGCCGAGGCTGCTGCGCCCTGGCGGGGTGACCGTCGAGCAAATCGAAAGGGTCATCGGGAAAATCGAGGTCGACCCGTCGGTCGGTCACAACATTCAGGTGGAAAAGGCCTCCTCTCCCGGCATGAAATACAAGCATTATTCCCCCTCCTGCAAGGTCATTCTGATACACGGGGACGGGGATAAATTTGCGGATTTTGTAAATCAAAACGCAAAGGACGGCGACGCCGCAATATGCTTTGAAGAGGATAAAGACCTGCTGTCGGTTCCGACGATTTCCCTCGGTCCGAAGGGCGACGAAAGGGCTCATGCCCACCGCCTTTTTTCCGCGCTGAGAAAGGCCGACGACGGAAACTATCAAACGGTATTTGCCCATTGCCCGCCCGAAAACGGCGTGGGGCTTGCGGTGTTCAACCGACTTGTGCGCGCGGCGGGATTTGACGAAAGGCGGCTTTAAAATGATTGTTGGTGTAACTGGACAGACAGGCTCGGGAAAATCCACCGTCACAAAGCTGCTCGGCTTTGACAGCATCGACGCCGACAAGGTGGCTCACGAGGTGCTTTTTGACAGGGAGGTCAAGGCGCTGCTCTGCGAACGGTTCGGCGAGGACATTCTCGGCGGGGACGGCGAAATTTTCCGACCCGCCCTTGCAAAAAAAGCCTTTTCCGACGCAAACTCCCTTTCCATGCTCGGCGCCGTAACCTACCCGGTCATAACAAAACGTATTCTCGACAAAATAAGTGCCTTTGAAAAAAACGGCGCAAAAATCATAATGCTTGACGCACCGACCCTTTACGAAAGCGGAAGCGACAAAATGTGTCAAAAGGTTCTTTTTGTCACGGCCGACCGCGAGGTCAGAAAAAAGCGCATAATGGCAAGGGACGGCCTTTCGGACGAAGCGGCCGAGCTTAGGCTTTCGGCTCAAAAGGACGACGGATTTTATTCCCGCGCCGATTTTAAAATTGTAAATAACGGCGAAGAAACCGCTCTTAAGGAGGATGTTCGCCGTCTTAAGGAAACTCTTATAAAGCTTACGGAGGAATAATTATGGCAAAGCTTCAAACCGCCATTCGGGGCACCCAGGACGTGCTTCCGAAGGATAGCTATAAATGGCAGTATGTTGAAAAAACACTTCTCGAAACGGCGGGTCTTTTCGGATTTTCCGAGCTGCGCGTTCCCGTTTTTGAGCACACCGAGCTGTTTTTGCGTTCGGTGGGAGACACCACCGACGTGGTTCAAAAGGAAATGTATACCTTTGACGACAAGGGCGGACGTTCCATCACCCTTCGTCCCGAGGGTACTGCCGGCGCGGTTCGCTGCCTGCTGGAGCACGGGCTTCACAACGACGCTCTGCCCGTAAAGGCAAGCTATGTTCTTTCCTGCTATCGCTATGAAAAGCCCCAGGCGGGCAGACTCCGCGAGTTTCATCAGTTCGGAATCGAGTGCTTCGGCGCGCCGCTACCCTCTGCCGACGCCGAGGTGATTTCGGTGGCACACACCGCCTTTGAGCGTTTCGGACTTAAAAACATCGAGCTTCAGCTCAATTCCATCGGCTGCCCGACCTGCCGAAAGAAATATCTTGAGGCTCTTAAGGCCTATTTTGAGGGTAAAAAGGACGAGCTCTGCGACACCTGCCGCGACCGCCTTTCCCGCAATCCCATGAGAATTCTCGACTGTAAATCTCCCGTTTGCCACGAAATCGCAAAAAATGCCCCCATAATGCTCGATTACCTCTGCGACGACTGCAAGGAGCATTTTGAGCAGGTTAAAGCGCGGCTTTCGGCCATGGGAATAGATTATGTCATAAATCCCACCATCGTAAGAGGTCTCGATTATTATACCCGCACGGTTTTTGAATTTGTGTCCACCGAAATCGGCGCCCAAGGGACGGTTTGCGCAGGCGGCCGTTACGACGGGCTTGTGTCGGAAATGGGCGGCCCCGAGCTTCCCTCTCTCGGTTTCGCAATGGGTCTTGAACGCCTTCTCATCCTCATGGAAAAGCAGGGCTGCGAATTCCCCGCCGTCAAGCGCCCCGATATATACATCGCTCCCATGGGCGAAAAGGCCGAGCAAAAGGCCGAACAGTTCTGCTCCGCCCTGCGCAGAGAGGGATTTTCGGCAATCACCGACCTTAACGGCCGCGGACTTAAGGCGCAGATGAAATATGCGGGAAAGCTTAACGCCCGCTATGTCATCGTGCTTGGCGACAACGAGCTGTCGGACGGCAAGGCAAAGCTTAAAAACATGGACACCTCCGAACAGCGGGACATTGACCTTAACGATATTGTCAAAGAATTTTACAGCCACTCCCTTGACGACTCCTTTGCCGCCATGGAGCAGAGCGTTGAAAATATGTAAGGAGAGTTTAAAATGCTTAACACCGAATTTTTGGGAAATATGCACCGCACGGTATACTGCGGCGAGCTTCGCCCTTCACACGAGGGACAGACCGTCACGGTATGCGGCTGGGTTCAGCGTCAGAGAGACCTCGGTCAGCTGATTTTTGTCGATCTCCGCGACCGCAGCGGCATTTGCCAGCTTGCCTTTGACGACACCACCGACAAGGAAATTTTCGACAAGGCTTTTCAGGTCAGAGCCGAATATGTTCTTGCCGCCACCGGCGTTGTCCGCCGCCGTTCGTCGGTGAACAAAGACATTCCCACCGGAGAGGTTGAAATTGCCGTCAGCGAGCTTAAGGTGCTCGGTCTTTCGGAGACCCCGCCCTTTGAAATTGTCGAAAACTCCAACGTCAAGGAAGAACTTCGCCTTAAATACCGCTATCTCGACCTGCGCCGTCCCGACCTTCAGAAAAACATTCTCATGCGCCACCGCATCACCAAGATCGCACGGGACTACTTCGACGAAAACGGATTTATAGAAATCGAGACCCCCATGCTCATAAAATCCACCCCCGAGGGCGCCCGCGATTTTCTTGTTCCGAGCCGCATACACAAGGGTAAATTTTATGCTCTTCCCCAGTCTCCGCAAATTTACAAGCAGCTGACCATGGTTGCCGGCTTTGACCGCTATATGCAGATTGCCCGCTGCTTCCGCGACGAGGATCTGCGTGCTGACCGTCAGCCCGAATTCACCCAAATCGACCTTGAAATGTCCTTTGTGGACGTGGAGGACGTCATCGCCATGGGCGAGGGCTTTATGAAACGCCTGTTTAAAGAGGCTCTCGACATCGATATTAAGCTGCCTCTCAAACGCCTGACCTATGCCGAGGCCATGAACCGTTTCGGCAGCGACAAGCCCGACACCCGTTTCGGAATGGAGCTTTTCGACCTGTCCGACATTGCCGAAAACTGCGGATTCGGCGTCTTTGCCAACACCGTCAAGGACGGCGGAACGGTCAGAGGCTTTAAGGCCGAGAACGCCTGCGGCGTATACACCCGCAAGGTTATCGACCGCCTGACCGAGGAGGCAAAGGGCATGGGAGCCAAGGGTCTTGCATGGGTAAGACTGACCGACGACGGAATCGCCTCCTCCTTTTCCAAATTCATGACCGAAGAGGAAATGACCGCCATAATCGAGCGTGCAGGCGCAAAAACCGGCGACGTTATATTCATCGTTTCCGACGCCCGCGCCTCTCTCGCCCTTTCGGTGCTCGGCTCGCTGCGCCTTGCCGTCGCCAAAAAGCTTGACGTCATCCCCGGCGGCTATGACCTTCTTTGGATAACCGAGTTCCCCTTCTTTGACTGGGACGACGAGGCAGGTCAGTTTGTGGCCATGCACCACCCCTTCACCTCCCCCATGGACGAATGCCTTGACTATCTTGAAACCGACAAGGCCAAGGTCAGAGCCAAGGCCTATGACCTGGTGCTCAACGGCGTTGAGCTTGCCAGCGGCTCCATTCGTATCACCAACCCCGACCTGCAGAGCCGCATTTTCGACATGCTCGGGCTTTCCAAGGAGGAGGCCGAACAAAAATTCGGATTTCTCACCGGCGCGTTCAAATACGGTGCGCCTCCCCACGGCGGAATCGGTATCGGTCTTGACAGACTTTGTATGCAGCTGCTTTGCTGCGACACCCTGCGCGATGTGACCGCCTTCCCCAAGGTTCAAAACGCAAGCGAGCTTATGACCGAGTGCCCCGCTCCCGTCGACGCCGCACAGCTTGATGAGCTGGGAATTGCCGTTACAAGCACTGAAGAATAACCCGAATATACAATAAAAATCACCTTTGGCAGAGCCGTTTTTCGGTTCTGCCATTTTTTCTGTTGTAAAATCAACGTAAAATTATTTGTCATGAAAAAATTTTTTTATATAAAATGCTTGATTTTTTGTAATACATAATGTAAAATGTGCTTGCAATAGTGGTAATGCTTCCGAGCGACCGTTTTTCGGCGCTGCGGGAAGCCCCTTGCAAGAATGGAGGAAAAAACATGAGAAAAGTACTGAAAAAATCATTGGCGATACTTCTGTCGCTGATGATGACGGTAAGCGTGGTTTCGGCCGCCGCCATCGTTTCGGCGGACACCGATTACACAATGACTGCAATCGTGGCCATGAAACCGCAAGACGGCGACGAGTTACTTGCCACTCGTCATATCTTTAACCTTACCGAAGAACAACTGACCGCTCTCAACGGCGGAAATGCCGTTGACCTTGCCACTTACGGCTTTGAAGCCGAATGGGGCATCGGTCTTGCCACCTCGGAGGATCACACCGAATATCTCGCCGGAAACTGGGATCAAAACCATTGGGGATTTGATTCCAACGGAAATCTTTATTATGAAACAAGATTTCCCCTTGTAGGCGGAGCTACCCCCGCAGAGGAATATTCCGCCGCTTCAAGAGGCGAGCTCAAAGGCATACTTCGCGAGTATTCCGAAACAACCCCGCAGGACGGTGTTGTGCATGACACTCAAAACAGACCTTACGCTCCCGACATGAAGGCCAATGAGGTAATGAACGGAATGGATACCATCCGTCTTACACTCACCACCGATGAAGTTTATTACGCTGCTCCCGCGGTAACCACCAAAAACATAACCCTTTCAAACTGCGACAGCCTTGACGGCTGGTTCCCCTTTGACGGAGACGAGCTTTTCCTTGACACCGAAGTCAAAACCGAAGGCTCCGCTTCCATAAGATACCCCCACACCGGCGGAGTTGCCTGGGGCACCTCCCTCAACCACATGGATCTGACCGGACTTAAATCCATTTCCTTTGACATTGCCGCAAACAACACCGGCATTCTCACCGAGCCCACCGACAAATATCTCTTCCTCTTCAGCGGCGGAGATCCCGCGTCCTTCGGATTCAGAGAGGTTGTCAACGGCGAAAACGCCATTCTCAACGACGCCGAGCTTGTTTCGAGAATGATGCAGTTCGACGTTTCCGCTTTTGAAAACTACACCCTCTCGGACGACGGAAAAACCTTTGTGACCGTCACCCTCACCCCCTCAATCATCGGAGAAAACTTTGATTATGCCGACGTCACCGGTTTCCTGCACTGGAGCTGCTCGAACTACGGCGGAGACCACACCGAGTGGATCGACAATCTTGTCGCCACCGTGGAAACCTCTTCGGAAGATGCAAAAGAATACGTAGACCTCAAGACCTGGGGTGTGGATCAGTTTAATGCCGCAGTTGTCGGCGACGCGGGAGACAATCTCTCCACCTCCGACACAAATCTTTATTCGGTATATGCCCGTCCCACCGTATACGGCATGAACGCCTGCGGCATGGTCGGCTATCCCAGCTACGGCTGCGATCTTAACGCAATTGCCGGACACAAATACGTTTATGAATTTGACGTTTGGGTAAACGACGTTGCCGAGGACGAAAAGGAAGAAGTCCTCTTCTACGGCGACCTTTACAATCACGACGCCGTTGACGACGCCACCGTTAACACCTACTTCACCAACGGAATCACCCTTGCCGATTTTAACGACGTTGCTTCCGTAAACTACAACAAAGACTTCGGTTATAAATACAAAACCGTCACCGACACATTAACCGCTACCGAATCCGGTTACAGCGAGCCCCGTATCTATTACAACCGCCTCACCCTTAAAAACCAGGGCGACCGCGACAGCTATGCCGTGGGCGACATCAACTTCTATGAGTGCAGAATCTACGACGAGACCGCCGATCCCTTCCACGCACAGCCCGTTGTCACCCTCAAGCCCGGCATCGACAGCAACGCAAGCTTTTCGAGCGAAGTGAAGCCCGGCAACACAAACGCAAGAGAGCTTGAGGCTCTTTATCTTGCCAAGTGCGCCGCCGTTACCCTGCCCAAAGCCAAGGACTGCAACAACACTCTGCTGTTCGGCAACGCCGCCGCAGACCTTGCCGCAGGCGACTATAAGTTCACCTATTCTCTCGGCAACATCATCCTTAAGGACGGCGCCGCAGGTACCGTCGCAACAATCAAGGTCATGAAGGACGGCGCAGAGGTTGCCTCCTATGACGTTGACGCGGCTTCCGTTCCCGCCGACGGCAACATCGCCGTTGAGTTCACCGCAGCCGAGGCCGGAAAATATTCCGCCGAGCTCTACATCAACGATCAGATGGGCTTCTGCCTCAATTCCATTGCCCTCGGCGTTGCTCTTGACCAATCCGACATCGACGCGGTTGTGGAAAAGATAAACGCTATCGGCGACGTTAAATACGATCCCGACAAGGATGAGGACAGCGGAGAGCTCATCACCGCCGCCAGAGACGCCTACACCGCTCTTTGCGAAAAATACAGCGGCGTTGATATGTCCTCCTCGGTTGAAAATTATGAGCTTCTCGTTTCCTGTGAGAGCAGCTATGCCAGCCTCAAGGAAGAGTACGACACCATGATTGAAAATGCCGAAACCGTTAAAGAGGCCATTAACGCCATCCAGTTCCCCATCACCAAGGACAGCGAGGACGCCATTGTCACCGCCGAGGAAACCCTCAACAGCTTTATCGAATACTTCGGACAGGATAAGGCCGACCTTCACATCGGCGACGGAATTATAAAACTTAAACAAGCCCGCGAGGACTTCGACAAGCTTTCCGACGCAGTATACGGCGACGTTGACGGCGACGGCAAAATCACCGTTACCGACGCTCTTATGGTTCTTCAGCACTCGGTTGGCAAGATAACCCTTGACGAGACCGTTCTTAAGAACGCCGATGTTGACGGCGAAGAGGGTATCACCGTTACCGACGCTCTGGCAATTCTCCAGGCTTCGGTTGACAAAATCTCCCTTCCCATCGTCAAAGCATAAAAAGCACTAAAATCTATCAAGCATCACATCTAAGGAGACACTTATGAAATTTCTGAAAAAATCCTTATCCATACTTCTTTCTGTCGCCATGACAGCGAGCATTGCCACCGCCGCGGCTTCGGCCGACGGCGAGGGCGCGCCCGCATCCGAAACCGTTACGATTCAAAGCTGGTCTGCGGCAAATCTAAACGACCTTAAGGGCTCGGGACTTACCACCGACCTTGAAGGAAAGCTTTCGTCATCCAACCGCCTTCTTTCCATAGGAAATAAGGGCTACGGCATCTGGGCTTATCTTTCGCCCAGCGTCGGAAACTATTTGGATGTTACAGCGGGTCATAAATACGTTTGCGAGGCGCAGATTTGGGTGGAAGATTATATTACCCCCGACCCGTCGTCCATAGACTGGACCGACAGCGTCGACAACTGGTTCAACGCCGACTGCTGGGTTTACAGCCCCGTTGACAAGACCTTCACCTCCACCCCTCTTACAAGAGAGATGTATGAAGCTGCCCCGGTCTCCTATGATGAAACCTACGGCTATCCCTACAAATCCATTCAGATGACCATTGAAATTCCTGATAAGGTTCAGGACGGAAACGAAACTATAATCCCCTCGGGAAGCTCCGAATTCCGTTTCTATACCAACGGTTTTACCAACTTCAAGCACTATAAAATGCTTGTATACGATGAGACCGCCGATCCGTTTTTGGCTTCTCCCGTGCTCAACATGGACGCTTCTCTCTCCAACCCCTACAACGTTCCTCAGCACCTTGCCGACCCCAAGCACTATGTGGAATGCGACAACCTTTTTCTGAACCCCGGCATTTATCTTTCGGTCGGAAATACACAGGACTGTGTTGAAAGCGTTTTTGTGGGCAATGCGGGAAAGACCCTCCCCGCAGGAAACTACACCTTTGAATATGCCCTCGATTACACATTTATCAGACCGGACTGCGTCACACTTTCCGTTGAAATCACCAAAAACGGAGAGCATTATGCCGGAGAAACCTTTACCGACGATACTCTTCCCGCAGACGGAATTATCTCGGTTCCCCTTGTGGCCGATGAAGAGGCCGATTATCGCGCCGCTCTTATTGTTGGCAACAACGCCAGCCTGACACTTAAGTCAATCGAGCTTAAGCAGACCGTTGACGCATCGGTGTTTGACGATGTCGTTGCCAAAATCAATGCAATCGGAGAGGTCAAATACGACCCCGATAACAGCGAGGACAGCGGAGAGCTTATAAAGGCCGCCAGAGACGCCTATGACGCGCTTGAAAAGACCTACGGCGACCTTTCCGACAAGATAAGCAACTATCAGACTCTGACCGACGCCGAGTCGACCTATGCAAACCTTAAGGATCAGTATGACGTCATGCTCGAAAACGCAGCCACCGTCGACGAAGCCATAAACGTCATTCCCCTCCCCGTCAGCGACGAAACCAAAACCGCATTCGAGCTTGCCGATGACCTTCTTGCAAGCTTTATCGATTCCTACGGCGAGGAAAAGGCCAAGCTGCACATAAAGGGTCTTGAAAAGCTTGGGGAAATTCGCGAAATGCTCAACACCAAAGCAGTCCCCGGTGATGTGGACGGCGACAACGACGTAACCGTCACCGACGCTCTCATGGTTCTTCAACATTCGGTGAGCAAAATAACCCTCAGCGACGCGGCCGTTAAAAATGCCGACGTAGACGGCGACGAAAGCATCACCGTTACCGACGCCCTGCTTATACTTCAGTATGCGGTAAAGCAGATTGACAGCTTCCCCGGATTTCCCGCAAAGCTCTGATAAAGTCTTGACCCGGATAGCTTAAAATTATGATTAAACCCCTTTTCCTTTGGGCTGTGCCCGAGGAAAAGGGGTTTTTGTATACCCGTCTGATTAACGGCCGTTTAGCACTATATATACGGGGTTTCTCTGTCAAAATCATGTCCGTATATGTGCGTTATGGTTAACCATAGCGCACATATCCGAACACGTCTGAAACAGCCTATTAACGGTGCTTTTCGGCTTGTCGTCGCATATAGGCGCCGGCCTTATATGTTCCTTTGCACCGAAAATCCCTCATTACTACGCTCATTTCAGGTCGAAGAAATTTGTCGGGAAGAAAAATTCTCACATACAAGGCAAAAGCGCAGTTTATCCTTTCGGATTAACGAGCATTTTAACACAGGATGTGTGGATTTTTCTCCGCCAAAATCGTGTTCGTATGTGTGCACTATGGTTAAGCAGCAGATGCCCGAACACCCTGCGGTTTCGCTCGTTCCTTTTCCCGTGCGGCAGCACGTTCATCACCCGTAGACTGACGTATTTCAAGCGGCGAAACAATAAAAACAGGGAAAGAACATCGACGGCGGCAGAGGTCGGAAAAGCCGATTCGATCGTTTCTTTACGCAAAAAGAGCCATGGCCGACGCATAAGCGTTGACAAGACCATGGCTCTTTGCCGTCAAGCCGTCGAAAAAGATTTCAAGGCTTGATTATTTTGCGTTTTGCCGATTATCAGGCTTCCTTTATCCAGATAATTTCCGAATCAACATCGTCCTTAAGGGTTACCGAAAGGCCGTTGTTCATAAGATAATTTCCGGTGAGGGTGATATTCTGGCTGCTGTTGTCCTCAAATTCAAGCTTATATTTCTTGATTCTGTCAAGGCCGCGAAGCTTTATCTGCTTCTGATTGCCGCCTTCGGCAGATGGCTTGAACACAAACACGGCACCCTTAATGTCGTTTTCGCTGTCGGCGTCGATATACTGAACGCCGTCCCAGTTAACGCCGTCGGGTCGGGGAAGAACATGATAAAGATCTGCGTCGCGGACGAGGGGCTTGATCTTCTCTCTATACATGGTGATGTATTTGTTGTAGTATTCCTCGAGACCGAACTGGAGACTGCCGTTTCTCGGACCCGACCAGCTTGCGAACATTATGCTTCCCATAATGACGCTGCGGAATCCGAAATCGGGATTTGTGCCGTCGATATAATACTGCGAGCAGTTGGGCATGCACTTATCCATGTTGGAGGGAGCCTGCAGCTGGGAGGAGGGGAAGCAGTAGGAGGAGTCATAGAAGGTGGTGCGCAGGCTGTTGAAATCCGCCGAGTCGTCGTTGTTTATATAAACGGTTCTCGAAAGGGTGGCAAAATCCTTAAGACTGCCGCCGCTGGAGCAGTTTTCATAACGGAAGTCGGAGTAGTTTGCATAGATATAATCGACTATCTCATAGAAGCCCACGGCGTTCCAATACTGAACGTCGGTTCCGTTTGCAAAGTGTCTGTTGTCCTTGTTCGAAGTCTCGGCAATGGGCTCGAAGTCGGTTCTCCATGTGCGGACGCCGTTGCCCTTAAAGAAGTTGAGCAGCTTTTCCTTGAGCCAATCGACGCATTCCTTGTTTCCGAGGTCGGCAAATTCGCCGTCGGTATTGGTGTAGCCCACAAACCATTCGGGATGTCCGTTTTCGCCGAGGGAGGTCAGCGCGTCGGGATTGGTGTTTTTGGCGTCGTGAAGGAGAACATAGGTGGTGAGGTTAATACCCTTTTGGGTGCACAGCGCGGCGAATTCCTTAAGGTCGTTGCAGCCGTAGGAATTTATGGCCGAAATATATCCGGGATCGCGCACCGCGTTCCAGTCGCCTTCGTTTCCGCCCCAGCCGTTGGCAATCTTGTGATTTGCGTCGGCCCACCAGCCGTTGTCCCATTTGACCGATTCGATTCCGCCCACGCGGTCGACCTCAAGACCGACCTGCATATCCATTTGGGTAAGCGGCTCGTTGGGATTTTCGCGGAGAAGCTTGGGCGACTTTGTGTTATAGAACCAGCGTTTAAAGGCGTTGCTTCCTTCCTCGATGTCGCCGTTGTAGGTTCCGAAATAAACGGTGGGAATTTCAAGAGCGGTCTGCCCGTCCACGCGGGTGGTGAAGTTGGGGAAATATACGCTCATTTTTATCGAATCGCCGTTTCTCTTGGCAAGCATACTGCCGGTCGGCCATTCAAGAGCCGCATAAACGCCCTTATCGCCGTAATCGAGATAGATCATGGGAACGTCATCGGAGCCGCCCTGGCTTGTGGAGGTGGAGGTGGCGACCGAAACGCCGTCGGTCAGTTCGACCTTCTGAAGTCCGTCGGGATAATATGTCTGACCCTCGGTGCGAATCTTCATGCCCGTGGGGGTGTCCTTGCCGTCCACCGAGGCGTCGAAGAAGTCGGAAAGGGTGATCGTGGTGCGAAGCTCGTTTTTATTTACAAGCTTTTCGGAAAATTGGAAGGGACCCGCAATGTCGTCGGTGGAAAGCGCGTAGATTTCATAATCGAAATTCGCATTTTCATCGGTGTAGACAAGCTTATAGCCGGAAAGAGCGGCATTGCCCGACACATCGCTTTCGGTGCAGGTATACTGCTCGGCCAAAGCAAAGCTCCAGACGAAATCGCCCTTTGCCTCCCCGGTATCATAGGTGGCGGGCATGGCAATTTCCACCGGCTCGCCGATCATTTCAACGTTGTTTTCGGTGTTTTTAAGGGAGGTCACCGACACCTTGGTCTTTCCGACCGTCAGCGCAAGCTCGGCATCCTTTCCCGAAAGAACAAGCTCTCTGTCCTCAACGGGGAAACGGGTTATCTTTCCGACGGCACGCTGAAGAATAAGCAGCGCCGCGGTAACGTCGATTTTGCCGTTCTCGGTAACTATCGCGGACTTTTGCGCCACTCCGTCAAGAGCGATTTTTCCCACCGAGAATTGGAGAACCACAAGGGCGTCGGTAACGGTTATCTCGCCGTCGCCGTCCACGTCTCCGAGCTTGGCGTTTTTATATCTTGCATAAAGCTCGGCGGCACCTTTGAGAGAGGAGCCGTCGACCTGCGCCTTGTCGCCCGCGACAAGATTGTCATAGGCCTTGACGGCGCGGTTAAGAAGCTCGAAATTGCCGTCGTTCACCGAGTTTGCGTCGGGAATTGAGGCAATAAGATTTTTCGCCACTTCGATCTCGTCGGGGTGAGAAATATCGGGCAGCCCTGCGGAAGATTTATCCACCGCGGAAATAGTGATTTTATCCTCGTCTCCGGCATAGTGGGAGCCTATATAACGATATTCGCTTCCGCCGTCCTTAAAGGCATATTCAAGAATTTCGTCGTTTCTTGTAATGCGGATATTGTCGAAATAGGCGGTGGTCTTTCCGGTGAAACCCTCAAAAGCGACAATGATAAAATTGTCGGAGGTGCCGTTTACAACGGCGGCAAGCTTGACCTTTCTCGAATACCACTTGCCGTATGCGTAGTCGCTCAAATCGGCGCTGGGGTGGCCCTTTATGCCGTTTGTGTCCTTAAATTCGTCCCAGTCGCGGCAATACCGGCTTCCCTCTCCCGAGAAGTCAAGTCCGCCGACTCCCGAAACATCGTCGGTCAGCCAAACGTCATACTCAAGATAGTCGCCCTCCTGAATTTCGGGGGTCAGCCAACCGAGTCTGACATAGCTCAAATGTGCCGCTCCCGTTCCGTCATAGTCGACCTTGAGCAGCTTTTCGGTTTCTTCTTCGGCAAAAGACATTCCCGAAAGAATAACTCCGCAGCTCAAAATCATTGACAGAGCGAGAACGAGCGAAATAATTTTCTTCATACCATAACCTCGCAATCAAATTAAACTAAACCAAAGGTTTTACAACATATATAATACCATTTGCATTTTTTCCTGTCAAGAAGTTTAACACTTATTTTTGAGATTTTACAATTGCCTTTGCTCTCGAAAGAAGTGCCGACCGCTCGTTTTCTGTTTGCCCGTCAACCGTTTCGTCAAGAAGTCTTTGCAGCACGGCTCCCACCTGCCGCCCCGATATTCCGAGGGCTTTAATGTCGTCCCCGTTGACGGCAAGCTGTTTGAGCGAAAGGCAAAAGTTCTCGGCAAGAAGGCAGTTTGCGGTTTTTTCGGCCTCCTCTATGCCTCCGACACAGGCAAACGGCGCCGCATGTGACGAAATGTCGGCCTTTTTCAGAGCGCAGAAATCAAAAAAGGTGTCCCGTCCCAAGTTCTTTAAAAGCCGAGCCACGGTTTTTCTGTCGGGCGAAAGCTCGTCGTCATGTATGAGAACCAACCTTTCGACGGCGCCCGCCGTATTTTTGTCGGCGCGGAGTCTTTGCAAAACCTCTTTTGCGATTTTTGCGGATTTTTCGGGGTGACCGTAAAAATGCCCGTTGCCCGCCAAATCGGCGGTAAATGTCAGCGGCTTTGCAATATCGTGAAAAAGAGCGGCAAGACGTATTTTTCTGTCGGGCGGGCAGGCTCCCACGGTTTTTGCAATGTGGGTATAGACGTCATACCGATGATAAGGTGAGCGCTGGTCAAAATCAAAGCAAGGAGAAAGCTCGGGAATGACGGCGGCAAAAACCTCTCGAAAATCAATAAGCAGCCTTTCCACCGCCTCGCCCTTTCCCTCAAGAAAGCCGCACAGCTCGCAAAAGACCCGCTCGGAGGACACGTTTTTAAGCAGCTCTCGCTTTTTTATCATGCTTTTTGCCGTATTTTGCTCTATGGAAAAGCCCAGCCTTGCGGCAAATCTCAGACCGCGGAGAATTCTCAGTGCGTCCTCCTCAAACCGCCTGTCGGCCTCCCCGACGCAGCGGATAATCCCTTTTTCAAGGTCGGAAATTCCTCCGAAAAGGTCAACAAGACCCGTTTTTTCGCTGTATGCAAAGGCATTGACCGTGAAATCCCGTCTTGCAAGATCGTCGCAAAGGCGGGAGGTGAATTTAACCTCGTCGGGACGGCGGTGGTCGGAATATTTTCCGTCCACACGAAAGGTTGTGATTTCAACCCCGCTGCCCCCGCACATAACCGTCAGGGTGCCGTGCTTAATGCCGGTTTCCAAAACCGTATACGACGAAAAGACCTCTTTCATCTGCTGCGGCAGCGCCGAGGTCGTAAGGTCGAAATCATGGGGGGTATTACCGAGAAGGCTGTCGCGCACGCAGCCGCCCACGGCATAGGCCTCAAAGCCGCTGTCGGCAAGGGCGCCGCAAAGCTCTTCCACATATTTCGGTAGTTCCATTTTAAAAGCTTTAATATCCATACTTACATTTTAATTCTTTTTTATGCGAATTTCAACCGTCAAATATTCATATCAGGTTCAAATATTATATGTATAATGGTTCGGTTGTTACATTTTGACAAAAGACGAAAAACAGGAGGTAATTATGCTTGAACTGAAAAACATCGTCAAGATCTATAAAACGGGCGACTTTGTTCAGCGGGCGCTGGACGGAGTGTCCCTTTGCTTCAGGGAAAACGAATTTGTGTCCATACTCGGCCAAAGCGGCTCGGGAAAAACCACCATGCTCAACATCATCGGAGGACTCGACCGATATGACGAGGGCGATCTTGTCATAAACGGCGTTTCCACCAAGGAATATAAGGACGGCGACTGGGACAGCTATCGCAACCATAAAATCGGTTTTGTTTTCCAAAGCTATAATCTCATTCCTCATCAATCGGTGCTTGCAAACGTCGAGCTGGCGCTGACCCTTTCGGGGGTTTCCAAATCCGAAAGGAAAAAGCGGGCGGCCGAAATGCTTGAAAAGGTGGGGCTCGGGAAACAGCTTCACAAAAGGCCCAATCAGCTTTCGGGCGGTCAGATGCAGAGGGTTGCAATTGCCCGCGCCCTTGTGAACAATCCCGACATTCTTCTTGCCGACGAGCCCACGGGAGCCCTCGACTCGGAAACCAGCGTTCAGATCATGGATCTTTTAAAGGAAATTGCCAAGGACCGCCTTGTCATAATGGTCACCCACAATCCCGAGCTTGCAAAAATGTATTCCACAAGGATAATCAGCCTTAAGGACGGCCGCATAACCGACGACACCGATCCCTTTGTCACCGAAAAGGCCGAAAAAATCGGCGAAAAACCGAAAAAGGGCGCAAAGAAACGTAAAACCTCCATGTCGTTTTTCACAGCCCTTTCCCTAAGCCTTAACAACCTCATGACCAAAAAGGGCCGAACCTTCATGACCTCCTTTGCGGGAAGCATCGGAATTATCGGCATCGCTCTCATTCTTTCGCTGTCAAGCGGCGCGCGGCTTTATATAGACAAAACCGAGCGGGAAACCCTTTCAAGCTACCCCCTGACGGTTGACAAGCAGTCGATAGATTACAGCTCCATGATGTCGGGTCTCATGAAGGACGAGCAGCCGGAGGGCACCGACAAGGCCTACACCCAAAGCTTCCTCTATGACCAAATCAAGAGCCTGAATTCGGCGAGCCACGTCAACGACCTCAAGGCCTTTAAGGAATATCTTGACGCCCATGCCGACGAAATTTCCGACAGCGTTTCCGACATCCGATATAAATATTCCACCGAAATTTACGTTTATAACTGCGACGACGAGCAAAATCCCGTCAAGGCCAATCCCAATACCCTGACATCCGACCTTAACATGAACGAGTATCTTTCATCAAAGGGCGACTCTCAGTCGAGCAAATATATGTCGGCAAACGACAGCGACGTTTTCACCGAGATTTTCACCGACAAAAATCTTCAGCAAAATTATTATGAGCTGCTGGACGGAAAAATGCCCGAAAACAAAAACGAGGCCGTCCTCATTCTCGACAAGAACAACCGCATAAGCGATTACAGTCTCTACACCCTCGGAATTCTCGACCGCGACAGGCTTAAGGAGCTTATGAAATCGGAGGTTGGCGAGCCCGATTATGCCAACTATGAATATTCCGAGCTTATGGGAAGAAAATTCAAATTCGCCGCTGCCGGCGAGCTCTATTCCGAGCAGGACGGCGTTTTCACCGACATAACCGACGATTCGCAAAAGCTTGCCGAAAAGCTTAAGGACGCCGAGGAGCTTACGATTGTGGGCATTGCGAGATACACCGAAGACGCCTCAAAGGTGGGCAATTTCATCGGCGGAACGGTGGGTTATCTTCCCGAGCTTACCGATTATGTCATGGAAAAGAACAATCAAACCGACGTTGTCAAGGCTCAAAAGGAGCACACCGACACCGACGTTTTCACGGGGAACAAATTCAAAACCGCCGACGATATAGAGGAGGAAATCAAGAATTTCGACATTTCCTCGGTTCCGCCTCAGTATCAAATGATGTTCGCCGGCCTTTCGGGCGACTCGCTGACCTCGGCAATAAGGGCCTATGTCAAAATGACATCCTCCACCGCCACCTATGACGAAAACATGGAAACGCTGGGGATTTCCACCCTTGACGACCCGTCGGGCGTGGAATTCTACTGCTCGGATTTTGATGGCAAGGACAAAATTGTCGATTTTATCAAGCAATATAACAGCGGCGTCGACGAGGAAAAGAGCATAACCTACACCGACTATGTGGGGCTTATGATGTCGTCGGTGACCACCATAATAAACGCCATAAGCTATATTCTCATCGCCTTTGTGGCCATTTCCCTCGTGGTGTCGTCCATAATGATAGGAATAATCACCTATATTTCGGTGCTCGAGCGCACCAAGGAAATCGGAATTCTGCGAAGCATCGGCGCCTCCAAAAAGGACATTTCAAGAGTGTTCAACGCCGAAACCGTTATTGTCGGCTTTGTGGCGGGTATAATCGGAATACTTGTGACGCTGCTTTTGAACATTCCCATAAACATTATTGTCGAGCACCTGACCGACATCGCGGGAATTTCGGCGCTGCCGCCGGCGGGAGGAGCAATACTTGTTATTATAAGCGTTGTGCTCACCCTTATTGCCGGACTTATTCCAAGCTCGGTAGCCGCAAAAAAAGACCCCGTCGAGGCTCTCAGAAGCGAATAAAATGTATAGAAAAACCGCCGTTGAAATTATTCAAACGGCGGTTTGTTTTTATTACATATTTCGCGTATTAAGACCTCTTGTGGCGTTAAGGGTGGCGATGAGGGCAACGCCCACGTCGGCGAATATCGCAAGCCACATGTTGGCTATGCCAACGGCGCCGAGCACCAGTATGACCGCCTTAACGGCAAGGGAAAAGACGATGTTTTCCTTAACAAGGCGCATGGTCTTTTTGGCGATTTTAATGCCGAGAGGAATTTTCGAGGGCTTGTCGTCCATGAGGACGATGTCGGCCGCCTCAATCGCGGCGTCGGAGCCGAGGGCACCCATGGCAATACCCACATCGGCGCTTGACAGCACCGGCGCGTCGTTAATTCCGTCGCCCACGAAGGCCGTCATGCCGCTGTTTTTCTTCATGACCGATTCCAGCTTTTCCACCTTTCCGTCAGGGAGAAGCTCGGCGTGAATTTCGTCAAGACCGAGGTTTTTACCCACCTGCTCGGCAACCTCTTTGCGGTCGCCGGTGAGCATGACCGTCTTGCAGCCGTCACCTTTAAGCTCTCTGATTGCCTTTTCGGAATCGGGCTTTACCACGTCGGAAATGACGATATGACCGAAATATTTTCCGTTAACCGCCACATGAACAACGGTTCCCACCTTGTGGCAGTCGTGATATTCCACATTTTCCGCCGCCATAAGCTTGCCGTTGCCCACAAGCACCTTACGGCCGTTGATTTCCGCCGAAAGTCCCTTGCCGGCAATTTCCTTTACATTTTTGACAACGGAGGGGTCGATTTCGTCCTTGCAGGCATTTTTAAGCGACACCGAAACGGGGTGGTCGGAGAAATATTCCGCCGACGCGGCTATTTTAACAAGCTCTTCCTCCGAAATGACCTGAGGATGAACGGCAGTCACCGAGAATTTGCCCTCGGTGAGGGTTCCCGTTTTGTCAAAAACAACGGCTGAGGTCTTGGACAGCGCCTCGAGGCAGGTTGAGCCCTTTATGAGAATACCTCTCTTGGATGCGCCGCCGATTCCCGAAAAGAAGGAAAGCGGCACCGAGATAACAAGGGCGCAGGGGCAGGAAATTACAAGGAAAATGAGGGCGCGGTTGACCCATGAAGCGAAGGGCTGCCCCGTCACAAGGGGCGGAATAACCGCAAGCATCACCGCCGCAACAACCACGGCGGGGGTATAGATTTTGGAAAATTTGGTGATGAATTTTTCGGCCTTACCCTTTTTCTCGCTTGCGTGTTCGACCATTTCGAGAATTTTGGCCACCGCCGAATCGGCAAACACGCTTGTGACCTTTATGCGCAGCGTGCCGTTTATGTTGATGCAGCCGCCCAGCACCTCGTCGCGCTCGGCAACCTCACGGGGAAGCGACTCGCCCGTGAGCGCCGAGGTGTCAAGAGAGGAAGTTCCCTCGATTATGCGGCCGTTGACCGGCACCTTTTCGCCCGCCTTGACAACGATTATGTCGCCGATTTTAAGGGCTTTGGGGTCGACGGTTTTAAGGCCGTTTTCGGTTTCGAGATTGGCGGTTTCGGGGCAGATTTCCATAAGCGCCGAAATGGAATCGCGGCTTTTGTCGACGGCATAATCCTGGAAGAATTCGCCCAGCTGATAGAAAATCATGACGAAAACGCCCTCGGGATAATCCCCGATACAGAAGGCACCCACGGTCGCCACCGTCATGAGAAACATTTCGTCGAAAAGCTCGCCGTGAAGAATATTTTTCACGGCCGAAATGACCACGTCATAGCCGGCGGCAAGATACGGAATGAGAAACAGCAAAACCTGCTGAAAAGCGGTAAGCTCGGTGAGACTGTTGACAAGATATGCCGCCCCGAGCAGCACCGCCGAGGCGATTATTCTGATTAAGGATTCTTTTTGCTCTTTTTCCATTTTAATCACTCTCCTATATGCTCAAGTCCCTGGTCGATTATCGAACGGACGTGCTCGTCCGAAAGGGAATAAATCACGGTTTTGCCCTCTCGGCGAAATTTCACAAGCTTGGACTGCTTAAGCACCCGAAGCTGATGGGAAATAGCCGAAAAGCTCATGTTAAGCAGCTCGGCAATATCGCAGACGCACATTTCCGACTCAAGAAGCACGCAAAGAATCTTAAGCCTTGTGCTGTCGCCGAAAACCTTGAAAAGCTCGGCAAGGTCGAAAACAATGTCCTCATCGGGCATGATTTCGGTCACCTTTTTGATGACGTCCTCGTGGACGCATTCGTCGGCACAGAGCTCTATGTTTTTGTCGTTTTCCATATTTGCTCAACCTTTCATTTGAATAATTGTTCATATGTTGGTTTTATTATACCCCTCTTTACCCTTTTGTCAAGAGGTTTTTTTATTATTTTCAAAAGTTTTTTCCGGAACACCTTTATAATATGAAAAAACGGCGGCTGTTAAAAAACGGACAATCCCTCAGTCAACCTTGCGGTTGACAGGGCAGAAAGTCAAGCAAGTGCAACACTATTGGCCTTCAAAAACCTCAGCCGGAGATTTCCAACCGAGACATTTTCTGGGGCGATGGTTAATAAGATTGACAACATAATCTACAGTCTCTTGCGTAATTGTACGAAAATCGAAACCTTTCGGAAAGAAGAAACGCAATAAGTCGTTGGTATTCTCGTTTGTCCCGCGCTGCCATGGCTTGTGCGGCTCGGCAAAATAGATTACTGTGCAAAGTTCCTTCTCCACAGCACGAAATTCTGCAAATTCGGATCCGTTATCCAAGCTGATACTCTTTACCGGAAACCCTTTGAGCAGTTGGCAGATTACATCCTTTGTTAGCGTTTTGCTAACAGTCCCGCCCGTAAAAAGCGGCTTTTTCGATCAACCTGCGTTACTAACAAGCCTTTGCCGATACCTCCGTAAATCGTGTCGCCTTCCCAATCACCGATTCGGGTCCTACGGCAAATCTCCTCCGGCCACTGGGGAATAATCCGGTCTGGCTGAATGGAGTTGTAACAGGAATTCCCGGGCAAAATCCGTTTTCCACGCCGTCTTAAGTGTGTTTTTGCCGTGATGCCCGGAAATCGTTTTAGATAAATATATCGGTATATTGTCGAAACACACAAAGTCTTTTTGCCGGGATAATCTTTATGCCAACGACCGCAAATGGCTTCAGGAGACCAGTATTGCTCTAAATGTGAAACAATATAGTTCCATTCTTCGCCGCCGGGAAGCAGCGCCATGCGTATTGATTTCCTGCGTCGACGGATGTAGAGATTTTGAGCACGCCAATGGTTATACCAATATGGATTATCGGGCTTATGATGAGGTTTCCATTTTGCCTTGTTTCTTCTTACCTCACGGCTAACAGAATAAGGGCTGCGCTCCAATATTATTGCAATTTTCCGAAAAGAGTACCCTTCTGATAAAAGTTGCTGTAGATATTTTCTCTCTTCTAGTGTAAAATGTGTGTAGGACAATACGCTCACCTCGTGTTTGATGT
>JABLTO010174022.1_pt1 | contig 84424 bp, 77 predicted proteins | sample 7160091 | NCBI WGS metagenome assembly JABLTO01 (sample SAMN14651225, study PRJNA627086) | human gut metagenome | isolation source: feces | host: Homo sapiens | reverse complement strand
CCATTATATCACAGGAGGTTTTATTTGCATATGCTAAAGCTTTTTTTCTTCCCCCAGTAGAACTGGGGGTTTATTTCCACGTCTAAAGACACCAAAGAAAACGCGGCAAGCCATAAAGGCTTGCCGCGACATGGTGCAGTTGAGCAATCCAAATCCGAACCGGAAGCCGCAGATTTTGCGGCTTCTTCCACTTCGCCAAAAGTAATTGTTTTTGTTCCGTCCTTGTAATTGAAGGTCAGCAACATTTTGTCGTCATAGATGTAAATGGCATTGATAAATGTATCAATCAGCATTTTTCTATGGCTCTGCTTGGTAACATCCAGCTTGCGGAAACGGTGAAGCCAAAAGGTCATAAATTCTGCACTGATTTTCGGAGGCTTAGACAATTTCTCATAGTCAAGACGCTGTTCCAATTCCTCTTTTGTAGCCTCTAATTCCTCAAGGCGTTCTTTGGTCGATTTTGTCAAAAAGCCTTGCTGAATAGCATTCAGCAGATTTCGTATGGAGTTATTTGTTTCCTGCAACTGCTGCTCATACAGGGGAATATTGCTGTTATCCTGTTCCTGTAAATCCATCAGCATAGAAACAATAGCTTCAATCGCGGCATCATCCATTATCATTTCCATTGTCGCAGAAACCACCAAATCTTCAATCCAAGCATTTTTGACGGGCTTTTTGCGGCACTCTTTCCGCTTCTTTTTTACGGAAACGCACTTGTAATAGTGATGGACTACCTCTGTTCTGCTCGTTCCGCTTTCACCGCAAAGATACGCGCCGCAACGTCCGCAAAAGAGCTTTGTTGTCAAGAGATAATCATCCTCTGCCTTGTGTCGGGCGGGAGCTTTCTTGTTTTTCTCCATCTTGCGCTGCACACTCTCGAAAAGCTCTGTTGGAACGATAGCAGGGATTCCGTCGGGAACAACAATATCTCTGTAAACATACTCACCAATGTAACGGCGGTTATTCAAAAGGTGCTGAACGCTGTTATAGGTAAGAGGATTTCCGCGAGTATTTTTCATCCCTTGCTCATTGAGCCAATCGCGGCTCTCCGTCATCGTCGCGCCCTTGTCATATCTTTTGAATGCATCCAAAATGAACGGCGCGGTTACGGGGTCAACTTGAAAATACTGTTCTGCATCAATGATATAGCCTATCGGGAGTGTTCCGCCGTTATATTTGCACTTCAAGGCATTGTCGGTCATACCGCGAACAACCTTTTCGGAGAGGTCAGCAGAATAGTATTCAGCGAAGCCCTCAAGCATAGATTCAAGAATAATGCCCTCTGCACCATCCGATATAACCTCGGTGGCAGATACAACCTTGACGCCGTTTTTCTTTAACTGTGACTTGTATCGTGCGCTGTCATAACGATTGCGGGAAAAACGGTCAAGTTTCCATACGATAATCATATCGAACAGCTTTTTGCCGCTGTCCTTAATCATATTCTGAAATTCGGGACGGTTGTCTGTTTTGGCAGAAAATGCCCTATCGATATAATGGCGCAGAACCGTGATGCCGTTCTTTTCTGCAAAGGCAGCACATTCACGAAGCTGACCCTCAATGGATTCCTCACGTTGGTTATCAGAGGAATAACGTGCGTAGATTACAGCCTTAAAGTTTTCACCTCCCCTAACATTTGTATCAATGTTTGTTTCAAATGCTAGTTCATAGGCGAATCGGGTTCAAAACACATTTCTATGAATTTTGCCAATTCGGGATTATCTCCAACAGGCGGCTTTGCTTGATACAGCTTGCCCTGCGGCTCATCGCAGCGGCAAGTTAGGTAGTCCATAGAAACGTCAAAATAATCGGCATACTTCACAAGCAGCTCAATAGTCGGAAATGCTTGCCCGTGTTCGTATCTGTTGATGCTTGGCTGGCTCACATTCAATAATTCAGCAATTTTCTTTTGGTGTAAATTCATACCCTCGCGGAGCGTTCTCATTCGCTCACCAACTGTACTCATCAAAGCACCTCCTGCGGCTTATTACTGGATATATTATAATACAAAATCTGTATAATGGCAATACCTTTATAGAATCTTATTTGTAAACTTTTTATCATCATTATTTGATTTCTTGATTTCATGGGATAGCGAGAGTTTTTGCTTGCTTTCGGGGTGATTTCTATTGTTTTCGTGCGCTGTGCGCCCTTGCAGATAATTTGCCTATGCATTGTCCCTATGTTTTCTCTGATGATGTAAATGTAGTGTTTCGGGTACAAAAAATAAGCACCCCCGAAGGAGTGCTTACTCAACTTATAATATATATGGCTCGCAAGGAAAATCAAGCATCTTCCAAATTACCACTTGATTGTTACCATTGAATAATTCGTTGTTAATGATTTCCAACAATCCATCAGTTATATAAATTACGGATTCTTCGATGAAGTTTGTAAAATCTCCTATATCAGCGCATACAAGAGAAGTATTCGAAAAAGGGAAACTCGATTGCGAAACTCCAGCGTTCAACAGTTTATCTTTTAATTCATCATCTATCATCAAATAATTATGCCTGTTTTGCTTTGTATTTCCAGAGGCAATGGTTTTAACAAAATCCCTGTGAACAATACGATCTCTCAGTTCATTTATAGCATTGATTTTATTGAGAACCGAATTGGATTCTATAAATGCAGCAAGCGTTGGAGATTTAGCCTTGATGCCCTTAATAAATATTTCTTTTCTCAAAGCAATATTTAATCGAGATTTTTGGTCCAATCTCAAATTATAATAATTGTTGATTATCCACGCCAAGTTGTCAAAAATTCCAGTGGACAGCAGTGTTAAATAAGAAATGTGGTATTTCAGATGCATTGCGGTGTTGTTGTTTTGCGGGAGCCATAATAAAGATTTAATCTTATCTATGCAAATTGTGAATTGCAATAGTCGATTATCTAAAGCATCGTTATATTCGTTGAGTGAATGGACATTGGAAGCCCAAAAGTGTTGGAAATTTTTGAACAAGTATTTGTGTCGAAAAATATAATAGAAAAACTCGTCAATGTGATTATGGGGTGTTATGAAAAATTTTCGCCCATTTATCATAAACAACCGTATAAATTCCTTTAATTTTGATAAAAAAACCACATTATGTGCCAAAGGCAAATTTTTACTTGCCCATTCATCGGATACGGCAACAAGATCAAACGGAGCAGCGTATGTATTACCTTCTATGATTTTTCTCTCAGAAAGCTTATTCAATTCCGTATCTGTCAGTTCATCAAAGTTTTCTAATAATACCCGATTATGAGTTCCAATGCATCCAGAACTTCTTTTGAGTTCTATTACCGAATAAATTATGTTTTGTTCACGAATGTGTTTGTATTTGCAATGTTCCACATTTACTTTAATAGTATTATTCAGAACAGGTAAATAATCAACATCAAACTCATCAAACAAGGATACCTTTTCAAAATATGCTATTTCCTGTGGACAATTTGAAAAAGATTCAGTATATATAAGCAATGAAATCCTTTCTTTTTCCAATAAGGATATATCCGCGTCTTTCATACAACTCCCCTTTGCTATTTCTTTTTACACTTCAACTCAAAATACATATTTTAATAGTTGAAATCTATGCCGTTCCACCCCCGGTCTGCCTTACAGAAAACACTTTCCATAGTGCGATTTTTCTCGTCGAAATACACGAATCTAATTTCATCAAAAGGGAACTCATCAATTTCTGATGTGGGTACTTTATACAAAAACTCACATTCCTGCTTTTGAATGCTCAGTGGAGGCAAGACAAAAGAATAAGAGTGATTCTCTCCACCAAAACTATTCTTTATTTCTTTTGTTTTTGAATCCTGTGTATATTGTATTTGAATCATTTTTCCCACTTCTTTGCCTTCGTGATAAAGATATAGGCACACATCACGAATAACTCTTGCGGTATTAGACGTATTTTGAAATTCAAAGTACAACGGGATAGTAAGAAATGTTTCGCCTCCAGTTGAATCAATTCTTGCTTTTTGTCCTGTGCTTTTTTGATAAACTAACTTATAGAAAAGTCGCATTTTACCGTGTTTGTCAATAGCTTTATTTACAATGGTTGTTATAAGGCTTAATGCAAAGCCTAAGATAGCACCAATTACGACAAGCCAAAGCTCAAACCAATCAAGTCCAGCGTTTTGACATCCCATAATTCAATCTCCTTTACCAGTTACTTACAATACATCTTTGTCTTAATCAATAACCTCGCTTAACAGTTTCCAACTATTGCTACCGATGTCATCGGAATAGTTATCCATACAGATACACAATTCCTCGCTCTTTTCATCGTAGCGGACGATGCCGCCGTTTAGCTCATAGCGTTCAAGATAATCTTTCAGAACCTTAAACTTCTTCGTCGTGAAAATATCAATATCCTGGCTATTGCCGGAACGGTCAAAACCGCCCTTGGTTTCGATAACCCAAATCTTACCGCGAACGGAAATAATGTAGTCGGGATAGAAATTCTTCTGTTTTTCGGAGTTATCGGCATAAACGACGGAAAGGTATTCGTTGCCCTTGTCACCGTTCTTATATACCCAATCCACGCTGTCGGCGTGTTCGCAGAATTTTTCAAACTTGCGCTCAGAGGAAGAACGCACCTCGGCAGATGATAGATAGCCGCGATACACGTTCTTTTTCATTTCCAACTGCGTTTTTGCGGAGCCGTCATAGGTAAACAGACAGCTTTGCGGAATGCGGAACTGCGTCCTGGATACCGTCTTAATATCCAACTGAAGCTGCGCCAACTCTGCCGCCATAGCCTCGCGCACGATATGCTTCAAGCGGTCGGCATTATTGATGACAAAGGTGTAAACCTCCCTCGGTTCGAGAGAAAGAATTTTACGGGAATAGTTGAAATTCTTATCAAACAGCTTGCGTATAATGGTATTCATATAGTTATATTCCATACCGATTTCCATGCCGATTTTACCAATGCGGTTATGATACAGGTGTCCGTGTTGGTGGGTGTTCAGCTTTTCCTCAATTGTGACGGTGTTCATATCACCGGCATTGAAATCGAGGGTTGCCGTTTCACCCGAATAGGTATGGCGCAAGATACCGTCCGCGAACACGAAGCCCGCCGTCTGTAGGCGCGTCATATTTTCCGCTTTGTTTCCGCCCGTCTTGAACTCTTTCTCAAAGTATTTGACAACGGCAAGGAGCGCGGTCTGCGGATTGCGGGTATTCGTAACCATCGTCCGCTGTTCGCTGGTCAGCGTGATTTCTTTATATTCATTTTTGAGAAACAGCGTAGCCGCCTCCAACGCACCCTTGCCCAAGCTTATTTTCACGCCCTGCGTAAACTTCTCGTCAAAGGTATAGAGGTAGCAGCTATCCAGCAAATCACTTCCGTAGTGATGCGCTTCGGGCATACGGCGGATACGTCCGATGGTCTGTATCTCAAAGGTTTCGTCCATATTGTCGCGGAGCTTCACCAGAATATAGGCTCTCGGGCAGTCCCAACCCGTAGCAACCGCCTGCTTGATGATAACGGCAACAGATTTTGCGTTCGGCTCGTCAATGCCTTCCAGGTTTTCGTGCATATCGGAAAGCCATACCGCTAACTGCTGATTTTCATAGGTAATACCCTGCGTTTCAAAATAACGCTCAATATCGTCCTGCATTTTCTCGGACTTATTCGGTATCTGCACCACAATCAGCGGATTTATGTCTTTATCCGCCGACAAGAAAGCAGCTCGGAGCGCGCGGTGCTTGGCAAGTGCTTTTTCAAGCAGATAGGTGTTTTGGTCAGTGGTTTCTATGCTCTGCGGAAAATCCTCGTTGATGATGAGCATCTTCTTTATCAGACCTTCGGCAATTACATCTTCTTCGGGGATTTCGATAATCTCCGCATTTTTGATGCCTTTCGGCGTAGCGGAGCAGCGGATAATTTTATCCGTATGGAAATACTGAATAATCTCGTCCGCCTTGACCGTGTTGTTCTGATGGCTCTCGTCCACGATAACCACAAAATGTAATCCGTCGTTCAAGGCGTGTTCGATATGTTCAACGAAATTGGTGCGCTCACCGTCTTTGAGGACGTTATTACCTTTCTTGGTCAGCTTCTCCCAGTTGATAAAGCAGCAGTCGTTTTCCTCAAATCCCGCCGTCATCACATCGGCAAGGATCTTGGTCTGCGCGGCGTGGATATATTTGTCCATTTTTGCCTTGCTCTGTTCTTCAAGGTTGCCCTTGCCGGGGGTGAGCCACACGAACACGGTTTTAGGATAGCTCTGCGTGTATTGGTGCATAAAGTAGGTGAGAATGATGGTCTTTCCGCTGCCCGTAGGGCTTTTCAAGATGATGTCCCGTGCGGAGGTATCCATCGCCTCAAACAAACGCTTTACAGCCGTTTTTTGAAACATTTTCAGTTCCATCCTTTACACCTCCTGTAATTCCCGATAGTAGTAATCAGGAATGATGCTTATCTCTATGCCGTGTTCGGAAAGGGACTTTTCCTGTTCCTCATCGGGTAAGAGGTCATGTCCCATATACAGCTTGCGGCACTTGCCGTAAGCATCCATATTCGCCATAAAATCGGCAAGTTCATCTTCGGTCAGCACGATGGCGATTTCCGCGTTGCCGACAAAATTGATGCCGTTTTCCAGTTCCACCAATTCTCGGATATGGCAGAGCAGCTCGTCCGCATACTCATAGTAAAGGCGTTCGGAAATGGGGATATACTCAACCTTGTAATATTTAAGGCTTGCGGCGTACCCCTCTTTGTCGATAACACGCTTGATACGCTCGTAGGTAACATCACGGCAGATATTATTTTCGTTGTTGGTGCAGAGAATAAAGCGGCGGTTGCCTCCGTCCTCTGCGTTCATCTTCATTACTGCGTGTCCTGTTGTGCCACTGCCCGCAAAAAAGTCGAGAATAATATCATCTTCGTTTGTTCCAATTTGTAAGCATTTTGCAAGTAAAAACAAGGGCTTGGGATATGGAAATCTATCGGCTAATCCTAATTCGCCTAATTCGACAGTACCTTTTTCAGTAATAACACCGGTTTCCAACCAAATAGATTTTGCTTTGTAGGTGGACTTACGATATTTTTCATAAATATTAAATGCCCCATCTCTCTTGGCTCTTGCAACAACATTACAAACCAATGTGTTGTCGTTTCGATTTTCTTCAAACAGTTTCTTACCCCATCGCCAACAGCTTTCGCCACCCGTCGAATTGTAAGGCAAAACAGCAACTGAATATTCTTCGCTTGGATATAATGAAACAGGACAAAATCCGTCTTTGTCAACGGCATTAGGATTCACATATATTTCATAAAACAGATTCGGTCGATTGTGCTTGCCGAATTTTGGATTACGGTTTCTCAATTCCCGTACATTAAAGGGACTTACATCATCTATCAAATTCAAATCGTTATCTTCGTCTGTTTTTTCAATCTCGTTAAACTCGGCTTCGGGAGAGCGGGTATAAATCAGCAAATATTCGTGTGTTTTTGCAATCTGCTTATATGTCTGCCCCCTTTTGTTGGACTGAATAATTACCTGTGAGAAAAAGTTTTCCTCTCCAAAAATACTATCGCAGAGCATCTTTAAGTCAGATTGTTCATTGTCATCAATCGAAATGAAAATAATGCCATCGTCACGCAATAATTTTCTTGCAATTTTCAAGCGTAGGCGCATAAATGAAAGCCACTTACTATGTCGAAAGGTATCAATTAAATCGACTCTTGTATCGTCATAGGCAAAATCTTTATTGGCAGTATTGTAGGGTGGATCTATGTATATCATTTTGATTTTGCCGCTGTATGTTTTTTCCAACAGCTTCAACGAGGCAAGGTTGTCGCCCTCAATAAGAAAATTCACGTTGCCGCCATTGTCAACGAAAAGGCTGCCGTCCTCGGTCAGTACAGGCGTATGAGTATCAAGCACCTCGTCAATTTCTTCGCGGTGTTCCTCAAAGATAAGACCGTATTTTTTGCCGCGCACATCTTTCTCAAGGTCAGAAAGATAGGTCAGCAGATTGCCCGTGTTTTCGTCCTGCGGGGCGGCAGAAATGAAAGTGCGTATCTGCCCGATTTTTTCAATCAGGTCATCACGCTTTTGCTTTGAAATGTTACCCGTTTTGTTTTTATCAACGGTTTGCTTTGCTTCTGTTTCGGATACTGCACTATCTTCGTCTTGTCCAAAAATAGAATCTATTAAATCGTATACGCCGGAATTCTCCCAAAATTCGTTAATGCCAAATTCATCAAGAGCCTTATCGGTAGCGTACTCAATAACGGGGTTGCACACAAAAGTAACCAAGACTATTAAGATTTTAATGGCAAGAAACCACTTACTTTTCTTAAACTTGTCCCACTCTGTTTGGGGTGAAAACTGCTTTTTATTTACGATCTCGGCAATTTCTTCATTGATATCCTCTTGAGTGATTTCGCCGCTTTCATATAATTTTTCAGCATCGGAAACCGAAAAATCATCAGAAACTATATCCGATAGAAAATCGTACTTGGGTAAGGCGTCAACAATACTTGCTATTCCCGAAAGATTTAACCCAGAAATAGCGCTCATAGCAGCGGAACTCGCTTGTAATCCTGCTACTATTCCTTTGATATTCAAGGAATCGAAAACTCTTGTCTGTTCAAAAATAGGAGCATAGGCAACATTCATCGCCTTGACAGTTTCAGAAATGGGTGCAACTATCTTTCTGTATTCTTCAAGAGCCGCTGTTGCCCCTCCCATAGATAACTTTACTGCATTAAGCGTACTTTGCAGTTCTCTTGCAGCAGCGAAAGCTCCCGTTGTTTCCAATTTTAATGCGCTTGTAAAAGCACTTGATGCTTGTAACTCTCGAATAGCGGAAAAAGCGCTATTTTCCTGCAAGTGTCGAATAGCATCTAATGCGGGACTGTTTATTTTTAGAGCGTCAAACTCTTTCATTTGTTTTCCTCCATTTTTGATGATTTCCTTTTATGATACAGACAAAATTTTTGCCCAAATACTGCTGTCTGCGCAGTTACGCACACATAGGTAAATGTACCAACAAGCGAAGTAAGATTGTCTGCCGCATCGACGACCTCGGCAGAGTTGTAACCAAGGGGTCAGTGCGCCCATTCGCACCCGCGAGGTGGAGAGCGCGTCATAATTTCGAGTTAGAGTCGTAGAAATTATTTCTGCGGCTCGTTTGTATTTGCGGCGGTTTTGATATACTTACCGCTTTTAATTCTTGCATCGGCGGGCTTTTCAGCATCGGCGGGAATTGCCCAAGTGCGACCAATCCGTATCGCACCCTCAATGCGATTTTCACCACACAAGGTCTGTATGTGCCGTTGGCAGATTCCCCACCTCTCGGCGGTTTCTGCAATGGATAAATACTTCATCGTGTTCCTCCCGATTTCTCCGTGTTCCGTTGTTTCCTCGCGTTTATATCGACGAGGGTTTCAGCGGAACAAAATACTAATTTTGCTTTTTTATAGAACGGTTACAACATCATCGGCGTTTTTTCGCTTATCATGATTATCAGAGGGAACCGCATCCTCTGCGGGATAGCCCATAATGAGCATAACAACCGGAACAAGATTATCGTCAAGGTTAAATTCCTTGCGCGTTACGTCTGCGTCAAACCACATAACCCAGGTGGAGCCAACACCGATGGATGCCGCCTCAAGCATCATATGAGTAGCAACCATGCTTGCGTCTATCTCTCCACTTTTTGCTCCATCAAATTTTCTTGTCCAGCACTCTGTCCTGTCATATCAAATCAAGAAAGATGTTCTTGTTCCAAAATCACAGCTTGTGCATTTACGCAACTTATTAAGAGCTTCTTCACTCTTGATAACGAAAATACGCTCGGGCTGAAAGTTACAAGCGGTAGGTGCTAAAATACCCACTTTGATGATTTTATCTACATCCGCATCAGTAATCGGTTTATCTTCAAACTTGCGAACGGAATATCTATCCTTCGCTAATTTCAAAAAATCCATAACGATAACTCCCTCATTCAAATTTATCTCGCTACGTCGGAACTTGGCTCTGACGTGATATAAAATCTCACTATATATTATACTCGTTTTAACGAATAAAATCAAGAGGTATGGAAAAATGTTCAGAAAATATTTTCAACTTGAATAGGCGACGGCTTCGCCCGCCGCCCCTAATTCAATCGAATAGTCGCACAAGTGTTGCGCTCTCGTTTTTCAAAAATCGAGGGCGCTTTTTTGTTGCCAATTTTCAATGAAGCTCGGAGTTGAGAAATAAAAAAATTCAAAAATTTTTGTCGGGCGGTTGAAAAACACCCCTCTGAAATTTCAAATAGATGAAAGGTGTTTTTCGCAGAGATTGCAAAAATCTCAAAAATAATTTTGTCTTGCCGTTGATTTTTGCCCCACTGAAATTCCGAATACAATGAGAGGTTTTTCAAAAATGACGGTAGGACGATAAGCGGGAGTTGTTAGAGCAAGATTCTACCACGGTGCCAAATTTCGCCCTCTGCTCATTTTTGCTCCTTGTGGTCAATCTTGTTGGGGAGTGCCTTCCCCAAACCCTGCTGATGCCCTGCGGGGCAGTAAACGAATTTTTTTTGAAGAACTTTTCGCGCCTACCTTGAATAATCGCTTTCCACGATGGGTTAGGTAAAAAGCTCATTTCAAAAAAATTGAAAAATTTTTATCGACCACCTTGCAAAACACGCCTTGAAACGTGGGTTAGTCAGAGGGCGCATATCCAAGGATTTACGCTACCACGAAAAAATCCGTCCACGGAAAAACGCTGTTTTTCAATATCGGCAAAAAACAGGGGGCTAAAACCACCCAAAAAATGGCGTTAAGTAGAGGGATATTTTTTACACGGTTATAAAATTCACATTTTCGTCGGCTACCACTTGAAGAAGTTTTCGCAAGACCTTAAAAAATGCGGTTTCTCACCGGCTACCACTTGGAGGGATTTTCGATTTTGCAATCTCGCAACAACCAATCATTTACGCTATCGCTCATCTGAGCATCCAACGCCATACGCTATTTTCTCAAAGCCAAGAAAAATGGGTTGAAAAAACGGCTTGAAAACGGCGGTAAGTAGAGGGATTTTTCAAAACACCTTAAAAAACGATTTCAAAATTTATGTTAAGTGAAAGGAATTATGCCTATGCCAAAAACGCACAACACACCAAAGCGCAGTTTTGTAATCAAGACGCGCTTAACCGAAGATGGACACACGGAATTTATGAAGCTGCTGACGGTCAGCAATATGAGCCAAGCCGAATTTCTACGGCGAGCCATTGACGGCGTTCCGATAAAAGCCATCGTCAACGTAGGCTGCATTGATGATAAATTCCTTGAAGCCGTCGGCAAGCTGACAGCCGAATACGGAAAAATCGGCAGCAACCTCAATCAGATAGCGCGTGTGCTGAACGAATGGCGAACACCATACAACCCACTCGCGGCAGAGGTCAGAGCCGCCGCGTCAGATCTCGCCGCTTTGAAATTTGAAGTCTTGGAAAAGGTAGGTGAAGCCGTTGGCAACGTTCAAACACATCAGCTCTAAAAACGCCGATTATGGCGCGGCAGAAAAATACCTCACCTTTGCCCACGACGAGTTTTCAATGAAGCCCACCTTTGATGAAAACGGGCGGTTGATGTTACGCGAGGATTTCCGCATAACCACTCTGAACTGCGGCGAGGAAGATTTCGCCGTCGCGTGTATGCGCTCCAATCTCCGCTACGGCAAAAACCAAAAACGCGAGGACGTGAAAAGCCACCACTACATCATTTCCTTTGACCCACGGAACGGAGCCGACCACGGCTTGACGGTAGATAAGGCACAAGCATTGGGCGAGGAATTTTGCAAAACGCATTTTCGCGGACACCAAGCCATTGTCTGCGCTCATCCCGACGGGCATAACCACAGCGGCAATATCCACGTTCACATCGTAATCAATTCCTTGCGGATAGAGGAAGTCCCTTTGCTCCCATATATGGACAGACCCGCAGATACGAAAGCCGGTTGCAAGCATCGGTGTACCGACGCGGCGATGGAATATTTCAAAGCCGAGCTAATGGAAATGTGCCACCGTGAAAATCTCTATCAGATTGACTTGCTCCACGGCAGCGCAAACCGCATGACCGAGCGCGAGTATTGGGCAAAGAAAAAAGGGCAAGCCGCCCTTGATGAAAAGAACGCGGAAATCAAAGCCGCAGGGCTTACACCGCGCACCACAAAATTTGAAACCGACAAGGACAAGCTGCGGCAGATTTTACGGCAAGCCCTTGACACGGCAACGAACTTTGACCACTTTTCTCACCTTTTGCTACGGCAAGGAATTACGGTCAAGGAGAGCCGAGGGCGTTTGTCCTACCTCACACCAGACCGCGCCAAGCCTATCACTGCCCGCCGCCTGGGTGACGCTTTTGACCGCACTGGTGTTCTTGCCCGGTTGGAGCAGAACACACAACGGACGATTGAGAAAACGCCGCCCGTACAGCAACCGCGCAGTATTATCTAACGCTTGCACAAGGCAGAAACAGCACCGCGTGTCCAGAGAGTGATTGATATTAATGCCAAGCGAGCCGAGGGAAAAGGTATCGGCTACGAAAGATGGGCAAGCGTTTTCAATCTCAAACAAATGGCGTCTGCAAAATTCATTTACGATACCACGGGCTATGCGTCCCTCGAAGAATTTGACGATGCCGTAAAAGCCGCACAGACGGCTCTGCAAGATAGTCGCACCGCCTTGAAATCCTTTGACGCGAAGATTGCCGAAAATAGCGAAATGCAGAAATGGGTTGTTGCCTACGCCAAGACACGCGATGTTCGGGACGGGCTGAAAAAAATCAAATCCGAGAAAAAACGCGCCGCCTACCGCGTCGAAAACGAAAGCGATTTTGCCATAGCTGACGCTGCTGTCCGCTTTTTCAAATCTCACAGCGTCACAAAGATACCCACACGGAAATCCTTTCAAGCTGAAAAAGAACGGCTCATATCCGAGAAAAATGCCGTTTATGCCGCCTATATGGAACAGCAAGCCAATTCTCGTGAGCTGTCCGCCATTCAGCAGAATTTAGCGGTGCTTCGCGACAAACCGCAACCTCAAAATTCCAAGAAACACGAAAATGAACGAAAAACGGAGGAATGTATATGGAACTGAAAATCGACTATGAATTTCAAAGCAAAATCCCGCCATTGACCGCTGACGAGCTGCTTCGTCTGCAAGAAAGCATAATGCAGGAGGGACGGCTCATTAACCCCATCGTTGTTTGGAACGGCATTATCGTGGACGGACACAATCGTTACGGCATTATCCGTCAGCATCCCGAAATCGAATATGACATCTATGAAAAGCACTTCGATGACCGCAACGAAGCAATCGCATGGATTTGCAAAAATCAGCTCGGTCGCAGAAATCTGACACCCGAACAGAAAAAATATCTCATCGGCAAGCAGTATGAAGCTGAAAAAGAGAGCCGAGGCGGGGACAGAAAATCAATGTATCAAAATGATACAACGGTCAGAGAAAACACGGGCGAGCGTATTGCAAGGCAAAACAATATCAGCCGCATTTCTGTTCTCCGCGCAGAGGAATATGCCAACGCGGTTGACCTTGCGGAAGAATCCGTCCCCGACATAAAAGGTGAAATCCTATCGGGTGCTATTTCTGCCACCAATGCGGAAATTGTCAAATTTGCTGATATTGAGCCCGAACTGAGAGCCGCCTATGCTGAAAAACTGCGCCAACCCAAACCGCCGAAAGTGAAAAAGAATAAAATCACGCAAACAGGTCCTTGCTATGATTTTCCGATTACGCCTGTGCGCAAAAAGCCGGATCGCCCTACCATTGAGGACGAAATAAGTATGGTGGCTGCAGGAATTGATGAATTGGTAATTAGATGAGGCGAAGTTTTAACGCACAACAAAGACCGATACCAGGAACCGGAATTTTGGGAGGGCATGAACGAATGCATCGAGGAAGTGTACGATTATCCGAAAATGGTCGAAAACCGAATCCGGGGATTGGAATGACAAGTAAAAGGAGTTTGCCATGCCACGAATGAGTAAAAAAAGAAAACAAGAGTGGTCTTTCTTCTTGAATGACCGCAACCGCATCACCTATAACGACTTCTGCCGAAAGTGCATCCATGAATGCAAACAGAGCTTTCGCGCCACCATCATTGAGTGTCCCCGCTATTGTTCCAAGCGGTCAAGGGAGGTACGCAGTACCGCAGTACATCTTTCAGAAGCGGATGAGCCACCATAGTGGTTACGGCGCGCTGGAAGGATGTGATGAATGATATTTTTCAAGAAAAACACACCACTACCAGCCTTTATCCCTTTGCCACGGTTTATGATTGCAAGCGAACATTCGATAAACGCAAAGCTGCTGCTCAATCGCACAATGCTTTCGCAAAAATCGGGTTGGGTATCGGAGGACGGAAATGTGTATGTCATTTACACGATAAGGCAGATGGCAGATGACCTTAATAGGAGCGAACGGACGGTAAAAAACGCCCTGAACGAGCTGGAATCCGCAGGGCTGATAACACGAGGCCGGCAAGGCTGGAACAGAGCCAACCGCATATTCCTGCATCTGCCCGACGGGGTGCAGCTTTCTTCACGACCAGAGAGCAAAATTTACCCTATGGAAGTGCAGAAAAATTCACCTTATATGGGGCAGAATCTGCCCACAAGTAATACTGATAAGAATAATACAGATATAAGTCAGACAGAAAAAGGAGAGGCACGCCGCCGCTTTGGTCAGTATCAAAATGTTTTTCTCTCCGAAAAGCAGCTTGCCGCGCTTGAAGCGGACTATCCCGACTATTATGCCGCTTATATTGAAAAGCTGTCCGCGTATATGGAGGTCAACGTCAGACACTACGCCAACCATTACGCCGCTATCCGAAAATGGCTTGACGAGGACACGAAAGCCAAACACGCCAAGAATTACGATTCCGAATACACCGACGGAGGAGACTGCCTATGAACATTGATCCCATTTTAACCGCTATTATCAATACCGCAGATACGGCGAACTTCGCGCCTGACGATTACATCAATCCCGACGATGGTCTGAAATACTGTGGCAAATGCCATACACCCAAAGAAGCATATTTTGCAGAAAATCGCCGCTTCAACAGCATTGACCGCCACCCTACGGATTGCAAGTGCTCCGCAGAAGAAAAGGCGAGAAAGGATGCTGAACAGAAAGAATTTAACCGCAGAAACCGCATCTATCTCCTGCGTTCCGAAGCATTCAGAGATATCCCCGCCTACGAATGGCGTTTTGATAATGCTACGTCTATGACACCGCAGCTTGCCAAAGCACGGGAATATGCCGACAAATGGGAGGATTTCAGCCGTGAGGGAATCGGGCTTCTGATGTTCGGCAACGTCGGCACAGGGAAATCCTACGCCGCAGGGTGCATCGCAAACGCCCTGATTGACCGTATGATTTCGGTTCTTTATATCAATATGTCTGATGTAGTCAACCGAATGCAGGGAAACTTCGGTGCTGACCGCGACAGCTACTTAAAACAACTAATGCGCCCTGACTTGCTCATTCTTGATGATTTAGGCGCAGATCGAAATACAAGCTATGGCAAGGAGCGCGTGTTCGATGTGGTCAACCGCCGCCTGCTCTCACGCAAGCCGATGATTATTACGACCAATATCGCGCTGTCGGCTATACAGAAAGCCACCGACCTGGATGACCGCCGTATCTATGACCGTATTTTGGAGGTCTGCGTCCCCATCCTCTTTGACGGCGAAAACTTCCGCAAAGGCAACGCTGCTGAAAATCTCAAAAAGGCAGCTCGGTTACTGAACTCGACTACGCAATAAATCTTCCAAACTCAAGCCGAAAGGAGTCTTTTATTGGACAGAAGAAAGAGACTGATAAACAACCGTACCATTCCTCAGCGTGAGATTGAAATTATCGCAAGCTGTATTTTCCCCGATATTCTCGCCTTTTATGAGAGTGAGGAAGGCCGGCGGTAATTTGCGGAATGGAAAGCACAACAAGCTGAAAAAGTTATCAAACAAACCACGGTGAAAAACACTGAGTAATATGAAAACAGGCAGGATAGTACCCGTTATGGTGGGCTATCATGCCTGTTTTTTTCTTTTGCTTTAATCTAAGGGCTTGTATTCCGTAACAGTTTTCAAATATGTTTCGGGGTCTCCGTTCAGAATGAGGTCGGCGTATTCAAGCGGTGCGTTGTAGATGAGATAGTCAAGCTCCGACCGCTGATACATATTGTCGGCAACCTCATTTTCAACGGCGATGGTGTCAATGGAAATCATTGAGCCATCCGAAAAACGAAGTTCCACGCAGACGATATCCATGTTGAACTCACAGCTAATCAGTTTTTTAATAATCAAATCCTCCATAAAAATCAAGATTGTTTCTTGGGTTTTCTTTTGCCTCTTGGCTTGGAGGTCGGACGTTTGATTACTCCGTTTGGGAAGTATGTATTTTCGTACTTCTCGAAATAAACAAATAATCCGAACCCATCTCCAATTAGGAAGATTTGGTTCGGATTATATTGCTTTGGTGCGGGTAAAAGGACTTGAACCTTCACGTCTGTTGACACTAGAACCTAAATCTAGCGCGTCTGCCAATTCCGCCATACCCGCATAGCTCTGTAATTATATCAAAAATCACTTTGATTGTCAACCGCAAATTATAATTTTTTTGCTTTTATACAAACCAAAACCTCTATACAGCAGCAGACGAAACCGCATTCCATGCAAAACGTCCCCCGCTGCAAGTGCAGGGGCGTTTATCACTGATTATCTTTTATTATTTTGAGCTTTCCATAAACTTATACACCAAAGCTGCAATAGCTGCACCTACCAAAGGTCCAACAATGAAAATCCAAATGCAGGATATGGGTTCGGGGTTTCCCGAAATAGCTGCCGCAATAGCGGGACCTATACTTCTCGCAGGGTTTACCGATGTCCCCGTGAGACCGATACCCAGAATATGTACCAAAGTAAGAGTAAATCCGATTACAACTCCGGCAAAAGAACCGTGGTTCGCCTTTGATGAGGTAACTCCCAGAATCGTCATTACAAAAATGAAGGTGAGTACGATTTCCACAACCAGACCTGCAACAGCGCTTCCGTTTACGCCGCTGAGACCGTTTGAACCGAAGCCGCCTGTCATGTCAACAACGCCGCCCAGCGAGAATATCAAAGCGAGCACTCCTGCTCCCGCCAACGCTCCGATACACTGGGAAACAACGTATGCCGCAAACTCCTTGCCGCTCATGCCGCCGCTCATAAGAACACCCAGTGAAACAGCGGGGTTAATGTGACAACCGGATATATTGCCAACGCAGTATGCCATACCTACAATCGTCAGACCGAAAGCGAATGCGGTGAGCACATATCCTCCGCCCTGAACGGCGTCGCAGCCAACCAACATAGCCGTACCACAGCCCATGATAACAAGTACCATTGTTCCGATAAACTCAGCTACACACTTTTTTGCTAAACTCATTTTTCTCCATCCTTTACTTTAAATTTTTTTGTATACATGAAACATGTACCTATGGAGAGTTGTATCATATTTTCATGCCCGTTTCAACCTGAACACACAATTGTAACAGACACTTAATCATTAGTTTAAATTAAATTCCGAAGAACTCCTCTATTTTAGCCTTGTAGGCTTCGGAATTTTTGTAATAAGACTCCGCATGGACAGCGTCCTTAACCAGATACAGCTCTTTTCTTGAAGCGCAGTTATTGTATATCTCATAGCACATCTTAACCGGTATAAGCGGGTCATTTGCTCCGTGAATAAACAGCATGGGCACCTTTGCATTTTTTACCGCCTCGGCCGAGCTGACCTCGTCAAACCTATACCCAGCAGTCGCCTTACACAAGGCGTTGGACACAAACAAAATCGGTATCGCAGGCAGATGATAATGACTTCTGAGCGCCTTTTTAAACATATCGTTGGCAGAGGTAAAGGCGCAGTCCGAAATTATCCCCTTAACACAGGCAGGCAGGTCAAGCCCGCTCATCATGCACACGGTGGCTCCGCCCATAGACACGCCGTATAAATATATTTCAAGGTTTCCCTCTCTGTCAAGATCGCCGTTTAGCTTTTGGACGTACTTAACCCATTCAAGACCGTCCTTTCTGTCAAGGCATCCGAAGCCGATGTAGTTTCCTCCGCTGTTGCCGTGAGCTCTGTTATCGGGAAGCAGAACGTCAAAGCCCTTTTCCAAAAAGAACTCTGCCGCCGCACTGGTGTTCTCACCGCCTCGGCTTGTGTACCCGTGGAAGCAAATTGCCACTCTCTTAGGCTCGCTGCCCCCTGCTGCATTTTTGAAATACTGACCGTAGAGCTCGGTTCCGTCAAAGGAGGTTATGCGGTGCTCGCTGCGCTCATTGCCCGCCAAAGCCGACAAAAACGCCGCCTTTTTCTCAGAGTACGGTTCCCAGTTCACCCCTGCAACCTTTGGCTTTAGGGAGGCGGTGTTTCTCTCAACGGTCATCTTCATGTGCTGCTTGCCCGCCGCCACGTCCGCAAGGGCGGCAATTGCCACCGCAACCGCTGAGGTTATAGTTATTTTCTTCTTTATATTTTTCATAGGTGTTCCTTTCGATTATTCCCAAACTAAACATTCTGGTACTACTATGCAACTATTAAAACTTAATTTATTTATACTCGTCTATTTTGACAAAGGCTTTGCCTTTGAAACCATTGCCGAGCCCATATTCCGCCATGCCAAGCCGCGGCGGCAATGTCGTCAAAACCTTTATCAAAATAACGTGTTTAGATATATAAAGCTTTAAGTATTACATGATACTGCGTTCTGTCTCTATTAGTTATAACATAAATCGAGGTGTTTCGTCAATCCCATGTTATTTTGAAATTACTGCCGAACCTCCTCCTTTACCGTAAGCACTGTTTCGCGCTTTTTCTGAACCTCTGCGGTCTGTGCCGCCGGAGCAGTGTTCTGATCAGCCTTACTATCAAGAAAAACCCTGCAATAATCCCCATATCGAAAACCATAATTCCGAGAGATTACTGAAATTGAATTGCAAAAGCTCTTTTATTGACGACATAACGGGCATGTACAAGCCAAGAATCAAAAGAAGCGTTGAGCCTGAATTTCCCGGCAATATCATAGCCGAAACAGCAACTGAGGGTCATAAAATCATCACGAAGGTTCCCGCAGTAATAAGCAGGGCGCCGATAACCGACTTAACGGTAAACTGCTCATGGAGACAGACTGCCGCAAGCACAAGGGTTATGACTATGCTGAACTTATCCACAGGTACCACTCTTGAAGCCTCGCCTATCTGCAACGCCTTATAATAGCAAAGCCAGGACGCGCCTGTTGCAATGCCCGACAAAATTAGGAACAGCCAGCTCTTCTTGCTTATCTCACCAAGACCGCTCTCCGAGCCCGTAATAAAAACTATCCCCCACGCCATAACCAGAACCACCGCCGTTCTTACAGCCGTTGCCAAATTGGAATTTACATTTTCAATTCCCACCTTTGCCAATATAGACGTGGCGGCGGCAAACACCGATGATAAAAGCGCAAACACAAACCACATAAAGCAAGCCCCCTCTACACGTTAAATCTATATCCCGCTCCCCAAACAGTTTCGATAAACCGATGTTCTGAGGGATTTTCCTCAAATTTTTCTCTAATCCTCTTTATATGCACCATAACCGTGGCGTTATCGCCCATATAATCATATCCCCATATCTTTTCAAAAAGCTGATCCTTTGAAAAAACAATATTAGGATTTTGCGCCAAAAACAGCAGCAGCATAAATTCCCGATTGGACAGCTCTATTTCTTCACCGTTTTTAAACACATGGTTGTGCGCGCCTTTTCGTAGGCAAGATTTTTTCAATGCCCTCCTTAAGATGAAGCTGCATATCATCAAAGGCGTCGCACACCTCCTTGAACTCGTCGTTGCCGCTGTAGTCAATAGGCTCGTCAAGGTTCTGCATATCTATCCGCTTTGCCGCTGAGGTCAGTATCTCTGCGGGCTTCATAATCTCTTTGAGCATAATTTGAGTAAAAACATTGCTTAAAAGCAGTATGAAAACGATAGCCCCTGCGCCTACAGAAATGAACAGTATAAACATGGAGGTAATTTTGCTTTTGTACCTTGCGAGCAGTTCCCCTCCGTTTTCGTGAAAAACGTCGTTGTTAAGCACAAGGGTTTCGCCCTTTCTGTCCGTAATCGTAACCTGTCGGAGCTCGTCAAAGTTTGGCATATATATTTTTTCAGCCACCTTTAACACCCCGAGCATTACAGCCATAAGCATGACCAATGACGTGAGCACAATTACAGTATTTGAGATAAAGAGCCGTTTTCTAATCGTCATAATAATTTCCCCCTCCGTACAGTATAGCACATCCGCCGCCCCAATTAAAGTGTTATATGCTAAAGAAAATCTAAAATTTTTCTAAACAAAAGCTTCAAATTGGTTTTGGAAAGCTATATTTAATGTAAAATCCTTGCCAAAAAAGGCGGCGGAGCCTTCGCTCTGCCGCCTACTTCTATTTTTCCATGCCGCAGGGGTATGCTGCGGCAGATTGTGCCTTTCCTCTCCTAACCGTATCGTAAAAACGGTAGCCGCCCGAAAAGTTATAGCAGTCATATCCGTTTTGGGCGAGTATTCTGCAAGCCAGGTAACTGCGCAATCCGCTTTGGCACATTACGTACACAGGCTTGTCCTTGGGGATTTCGGAAATTCTCTCCCACAGGTCATCAACGGGAATATTGATAAACCCGTCGGCTCTGCCCATTGCATACTCATACGATGTTCTTGTGTCAAGGAGGGTAACGCTGCCGTCTCGGGGAAGCCCGTCAATTTCATCGTGGTGAAACTGTTTAACCTTTCCGCTGACGATATTTTCAATCATAAAGCCCGCCATATTTACAGGGTCTTTGGCGGAGGAATAGGGCGGAGCATAGGCTAAGTCAAGCTCTGCCAGCTCTGTTGCTTTCAGTCCCCCTCGAATAGCAGTTGCGAGCACGTCAAGCCTCTTGTCAACACCCTCGTACCCGACAATTTGTGCACCGAGAATTTTTAAGGTTTCCTTATGGTAAATGACCTTTATGGTCATAACTCTCGCTCCGGGGTAATATCCCGCATGAGACACAGGAGAAAGCACCACCCGCTCATAGTCAAGCCCTGCCGCCTTCGCAGCTTTCTCGTTAATACCTGTGGAAGCAGCCGTCATATCAAACACCTTTATAACCGACGACCCCTGAGAACCGTTATAGACGCTGTTTCCGCCGCAGATGTTGTCGGCGGCAATGCGTCCCTGCTTGTTTGCAGGCCCTGCAAGAGCAATATGAGCCTTATTTTCGGTAACGTAGTGTTTTACCTCAACGGCGTCCCCCACAGCGTAAATATCCGAGACTGAGGTTTCCATACGGTCGTTTACTATAATGCTGCCCTTAATCCCCAATTTCAGTCCTACTTCCTTTGCAAGAGCCGTGTCGGGCACAACGCCGATTGCGAACAGCACCATATCCGTCTCAAACTCGCAGCCCTCCGAGGTTTTAAGTGCAAGGCAGCCATCCTTTTCCCCGATTTCCGTAACCTCTGTATTGAGCATAAGGTTCACGCCGTGGCTTATCATCTCTGTATGCAATATGCACGCCATATCAAAATCAAAGGGCGGCAGCAGGTGATTTGACCTTTGAACTACAGTAACCTCCACTCCCTGACGAGCCAGGTTTTCCGCCGCCTCAATCCCGATAAAGCCGCCGCCTATTACGGTTGCTCTTTTCGGCTTTTCGGTTTTCACGTATTTGTGAATTTTCAAAGTGTCCTCAACGGTGCGCAGGGTGAAAACCTTTTTACTGTCCGCACCGGGGATATTGGGCTGAATGGGCTTCGCACCGGGGGATAGAATTAGCTTGTCATAGCTCTCCTCATAAGTATTTCCCGTATCAAGCTCCCGCACCGTGACGGTTTTCCTGTCTGTATCAATCGCCGTAACCTCATGCCGAACCCGCACATCTATACGGAACCTGTTCCAAAAGCTCTCCGGGGTTTGCAGCGTCAGCTCCCTTTCATCTGTAATAACGCCGCCTATATAATAGGGCAGACCGCAGTTTGCATAAGACACAAAGCCTGTCCTTTCAAACACAACAACCTCTGCCCTTTCATCAAGCCTTCTAATTCGCGCCGCTGCAGAGGCTCCTCCCGCCACGCCGCCAACAATAACAATTTTCATGTTTCTCCTCCCTAAATTTCCTGCTTAGCTCAGCATATCAATGGTTTTATCCTTAGCACCGTGTAACTATTAAAACTTTATATATTTGATCCCATCTATTTTGATAAAGGCTTTGCCTTTGAAATTAATGCCGAACCCATATTCCGCCATACCAAGCCGCGGCGGCAATGTCGCCAAAGCCTTTATCAAAATTGCACAATCGAATACAAATATTTAATAATTACAGAGTACCGTTCCGTTGACAAAACCTCACTTGTCAACTCTTACCTAAATGTATTTTACCATTCAATCACAGAGAAAAAAGTGACCGAGTCACACTTTGGAAAACTTTCTGTATTTATCGCGAGAAAACAAATATCCCCTGCCACATAGACAGGAGATACTATTGTATCGATTTAAATTTAATGGCAGCTATGATTTCCGCAGTCATGGCCGCCGCAGCCGTGACCGTGTTCGTGTTCATGACCGTGGTGACCGTGATGTTCATGTCCATGATGACCGTGTCCATGATGACCGTGTCCATGATGACCGTGTCCGTGGCGGTCGCAATCTACGTTGGGATTATAGGAAAGGGAATTTGCCAAAAGTGCGCTTACCGCCTCGTCCGCATTTCCCTGAACGCCGCCGTACAGCTTAATTCCCGCATCGGAAAGCGCCGAACGGGCTCCCCCTCCGATACCGCCGCAAACGAGAGCGTCAACCTTATTTTCTTTCAAAAAGCCTGCCAACGCTCCGTGCCCGCTGCCATTGGTATCAACTACCTGCGATGAAACAATCTTGTTGTCCTCCACGTCATAAATCTTAAATTGTTCTGTATGACCGAAATGCTGAAATATCTCTCCGTTTTCATAAGCTACTGCAATTCTCATAATATTATCTCCTCCTGAAAAAATGTTATTTAAAGCATTATGATTTTGCCTTTCACAATGCTTTTTGTAGCACCACTTTGGGTTGCCGTCGCAAAGTCTGTAGCTGCCGCCGTCTATTTCCAGGCGGCGTCCGTTTACAATGCAATCCGCAAGCTTTTCTCTTGCCCTTTCATAAATTTCCGTCACCGTAGAACGGGAAATGTCCATTTGCTTTGCGCACTGCTCGTGGGTCTGCTTTTCCAAATCCACAAGACGGATTACCTCAAACTCATCCATCGCCAGAATAACGGCTTCCTTTCCTGTTTTATCATCAGGCGAAAACCCTGTGACGGCGGGCTTGCCGCAAATTCTTCTGCATCGCTTTGGCCTCGGCATAACTAAACCTCCTTCAATAAGGGGCTTTGCCCCGTCATTCAACGTCATTGTTGTTTCCGACATATGCCGATTATAACACATCAAAATACCGCTGTCAATCCCCTGCTAAAAATTTTACTAGATTGCAGCTAAAAACAAAGATATCCCTGCGCCTTGAAGGCACAGAGATATCTTTGTTTAAATTGCATTACGGAATGTCAAACTCCTTTGCCTCAATCAGGGGCTGCATGGTCGCAGACTTATCCCAGAAGAACACCTTCAGCGTTGCGGCGCCCTCGGTATCAACAGCCATTCTAAATTGATAGGTCTGCTCTCCGGGCGCAAGATATGCGTCTTGGTATTCCGCATGGATAAGATGGTCGTCAGCGTCATAAAAGGCTGCCAGCAGGGTTCCCGAGACCTCTGTCTCCGTTCTGTTTGTAAGGGTTATATCTGCCGCGGTCATTCCCAAAACCTGATTGAACTCCGTAAGCTGCACGGAAATATCATCTGTAATGTCGGACAGCTTGCCGCCGTTATCGTTTAAGGCGTAGTCGTAAACCTCAATGCTGATTGTGTCCATATCAATTCCGCTTATGTCAAATTCCGCAGTGCAGGCTCCGTCCCCCTCTGCCTCAAGCAGCGGGTCAAAGGGAATTTCTACGGAAATCTCCTCCCCATTGTCGTCTACGTACTCCATAACAATAGCTGATACATAATGGTTATCATTTGCCGTCACCGTCAATATATTCCCCTCGGTCTTAACCTCCGTAATATGGGGCTTTTGGGTATCTACCACAAGAGGCAGCTCAAAGTAATCGTCAAATTCATCCCCTGCCCCGGGATAATCGTACACGCCGCTGACCCGCAGAGTATAATCCCCGTCAGCCAATCCGCCGCACTCCTCCAAATACTGAGTTATCGTATGGAACTTTGAGGCGCTTTTATCGTAGCTGTCGGTTATCACGCACTCGCCATCTGCATTGAATATATTAAACTCCACATAGGACATAGAGCGCAGAGGCTGTATACACATATACACTGTGTCAAACACACCGTCTCCATTAGGAGAAAACGCAATATACTCCCGATTTATAATATCCTCTTCCCCGGAGAATTGATTTTGTCCGAGCTCTCCGCTCTCGTTCTCGGGCAAATCAGAATACAGGAATGTTCCTTGCAGGGCTTCAAGCCCGGGAATATACAGGGAACTTCCACCCTCGTCATAGACTGTCGTGTCAAAAATCGGTGCGCTGCGCCAGTCCCCTCTAAAGCCCGTAAAGGGAATGCTAAGTACCGGTATTTCTGCCGAGGAGGCAAGGGTCACAAAGCCGTCAATATAAAAGCCGTTTGTAAATACTTTCTCATTTTCCAAAAGCTCGTCAGAATTGAGGGTTACGCCCACGGTAAGCTCCGCCTCTCCCCCTGCGGGGACGATAACGCTTTGGGGCAGGTCGCTTTGGAAAGAGAGGGGCTGCGTGCCGTCAACATAAAATTCTCCCTCATCCTCTATGTATCCGTCAGTGGTTACGTCAAGGGACAGCTCGTCATATACAACATCACTGTCGGTAAGGTTTTTAACCCAAAAATGCAGGGTAAACTCATGGTCTATATCGGAACCCAGGCTTATTTTCGCCTTGCCGTCAGGTCCCTGTAAAAAGGTTGGAGTGGTCAGAGCCGCCTTGATGTTTGCAAGTCCCGCTCCCTGAAGGCGGGGCGAATAGGGCACGCCCTCCTCGTCCTCTGTAACAACTGCGCTTGACATGAGCAGGTTCTCAAACAGCGATACCTTTTCATCACCCTGCAGGTCGGCATAGGGATTGATAAACTGCTGCGCCTCAGAGCTATAGAACTGGTTCATCAATGCCACAAGTCCCGTAATATGCGGAGCCGCCATGGACGTTCCCCGCAAAGACTGATATTTGTCATTGGGCACTGAGGAATAAATATATCCGCCCGGGGCAGAAATCTCCGGCTTTAATTCCAGGCTTTCGTTTGTGCCCCAGCTTGTGAAGCTTGACGGCTTGCCGGCAGTGGCAATTTCTGCGGAAACAAAGCCCGCCTCCGTCACTTTTATCATTTTATTTTCCGCATCAAAAAGGATTTGCCCGCTGTCCAAGCTAACCAAAGCTCCAGGCAGGGATATATTCGCTGTTTGTATAACATCGTTGGCGTTATTCCAGATAATAATTCCCTCTGCTCCTGCCGCCTTTGCGTTGTCCGACTTATCGGGAAAATTGTTCTCGCCCCGCTTTACCAGAGCGATTTTCCCGCTAAGGTTCAGCCCCTGAAAATCTTCGGGTTTGCCATATCCGCAGTATACGTACTCCCACCGGGTATCTCCCGCAAAATATTCGCTGAACTCCGATCCCGAGTATGCAAGCGTGTAGGGAACACTGCTGCCGTCAGAGAGCATCAGCTGCCCGCCGTCATAATATCGCACAAGGTTATCCACAGAGGCAACCGAAGTAGCCGCGGAAAAGCTGTTAGGCGTGCCTGCGGCGGCATAATCAATATCTTCGGTTGTGGGAGTATAGTTCTGATAACCGCGGCTTGAATTTCCCGCCGCAACCGACAAAAATATACCTGCGTTCCTTGCCGCATCTAAAACCGGCTGAAATACAATATCCTGAGATGTAGTCATGTAGTCCGAACCTAAGCTCATGTTAATTGCCGACACGCCCAGCTTGGACGCATCGTCAATAGCCGCCAGAATGGCAGCGTCAACAAAAGCGCCGTTTTGGTCGGTCGCCTTCATTAAAATCAACTGTGCCTCGGGAGCCACGCCCGACACAAGAGAGCCGTCGGCGCCTGTTCCGTTCTTGCCTGCCGTAATACCCGCCACATGGGTGCCGTGAACAACACCGGGGTCGTCGTTAAAGGTGTCCGCCGTATTCTGAGCGTAGTCGTAAGCAAAGGGAATTTTGGAATTTTTATAGACCCGATTTGCCGTAACGGAAACGTTCATGGTTTCCTCGCTTAATATACGGGCGATATCATCCTTTGTATATTTTGGAGACTCAACAGGCTCTGCGAAAAATTCATGGGAGGTGTCAAACTCGGAATCGATAACCGCAACCACCTGTCCCTCGCCCTTTAATTCGTAGGTCTCAATAACCTGAGGAACCCCGGTTATCTCCTCCGCACTGTCAATGCGGGGGTCTTGCAAATAACGCTTTTGGGAAACATAGACATTCTTCACCTCGGGCAGAGCCGCAATCGCTTCCAGGTCACCGAGCTTTCCCTCAACGGAAAATCCGTTAAACAGGGCGGTGTAGGTATAGCCCTTTGCCGCTCCCGCCTGAACCTTGTTCGAAATGTCCCGCACGACAGCCGCTTGCTTTTTCAGTATGCTTGCTTCCGCCTCCTTGGCTTCGTTCGTTTTTACGTAGCTCTCGGCTCCCATGGCCTGAGCCTGCTCGGAAACCAAGGTCGGGTCGCCCTCAACCTCAACGATAAAGGTCACCCATTCCTCTGCGGCTTTATCATAGGAGACGCCGCTGACATAAACCCCCGAAAACAAAACCAACACGGACGCCAATATGCAAATGATTTTTCTAAACTTCATTTTACTACCTCACTTCCACAAATCCTTGCTTCTTAATCAATGCTGCCGCAAAAAATTCCTCTTTAAATTTCATTTCCTTTTATCCTCCTTTATGATATGAATTTTCTCACTTACCGTTTCTTTATCTATGGATTTAATATATCATGTTTTTAAAATTTTGTCCACATTTTTAATCTTTTTAATTTTCCCATAATGCAAAACCCCACTTTTCGGACGGTTGCCGATAAAGTGAGGTTAGTTATTAAATTATTAATACAAACAAATCCTAAAGCCTGTTATCACGGTTCAATAAGGAACTCTGCTTTGTCATTAAACGCTTCAGCAGGAGATTGTAATTCCCACCGAAAAAATATGCAACTCCACAACGCTAAAATGTCGTATCGATTGCCTTGTTACGCCAGGCGTCCGTATCTTCTTTCAGCTTTGCGCACAGTGAGTCAATAACCTGCGGGGCGTCCGCTCCCACAGGCAAATGCAGAGGCGGATTTTCGGAATTGCTGACCTCGATTATCAGTTTTGCCAACTTGTCGGGGTCTCCCGGCTGTTCACGTCTATCTGCATCCTTAACAAAGGCGTTCTGCCACCTATTGCTGTCATAATCCTCTATATGAATATCCGGCACGGTTCTCCATGTTCCCTTATCATAAAATCCCGTCCTGAACAATCCCGGTGCAACATTAGTCACTTTTATTCCAAAGGGCTCCACTTCAAAGGCAAGGGAGGTTGAAAAGCCTGTCACAGCAAATTTTGAAGTATGATAAGGGACGGGACCTGCGCTATAACCCGCGCCCGAGGATATGTTGAAAATATGTCCGCTCCTCTGCTTGCGCATAATCGGAAGCACCGCACGGGTTACCCGCATCATTCCGAACACGTTTACTTCAAACATATCTTTAATGCTGCTTTCCCTTGTTTCCTCAAAATTCGTAATACAGCCGTAACCTGCGTTATTTACCAGTATATCAATTCTGCCGAACCGCTCCATACCCTTTTCCACGGCGAAATTGTATATATTTTCGTCCGCTTCCGAAACATCCAGCTGTAAATTTAAGGCATTGTCTTTATACTTATCAGAGCTTGAAAATCCGTCAGCTTTTCTCGTAGTTGCAATCACTCGGTCTCCGTATTCCAGCGCCGCAGTTGCAATCGCCTTACCAATACCCTTCCCTGCTCCTGTTATAAACCAGACTCTTTGCATACTTTCATTTCCTTTCTCTCTACATAAATTTCACACTGCTGCTCCGTATTTTAAAAAACAAACTGAACCAGCAACATATAACAAATCGTGCCGCCTGCGATGGACAAAAGCATCTGTCTTTTCCAGAGGTGAAGCACCACCACCAAAGCAATCGAAATCAACTCCGGTAAACCGTGACTTCCGGAGAATACGCTTACGTCCTTTAAACAATATACCACCAACAGTCCGAACACCGCCGCAGGCAGAACATTGCCGAGATATTGTATGTACTTAGGAGTGGACTTGCCGGCGGGGAATATTAAAAAGGGCAGGAAACGGGTTATCATTGTTCCCAGGACAATCATAGCTATTGTAATAATGCGCTGCGTTATGCTCATTTTTTCAGCTCTCCCCGTTCAATGAATTTTCTTAGAAGCGTCAATGACAAGAGTATAGCCGCCATAGCGGGAATGATAAAGCTATTTGAGCCGAATACGACGAGGGAAAGCAATGACAGTGCCAGCCCCAACAGCTCGCTTGTGTGTTTTTTGTCCTTTAACCATTGTTCCATAAAAATAACAACGAACATAGCCGTCATAACAAAGCCGAGCCCTTCCGTATTAAAATGAATAAACGAGCCGAATATACCGCCGAGGGTAGCCCCCGAAAACCAATACAGATGATTCAGCAGGGTTACAATAAACATAAAACAGCCCTTGTCCACATTTAGCGGAATATCGGCGGTGTAGTTTATGGAAAAGCTCTCGTCGCACATCCCGAAAATCAAGTAAAACTTTTTTCGTCCCGTTCCCTTAAACTTATCAAGCATTGAAATACCGTAAAACAAATGACGGGCGTTAATCATTATTGTTAAGGCAAGCGCTCTTATAGGATTGAATGAACCCAAAAGCAGATTTACCGCCACAAATTCAACCGAGCCCGCAAAAATTGTCAAACTCATAAGCATGGGGTACCAAAAGCTGAACCCCGATGCATTCATATAAACTCCGTACGTCAGTCCGAGAAACCAAAATCCCGCAAAAGTCGATATGGTATACGGAAACGCCGCTTTTAACGCCGCAAAATATTTAGATTTTTTCATACTCTCTCCCTTTGGATGTCTCATCGGCACCGATTTGCTTTCCGATTTCTTCATGCGCTATACGTCCTATGACTGTATTAAACCGATCGCCCTAAGCCCTTTACAATCTTTTTCTGTATTCTGAGGTATTCCGCAGCTTCGCTCGGGTCAAGAAACTCCAGCATATGAATTACGGCGTTGATAATATCCTCCCGCTTAGTTCTTGCCTCCTCATACCCCTTGGGGGTCAGGCGGACTATAATCTGGCGGTTATCATCCCCGTCCGCCTCTCTGGTGACAAAGCCCTTTTTCTCCATGGCGTTCAGCAACACAGCAATGCGCGCAGTGCTCACCAGCATAGCCTTGCTTATATCCTTGGGATATGTCTTATCCCCGCGGCTGAGCAAATAATTCAGCACGAACAGCTCACCCTTAACCAGCTTTGACAGCTCACGGTTGGCAGGCACGTGCAGCAGTCCTACCCTTGTATCAAGGAGCTCCTTTGCCATTTCCTTGTAATCCATAGCCGCCTCCTAAATCACTAACTTTGTTAGTGATTATATCATTTAAACAAGCCAATGTCAAGGGTATTTACAAAAAGTTAATTAAATAAAAAACATAGCAAAAGCCCGCAATACACGGGCTTTTGCTTACGATATTAATCTTTCGGCGCTTTTAGGTACTCGTCGGCGGCAATTGCCCTTTGGGTAAAGCTGTTATTCTTCCACCACGCAGCAGCTGCTGCCGCAACGGTAAATACAAGAGACACTGCCGCTGCCACATCCTCATCTGCAATATTCAGCGGAGACTTGCCGAACATCACCAGGCACTGATTAACCAAAGCAAGAACCAAAACTATAGTTCTGCTGACTGTTCCCGAATTTATATTTCCCATATTCTCACTCCTTTCTGTCAGGCAGGCTCATATACTTTTCGTGAATATCGTCCATAACTCCGTTTACCCCCAAGGTATGGTAGTTCTTCCACACGTTTTCAAAGTTTTCCTTTGCGTATATGGCGGCATAGCCCTTATCCAGAGCCTTGTTGTACTCGCTTATCATCTGAGCTCGTAGCAGAGCCTGCACTCCCTTTTGAGTTGCGTCCGTCTTGCTGTCGTTATCCTTAATGTGCTTGAACAAATATCTGTATCCGCTCAAAACCAAAGCGGGTATTCCCAGCACCGTTACAAGAAGGGTTATTATATTATACCAGTTCACTATTATCCACTCCCCGCAGCATTAATCGGCAAGCTGCCCTTTCAAGTCGTCAACCTCACGGCACAGCTTCTCTATGAGACTGACCGTTTCACCGCCCAAAGTCTGGAACTCGAAATTGGTGCTTGTGTTAAGGGTGAGCACGCTGTTATCGGTGCAGTTGGGAGTGCCGCCCTCAGGCGCGACTAATCCCTCTGAGATATTTACTGATATCTTTCCCAGGTACAGCTCAATTCTGCGCTTGCCGTCACTCTTAGTTCTAACCGTGGAAAGTCGGGCGGAAGAATACTCCCTGGTTTCCACGTCATAATATGTGATGTCGTCACCGTCAAGCTCATATGCGAAAAATACAGCGAACTCCTTGCCGTTATCCTCAACGGAAAATGTCGTTTCACAGGAATATTGGGACAGCTCAAAACTTCCGCAAACCTTATCGGTCACAGTGATTTTTGGAACATTAAATTCATACAGGGCGGTTGTCGAACTATATTCCTCTGATGTGCAACTAATGCTTGCGGAAGCGGAGCCGTATAAAACAGCAGTGTCCATAGGCGAGGTTTTCGATTTATTGATTTCTTTTGTGATTTTATCACTGCTCCATGCACGACTTGCGGTAGTATATGCGTCATCTATCATCGCTCCGGCGCACCAATTTTGCCAAATCACCGCCTCACCCTCATCTATGCCAAAACGCGTTGAAATAACCCTATTTTTCTCATGCAATATCTGGACTATTGTTTTGGGAAAACTGGAGTTTGATGTTATAACCTCCAAAATTTCGGTGTATGAGTATTCCGATTCATAGTCGCCGTAACTCTCAGTATAATAGTTGAAAACATAAGTTCCCGTTTCATGAAAATTGTCGTAGTTATAATCGTCACCATCAACATACAGCTCATACTTTCCCTCTGACGTCTTATGCTTTCTTGCGAGTTCGTTTACCGCCTGCACAATACTGGTTTTGTCACTTGTTATAAGGTCGCTCAGCATACCTACATCGGTCAGGCTTCCGTTTGCGTTTACGATACACTTGTCATATACCTGCAGGGTTTTGGGAGTATTGTTTGTGCCTGTTCCGAGCTGGATCGCGTCAATATAGCTGGGGCTGCTGTCGGTTCCGTTATTTTTTACCGCCGCATTGTTTCCTCCGGAAAAACCACTGCCCGACTTGGCTCCGCTTCCAACTGCCCCGCCGTGATATGTATAACTATTGGCTCCCGCCGCGCCGCCGTATCTTGATGTTGCCGAGGCGCCTGTCGCCGAACCGTTATAGGTGGTTGCAAGGTTTCCTCCCGCAAAGCCGTTGTTTGCGGTTGTAGAGTAACCCACCGCTCCGCCTTGGGCGGCGCTTGACTCGCTGCCGCCGTTAAATCCGCCGTTTGCGTTCTGTTGGTTGGCCTTGAGATCGAGGGCGGAATTTAAGTCGGTTATATCCCCGCTTAGAGTATCGTCCTTAGTCTTTAGCTCGTTTATAGCTCCCACTATATTCGACTTGGATGCAGTCTTAAGGCTGCTCAGCTTGCCCACATCCGTCAAACTGCCGTCCGACTCGGTTATGCGCTTGCTGTAGACCTGCATGGTTTTAGCAGTACTGTTGGTTCCTGTACCCAGCTGAATACAGTCTATCGCCGCGCCGGAGGATGTTCCGCTCTTTGCGTTGCTGCCTCCGGAAAAGCCGCTGCCCGATCTGGCGCCGCTTCCGACGGCTCCGCCGCTTGTCGTGCTTGCACCGCTTCCGATAGCTCCGCCTCCTCCTGTTTCCGACGCGTTATTTCCGCCGATAAATCCGTTTGTTGAAGTCTTTTTGTCAGCCTTCTTCGTGTCCAGCGCCGTATCCTCTGTCACTCTTGCACTAACCTCGTCGGCTAACTCTTCATAAATCTGCTTGATCTCATCCTCAACAGTGTTTTGGCTGTCATAATCAACATCTGCCGCCTTGTGCCTCCCGATGGTTCCTTTAACGTGGTTCGCCAGAGCCTCCTTAAGCTCCTCTATAACCTTGTCGCAATACGCCTTAATCCAGCCGTTCTTGCCGTCTGAGGCGTATTCCTGTTTCTTTGAATTATACCAAATCGACATTTTTATACCTCTTTCCTAAAAGTATTTCTGTGGTATCCTCTTTTATTCTATGACACAATAGGGGACAACGCGTGCCAAAGGCAACAAAAAAAGCCCCCGATTTCTCGGGAGCTTCCGTTATTTGGTATGCTTTACTCGTGGTCATGACCGCAGCCGCAGCCACATTCGTCATCGCCTAAATCCAGCTCAATAATCTCGCCGCAGTTGGGGCACTCAAAGTTGCCCTCAACAAGGTCGTCAATCTCATCCTCTGTAAACTCAATATCCTCGCCGCAGTTCTCGCACTTAATCTGATACAAATCGCCCATAGGCTCATCACCGCCGATTTCCTCGGCAAGAACATCGATAACCTCCTCAACGTCGTCAATCTGATCGGCAAGGAAGCCCTGCTCCTGATCCAGCATTTCGATTTGGTCGGCTGCCTTCTGAATAAAATCCACAACAGCGGACAGAACCTTTGTAACATCCTTATCAGGGTCAAGCTCTAATCCGTCAAACAAACCCTTTATATAAGCCGCGTCTTTTGATATCTCAGACATAAATCTCATTTCCTTTCAGTTAAAATAGGCAATTAAACTCTCTCCATGTACTCACCGGTACGTGTGTCAACCCTAATCTTGTCACCGTCGTTAATAAACATGGGCACGGTAACGACAGCCCCTGTCTCAAGGGTTGCGGGCTTTGTAACGTTTGTGGCGGTGTTGCCCTTTACGCCGGGCTCTGTCTGAGCAACCTCGAGCTCAACAAACGTCGGGGGCTCGATTGAAAATACGTTTCCCTTAAACGAACAGAACTTAACCGACATATTCTCTTTTACGAACTTAAGAGCGTCCCCCAACTGGTCGGAGCTGAGAGGCACCTGCTCGTAGGTTTCGGGATCCATAAAGTAGTAAAGATCGCCGTCATTATAGAGATACTCCATATCGCGTCTCTCAATCATTGCCTTTTCAAATTTTTCTGTGGGGTTAAAGGACTTCTCAACAACAGCTCCCGTAATAACATTCTTAAACTTTGTTCTTACAAAAGCCGCTCCTTTTCCGGGCTTAACGTGCTGAAACTCAACAACCTGACAAACGTTACCGTCATATTCAAAAGTCATTCCGTTTCTAAAATCACCAGCAGTTATCATTAGTATAATCCTCCTAAAAATATTTTCATCGTCTCTAACATACATTTTATACTAAAACCGCTTACAATGCAAGTATTTTTTGAAATTTTTACAAAATATATTTCGGTATTGAAAAAATACGACATCAGTGCTATAATGTTCCTATACAAATTCAACAGTCAGAGAGGTGTAACCCTTGAAGAAACAAATTAACAGGCTAATTGATCTTTTTGAAATAAGAATTGACAAATCTTTGTTTGAGATAAATCACAGCGAAATTCAAAAGTCTAACCTGCAGTTCCTGCGTCAGATTGCCTTTTTTAGCGCCGTTATCGCGGCTCTGCTGTGCTGTGTTACCTACTTTGTGCCGTTCTTTATGGGAAAAACGATGGTTTTCTTTGCCCTGTTTGTGATTTCGTCAATCATTTTCGGCGTGACATGTATTATATTTAACGCTCTCCTTGAATATTCTTCCTATTTGATATACTTTTATTCAGCAATCATCATGGCTTTTTGCGCTGTCATTGACGTGTATTACGGCGTTGGGGATTCCGGCATAATCTTTCCGGTGTTCTTGGCTCTGCTTCCCGTGTCGGTTATGGACAAACCCGCGCATGTCTTTTCCTTCACAGCTCTGCTCTGGGCGATGTACTGCATTGCTTCAGCCGTTATGAAAGAACGGGAGTACGCCCAAATTGATGTGATAAGCTCAACCATAGCTATGCTGGCGGGAATAACCGTCGGAATGCGGGTTTTAAAGTCAAGGGTAAGCAACCTGAACAGCACGCGTATTCTTTCACGGCAAATAGAAATAGACTCCCTGACCGGTCTGCCCAACTACAAAAAACTTATGCAGGATCTGTCCGGCGAAAACGATACCCGCGTTGCAAAATCCCTTTGCGGCATGGCGATAATCGATATTGACAACTTTAAGGAATACAACACAAAGTACGGCAGAGAAATGGGTGACAAAGCTTTAAAGAAAATCGGAGGATGTATGCAGCGGATTTCCGATCCCACCGAGATTATAATCTACAGATACGGCGGAACAAGTCTTGTAGCAGTCAGCCTTATACATGACTACAAGGGTATTCAGCGGGTCTGCCAGGGTATCTCCTCAATTATCAGAGGGCTTGACATCGAGTTTAAAGGCGCGCCCCTGGGCAAAATCACCGTAAGCTGCGGCTTTGTTGATGTTGTGGAATGCGAATGCGACGAATACGTAAAAATGCTGGAAATGGCACAGGAAGCCCTGCAGCAGGCTCAGGCAGAGGGCGGCAACACATATATCGGATACATGCAGCTTAAAGCCATGAAAGAGAGAAAGTAGTTATGGTATAAACCGTTCCGCGGAACGGTTTATTTTTTTGTATTTTTATGAAAGCAACTGCTAATAATATCTTAGAGCGGGTTATGCCGCCTTTTAAATATTCGGTTAACACAAGATTACAATTCAATCAAAATCAACACAAATGCCAAAAACGTGGTATAATCTATAATAGGCTTTAATGCGGATTTGCAGATCCGTAAATATATTGCAAAGGATGGATAAGATGACCGAAAATATAAAAAACGGCGTCGATTTCAGGTTCATTGACGCCGAAAAGTTTAAGACGAACGTTATCAGCGTTTTCTTTAATATTCCCATGACCCGCGGGGACGTAACCAAGGCTGCGCTGCTGCCGTCGGTTATGAAGCGGGGCACGGCAAAGCACAAGACAATGACGGAAATCTCCAAATACTTAGACGAGCTGTACAGCGCCACTCTCCGCGCGGGAATACGAAGCAAGGGCGACGGCGAGGTGCTGTACTTCAGCATCGAGTACGTCCGTGACGAGTTTATAGGAGAGAACCTGACTTCAAAAATTGTTGACTTAATAAAAGAATTTATATTCTCCCCCCTTGTAGGCGAGAACGGTTTTTCGGAGGAATACCTAAAGGGTGAAAAGGAAAACCTGAAAAACGCAATTGAGGGCTTGATTAACGACAAGCGGGAATACGTTGAGGTAAAGTGCCGCGAAGCAATGTTCCCCGATGAGGGCTACGGATTGTTTGAAGCAGGCTCTGTGGACGCACTGGAGGGCATTACCGCCCAAAACCTGTATGAGTTCTACAAGCATATTGTAGGAGAGACAAAGGTTGATATATTCGCCAGCGGAGCCTTTGGGGACGGCGGAATTGAGTTTATAAAATCCGAGCTTGGTGGAGCATTCGAACCGCGAAACGCTTCCTATGCGGAAACCCAAATAGCTGTTCCCACAGGAATGGAAATCGCCAACATTGTAGAGGAAATCCCTGTTGTGCAGAGCAAGCTCTGTATCGGTCTGCGCTGCGGCGTTGAACCCACGTCAAAGGAGTACTATGCCCTCATGCTGGGAGGCTGCATTTTCGGAGGCAGCCCGTTCTCCAAGCTGTTTAACAACGTCCGCGAGAAGCTGAGCCTTGCGTACTACGCAACTGCCAGAACCGAACGGTTTAAGAGCACCATGTTCATAAGCTGCGGAATCGAGACCGACAAGTATCAGGCAGCGTATGATGAGATACTCGTTCAGTACAACAAAATGCTGAGCGGGGATATTGAGGACAGTGAAATTGAGAACTCCAAGCTGTATTTATACAACAGGTTTAATTCGATGAAGGACGGACTGCGTACCATGGAGGACTATTACCTTTCCCAGTCAATAATGAACAACAAGGGCGAGATTGACGACCTTATCAGAATGACCGAAAAGGTCACAAAGGAAGAAATTGTTGACGCATTCCGCAAAACCCAAATCGATACTGTGTACTTTTTGAAAGGTAATGGTGTAGCATAATGAATGAATATAACATCGAAAGCTTTTACAACGAGAGCCTGAAAGAGGAAATGCTGTTTGCCACCCACAAAAGCGGGCTTAAGGTTTACGTATTCCCAAAATCGGGCTTTAGCAAGTATTACGCAATATACGGCACGGACTACGGCTCAACCGACAGGGAGTTTGTGGTTCCGGGAGATAAGGAAAAAACGGTTGTGCCCGACGGAATTGCGCACTTTTTGGAGCACAAGATGTTTGAGCAGCCCGACGGCACCAACGCCTTTGACAGCTTCGCCTTAACGGGAGCCTCAAGCAACGCCTTTACCAGCTTCGACCTGACGGCGTATCTGTTCAGCTGTACGGATAAGTTTTACGAAAACTTAGACATACTGGTTGATTTCGTAAATAAGCCCGCCTTCACTGACGAAAACGTTGCCAAAGAGATGGGCATAATCGGGCAGGAAATCAAGATGTATGACGACGACCCGGGCTGGAGGGTTTTCTTTAACACCCTTTGCGCCCTTTTCCAAAACAACCCTGTTAAAATTGACATTGCGGGAACGGTTGAGAGCATTTCAAAAATTGATAAAGAAATTCTTTATAAGTGCTACAACACATTCTACAACCCCGGCAATATGATACTGGTTCTTGCGGGGGACATTGATATAAACGAGGTTCTTCGCCGCCTTGATAAGCACATCGGCGCCGATAAGAACCTGGGCAGCATTGACAGACCCGGAATTGTTGAGCCCGAGGAACGAGCAACGGAATATATTGAGCAAAAGTTAGTGGTTTCTCAGCCCATGTTTGAGATCGGCTTTAAGGACAACACCCCCTACACAGACGGCAAGGAGCTTTTGCACAGAGAAATTACCACCGATATTATTCTTGACGTACTGTTCGGAAAGAGCAGCGAGTTTTACATGAGCCTGTACGGCGACGGACTTATTGACGGCAGCTTCGGGGCGGAGACCGAGCTTGAAAAGCGTTACGGCTTCACTATGATAGGCGGCGAGTCTAAGGATCCGATGCAGGTCTATGACCGTGTTAAGGCTCACATAAAAGAGACGCAGGCAAAGGGCATTTGCCCTGATGAAGTAAGCCGAGCTAAAAAAGTAGCAAAGGCAAGCACGATTAAGGCGTTTAACAGCGTTGAGGCAATGGGCAATTCCTTTATAAGATTTTTGCTAAAAGGAATCAATCCCCTTGAATACGCCGATGCAATCGACAGAATTACGGTTGAGGACGTAAACGACAGACTTGCGACCCACTTTGACACAAATAACTGCGTGCTGTCCACGGTTGTTCCTATAGAATAACTCATTTCGGGGAGGTAGCTTATGACAAACCAAATATCCTTTCCGAACCTGGGAATACACCTAAGCATCAACAGAGCTGCCTTTGCAATAGGCGGCTTTGAGGTGTATTGGTACGGAATTATTATCGGCGCAGGCATAATCCTTGCCTTGCTTTACGGCTTACATGAGTTTAAACGCTGTAAGCTCAGTCAGGACGACCTGCTGAATATGTTCGTAATATGTGTGCCCGTCGCCATAATATGCGCCAGAATTTATTATGTGGCGTTCAGCTTTGACCAATACCGCGGCAATCTGTGGGAGATTTTTGATATCAGAAACGGCGGCATTGCCATATACGGCGCAGTTATAGGAGTGTGCATAGTTGTGGCTGTGTACTGCTATGTTAAGAAAATCAACATGCGTTTGGTGCTGGATATTCTTGCGGTGGGGCTGCTCATCGGTCAAGCCGTAGGCCGCTGGGGAAACTTTGTAAACGGCGAGGCTTTCGGAACAGCCACTAACCTGCCCTGGGCAATGACCATCACCTCTGACGGTCATACATACGCCGAAACGGTGCACCCGACGTTTTTGTACGAATCTCTGTGGAACCTGCTCGGGTTTGTTATTCTGTTTAATTACAGAAAACACAAGTCGTTTAACGGAGAAGTATTTTGCGCCTATATTCTGTGGTACGGCGCAGGCAGATTTTTCATCGAGGGTCTGCGAACCGATTCCCTTTATTTAGGAATGTTCAGAATTTCTCAAATCCTGGCTCTTATGTCGGTTTTGCTGGGGCTTGGGGGAATTATCGGCGGCAGAATTATGAAGAAGAAAAATATAAAAATTAATATACTTAAAAGAAATTCGCATAAAAATCCCGAAACAGACGAAACTAAGGGGAATTAGGAGGATGTTTATGGAAAAGGATATTATGGAGCTTAAACAGCGCATGGCTGAGCTGGTTGCAAACGATAACCTGCAGTATGACGATATTTACAGAATTAAGCTGGAAATGGATGTATTGATTGACAAGTATTATTTTGAACAAATTTAGCAGTTTGTCTTGACTGCGGCAAACTGCTGTGTTAAAATTGAGACAGATTGAAATATTTCGACCACCCAATTGCGCACTGTCGGCAACAACTTAGGACTGTTATTGACATTGCACACTATTGCTAAATCGGAATAATGTGAACCGTCCAACTTCAAAAAAGTTGGGTCACAGCCGCCTCCGCCCCGAGCGCAGTCGGTTTTCCCCTTCGGGGAAACCGATTGGGGCTCACGCCCCAAACCCCAAACAGGATTTTGATAAAGGCTTTGGCTTTTGTTTGCCCGCCCGAGCGCTCGGGGAGGTCGGGCGAGCGCAACAGGGCGGGCGACAAACACACCAATGTAAGTGTATAAAATAACAAGGATTATAATTTGAATATAAATTTTTAGTTGTTACACGACACTACAGCTTTAGGATTTAAATTAAGAAAAGTATTTACATATATAACAATTGTAAATACCGGTTTATTGACAGTCCGCAAATCTTGTAAAACAAGATTTACGGCACATAGTAAGAAAATATGCGCAAAGCTCGCAAAAAGGCACGCTACGCTACCACCTTTTTGCGAGAGAGGAGCAAATGCCCGTAAAAGCGCATACTTGCCGAATAGGCAAGGAGCGCAACAAGGGCATATTGCGACGCCGCGCCACAGGCGCACACTCCAAAAAAATCGAAGATTTTTTTGGAAAAGGAGAGACGACGCAGCGGGTGACTGATTTTGTGCAAACAAAAATCGGAACAAAGCGAAGTCCGTCCCGACGACTAACCTGACCGGCTAAAATCACTCGTGAAAAATCTGACGATTTTTCACGAAAGAGGAGAAGCAAGGGAGCAGGCGGAGACGTTCTTTAAAAAAGAACGTCGAAGCAAAGCGAACTTTGCTTCGACGTTCTGACCGTGAGGATTTTTTTCCGAGCGAAAAGACGGAATTTATACAAGCAGAGCACAGCGGCGCTATACCGTTTTGCTTTTTTGGGTCGTGTATTCAGTCCTTTCGCTTTGCGGAGGGACTTTTTTAATACACTAAACAGACAGGAAGTGAAAATAAAATGGAAGAAAATCGTATTGCCCTAATCGGTATTATTGTTGAGAACTTGGAAAACAGCGACAAAATCAACGACATTATACACGAGTTTAACCAATACGTTATAGGCAGAATGGGTATACCCTATAAAAACCGAGGCATAGGCATAATCAGCGTTGTTATAGACGCGCCCAACAACGTTATTTCCTCACTGTCGGGGAAGCTGGGAATGATTGAGGATGTGTCGGTTAAGGTTCAGTACACCAAGGTGTAAATAATTTCAGAAAGGAAGATACATATGTCAAATTCAGAAAACTATAAATACGACGTAAACTCTCCCAAGGCGGAGGAGTTTATTAATGACGGAGAAATCAAGGAAACCCTTGAATACGCCAAGGAGAACAAAAATAACCGCGAGCTGATTGAGTCAATTCTCAAAAAGGCAAAGGAGAAAAAGGGCTTGTCTCACAGAGAGGCGGCAGTGCTGCTGGACTGCGAGCTTGAGGATTTAAACGAGGAAATCTTCAGCCTTGCACGGGAGATAAAGCAGAGCATTTACGGCAACAGAATTGTGCTTTTTGCGCCCCTGTACCTCTCCAACTACTGCGTAAACAGCTGCGTATACTGTCCGTACCACGTGAAAAACAAGCATATCTGCCGCAAGAAGCTGACCCAGGACGAGGTTAGGGCGGAGACAATCGCCCTCCAAGATATGGGGCACAAGCGTCTGGCTTTGGAGGCGGGTGAGGATCCTGTGAACAACCCTATTGAATATATCCTTGAATGTATTGACACCATATACAGCATTAAGCACAAGAACGGAGCAATCCGCCGCGTAAACGTTAATATTGCGGCGACCACCGTTGAAAACTATAAACGCCTTAAGGACGCGGGAATAGGTACATACATATTATTCCAGGAAACCTATAACAAGGAAAACTATCTGAACCTGCACCCAAAGGGACCCAAGCATGACTATGCCTACCACACCGAGGCGATGGACAGAGCAATGCAGGGAGGAATTGACGATGTAGGCTGCGGCGTTCTTTTCGGCTTGAATTTGTATCGCTACGACTTAGTCGGGCTGCTCATGCACGCAGAGCATCTTGAAGCGGCATTCGGCGTTGGTCCCCACACAATCAGCGTGCCCAGGATTTGCCCCGCCGATGACATTGACGTAAACGACTTTTCAAACGCTATCTCCGATGAGATATTCTTTAAGATTATATCTATTATACGCATTGCCGTTCCCTACACGGGAATGATTATCTCAACAAGAGAGAGCGCAAAGAGCCGCAAAAAGGCTCTGGAGCTGGGCATATCCCAGATAAGCGGAGGTTCAAGCACCAGTGTCGGCGGATATGTTGAGCCGGAGCCTGAGGAGGAAAACACCGCCCAGTTTGACAGAAGCGACACCAGAACTCTCGACCAGGTTATAAACTGGCTTGAGGAGCTGGGCTATATCCCCAGCTTCTGCACCGCCTGTTACCGCGAGGGCAGAACAGGCGACAGGTTTATGCCCTTGGCAAAGTCAGGCGCAATCCAGAATTGCTGCCAGCCCAATGCGATTATAACCCTTAAAGAATACTTAGAGGACTATGCCTCGGAGGAGACAAAGAAAAACGGAGAGCAGCTGATTGAGCGGGAGCTCAAAAAAATCCCCAACCAAAAGGTTTATAACACCACCTGCGAATACCTGAAAAAAATTGAGGATGGCGCAAGGGATTTTAGATTTTAAATAAAATTATTGGCTTGAAATAACTTTTATTATATGTTATACTTGAATTAATATTCGGAACCGAAAGGAGATAACTTTTATGAACGAAACAATTAAGACCTTAATAGAAAGGCGCAGCATTCGTGATTTCAAGCCTATTCCCGTTGAAAAGGAAAAGCTTGACCAAATCCTTGAAGCAGGCACATACGCCCCCACGGCAATGGGAAAACAGTCACCGGTTATGGTGGTTGTCACCGATGAGAAAAAGATCGACGAGATTGAACGCCTTAATGCACAGTTTACAGCAAACGAACACCCCTTTTACGGAGCCAAAACTCTTGTGATAGTCTTTGCGGACACGGCTGTCTCCCCTAACAACGCCTTTCAGGACGGAAGTCTTGTTATGGGGAATCTGATGAACGCCGCATTCTCTCTGGGAGTTGACTCATGCTGGATTAACAGGGCGACTGAAAGCTTTAAAACCCCGGCGGGAATTGAAATGATGAAGAAATGGGGACTTGACGAGAGCTATGTTGGTATCGGCAACTGTGTTTTAGGGTACAGAGACTGCGATATGCCTGCGGCAAAGCCCCGCAAAAACGATTATATTATTTGGGATTAATCGTCAGAGGAGAGCGTGTTATGGAGTTTAAGAAATTTTCAAAAAAATTATTTTGCGGAGCTCTGGCGGCGAGTATGGCGGTGATTTCTCTTACTGCCTGCGTTTCCGAGGCGGACTTTAAAAAGCTGGAAAAGCGCGTTGCAAGCCTTGAGCAGCAGCTGGAAAGCGAGGGTTCTTCCTCCGCATCCGAAAACCAATCAAGAGCAACGTCCTCACCAAAGGAAACATCTTCGCCGAATGCGACGACTTCACCAAAGGAGAGCCCCGACAAAAATGACGCCGATTTTGACGCGGATAAAATCAGCGACGACATTAATGTTGAGGAACACGATTTTATCGATAACGACGGGAATAAGTTTTCATTCTTTGTATTCAGCAATAAGTCCGATTTTGACGTGACGGCTAAAATTAAGATTGTTTGCAAGGATAAAGACGGTAAAGAGCTTGAGGACAGCGAGGAAATTGTTGAGGGCATTCCCAAGGGCAAGACCTCTTTTGCAAGCTTTGCTGTTGACAAGGACACCGAGACAATAGTACGTACCGTTACCTATGAAGAGTACAACGAAAAAATAAATCCGCTGAGCTCGGTTTCAGCCAAATCATCCAAAGCCCAAGGCGGCGCCAACATTGCCGTTACCAATACCGGCAGCAACGCGGCTAAGGATTTGAAGTATCTGGCTCTGTTCTTTAAGGGCAACGACTTTGTGGGATTTGATTCGGAAAAGCTCCCCGACCTTGCAGCTTCCTCCAACGAGTCTGTTTCCGCAGTATGCTACGAGGATTTCGACACGGTTGAGGTGTACCTTTCAATCGACGATTAAAAATTTCGCAAAATCAGGAACTTTTACAGAATTTTGTCGTCTTATCTAATATAGATCAGGTTTCTATTTTCTGACCTATAACAAAGGCGGCAGGACGGCTTTTATGAAAGTGCGTATTCATTCTGTCGGAATGCCGTCTTTGTCCGACGCCCCTAACTGTTATACAAAAAACACCATGCCCCCTTGAGAGCATGGTGTTTTATTATCTTAAAACATATTGACTATATCCTTAAATGTGTTGCCCCTCTCCTCAAAGTTTTTGAACAGGTCAAAGCTTGCGCAGGCAGGGGATAGGATTACAACATCGCCCCTCTCGGCAACGGCTCTCGCCTTTTCCACCGCCTCCTTAAAGTCGGTCAGCTTATATATGGGCAGGGCTTCCTCGTTATAGTTATTCGCATTTTTAACCGCAGCCTCTATTTTATCTGCCGTAAAGCCGCAGAGCACCAGCTTCTTAACCTTATCATTCACAACGGCTCCGAAGTCGTCAAAGGGTATCTTTTTATCGTAGCCACCTGCAATAAGGATTACCTTTTTATCAAAAGAATTGAGGCCTGCTGTTGTCCTTGCGGGGGAGCTGGCAATAGAGTCGTTATAATACTTAACTCCGTCAAGCTCACGGACGAACTCAATTCTGTGGGAAACGCCCACAAAGCCCTTTGCCGTGGCTCTTATAACCTCATCGGACACAAGCCCGTCCACAGCGGCTATTGCAGCCATGTAGTTCTCTATATTATGAACCCCGGGAATATAAATGTCGTTTACGTTAAGAATATCTCTCTTAACATTGCCGCCCTCAAAAAGGGCAATCATATCCCCGTTTAAGCCGTACCCGTTATCAATTTTGTTGGTACGGCTGAAATATACGCCGTTTGGAGTTTCATCGTAAAAGCCCTTTGTAATTTCGTTATCGTAATTAAAGACCGCTCTGTCGCCCTCCTTCTGGTTTGCGAAAACCGCCTTTTTCGCGTCAACGTACTCCTGAAAATCTTTATGCCAATCCAGGTGGTTGGGAGTTACGTTGGTAACAACAGCAATATGGGGGCTTTTTTTCATGGTGTGCAGCTGGAAGCTGGACAGCTCAACCACAACCTTATCCTCCGCCTTTATCTCCTCAACCTGGTAAATAAGAGGCGTGCCGATGTTTCCGCCCAGGTAGCACTTGTAGCCGCCTCGGGTGAGCATATCGTTAATCAGGCTGGTTGTTGTAGTCTTTCCGTCGCTGCCCGTAACCGCGATTATCTCGGCGGGACAGAGCTCAAAGAACAGCTCCATCTCCGAGGAGAGCTCCGCGCCCTTATCCACAGCGGCTTTTATGGCGGGCACATCGTATCTGACGCCCGGGGTTTTGAAAACAATCTTAACGTCCTCATCGATTTTATCAAGGTAGCCGTCCCCCAGAACGAACTCCACGCCCAGCCCTGACAGCTCCGTATAGGTATCCCCCAGCTGCTCGGCGGTACGCTTGTCATGAGCCACGACCCTTGCGCCTCTCTCTGTCAGAAACCGTATCAGGGGAACGTTGCTGACGCCTATACCTATAACCGCAGCCTTTACTCCCTTTATCTTTTGATTAAATTCCCTGACCTTATCCATTTTTATTTCCGAAGCCTTTCTGCCCACAAGTAATGGCTACGCGCTCTTACCGTGGGCGGATAAGACGCAAATCACCAAAAATCAAGGGCAGACAAAACCTGTCCGCCCTCAACCGAATAATCAAATTATGCCTATGCCTCAGGCTCTTCCTCTGCTTTTGCAGCTTCCTCGCCGACCTCAGCCGAGTCTAAAATATCGCCCAGAGTGAAGCTTGCTTCCTCAATATATGAGTTGGGGAGAGCTTCCTCTTTCTCAACTTCTGCAGCGGCAGCCGGAGCCTCGTCCTTCATAAGAGCCTTCATTGAAAGACCGATCTGCTTTGTCTCGTTGTTAATTTCAACAATCCGGCAGTCAACCTCATCACCGATTGCAAGCACGTCTGAAGGCTTATTAATTCTCTCATTTGAAATCTGAGAAATGTGAATGAGACCGTCAACATACTCTGCAACCTCGGCAAATGCGCCGAAGGGTAAAATTCTAACAATTTTAGCCTTAATCTTGTCACCCTCATGCAGGTTTGCAACCGCCTTAACCCAGGGGCTGTCCTCCTCCTTCTTATAGCCCAGAGAAACCTTGCCCTTGTCCTTGTCAAGATCCTTAATGTAAACCTCAAGCTCCTGTCCTACCGAAACAACCTCGGACGGGTGCTTAATTCTGTTCCAGGACAGCTCTGAAATATGAACCAAACCGTCAACACCGCCGATGTCAACAAATGCGCCAAAGGGAGTGATTGACTTAACTATACCTGTGTACTTCTTGCCGATCTCAGCGTTTGCCCAGAACTCGGCAGCTTTCTGCTCCTTAAGCTCCTTAACCAGAGAAATTCTGTTCTTGGACTTATCAAGCTCCTTAATATATACGTCAATCTCATCGCCAACCTTAACAACCTCAGAGGGGTGAGAAATACGGATGGGTGAAAGCTCTGAAATATGGATAAGACCGTCAACACCGCCCAGGTCAACAAACGCGCCGAAGGATGTTAAGGACTTAACAACACCTGTGTACTGCTTGCCCTCCTCAGCTGTTGCCCAGAACGCCTCAGAAGCCTTGTCCGCCTCCTCCTTTGCAACGTTCTTGATAGAGCCAACAACTCTCTGTCTGCCTCTTCTGTCTGTGTCCATCTTGATAATTCTGAACTTCTGCTCAGTATTAAGCAGAACGCCCAGGTCGGACAGGTAGTTAAGAGCACACTCGGACGCGGGGATAAATACGCGAACGCCGTTTGCAATAGTAACAACCCCGCCCTTTACAAGCTCAACAACACGACCGGTAAGAATTTCATTATCTTCAAACGCCTTCTGCAATTCTTCCATGCCCTTTACGGCGTCAATCTTCTTCTTTGAGAGTGTAACAACACCATCTCTGTCGCTGACGTGAACAATATATACGTCAACCTCTTCGCCGATCTTAACCAACTCATTAATATCCGCATTGGGATCGTTGGTCAGCTCGTCAAAAGGAATAACACCGTCATACTTGCTGCCGATGTCAACCTGCACCTCTGTGGGAGTAATTCCGATAACAACTCCCTTAACAACCTCGCCTGATTTCAAAGGCTTCAAAGTTTCTTCCAAAGCCTCTGCAAAATTCATTTCATTTTCCGCCATGGTTAAATAGACCTCCTTGATTACTGACTCGGGCGTTGACGCTCCGGCAGTAATACCGACTTTCAAATTTTTGTTTTTTATATTTATTAATTCATTTATTATTTTACTGCTTTTAATCTCCCCGCTGTTTTCAACAAGGAAAGTGTTTTCGCACAGCTCACGGCACACCTCATACAGCTTTTTGGTATTCGAGCTGTGAGCTCCGCCGACCACAATCATTACGTCAACCTCAGCGGCAAGCTCCGCCGCTGATTTCTGACGCTCGGTGGTCGCACTACATATTGTATCAAAAAATTTGGCATTTGTAAAATGTTTTTTTAAAATTTTTTCAATTTTTTTAAATAAATTTTTCCTGATTGTGGTTTGGGCTACGACAGATATAGGAATATCACTCGGTTTTGATAAAATTTCGTTCATATCGTTTTCATCGCCCACAACAATCGCCGCGTTGCCGCACCAGCCGTTTATACCGATGACCTCAGGATGGGTCTTGTCCCCCACTATAACAATTGTTCTGTTATTGTCAAAATACTCGGTTTCCACAATGCTGTGTATCTTTTTCACAAAGGGGCAAGTGGCGTCAATAATCTCAATATCCTTTTCCCGAAACCTTTCCACGTCTGACTTAGGAACTCCGTGGGCACGGATTATGGCCTTGGCTCCGGGAGAAATATCCGCAATTTCAAGGGCGGTTTTTATTCCCTCCCTCTCCAGCTTATCGGTTACGTCCTTGTTGTGAATAAGCATACCGTAAGTATAAACCTGTCTGCCGTCCTCTCCGGGCACCGAGTCGCAGGCGATCTTAACAGCCCTATCAACTCCGAAGCAGAACCCCGCCCTATCAGCTATTGTTATGTCCATTATCCTCTGAACCTCCTATGCTCTGCTGCTTATTCATGGGAATATGTGACAGCTCTGAAATAGTGGGCATAAGCAGTCTGTCGGTTATATCCTGGAGCTCTCCCGACTCAAGCTTTTTATCATGGTACCCGCTCAAATCAATAGGCTCTCCGATATTGACGTTAATCCTGCCAAAGGGCTTATAGCCGCCCTCAATCCCCACAGGCAAAATGTCGGCTTTCGCCTTTACCGCAACCATGGCGGCGCCCATTTTGCCCTTGCGCAGGCGGTCGTTATGAGAACGTCCGCCCTCGGGGAAAACCACAATATGCTTTCCCTCCTTAACCAGAGAAATAGCCGTTCTCAGCGCACTAACGTCCGACTTGCCTCTCTTTATCGGGAACGCACCCAGCTTGGTAATAAGGGCGCCGAACAGCTTGTTATGAAACAGCTCCTCCTTTGCCATGTAACCAATCTCAAAGGGCATTGCCCAGCCCACCATGGGAGGGTCAAGATTGCTCTTGTGGTTCGCGCAGATAACAAACCTTTCGTTTACGTCGGGAATGTTTTCCCTGCCCGTTATCTTAACTCTGAAAAACAGCCTGAAAAAACCGCCTACAATAACTCTGCCCACGTCGTAAAGCGCCATTATCTTCTCTCCTCAACAAGACCGTATATTTCTTCAATAACCTGTTCTATGTCCATGCCTGTGGTGTCAACGCAGACTGCGTCCTCAGCCTGCCTGAGGGGCGCAAATGCCCTCTCGCTGTCGTTCTTATCCCGAGACAGCATTTCCGCTTTGACGCTTTCAAAATCCGCTTCGGCGCCCTTGGCAAGCAGCTCTTCATATCTCCGTCTCGCCCGCTCCTCCAAAGAGGCGGTGAGAAAGATTTTCAGCTCTGCATCGGGCAGAACGTAAGTGCCTATGTCCCGACCGTCCATAACCACATCGGTTTTGTTCGCCAGGGCTCTTTGAAGCTCCACCAGCTTAAGCCTGACCGCCGGAATAACCGCTACGTCAGACGCCGCCATAGAAACTTGCGGCTCGCGGATTTTCTCGGTGACGTCGCTGCCGTTTAAGTAAAATCTTGGTCCCTCGGGCTCATTCTTTATATCAATGGAAACAGAACCCAATATTCCCGCAACCTGTTCCTCGCTCCTTGCGTCAAGCCCCTGCTGCAGAGCGGCAAGACCTACGCTTCTGTACATGGCGCCGGTGTCAATATAAACATAGTTGAGCTTTTTGGCAATCGCCTTGGAAATTGTGCTCTTTCCCGCTCCTGCCGGACCGTCTATCGCTATTTTCATCTCTTATTCCTCGTATTCCTCAGTATTATTCTCAGGTTGACTCTGTTCCTCGGCAGGGGGCTCGGTCGCGCCAATCAGCCTCATTTCTGCCATAAACTCGGCAAGGCTGCCGTAATCGTCAAAAATATGCTCGTATTCATAGCCCGTGTTCTGGGTGAAAATAACCTCCGCCCCGCTTTGCGCTGCGGCTTCCAGCTTCTCCGCCGCCTCACAGGCGCTGTCGGTAACCAATATCTTCGCTTCGGTGCTGTCCAAAACATTTTTTATGCCGTCAACCCCGCTGAAGCCGTCAAAATCCTTAACATTCATAATAGGTATGCCAAACTCAAGAGCCAAGTCAACGTCAAACTCGGCTCCCGAGGCTATGGGCGCATACAAATCATTCAAATCAAAAACCGACTCGGCAATTATCGCAGCGGTGTACGGCTTTGTGAAAAACACAGCGTTGCCCACCGTGTTATTTATCTTTGCGGCTATTGCCTTATAGGAATAGACCACGCTGAAATTCTTATTTATACTCTCGGCGTAAGCCCTATCCATAGGCAAAACAGGCGGTATCAGCTTTATTAGGATTATGCCAAGCTCAAAAGCCACGCTTTTTGCCACCAGAGATTCGTACGCCTCGGGCGCGCCGACAACGTCAATAATGACGTTTACTCGGTTTCTCCTAACGGTGCGCATTAAGCTTCTGTAGCTCAGCTTTCCCACAATAACGTCGCCTTTGCCGAACTCCCCCGCGTCGGAAAACTTGGAGAAGTGGAACATATACTCCGCTCCGCAGGCATCCAGGAATTGACTGACCTCTCTTGTCCTGCTGCCGCCGTCCGAAATAATAAGAAACATTTTTTACTCCTCTGCCGTAGGAGCGTCGGGCTCATCGTCTACAGGCTCTGTACTCGAAGCGGTGTAGTACCCGTTTGAGCAGAACTCCGCCTCCGCCTCAACAGACAGCTTCTCGCCGCAATGAGGGCAGTATGAGCACTCGGATTTTACCGACTTTCCGCAGTTACGGCACTTTACAACCGACTTGTAGGACTCCAGCTGTTCCTCCAGGGACTCAAGGTGCTCCTTCTTATCCTTAATCTTCTCGCAGAGCTCCTTTATCTCCTCATCAACAGGGGAGTCGCTCTCAAAGCTCGCATAAACCTTCTTGCCGATCTTTTGATAGAGCTCCTTAATTTCGCCGTTTAGGTCATAGATTGTGTACTTAATCTTGGAATAGCCCACAACCTCCCCCGACTTCTTAACAACACTCTGAGCGGCAGAGCCCAATGCACTTTTAACATTTTCTAAAATATCCATAAACTTTACCACCTTTCTGCCCGCAAACCGTTTTAAACTACTCTTAACGCGGGCGGATAAAACTATACATTAAATCTGAACAGAACTATATCTCCGTCCTTCATAACATATTCCTTTCCCTCTGAACGAACCAAACCCTTTTCCTTGGCTGCGTTCATTCCTCCGCACTTCATAAGGTCGTCAAAATGAACAACCTCGGCTCTGATAAAGCCCCTCTCAAAGTCGGTATGGATTTTTCCCGCCGCTTGGGGAGCCTTTGTGCCTTTCTTAATTGTCCAGGCCCTGACCTCGGGCTTTCCCGCTGTCAAGTAGCTTATAAGCCCCAGCAGACTGTAGCTCGCCTTAATCAGCTTATCAAGACCCGATTCTCCCGCGCCCAGCTCGTCTAAGAACATCTGCTTTTCGTCCTTATCAAGGCCGGCTATTTCCTCCTCGATTTTTGCGGAGATAACCATAACCTCTGCCTTGTCGTCCTTTGCGTATTCCTTTATCTGCTTAACAAACTCGTTATCGTCCTCGTTTGCATAGTCGTCCTCCGAAACGTTGGCGGCATAGATTACCGGCTTTAAAGTCAGAAGAGAAACCTCATCAAGCATGGCAAGCTCATCATCGGTCATATCCATCGAACGGGCTGTCTTTCCGTTTTCCAAATGAGCCTTTAGTCTCTCGTAGAACTCCTGATGCGCCAGATACTTCTTCTCGCCGCCCCTTATGGACTTCATAATCTTGTCAATTCTTCTGTCCAGAATTTCCAAGTCCGACATAATCAGCTCATAATTAATAGTCTCAATATCCCGAACAGGGTCAACGCTTCCGTCCACATGAACAATATTGCTGTCCTCAAAGGCTCTCACAACGTGAACAACTGCGTCAACCTCCCGGATGTTGGACAAAAACTTGTTGCCCAGTCCCTCGCCCTTGCTGGCGCCTTTAACCAAGCCCGCTATGTCCACAAACTCAATAACCGCATAGGTAATTTTGTCCGGGTCGTACATTTTCGCAAGGGCGTCTATTCTGGAGTCAGGCACAAGCACCGTTCCCACGTTGGGCTCAATGGTACAAAAGGGATAGTTGGCAGATTCCGCCCCCGCCTGAGTTATGGCGTTGAACAGGGTGCTCTTTCCAACGTTGGGTAAACCTACAATTCCTAATTTCATTTATGCTTCCTCTTTTCAAATAGTTGTTGTTAGTTAAGTTTTTCTTCAAACAGGTCGGCAAGCTCGCGGGCTCTCTTTTCAATCAGCGCCTCGTCCTTGCCCTCAATCATCACCCTTACAAGGGGCTCTGTTCCCGAGGGACGAATGAGCACTCTGCCGCTGTCCTTAAACTCATCCTCAAGCTTCTTTATTCCCTCTCTGATTTCAGGGAACTTCATATAATTTTCCTCGTTTTTAAGCTCGTTCTTAACCTTGGCGTTGATGAGCACCTGAGGGTACACCTGCATCACAGAGGCAAGCTCCGAAGCCTTCTTTCCTGACTTCTTGACTACCGAAACAAGCTGAATGCCCGTTACCAAACCGTCTCCCGTTGTGTTATGCTCCAGCAAAATAACGTGTCCCGACTGCTCTCCCCCTATCAGATGGTTGTCCTTGAGCATTTCCTCAAGCACATATCTATCGCCCACCTTGGTGCGCTTTATGTTAAGACCGTGCTCCTTGCCCATAACGAAAAATCCCAGGTTGCTCATCACCGTGGCAACAACAGTGTTGTCGGGCAGCTTGCCGTTTTTCTTCATATCAAGAGCTATTATTGCCATAATCTTGTCGCCGTCAATCATCTCGCCGTTCTCGTCAACCGCCAGAACTCTGTCCGCATCGCCGTCAAACGCCAAGCCTATGTCCGCCCCGCTCTCACGGGTAAACCGCATTAAGTCCTCCATATGAGTGGAGCCGCAGTTGTCGTTTATGTTCACGCCGTTGGGCTTGTTGTGGATTACCGCAACCTCCGCCCCCAGACCCCTTAGGGCTTTTTCCGCCGTTACGCTTGACGCGCCGTTGGCGCAGTCGATAGCAATCTTAACGCCGCTCAAATCAGCGCCGCAGGTGCTCTTTGCAAAATCAATATACTTATCCACAAGAGTATCGTCATAAGTTATGTGACCTATATCCGCACCCACAGGCGCAGACACCTCCTCGGAATCATCGAGAATAATACCCTCTATTCTCTCCTCAATCTCATCGCTGAGCTTATAGCCAGAGCCGCTGAAGTACTTAATTCCGTTATGTTCAAAGGGGTTATGGGACGCAGAAATCATGACGCCCGCATCAAAGCCCTCGCTTCTCACCAAATACGCAATGGCAGGCGTGGGTATAACCCCCGCTATAACAGCCTCAGCGCCAACGCTGCATATTCCCGCAACCAGAGCGCTTTCCAAAATGCCCCCTGAAATACGAGTGTCTCTGCCAACCAAAATTCTCGGCTTGGAATGCTCCGCGTCGGTGAGGACGTACGCCCCCGCCTTTCCTATTTTAAACGCCAACTCGGGAGTCAATTCCTTATTGGCAACTCCTCTGACACCGTCTGTACCAAACAATCTACCCATAACAATCCTCCAAAAAATATCTCTATAATTTAATACAAAGGCTTTGCCTTTTCGTCGGAGCAAAGTTCGCTAAGCTCCGTTTTTCTTTGACAAGAAAAACATTCGCCTGCTGCCTTGCTCCTCCTCCTTCCCAAAAATCTTCGATTTTTGGGAGACCTACCAAGCCGCGGCGGCAATGTAGCCAAAGCCTTTATCAAAATTATAAGGCACACAATTGCACATATGAGAGTTTGGGGCATATCCTCAACCCTCAGACACCGTCTGCATACGATAAAGTATTTTCCAACAACTTGATAAATACACTATAATTACATTATACGCTATTACCGTAATTTTGTCAAACAATAATATCAATATATATTAAGCCCTGTCAACAACCGCCAGAGCCGCCTTTATTCCGTCAAGAGCTGCGCTGACTATACCTCCCGCATAGCCGGCTCCCTCGCCTATGGGATACAATCCGTCAACCCTCAACGCCCGAAAGTTCTCGTCTCTCAATATTCTCACAGGGGCGGAGGTTCTGGTCTCTATTCCGGTCAGAACACCGTCTCCCCTTAAAAATCCGCCTATCTTATGCTCAAAGCTTAAAAGCCCCTCTCGCAAGGTTTTTGAGATAAACCCGGGCAGGCAGTTATTAAGGTCGGCAAGCCGCGTCTTTCCTGTGTAGCTCGGGGTTACGCTCCCAAGCTCTGTTGACTTCCGCCCCGCTGCAAAATCCCTCGCAAGCTGAATGGGTGCGGTGTAATCCCCGCCGCCCAGAGTGAACGCCAAACGCTCATACATCCTCTGAAACTCAATTCCCGCAAGAGGGCCGTCCCCCTTAAAATCCTCAGGGCGAACACTGACCACCAGTGCACTGTTGGCGTTTTCCCCGCCGCGGTCGTGATTGCTCATACCGTTTACTACAAGCTGCCCCTCCTCAGAGGAAGCGTTTACCACATATCCTCCGGGGCACATGCAAAAGGAATAGCAGCTTCTGTCCTTGCCGTTATATACCAGCTTATAGTCCGCCGCAGGCAGCTCATGCCACACCTCGCCGTACTGTGCCCTGCCTATAAAGCTCTGCTCGTGTTCAATCCTCACTCCCGCCGCAAAGGGCTTGGGCTCAAATACCACTCCCGCACGGCTCAGCATTTCATAGGTGTCTCGGCTGCTGTGCCCTATACCGAGAAACACATGGGAGCACATAAGTGAACGACTGCCGTTTAGCTCTATCTCGCTTATTTTTCCGTTTCCGATTTTTATTCCCGTAAGGCGGGTGTTAAACTCAATTTCACAGCCCAGCCGCAAAAGCTCCGCTCTCATGTTCACAAGAACCTCTCTCAGCTCATCGGTTCCTATATGGGGCTTCGCCCTGTACAGAATATCCTCCGGAGCTCCGAACTTAACAAAGGTTTTCAGTATAAATCTCTGCCTCTTATCCTTGAGCCCGGTGTTCAGCTTACCGTCCGAAAAAGTTCCGGCTCCGCCCTCGCCGAACTGAACGTTTGTATTAGGGTTTAGGGCTCCGCCTTCCCAAAATCGGTTTACCGCCTTAACCCTTTCCTCAACCCTTGCGCCCCGCTCAATAATAAGCGGCGGATTTCCGCTCAAAGCAAGAACGTACGCCGCAAACAGCCCGCAGGGACCCATGCCGACTACAATCGGTCTGTCCGAAATTGATTTCTTTTTTATATCAAGGCTGCCTGACGCCGTTAAAACCGAAATATCTTTAAACCCGTCGGTTTTAAGAGCTCCGTCAACCTCGGCGGCAACGGAATAAACATAGTGCACATCCGACTTTCGCCTTGCGTCCACCGACTGTTTGTATACCGTAAAATTGCGGGCATAAATACAATGCCGCCGCACAATTGTTTGCGCGGCAAGCAAAACATCTTCAATTTTATGTTTTACGGGCATTTTTATATTGCTAATCAGTATTTGCACTAACCTTGACCTCCGTCACATTGTCAACAGTCTTAGCCCAGGAGGGCAGATTAAGCTCCAACCATATCTCATTTCCGTCTCCGAAATCATCTCTGCTGACGGTTTTGGTTCTCACCTGATTTACACTCTGGATATTCTCATTATCGCCGTAAATCTCAACGGTGGAGGGCTCGCATCTTAAAGACGACGCAGAAATACTATCGTCAACACTCGGAACAACCCTTACCTTTTTCTTTTTGTATAAGGGGCATTCCGCCTTGATTGTAGCAGTGTTGTTCCATATCCACTTGCTGTCCTTTTCTTGAACCTCCTTGCCGGACTCATCATAAAGCTTCACGCTGCAATCCTGACTTAAAACACCGTCGGTATAAGCCGAGTAGTCCGTATTAATCAGATCCATGCTTACCCCTGCGTATGCCACGCTGTCAATATGAGACTGAGCGCCGAAAATCCTGATCGTATTCTGAGACAGGTTTATATCACCGTTCACATAGCCCTCCATAGTCTCGCCGATTATCGAGCTTTTGACCTCAATGTCCTTATATTTTGTGGTTTCAATATGCACATCAACCGTTGAAGGGGTAAACCCAACCACCTCGCCGAATTCGGACTCCACCGTAAGGTTCACGGTGACAACACCTTCCTCTGACAGCTTCGCATAATTCACATCCGAAAAATCCAGCTTTGCGGAAATATTACTGTTATCGAACTTCGAGATAACCTTTCGGCTGCCCTCTATTTTCACAGAGGCAGACTGAACCGACAGCCGCTCGATACAGTATCCGTTATCACTGAAAACCTTTTCATTCACCGTTGTTATGGGAACCTCTCTAAAGGTTTTCTCCGTGGGGGCGTCGATTATGATTATAATATACGCCCACATTACAATCGCAATTATTACCGAGACAACTTTCAGGAGAGTATTATTCGCCAAAATCTTATCCATGACTATTTCTCCCTCCTGCCGAATATGTTTCTGAACTGGGCGGGAGCCTTTCTCTCCCTTTCCTCCACCAGAAGCTCGCACAATAAGTCCTTAACGCTCTCCTCGGTGAGGTTTCTCGTCAGCAAGCCCCTGTGGGCAATAGAAATATTACCCGTCTCCTCCGACACGATAACAACAGCCACGTTTGCCTCCTCGGAAATTCCTATTCCCGCACGGTGCCTGGTTCCAAGCTCCTTGGCAATCTGAGGATTTTGGGAAAGGGGCAGGACGCAGGTTGCAAGAGCAATCCTGTTTTCCCTGATGATAACCGCCCCGTCATGAAGAGGGGTGTTGTGAACAAATATGTTGATAAGCAGCTCGGAGGAAACCTCGCTGTCTATCTTAATCCCGGAGCTTATCAGGGAGTTAATGTCGCCCCCCAGCTCAATCACAATAAGAGCGCCGGTTTTGGTGTTCGACATTGCCTGAGCCGCGTGAGCCACTTCGTTTATGGTCTCAAGGGTCTTGGTATGGCTTTCGGTATCGTTTGACAGCCAGCCGCTGAATGATGTCTTTCCCACCTGGTCAAGAGCGCGGCGCAGCTCCGGCTGAAATATTACCACCAGAGCGATAACGCCTATCTGAGCACACTTGCTCACAATGTACGAGGTTACGTGGAGATTGAACATATACACTACCTGAACGGCGAGTATTATCATAATTACGCCCTTTAGAAGTCTCGAAGTGTGACTGTCCCTGATAAACCTCAACACAAAGTATACTATTACGGCAACTATACAAATATCAACAGCGTCGGTAACTCTCAGCAAGGAAATCTGGTCTATCGCCGAGCTTAAAAATCCTGCAAACATAGAATTACCTCCGTTCTGTTATAGTTTTAATTAATACGCTTTTCCCCAGTATACCATATGCTTTGCCGGCTTGCCGCAGCACACGCATACGTCGCTGATTTCTTCCTGCTCAAAGGGGATACAGCGTGATGTTGCCGTTGTGTCCTCCTTGATTTTCAGCTCACATTCCTCATCGCCGCACCACATAGCCTTAACAAATCCGCTTTGGTTGGCGATAATATCCTTAAATTCGTCATAGTTCACAGCGGTGTGGGTCTTGCTCTCTCTGTTTTCCAGAGCAGCGTCATACATCTGCTGCTGAATTTTGTCAAGAAGTCCCTTTAGCTCCTCCTCAATATTGTCAAGAGAAACAAAGGTCTTTTCTCTGTTCACACGGTTCACGAGGACAGCCTGATTTTTCTCGATGTCTTTAGGACCCATCTCAATACGAACGGGCACGCCCCGCATTTCGTACTCGCTGAACTTCCAGCCCGGAGACTTATCGCTGTCGTCAAGCTGAACCCTGAAGCTCTTTTTAAGCCGCTCCTCCAGCTCCTTTGTCTTTTCGATAACCCCCTCCTTATGCATTGCAATAGGGATGATTACCGCCTGGACAGGGGCGATTTTCGGCGGCAGCTTTAATCCTGCGTCATCACCGTGCACCATGATTATGGCGCCCAGTATTCTGGTTGAAACGCCCCAGGAGGTCTGGTGAACATACTGCTGCTCGTTATTTTCGTCAAGATACTGAATTCCGAACGCTTTTGCAAAGCCGTCGCCGAAGTTATGGCTTGTACCTGACTGGAGCGCTTTTCCGTCATGCATCATGCTCTCGATTGTAAAGGTCTCCGTTGCTCCGGCAAACTTCTCGCGATCGGTTTTCTGACCCTTGATAACCGGAATTGCAAGTTCCTTCTCGCACACGTCGGCATAGAGGTTCAGCATCATTCTCGTACGCTCCTCCGCCTCCTCCTGCGTTGCGTGAGCCGTGTGACCCTCCTGCCACAAAAACTCGGTGCTTCTCAAAAAGGGTCTGGTGGTCTTTTCCCATCTTACCACGCTGCACCACTGGTTATAGAGCTTGGGCAAATCCCTGTAGGAACGAATAACGTTTGCGTAATGGTCGCAGAACAGGGTCTCGGAGGTAGGTCTGACGCAGAGCCTCTCGGGCAGCTTCTCGTTTCCTCCGTGGGTAACCCATGCAACCTCAGGAGCAAAGCCCTCAACGTGATCCTTTTCGCGCTGGAGCAGGCTCTCGGGTATAAACATGGGCATCGACACGTTCTGAACGCCCGTTTCTTTAAAACGCTCGTCCATTATTTTCTGTATATTTTCCCAAATGGCATAACCGTAGGGCTGGATAACCATGCAGCCTCTTACGCCCGAATAGCTGCAAAGCTCCGCCTTTTTAATAATATCGGTGTACCACTGAGCAAAGTCCTCGCTCATAGGGGTTATTTCTTCAACAAGTTTTTTTTCTTTTGCCAACTTCTATCCCTCCAAATTTGTATATACGCTATTTTAGTATAAATTAAAACCCCGTTTGTGTCAAGGGCGACAGGGGATTTTTTTGTTACAATAGTGTTACTCTCCCTACATATATAATAAATAAAGTTTTAAGCTCAAACCCCTTGACCTTTATCTCAAAATATGATATTGTTTAGATAATGCAACTTAATCGTAACAATATTTAAAGCAGAGGTGACGCATTTGTACATTTATTTACTTTTGGCTGCGGTTATTATGTTTATCAGCATTCTGCTCAACAGGGTATCGGGTAAACTGGGGGTTCCCGCCCTTCTTGCCTTTATCTTGCTCGGAATGCTCTTCGGCAGTGACGGCGTGTTTAAAATTCAGTTTGATAATTTTGGGATTTCAGAGCAGATTTGCTGCATCGCCCTGTGCTTTATCATGTTTTACGGCGGCTTCGGAACCAATATCGAAGCTGCAAAGCCTATAGCCGCCCGGGCAATTCTTTTATCATCCCTGGGCGTTATTCTGACCGCCGCTCTGGTGGGAGTTTTCTGTTATCTGGTTCTTAGTATTCCGTTAATTGACAGCCTGCTTATCGGCGCGGTTATCAGCTCCACAGACGCTGCATCTGTGTTTTCGGTGCTCCGTTCGAAGCGGCTTAACCTGAAATACAACACCGCCTCTCTTTTGGAGTTGGAAAGCGGAAGTAACGACCCCTTTGCATATATGCTGACCGCCATTCTGCTCTCGTTGAAGACGGGGGGCGTAACCGGCTCCTCTATAGCATATACCGTGTTTGCCCAGCTGGTATACGGCAGCGCGTTGGGTGTTGCAATCGGTATGCTGGCAGCATATGTTCTCAGGCGGATTAATTTCAGCAAGTCGGGAATGGATAACGTTTTCGTTTTTGCCATAGCCATATTCGCCTACGCCCTTCCGGGAGCCATAGGCGGCAACGGATTCCTGTCAGTTTACATAGCGGGAGTTATTATGGGAAACGCAAACATAAGAAACAAGCGCACCCTTGTACCCTTCTTTGACGGTGTGACAAACATAATGCAGATGTGCATATTCTTTCTGCTGGGTCTACTTTCGTTCCCGTCAAGGCTGCCCCAAGTGTTCATTCCGTCTATCGCCATTGCCCTGTTCCTGACCTTTATCGCCCGCCCATTAGTCACATTCGGGCTGCTTGCGCCCTTTAAGAGCAAGCTCAATCAGATCGTGCTGGTTTCCTGGGCAGGCCTCAGAGGCGCAGCGTCAATTGTTTTTGCACTGATGGTTATGCTCAGCGACACCTCCTACGACGTATTTCATATTGTCTTCGGCGTTGTACTGTTCTCAATCCTAATCCAAGGCGGATTGCTTGCCCCCCTTGCTAAAAAACTTAACATGATTGACAACAAGGAAGACGTTATGAAAACCTTTACCGACTACTCCGACGAGGTGCCCGTCCAGTTTATTGAATTTGCGGTAACCGACGATCATCCTTGGTCAAACCGCGAGGTAAAGGATATTGTAAACCCGCCCGATACGATTTTGGTGCTTATTCAAAGGGGCGATGAAAAAATAGTTCCCAACGGCAACACAAGGCTGCTGACCGGGGATAAAATTATTCTGAGCGCCCTGTCCCCGGGAGATGTGTCCGGAATACACCTTTCGGAAAAGACCATAAGCAGAGATAGCAAATGGATAGATAAGCCTGTTTCAGAGCTGCCCAACACCTCTACCAGATTGATTATTATGATTAATCGGGATGATGAGATTATTATTCCCACAGGCGATACTGTTATCAGAGAAAACGACGTGCTTGTTATAAACCACTCGGATTAGTAAAAACCGACCTCCATTTCGTTAGATTTTTTGGTCTAACTTTTGGGGGTCGGTTCATTTATCGGAGCGGCGTCTTTTATTTTAACATTACAAATTCGGGTTCATCGGGAAACCCTGACCTTTCGCAGCAGCATGTTCCCACGTACTCCCCAAAATCATACTCACGAAAATAATATTTTTTGTTTTCCAAAACGCAAATATTTTCTTTCATGTCAACGAACAGATCCTTAAACATAATCTTAACGCCCTCGCCCGTTGTCTTGCCCAAACTTTCTCTCAAAGTCCAGACCCTGAAAAATCCGCGGCTGCCCCACTTCAAAATATATTCTCTCTCCTTTTCCGAAAAATATCTTTTTGCCAACGCCCAATTGCAATCCCCAACAAATTCCATGTCGCAGCCAACCTCTGCCGAGGAAAAGGCGCACATAACCATGTCACGGCTGTGAGAAACGCTGAAATGTATTTCGGGATGGTTTTTAAGGTACGGCTTTCCGTATTCTCCAAAGGCGTACTCCGCTTCTCTCGCACTTATCCCAAGCTTTTGCAAACCGTGAGCGATAAGCGCACCCGCTCCCAGGCTCAAAATACGGTCGGAATTATTTTTCAGGCTCATAATTTTTTTTTGTCTATATTCGGGCAAGCCCTCAAAATATCTGTAAAAAAACTCAGAACTGTTCAAAAAATTTGTGTTCGTAATATAAATTTCAGTCATATTCTTCTCCATATTTAATAATCCGTATTTTACCTTAAATTTCCCACTATCGGAATATTTTAACACAGGAAGCTTACATATTCAATACAAATGCACAAATATTTCATTTTTATTATGTTCTGTATTTGGACTTTAAAATGAAGATTTTTAATAGACTGCTATCTATTATATACAGTTTTTCTTCTTGTGCTAAAAAAAAATTTATGTAATTTTTTGAGAAAATAGACAAAACCACTATACAAATCTATTATTTTGTGTTATACTGAATTTACCAAAGACTGTGGCTTCAAAAAGCCCTGGCCTACAAAAGTTAGGAGGAGAAAAAAATGGGCATTAAGTACTACCCGCTTGCGCCCGCGCAGGCAACCCAGCACCAGCTTGCCAAGGAATTCGGTACCTCGCAGGTTTTAAACATCTGCGTCTGCTCAACTCTTAAAGCAAACATTAATTTCGGACTGTTAAAACAATGTATTCAGGAGGAGTTCAAACGGAGCGAATGTCTGCGCATACGCCTGACCGAGCCTGACGAAAACGGAGACGTTATGCAATATATTGCCCCTCACGATTCCAGGGATATTGAACTGGTTGATATGAGCGGGCTGTCTGAGGACGAGGTCAACAAGAAACTGGAGCAATGGTCCTTTAAGGCGTTCTCAAAGCCCCATGCCCCCATGGTTGATATTAAAATGATTAAGCTGCCCGACGGTTATCAGGGTCTCTACATTTCCATCGACCACCGTCTTGCGGACTCCAGCGCCATGATCGTTATTATTAACGACATAATGGAGCTTTATTGCCACTATGTTTTCAAGTCCCCCTATCCCCAGCCCCTGCCCCTTTACACAGAGGCTCTGGAAAAGGACCTTGAAAAGGAGAAAAAGCAGAAAAAGATTGACCGTGACGAAGCTTTCTGGGACGAGGTTTTGAGCATTGGCGAACCTTTGTATTCCGACGTTACGGGTCCCTGGAAGCTTGAAGACGACCGCAAGAAGCACAACAACCCCGACCAGCGTTATGTATACAGAAATATTAAGGATACAAGGGTGGGATTTGCTTCTTTCAGCCTTGAGCCCGAACCCTCATTCAGACTTCTTGAGTATTGCCTTAACAACAATGTTTCAATGACCAATCTGCTGCTTATGGGACTCAGAACCTACCTGTCCAAGGTGAACAACGGACAGACGGACATAAGCATACGCAACTTTGTTTCAAGGCGTTCCACCAAGCTGGAGCGGTTCAGCGGCGGCAGCCGTACCGAATGGTATCCCTGCAGAACGATTGTTGAGCCCGACACCGAGTTCTTAGACGGCATATATATTATTCAGGAGCTTCAAAACAAGATTTACCGCCACAGCAACTACGATCAAGCCCGCCTTGCGAAAAAGTTTGCGGAAAAGTTCAACCAGCCGGAGCACACCTCATACGAGGGTATACTGCTGACCTATCAGCCTCTGCCGGTTCGGCTTCAGAACCCTAACCTGAAAGGTATTCCTTACAAATCAAAATGGCTCAGCAACGGCACAGCCGTGCAAAAGCTGTATCTGACGGTTATGCACAGTCCTGACGGCGGATTGGAATTCTTCTTCAAGTATCAGCAGGCAGAGCTGTCTTATCAGGACGTGGAAAAGGTATACTACTACCTGATGCGCATAATCTTTGCCGGCGTTGAGCATCCTGAGCTGACCGTTGGGGAAATTATTGACATGGTTTAAAATAAAAAAATATAAATTTAACGGAGGTAAACAAAATGATTGACGATCTTAAAGAAAAACTCACCGAATATGTTGACACACCTATTGAGGAGATAACCGAGGAGTCCAGATTTATTGAAGATTTGGGGCTTAACTCCTTTGAGTTTATGTCGCTTCTGGGCTACCTGGAGGACGAGTACGACATTGAGGTAGACGAGAACGAAATCCTTAACATCAAGACAGTGGGCGAAGCGGTTGCTTATATTGAGAGCCTCGCCGAATAACGTACGAACAATTTTCAAAACTTTAGGAGGTTAAATAATGGCTTTTAACACAATCAAAGACATAATATCCTACAGCGCGGAGCGGTTCTCCGACATGACAGCCTTTAAGTATATTGAAGGCAAGGATATAGGAGAGAAGAAGTATTCGGAGCTCAAATGCGACAGCGAAACCGTAAGCTGCGTTATTGACAAGCTGGGTCTTAAGGGCAAGCACCTCGCCGTTATAGGAACAAGCTCATATCCCTGGATAATAACATACCTGGGCATTGTGAACTCGGCAAGCGTTGCCGTTCCTCTTGACGCGTCCCTGCCCCCGGAGGAGCTTTATGACCTGATTAACCGCTCGGAAAGCTCCGCCGTGTTCTACGACAAGGCGCAGCAGGCTGTGGCAGAGGGCGTTAAGGCAAACTGCCCCGGTATTACCCACATCATCTGCCTGCAGAGCGAGGGTCTTTCGGGAGAGGATTATTACTACAATCTGCCCGCTCTTATGGACGGCTGCGAATGCTGCTCCTACGACACGGAAATCGACCCCGACAAAATGTGCACCATGATGTTCACCTCGGGTACAACAGGAAAGAGCAAAGGCGTTATGCTCAGCAACCGAAATCTGGCAACAAATGTTGAAAACTGCGTTGTGCAGATTGAGCCCGGAACCGTGTCCATGTCGGTTCTCCCCATTCACCATTCTTATTGCTTAACTTCGGACATACTGAAAAGCTTGTCTCTGGGCAGCTGTATATGTATAAACGATTCCATGCTGCACTTTGCAAAGAACCTGAAAAGGTTCCAGCCCAAGGTTATGCTTCTCGTGCCGCTGGTTATTGAGACTATATACCACCAGCTCAGAGACGCAAAGGCAGGCATTCCCAAGCCCATGATAGCCAAGGCAGTGTTCGGTGAGAACATGGAAATTATCTTTAGCGGCGGCGCGTACTTAAACCCCGATTTGGTTGACTTCTTTGCTGAATACGGCATTTCCATTCTCCAAGGCTACGGCATGACAGAGTGTTCACCGGTTATCAGCAACAACAACCAGATTAACTCCAGAAACGGCTCTATAGGCAAGCCCCTTAAAAACTGCAGCGTTAAATTTGTGGACGAGGAGATTTGCGTTAAGGGCTCCAGCGTAATGCTGGGTTACTACCATATGCCGGAGGAAACCGCCGAGGCGCTTGACGCTGACGGCTGGCTCCACACGGGAGACCTGGGATATATGGACGAGGACGGATACCTGTACATCACAGGCCGCAAGAAAAACTTGATTATCCTTGCCAACGGCGAGAACATTTCCCCCGAGGAGCTGGAAAACGCCCTGGGCAAGAACGACCTTGTTATGGAGGTTCTGGTTCGCGACAACGACCACACGATCGAGGCGGAAATATTCCCCGATTTTGAATACGCCGAGAAGCACGGCATCACTGACATAAACGGCGAGCTTCAAAACATAATTGACGAGTTCAATAAGGATATGCCTCTCTATAAGCGCATAAACTCCTTTAAGACCCGCGACGTGGAGTTTGAGAAGAACACCACTAAGAAAATTAAGAGATTTTAACATTTTTGCTGCATTCATGAAATGCGGCGCAAGCACGTAAGGCGTGCAGTCACATCGGGACGGATTTTGCTCCGCCCCGATTTTATTTTCACAAAGCATTGGCATATTCGACGCCTAGCCCCCTTGCGCACGTCGCATTATGTCCTCGTTGCTTCGCCTTGCCTATTCGGCAAGGCTGTCGCTTTTGCGGACATATGCTCCTACTTCCCAAAAAATCTTCGATTTTTCGGGAGCCCTGCCCACCCTGCGCTCGGAGAGGGTGGGCTGTGACCCCACTTCTTTGAAGTGGGACGGCTCATATTATTCCGATATGCACAAAGTAGGCAACGTCAATAACACACCTCGGTTGTTGATAATGAGAGCGCAACAGGGCGGGCGACAGACACACCGATGTGTGAATATAAAGCTACAGGGATTATGATTAAAGAAACCTAAATCTCTGAACATAAATCTTTTAACTTAAATCCCCACTGTTATTATAAATATAATATATATTATTATATATATTATATTATTGTGTCAACTAATTTCAGGAGTAAACTGAACTTTTTTCAGTACTGTACTGCAATTTTTTCAGTATGTACTAAACTATTTGCAGGTTTACTACTCAAATATTTGCAGTGACAATTACTGTCCGTTTAGTCTTAAAAATTCCGAAATGACACTATATGTATTGGTTTAATTTGGTTATTCATAGCAATTTTTCTTTCTGTGTATATTTAGCTTTGCCTATATTATACCACAGAAAAGAGTGTATAAAGTGCCAACATTTATTTTAGTTGTATATATCCCCTGTTTTCTCAAAATCCGCCCTATGCATGGAGTATCATAATAAATCAATACAAATGGGGTTTGGGGCATTGCCCCAATCGGTTTCCCCGAAGGGCAGGGTTCCCGAAAAATCAAAGATTTTTTGGGAAGTAGGAGCATATGTCCGCAAAAGCGCAGCCTTGCCGAATTGGCAAGGCGAAGCAACGAGGACATAATGCGACGTGCGCTCGGGGCGGAGGCGGCGAGCGCAACAGGGCGGGCGATTAGTTTTAAAGGCAAAGCCTTTATCAATATAAGAGCACTTTTTTATTATACAAAAAAATTCTAAAATGTCTTGACATTTTAAATTAATAATATATAATATAATTAGTTAGGAACTTATCTATATTGGAGGTATGATTATGGAAAAGCCCCTGATGCTTACTATAAAAGACACCTATAAGCTGTGGGCGGGATATATGAAATCCTTGGCGGCAGAGGCAGGTGTGCCCGACTCCTACAGGGGAGTGCTCACCTATTTAAGCAAAAATCCCGGGGCAAATCAAAAAGAGGTAGCTGCTCACCGCAATATTACCAACGCCTCTATCAGCCGGATTGTTAAAGAAATGCAGATGACGGGCTACCTTGAAAAAGAGACCAGCCAAAGGGATCAGAGATATGTTAAGCTGTATCTCACGGAAAAGGGCGAAGCCTGCGCCAAGGAAATACGCAAGAAGATACACGCGGCAGACGACATAATAACCGCCTCGTTCACTGCAGCGCGGGAAAAAGAACTGATTTCCATGCTGAACGAGCTTTCGGAAATAATAGAAAAGGAGCTTATACAATGCTGAAATATTTGAAAAAATATTGGTTCTGCTGCATCCTCGCCCCGCTGTTTATGCTGGGCGAAATGTCAATGGATCTGCTCCAGCCGGACATGATGGCAACCATTGTGGACGAGGGCGTTCTCGCCTCAAACTTTGACGTTATCTTCAGCGTCGGAATAAAAATGATGCTGCTTGTCTTGTTCGGCGGAACCTGCGGCGTGCTGTGCGGCGTGTTTGCGGAAACCGCCGCACATAAATTCGGCAACGACGTGCGCAAGGATATGTTCGACAAGATAATGAATTTTTCTTTTGAGCTGACCGACCGCTTCACCACCGGTTCTCTGGTAACCCGAATTACCAACGACGTCAGCCAGGTAGAACAGATGGTTATGATGAGCGTCCGTTCTCTGGTACGATGCACGGCTATGTTCGTGGGCGGAATAGTTATGCTGTACCGCCAGTCTCCGCAATTCGCTTTGGTGGCTGCTTGCGGACTGCCCTTTGTTATCTTTTTCGTTGTGTTCTTTTTGAAAAAGGTATCTCCTCTCTATACCATTATCCAGCAAAAGTTAGACAGACTTAACTGCGTTATGCAGGAGAACATTGCGGGCGCAAGAGTTGTTAAAGCGTATGTTAAGGAAGATTACGAGCTTGAAAACTTCTCGGACGCCAACAATTCCCTTTGCGATACCAACCTTAAAGCCCAGATGACCTTGGCGTTTATGCACCCCTGCGTAAACATAGTTCTGAACATGTGCGTTGTGGGAGTGCTGTATGTTGGCGGCATAGGCGTGCAGACGGGCAGCGGTATAACCCCCGGTCAGGTTATGGCAGCCATTACATACCTGTCTTTGATATTAATGCGTGTTATCTTTATGGCGAACATATTTCAGACCTTTACCCGCGCCGCCGCTTCATGGAAGCGTATTCGCCGGGTGCTTGAAACAGAAAACACTCAGAAATCCTCTGACGTTATGCCCGAAACCCACGCGAGGAGAGAAATTGAATTTAAAAACGTTTCCTTCCACTTTCCCGACACACCTGACTGCCCCGTGCTGAAAAACCTTTCCTTTAAGGTAAACCCCGGAGAAACCGCGGCGATTATAGGCTCCACAGGCAGCGGCAAAACAAGTCTTGTGCACCTTATCCCGAGGTTTTACGACCCCACAGAGGGAGCCGTGCTTGTGGACGGGGTTGACGTGCGTGAGTTCCCCATGAAGGAGCTTCGGGAAAAGATAGGTATTGTTCAGCAAAAGCCCGAGCTTTTCTCACGAACCATCAAGGAAAACATATGCTGGGGCAACGAGGGCGCGGCTGACGAACAAGTCCGTCACGCCGCCCAAACGGCACAGGCAGAGGACTTTATTCTTCAAACCTCCGACGGGTACAACACCCCTGTTACCGAGGGCGGTCACTCATTATCCGGCGGGCAGAAGCAGAGAATTTCCATTGCCAGAGCGGTTCTTAAAAAGCCTGAAATTATGATTTTTGACGATTCGGGCAGCGCTCTTGATCTCAAGACGGAAGCGGCGCTTCACAGTGCGCTGAACGACGAATTTGCGGGAACAACTCGGATTATTGTTGCCCAGCGAATTGCCTCGGTTAAGGAGGCGGACAAAATATTCGTGCTGGAAAACGGACAGATAAGCGCGGAGGGTACTCACGAGGAGCTTCTTGAAACCTCATCGGTTTACCGGGAAATCTGCCGTTCGCAGCTTAAAAAGGAGGCGAAGCTCTGTGGCTGACACACCTAAAGTTGAACTGCGGCGGCACCCTAAAATGACCGGGCAGGCGGTGGAAAAACCAAAAAATCCAAAAGTGACCCTGGGCAAGCTGCTGCGGTATTTCGTCAAATCGAAAAACCTGCTTTTTGCCCTGTTTATTGTCGTGCTGGCAGTAACAATTACGTCTTTAGCAACCCCTGCTCTCCAAGGCGAGGTTATCGACACCATAAAAGACCCTGAACTCGGCAACTTCCGCACTCTGCTAATCTTGCTCATGATTGCGTTTTTGCTCAACGTTGGGTTCAGCCTTGCTCAATCTCTCCTGTCCGCAAAGCTCAGCCGGAGCATTGTGCAGCACATGAGATACGACCTGTTCAAGAAGATTGACAACCTGCCCATTTCCTATCTTGATATGCACTCAAACGGCGACGTTATGAGCCGCATGACAAACGATGTGGAAAATGTTTCAAACACCGTTTCTCAGAGCCTGGGCTCTCTAATTTCAGGAGTGCTGACGGTAGTCGGAACCATTGCGATTATGTTCCGGTATTGCTGGCAGCTCACTCTGATTACCATGGTGTCGGTTCTGCTCACGGTTTACGTGACCAAAATAATGTCCAAGAAGATGCGCAGCGTGTATAGACGGCGTTCAAGGGCGCTGGGAATGCTGAACGGACACGCCGAGGAGATGATTACGGGCTACCGTACAATCCTTGCCTACAACAGGCAGGAGACCACAAAGGCGGAGTTCGGTGAAATCTCCGACAAGCTGACAAAGGAGGGCATTCACGCCGAAATCTTAGGCGGCTCCATGGGTCCCATTATGAACTGCATATCTAATTTGAGCTTTGTTATTGTGGCGGCCTTCGGCGGGTACTTTGCCCTGAAGGGCATGATTACCATAGGCGTTATATCAGCCTTTATCATCTACGCCAAGCAGTTCTCAAGACCCATTAACGAAATAGCCCAGCTGTACGGCTCTGTGCAGACCGCCGTTGCGGGAGCTGAGCGTGTTTTTGCCCTGATGGATCAGCCCGACGAGGACAACAGCGGCAGCGAGGAAATAGAAAACATGCAGGGAAACATCTCCTTCCGCCATGTTGACTTTTCCTATCTCCCCGAAAAGCAGGTGCTGTACGACTTTAACTTAGATGTAAAGTCAGGGCAGAAAATCGCCCTTGTGGGAGCTACGGGCAGCGGCAAGACCACGGTTGTAAATCTGCTTATGCGCTTTTACAATGTGGACTCCGGAGAAATCCTGATTGACGGGAAGAATATTATGGATCTCCGCCGAGACTGGCTGCGGAAGAATACGGCAATTGTTCTCCAGGACACCGTGCTGTTTTCAGACACCATCGAAAACAATATTAAATACAGCAACCCGGAAGCTGACGATGAGGCTATGATAAGCGCCGCCCGCACAAGCAACTGCGCTTCCTTTATCGGGAGAATGAAAAACAAATATAAAACATTCCTCAAGCAGGCGGGAGCGAGCCTGTCCCACGGACAAAGGCAGCTGATAAACATAGCAAGAGCCATTATGGCAGACCCGAAAATACTGATTTTGGACGAGGCAACCTCCTCTGTTGACACCAGAACCGAGCAGAGCATACAAGACGCTCTCGTAAAGCTGATGAAAAACAGAACCAGCCTGATTATTGCCCATCGTCTTTCTACCATACAGGACGCGGACAAGATTGTGGTTATGGAAAAGGGCAGAGTTGTGGAGATCGGAACCCATGACGAGCTTCTGGAAAAGCAGGGCGCTTACTATTCGCTGTATAATGCCCAGTTCGCCGGCAACAAAACTTAATAGAAAAGCGGCAGCACGTGATTGTGCTGCCGCTTCATCGTGTCGAAAAACCGAGTTCTGTGCAAAAAAACATCGGGATATTCAACAATTTGTGAGCAAATCAATACTCATGTTTATTCATCATAATGACCTTTGCATGAAACAATATAAATTATATTATCTTCCTCATAGTAAACAATTCGATTTGTATCATCAATCCGCCTGCTCCACATGCCGCTTAGGTTTCCCCTTAACGCTTCAGGCTTTCCAATACCCTCAAAAACATTTCTCTGAATATCCTTAATAAGCCCATTTATCTTTTTCAGTGTTTTCTTATCCTGTGACTGCCAATATAAATAATCATTCCATGCTCTATCCTCCCACAATAACCTCATTCATCCTCCTCTATTAAATCATGCTCGGAAAAATGAGCCTTACCCTCTTGAATATCACGCGCAATATTTTCAAGATAACGGATATTACTTGTTGAATAGAACGGATCCGCAGTCAATTCAAACGGTATACGTTTCTCTCTGGCTACCTTTTTCAAAAAAATGTTCATAGCCGCCGACATACTTAAACCAATAGCATCAAGCGTTTTTTCAGCATTCATTTTTACATCATCATCAACACGAAAACTAATCTGAGCCATAAAAATATCTCCTTTCGCAGTTTTTAATAATTGTAACACATTATAAAGCAATTGTCAAGTATATTGCTGTAATTATGCCTTATTATATATTATATCATTTATGTTTATATATGGTATCACTGTCGGTATCTCAATATGTACATTAAAAAAACTTTCCAAACGCCTTGCCTTTGTCAATAAAAGCAAAGCTGCGCAGCCGAATTTAGCTGTGCAGCTTATTTTTATTGATTTGATATCTCGGGCTTGCCTCTGTCAAGGCGGAAGGTGAACTCCGCATACTCGCCCTCAACGCTGGACACCTTAATATCCTTACCGTGAGCCGCAAGCATACTCTTTACTATATAGAGGCCTATTCCTGTACCCTCTTTATTAATGCTTCTTGACTTATCCACCTTATACAGTCTCTCAAAGATTATCTTTTGCTGCTCCTCGGGAATGCCCACACCGGTGTTGTGAACCGAAACCAGAACTTCGCCGCCCTTTGTTTTAGTGGTGATTGTTATGGTTCCGCCCTTATATGTAAATTTCACGGCATTGTCAATCAGGTTTGTGAGCACCATTTTAATCTTGTCGGCGTCCGCCTTAACGTAGCAGACGTCCTTTTCAAACAGCAGATTTATTTCAAGATTTTTCGCATCAATCTTGTTGCCCAAACCTATAATTATCAGCCTGATAACCTCGTTTAAGTCAAAATTCGTAATCGTTAAATTTACCTTATCCGACTGCATACGGGTAATATCCAAAAACGTGTTCACAATTCTTGAAAGGCGGGTAACCTCATCACGGACAATTTTAAGGTACTCCTTCTGCTTCTCCGGCGGAATGGTGTCGTCAAGTATTCCGTCAACAAACCCGCCGATTGTAGTCATGGGAGTTCTGAGCTCGTGGGACACATCGGAGATAAAGCTCATTCTCACGTCCTCGGACTTCTCAATCATATCTGCCATGTCGTTAAATGAATCGGCAAGCTCTGTAAGCTCCGTGACATTTTCGTCCGCCCTGTTAATTTCCACTCTGGAGCTCATATTGCCGCTGGCAAACTCCTTAACGCTTTTGCTGACCCGCTTTATAGGGTTAGCAAGTATTTTGGACAGCATATACGACAGCACAAATGATACCATTATAACCACCAGCGCAGAGAACAGAAGTATTTTGAACATCTCATACATATTGCTGCGTCTTTCGGGGATAGGCGTGCTGATCAGCACCGCGCCGTACACGTACATCTCTTCACCTCTGACGATCGGAACCTCAAGGGTGAACATGGTCTCGGAAAACGCACCGTTCATTGTTCCCACGGCGGTGACCCGCTTTCCGGAAAGCACGTCCTTTAGGTTCTCACCGTCGATGGCTCTCCTGTTTTCAGACCAGTACCCGCTTTCGGTGGTGTTTACCAAAAAGGTTCCGTCCGAATCGGTCACTATAATATGGCTGTTGCTGCTCCTTGAAAAACCGTTGAGCACAGAGCTCAGGTTCTCCTTGGAAATCCCGTTATTAATCAGGCTCACAATAGAGTCCGCATTCTTAGTCAGGGTGGTTTCGCTCTCCCGCGAGATATAGTTGCTCATGAGCACCATTTGCAGAGACGCAAGAATAACTATACCTATAAGCACAGTGGCAAGGTTTGTAAATAATACCCTGGAAAAAATATTCTTCCCGAACAATTAGCTCACCTCAAACTTATAACCCACGCCCCATACTGTTTTAAGCGCCCAATTCTTGTTGGCGCCCTCAATCTTCTCTCTGATACGCTTTATGTGAACATCAACCGTTCTGGAGTCGCCGAAGAACTCATATCCCCAAATTTCATCCAGAAGCTGATCTCTTGTGAAGACCTTATTGGTGTTCTTTGCCAGGAAATACAAAAGCTCAAATTCCTTTGGCGGCATTTCTACCTTTTTATCGTCAATATATACCTCGTAGGTGGACTGGTTTATGCGCAAGCCGTCAAACACCAGTTCGTCCTCATCCGCCTTTTCGTTTTCGCTGCCCGCGCTTCTCCTGAGCACCGCCCGTATTCTGGCAATAAGCTCCTTTGGTTCAAAGGGCTTGACCACATAGTCGTCCGCCCCCAGCTCAAGACCCAAAACCTTATCAAAGGTTTCGCCCTTTGCCGTCAGCATAATAATCGGCACGTTGCTCTGGGCTCTTATCTCACGACACACCTGCCAACCGTCCTTGATGGGAAGCATTATGTCCAGCAGGATTAAGTCGGGCTTTTCGTTGTTAAACTTGGCAACTGCCTCCTGCCCGTCGTTGGCGATAACTGCCTCAAAGCCCTCCTTCTCTATGTAGAGACGGACAAGCTCGCATATATTTTCCTCATCGTCAACAATTAGTATTTTAGTTTTATTTTCCAAAACTGACACCTCTCTTTATTTCAAGTCTGTTTTATTTTTAAAATTAGTATATTTCCCCAGCACCATGCAATAATTAAAACTTTACTTTTATACTAAACCCATATAATCTTGATTAAATTGAATACTTTAGCAAAACGCCCGCCCCGTTGCGCTCGCCCAACCTCCCCGAGCGCGGGGACGGGCGAACAAAGGACAAAGCCTTTATCAAAATCATTTCGCTTCTTGCTTATATTATAACATATACTTGTGCAAAAGTCTAAATATTTTGTAAACATTTAGAAAATATTTTTTATCTTAATCGGGGAACACTAATCTAAAGGAGTGATTAAAAATGAACACAAACCAAACTGCGGCGGCGGGCAGCAAGAGCATACCCATGCCCGACGACAGAACAAACAAAAAAATCATGAAGCAGGAGAGCATCGCCTACGAAAAACTTCGCCGCGAGGCGCTCAGCGCTCTTAACGAATACAGACGATGCCGCAACAATTTTGACTTTATCGCAGACGACAAGCTGGTTGACGTTTCCATATACGATATTCAAAAGGCTCTCAGCCGATACGAATACCTCATATGCGAACTAAAGCGGATTAAGCTCTAAACCCCAGCCCATAAAAATCCTTTATGTAAAGATACGCCTGTTCCATTAGTTGGGCTTTATCCTCCCGAGCGGCTTTATCCTCGACTATCACCACGTCAAGCCCTATTCCGGAGGCAGTTTTAAGCCCCACCAATATATCCTCAAACAGCACGGAATCCGCTGCCGAAGCGTTCAGCCGCCTTAAGGTCTCACGATATATCTTAGGACTGGACTTGCCCTCTCCAACCTCATCGGCATAGGTTAATACGTCAAAAAACTCAAGAACACCGTTGTTTTTAAGGCACGCCTCGGCAAGCTCACGGGAGCTTGCCGTTGCCAAGGCCAACGACTTACCGTTTTCCTTTAAGTATTCCAAATACTCGGCAGCCCCGCTCTTTAACCTGATTTTATGGGCGTAGCTATCATATATCATATCCGTCCAGCGGTTTATTATCCCCTCGGGAGACATGGGCAAGTCAAAAAGCTCGCACACCCGTGCCGAGCTTTGCTCCATGGACATATAGGCAACCTCATCCAAAAGTTCGTCAGAGGCTGTATAACCGTACTCCGCCAGAAAATCAATCAGAAGATTGTCCCAAACCCACATTGAGTCTGCAAGGGTTCCGTCCAGGTCAAATATAAAGTTTTGCTTTTGGTTAATCTTAAATATTTTCTCGTTAATACTATTCATAAATTCCCAAGTATCTTGACTTCTCACGCAGAATTTTAGCCGCCTCCCTCGGTGCTCCGCTGCCCATTATGCAAGATACCACAGCAACGCCGTCGGCGCCTGTGCCGTAAAGCTGCTCTATGTTCTCCGTGTTTATTCCGCCGATTCCCACAATGGGGATTTTCACCAAACCTCTTATCTCACGCAAAATTCCGACGCCCACGTTGTTTGCGTCCTTTTTGGTTGCCGTGGGGAACATTGCCCCAACTCCCAAATAGTCCGCGCCGCTTCTCTCGGCGTTTAAAGCCTCCTCTGCCCGTCCTGCGGACAAGCCGATAATCTTGTTCTCGCCCAGCACTCTACGCGCCGCTTCAATGGGCAGGTCGCTCTGTCCCAGATGAACGCCGTCCGCATCGGCTGCCAGGGCAATATCAACCCTGTCGTTAATCAGCAAGGGCACGTTCCTGTCCGCACACAGCTTTTTCAATGCGACAGCTTCGTTATAAAACTCCCGAGATGACAAATTCTTTTCCCGAAGCTGAATAAGGGTTACTCCTCCCTCAATTGCCTCGCGGCACACCTTTATCAAATTTTCTCTCGGGCATATATCCGTGTCCGTCACCAGGTACACACTGTAATCAACAGTTCTGTTAATCTTAATCATCTCCGATTTCAGTTAAAAATTTTCCCGCGCCTGATGAAATCCTCATCTGTCATGGTGTAAATATAATCAAAGAGCTTCACCTTGAAGGTTCCTATTCCGCCGCCGTTTTCCCGAGCATACTCGGCGGCAAGCTCTCCGGCAATGCCCAGCATGGTCACCGCCGAAACAGCCGCCGTAAGCGGGTCGCCGCAGACTGCCGTCGCCCCGGTCATGGCTGTGCACATACAGCCCGTGCCGGTCACATCGCACAGCATGTCGCTGCCGTTTTTCACGTAGAACACACGGTCGCCGTCCGATATAATATCCACCGCTCCCGTGGCGCACACAACGCTTCCCACTGAGGCGGAATACGCCTTTACAATGCTGCCCATGGCTTCCATATTGCTGTCGCCGACGGCGTCCTCCGCCGCTGCGTCAACACCTCTGCCGCCTACCGCTCCCTTGCTGAGAGCCAGTATTTCCGACATGTTTCCTCTTATAATCCACGGGCATACATGGTCGATCATCTCCCGATTAACCCTCATTCTGTACTTAGAGGCTCCCACGCCTACCGGGTCAAGAACAACAGGCTTTCCCATAGCATTGGCGGCCTTTGCCGCGGTCCTCATTGCTGCCAGGTATTCTTCCCCGAGAAGCCCCATGTTTAAAACCAGTCCGTCGGAAATAGAGACTATCTCCTCCATTTCCTGTTCCATCTCCGCCATTATTGGGGAAGCCCCCATAGCAAGAAGCATATTGGCACAGTCGTTTATTGTAACCCGATTTGTCAGGCATTCAATCAAAGGCTTTTTTGATCTAATGTTATTCGCAAGCTCAATAACCGATTTGAGCATTTCGTTACCGTTCATCAAAACATCTCCCCGGAACTATTCCTTTTCGACGCACTTATATTCAAGCTCAACATTGGGCTCCGAGGTCTTCCACAGGTCGTAAAAATGGTGAATAGGACCGCAGCCCGCGCCGATATCCAGTCCGTTTTCTATGCCCGTCAGCACATACTTTTTCGCCTCGCCCACTGCCATGACCGCGTCCATACCCTTTGCAAGGTTGGCGCATATGGCAGAGGAAATCGAACAGCCTGTTCCGTGAGTATTTTTGGTGTTTACGCGAGAACCTTCGAAAATCGTCATGGTTCTGCCGTTATACAGCAGGTCGTCCGCATTGCCGGACAGATGACCGCCCTTAATCAGCACGTACCCCGGGCCCATGTCGCCTATTACCTGAGCCGCCTGACCCATATCGTGAATATTCTTTATTTTAACTCCGCTGAGCTGCTCCGCCTCGGGAATATTGGGGGTTACCATTTTCGCCAGAGGCAACAGACGTTCCTTGATTATCTCAACAGCCTCATCATCAAGAAGCTTTGAGCCGCTTGTAGACACCATAACCGGGTCAACGATAAGAATTTTGGGCTTATACTCCTCCATCATGTCCGCAACCGCCGCGGCGATTGCCCCGCATGAGAGCATACCAATCTTGACGCCGTCCACCCGTATATCATCAAACACCGCCTTAATTTGGGCTTTAACCATTTCGGGAGAGACGTCCATAACATCCGTAACGCCTGTAGTATTCTGGGCGGTTATCGCCGTGATAACGCTCATGCCGTATCCGCCGTTTGCGGCAAAGGTCTTTAAGTCCGCCTGTATTCCGGCTCCTCCGCTTGAGTCAGAGCCTGCAATTGTCAATAAGTTTTTCATAGTGCACAATTCTTCTCCTATAAGCTAAATTCCGATGTCCTCGCCGCCGAGAATTTTGTTCATGTTCTTCACGGCGCACTGCTCTCCGCACATGGTGCAGGTGTTCTCCTCGCGGGGTTTTGAGCTTGCTCTGTACGCCTTAGGCTTTTCAGGTTCAAGGGCGAGCTCAAACATCTTATCCCAATCTATATCCCGTCTTGCGTCGGACATTTTGTTGTCCCACTCCGCTGCGCCTTTTACGCCCTTGGCAATATCCGCTGCGTGAGCCGCAATACGAGAGGCAACAATGCCCTCCTTCATATCATCAAGGTCGGGAAGCCTCAAATGCTCCGCCGGGGTTACATAGCACAAAAAGTCCGCCCCGTTTGCCGCTGCTATAGCTCCGCCTATGGCAGAGGTAATGTGGTCATATCCCGGAGCAACATCGGTCACCAAGGGCCCCAGCACGTAGAACGGAGCCCCGTGGCAGATACGCTTCTCGGCAATCATGTTGGCGGCAATCTCGTTTATCGCCATGTGTCCCGGGCCCTCAACCATAACCTGAACGTCATGCTCCCAGGCTCTCTTTGTCAGCTCTCCCAGAACTATAAGCTCTGAAATCTGCGCCGCGTCCGTTGAGTCGTCAATACAGCCGGGGCGGCAAGCGTCACCTAAACTGATTGTAACGTCGTACTCGCGGAAAATTTCCATAACCTCGTCATAGTATTCGTAAAACGGGTTTTCATTGCCCGTCATTTCCATCCACGCAAACAGCAGGGCGCCGCCTCTTGAAACAATATTCATCCGTCTGGGGTTCTTCTTCACCTTTTCGGCTGTGGCGCGGTTTATGCCGGCGTGAATTGTCATAAAATCAACGCCGTCCTCCGCATGTCTGCGGACAACCCGCATAAAGTCCTCTTTGGTTATGTCCTTGAGCTTTTTCTCACAGTAACCGATTGCGTCATACACAGGCACGGTGCCCAGCATAGCTGTCGATATGTCCAAAATTTTGCGGCGCATCTCGTGGGTCTTGCCGTAGTTGGACAAATCCATTATCGCCTCCGCCTTCATGTCTATGGCGGTTCTCACCTTCTCAAGCTCCAAATCAAGGTCTGCCGCATCGCGGGATATGCCCAGGTTTACGTTAATCTTGGTGCGCAGCCCCTGTCCTATGCCCTCGGGAGACAGAGTCGTATGATTTTTATTCGCCGGGATTGCAACAACTCCCTTTGCCACGCGGCTCATAAGCTCGCCTGCGTCTATCCCCTCTTTTTCAGCCACGATTTTCATTTCGGGAGTGATAATTCCCCTCTTCGCCGCGTCCATCTGCGTCGTATAATTTCTTTTTTCTTCTGCTCTTTCCATTAATTTCTCCCCTTTTTTAAGATTAAACAAAAAGTGCCTACCACAAGGTAAGCACTGTAATTATTGCAATTTATGTAATAATGTGTGCTTTCCTACGCCGGTTTTAACCGCCAGGTTCAAAGGGTCAAGCATTCGCTTATCTCAACCGCCCTGCGGCAGTCCCCCCAGCCATCTTTACTCTATTATACATTATGTAATTCCAAATTGCAAGAACTATTTTTTGCAGCTTGAGAAATTTTAGCCCGTGAAGCCTCAGCTTGGTAAGTTTCAGCTTGGGCAATTTCATCCTCCAGCTTCTTTTTCGCCACCGACATCATCAGCTTTATTCTGTTAAGCTGGTTAACCGCACTCGCACCCGGGTCGTAGTCGATTGCCGCAATATTTGCCTTTGGGTGCCGCTTTCTCAAGGGCTTAATCATGCCCTTGCCCACAATATGATTGGGCAGGCAGGCAAAGGGCTGCAGGCAAACAATATTGTCAACCCCGTCGTCAATCAGCTCCTGCATTTCTCCCACAAGGAGCCAGCCCTCACCGCACTGGGTGCCGAGAGAGGTAACGTTTTCCGCCTTTTTGGCAATCTCATCAATATGCAGAGGCGGGTGAAACCTCTTGCTTTCCTTTAAAGCCTTTTCCACGGGCTTGCGGAATGTATACACAATCTTCATAGCTGCCCGACCCAGCATATGGGCGGACATCTTTCCCGCCATTTTTTCATAATTAAAGTCAGCGTTCTTGATTGAGTACATTACAAAGTCCAGCAAGTCAGGAACAACCGCTTCTCCGCCCTCCTGCTCGATAATGCCCACAATGTCGTTGTTCGCATTGGGGTGGAACTTAACAAGGATTTCTCCCACAACCCCCACCTTGGGCTTTACAACGTCCTCATTAATGGGTATGTTATCAAACTCCTCAACTATCTTTTTCACGTTGGCTCTGAACCTGCGTATGCTGCAATCAGTCACGTTTTGCTTTGCAATTTCGTTCCACTTTTCATAGAGCCTCTGCACGCTTCCCGGCTCCTTTTCATATGGGCGGGTGGCGTTTGTCAACCGCATAAACAGGTCTCCGTACAAAACAGCCATAATGGCTTCCACGGCAAACCGAGGCGTAAACTTCATTCCCGGGTTCTGCTCCAGGTTCTTGTTAAAGTTAAATGAAACAACCGGTATCTGCTCCATGCCCAGCTCCTTAAGCGCCTTTCTGAGCAGGGCTATATAGTTGCTGGCACGGCAGCCGCCGCCTGTCTGAGACATAACAACCGCCGTCTTGTTCAGGTCGTACTTTCCCGAAAGCAGGGCGCTGAGCATTTGTCCCAGTGACACAATGGTTGGATAGCAGGCGTCGTTGTTAATATATTTCAGTCCTGTCTCCACCGCTTTTTTGTCAACAGAGGGCAGAACCACCGCCTTATACCCTGAGTTGCGCAGGGCAACCTCCAGCAGGTCAAACTGCATGGGCGCCATTTGGGGGATGATTAGAGTGTACTCCTCCTTCATCTCCTTTGTATAAATCTTGCGCTCATAGGGCTTTCTGTTATCGTTATGCTTTATGTTCTTATCCTTCCGCTCCTCAATTGCGGCTTTCAGCGAGCGTATTCTTATTCTTGCTGCGCCGAGATTGGAGCCCTCGTCGATTTTCAAAATAGTATAAAGCTTGTTCCTTGCAGACAGCAGTTCTTCAACCTCATCCGCCGTTACTGCGTCAAGACCGCAGCCGAAAGAGTTAAGCTGAACAAGATCCATATCGTCACGACTTGCGCAGAAGTCGGCTGCCTTATACAAGCGGCTGTGATACATCCACTGGTCAAGAACGCGTATAGGGCGAACCAGCTTTCCCAAATGCGCCACCGAGGACTCGGTGAGCACCGCAAATCCGAAAGAGGCGATCAGCTTGTCAATACCGTGGTTTATCTCCGGGTCAAGGTGGTAGGGACGTCCCGCAAGGACAATTCCGTGCCCGCCCGTGCTCTCAACAGTCTTGATAATCTCCTCCGCCTTTTTCCTGATTTCTTCTTTAAAGGCGGCGTCCTCCGCTCTTGCGGCGTCAAAGGCTGCTTTGATTTCGTCCTTTCCCACGCCCAACGGACTTAGCTCCTCGCAGAGACGGTCAACCATTCTCTTGTCCTCATAGTAGGGCAGGAACGGGTGGAGGAACTCAACGCCGTTATCCTTTAGAGCGTCATCCATATTTCCGGCTATAACCTCCGGATACATGGCGACAACGGGGCAGTTATAGTGGTTGTCTGCGGTCTCATCCTCTATCATCTCATAGTTTATGCTGGGATAGAAAATCCGCTTTACGCCGTTGTTAATAAGCCATTTTATATGACCGTGAACAAGCTTTGCAGGGTAGCAGATTGTATCTGAGGCTATGGTGTCCATTCCCGCCTCGTAAATCTTTTTGGTTGAGGGCGGGGACAGAACCACTCTAAAGCCCAGCTCCGTCAAAAGGGTGAACCAGAACGGATAGTTCTCATGAATGTTAAGCACTCGGGGAATGCCTATAGTTCCCCGAGGCGCCTTGTCCTCAGTCAAGGGCTCGTAATCAAACAAGCGTTTATATTTGTATTGAAACAGGTTAAGCTCCGCCGTGTCCGAAACAGGCAGTCCCGCTCCCTTTTCACATCTGTTTCCCGTTATAAACCTGCCGCCGCCTGCAAATGAGCTGATTGTGAGCTGGCAGCGGTTGGTGCAGCGGTTACACCTGGTATGGGTGGTGGAAACCGTAAAGGTTTTAAGCTGCTCCCTATCAATTATGCTTGACTTAAAGCTCGGGTTTTCCTTTGACAATCTCTCAAAATCCCTTTTACCGATAAGAGCCGCGCCGTATGCGCCCATGTTTCCTGCAATGTCAGGGCGAATAACCTTGCGCTCCAAAATCAGCTCAAGGCTCCTCAAAACCGAGTCGTTAAGAAAGGTTCCGCCCTGAACCACAATGTTCTTTCCCGCTTCCTCCGGGTTCCTCAGCTTTATAACCTTATAAAGGGCGTTCCGCACAACGGAATACGCAAGACCTGCGGCTATATCCTCAATTGCAGCGCCCTCTTTCTGCGCCTGCTTAACCTTTGAGTTCATAAACACGGTGCAGCGGGTTCCCAAATCAGCCGGGTGCTTAGAAGCGACCGCCTTATCCGCAAACTCGCTTATTGTCATATTAACCGACTTTGCATAGGTCTCCAAAAACGATCCGCAGCCCGAGGAACAGGCCTCGTTTAGTATAATACTGTTTATGGCGTTGTCCTTTATACGTATACACTTCATATCCTGACCGCCGATGTCCAGAATAAAGTCCACCTCCGGCAGGAACTCCTTAGCCGCATTATAGTGGGCAACCGTCTCGATCTCGCCGCCGTCCGCCTTTAAGGCTGCCTTAATAAGCCCCTCGCCGTAGCCAGTGGTAACGGTGTAGGCTATATACGCCTCCTCGGGCAGCTTATCATACAGCTCGCTGAGCATTTCAGCCGAGGTCTCAACGGGATTGCCGTTATTGTTATTGTAATATGTATAGAGCAAGCAGCCGTCCTTATCGATAAGCGCCGCCTTTGTTGTGGTGGAGCCCGCATCAATTCCAAGGAACACAGGACCCGAAGCCTTGCTCAAGTCCTTTTTGGGAACCTTGGTCTTTTCGTGCCGTTCCTTAAACTCTCTGTAATCCTCATCCGTTTCAAACAGGGGCGGCATCTCCTTAACCGCCTCCTTGCCCCCGGGTTTATTAATCCGCTCAATCAGCGTGTCCACCGACACGGGTTCCTGCTTATCGGAGAGGATAGCCGCTCCGATTGCCGTGTAAAACCGAGAGTTTTCGGGGAATATAACCTGTTCCTTACCAAGGTTCAGCGTCTTTGCAAACCTGTCCCTAAGCTCGGACAAAAATGAGAGAGGGCCTCCCAAAAACGCCACGTTGCCCTTTATAACACGGCCGCAAGCAAGACCGGTAATCGTCTGATCCACAACCGCCTGGAAAATGGAAACAGCAATATCCTCCTGGGCTGCGCCCTCGTTTATCAGGGGCTGAATATCGGTTTTGGCAAACACTCCGCACCGCGCAGCAATGGGGTATATTGTGGAATAGTTTTTCGCCGCCTCATTAAGACCCATGGCGTCCGTGTTAAGCAAAACAGCCATTTGGTCAATAAAGGCTCCCGTGCCGCCGGCACAGGTTCCGTTCATTCGCTGCTCAATGGTTCCGTCATAAAAGGTAATCTTAGCGTCCTCGCCGCCGAGCTCAATGGCAACATCCGTCTGAGGTATAAGCCTCTCAACCGCAGCGGAGCAGGTGATAACCTCCTGTTCAAACCGAACCCCCAGCTTGTTGGCAAGATCCAAACCGCCGGAGCCTGTTATTCCCACGTGGTACTCCCCCGGGTGCTCTTTGTTGAAATCCTCAAGGAGCTCTTTTACCTTACGGAACACATCGGACATGTGCCGTTCATACCGTTCGTATATGAGCTTGTCGTTCTCGTCCAGCAAAACAAGCTTTACCGTTGTCGAACCAACGTCAATTCCAACACGTAATCTGTCCAAATTAATTCTCCCTTTCCTAAAGTATGAAACAGGGTCTGCCAAATCCCACGGGCAACCGCTGTATGTTGTATTAAGTCAGGCACAAAAGCCTATTATCCTGTATTTTAAACCTAATCGTACTACAGATTATAATACAGTCAACTTTTTATTTCAATAAGTATAAACTAACTTCGTGTAGATTAGACAACAATTTTGTTGAATTTGGTCTTAAACTGTCACATTTTATAGTTCGTTAAACTTTAAAGTACATATTTTTTGATAAAGGCTTTGCCTTTGAAACCAAAGCCGAGCCCGGTTCCGCCCGCCAGACCCGGGCGGTGTCGGTTTTCCCCTTCGGGGAAACCGATTGGGGCTACGCCCCAAACCCCTGTATATGCGTTCTGTCACCTTATAATTTTGATAAAGGCTTTGCCTTTATCAAAATATAAAAGGCACTTTCACTCGTTTTCTAAAAATATACACGAGAAGTTTTGATATTATTACTCTTGAAAAAATACTTTTGTTGTGCTATAACTAAAAGCAAGGCGGCGGGCTCCGCTTACTTTTTTCAGTGGGAGCTGCAATCTCCCACTGAAACGTTGAATGTCGGGGCAAAGCCCCTTATTGAATGTGAAAACTTTATTTAAAAGGATTGGTAATATGAAAAATTGTTTTATACATAAGAAATTAGCTGTAAAAGCAGTATCACTTATTGCGGCAGGAGCGGTTCTGCTCTGCGGAACTCCTGTTTTCGCATCTATTCTGGGAGACCAAACCTCCCATTCTCAGGTTGAATACGCCCAGGGCACAACCTACAACCGCAACACCTTTGAGAGCAGCAGCGTCGGGCAGCAAACCGAAAACTATTTTGAGTATGTTCCCAACCCGGACGTCCTGCCCATAATCTCAAACGGAGAGCAGGTTTTCGGCAAGCGTACCGTTGTTGAAGCCAACAACTATCTGAACAGTCAGGGAATTTTTGCGGCAATGGGCATGAACGCAGACTTCTTTTCCTTTAAAACCGGCGTGCCTATGAGCAACACCATTTACGAGGGGCACGTGCTCACATCGGATCAGGATCAGCTCTGCGGCTTGGGCTTTAACACTGACGGAACGGCGTTTATATCCGACATGAAAATCTTTATCACCCTTACCACTCCCGACGGAGCTCTGTTCGATATTGAGTGCCTTAATAAATACAGGCAGCCATATGTTATGTATATGTACACCGATGAGTTCGGCAGCTACACAAACGCAGAGGGCGACGGGATAAACGTAATATTGGGAGACGTGAGCGGCGAGTTCGTTTTAGGAATGCCTGTCTCCGCCACAGTAGAATCCATAACCGAGGACAGCGGCTCAATCCCCATTCCCGAGGGAAAGCTGGTTATAAGCGTTGACAAGAGGGTTTCCGAGGAGGTGCTCAGCCGCTTGAACAGCCTCAGCGTTGGGCAGAGGGTCACAATCACCGCGAACGAAACTACCGGAGACCCCCGCTGGCTGACAGCTCAATACGGAACGGGCTGCCTGGGCGGTTCTCTTATCAGAAACGGTCAGCTTGACTTTGAGGATGACATCGCCGCCCCCAGAAGCGCAGTGGGCATTAAGGCGGACGGAAGCATTATCTTTTACACCATAGACGGCAGGCAGTCGGGCTACAGCTACGGCGCGAGAAAAGAAACGGTTGCCAAAAGGCTGCTGGAGCTGGGCTGCGTGGACGCAGTTAATCTGGACGGCGGCGGCAGCACTCAGCTTGGCGGAACCCTGCCCGAGACCACCGACTTTGTCATTCTGAACTCACCCTCGGAGTCCCTTAGACAGTGCGCAAACTTCATCTTTTTGAAAAAGACAAATGCACCTGACGGAATACCCTATAAGCTCCTGACCTACCCATACGGAGACTATGTTCTCTCGGGAAGCACGGTGGGCGTGTGGGTTTCCGCAATAGATAAGTCCTATGGCAAGGCAACCCTGACCGAGCCTGTTGTGTACACAGTTGACAGCGGCAACGGAACGGTTAACTCAGACGGTTACGCAGTGGTGCAGGGCGACGGTGATGTGTATATTTCCACAGCATCGGGAGCGGCAACAGGCAGCACAGTGCTGCACTCTGTTTCAAGCCCCGACGGCATTTCAGTGCTGAACGAGGACACGGAGCAAGAGGTTACCGAACTCACCATAGGCGGCGGAACGAGTCTAAACCTTGAGGCAAGCTCTGTGTATCAGGGCATGAAGCTCACTTCTTCAGACAATGCGTACACCTGGTCACTAAGCTCTGATACCTTGGGAACAATCGCGGCGGACGGCACCTTTACCGCAGGCACATCAAACGAGAGCGGTTATATTACGGTTTCGGCAGGTCAGACCTCAACCTCTGTACCGGTAACAATTTCTACGGAAAATATGCCTACGGCTACCCCTGTACCGCGGCCGCCCGAAACAGACTTTCCGAGCATAACCTGCTCAAGCACGACCACGAGCTTTACCGCAAAGATTTTCGGAACTCACGGAGAAATTGATACTACAAATATAACCTTTAAAGTAGACGGAGTAAAAAGGCAGTTTGACTTTGAACCGAGCAGCGGCGTTTTAACCTATGATTTCCCGGAGGGATTTCTTGACGCGCCCCACCAAATTTCTGTTTCTGTGACGGACAATTCGGGGTACAGCGCAGTTAAAACCCACCAAGTGGGAAGCCTGTCCTCCGCCGAGAACCCGTACAGTGATACAGCCGACCATTGGGCGAGAGATTATATATCCTATATGTCAGGCAGAGAAGTTGTCTCGGGTTACTCCGAGGACGGAAAGCTCACATTTATGCCCGACAAAAACATGACCAGAGCCGAGTTTGCTTGTATGATATCCAACTACCTTAACATAAACGTGTATAACTATCGGGGAACAGAGCTGCCCTACGACGACGCGGACAAAATCCCCCAGTGGGCATATATGCAGGTTCAGGCAATGTACGCCCTGGGAATTATGAACGGGCAGCAAAACGGCGACAGACTTGAATTTTCACCCTCCGGGAATATTAAGCGCTCCGAATACTCGGTTGCAGTATCAAGGCTGCTGCCTGACGGACTGTACAGCGCGCCTCTCGCGGCAGTCGACGCTGCAGACGTGCCCTCTTGGGCGGTTGCGGGAACAGAGCTGCTTTTAACCCACGGAATAATGAACGGTTACACAGACGGCTCAATCAGACCGAACAATAACGTAACCCGCGCCGAGGCAATAAAAATCCTGTTCAGTTTAGGATAAAATATAATAAAAAAGAGGAGTTTTGATGTGCCCCCCCCCCGAAAGTCAGACCAAAATACTGACTTTTTCGGGGGCGCATCATTTTTTTACATCCTCTTTTTTATGTTACAAATTTACTTCAACGCTCTCAGTAATCGGTTCCATGGTGTTTTCGTCCCACACAAAGACTTTAAACATTGTGGCTCCGCTTGTATGTAT